>X199_Human__coassemble_1725_pt1 | contig 53309 bp, 35 predicted proteins | sample X199_Human__metabat2_high_PE_010 | metagenome-assembled genome bin X199_Human
GCCATAGGGGTTTCTAAAATAACCCCATAGGGGTTTTTATTGAAGAGCTTGGAAATAAAAAACGACCCATCCTCACGGACAGGTCGAAGCCTAAAAAAACTATGAGTAAACAAAATGAGTCGGTCTAAAAGTAGATGAAATAGAGACTGGCTTAATCGTCCTCGTCGTCGTCATCATCTTCTTCCTCGCCACAAAGGACGCGCAGCTTGTCTTCGATTGTGCGTACGTTGACGTGTGCGTTCATGTCAACGTCAATAGCCTTCATCTTTGGTGTATGGAACTCCAGCAAGCGCAGCTCTGCGTTTACGCGATCGTCAGGCGCAAGCATCATCATGTCACAATCGAAGTCTGACATTGTGCGCTTCTTACCGTCGTCGCCAACTATTTCCTTGGGTTCGAAGTATGCCAAGGAATGTGTTTTGATGAACCCTCTTATCGGGTTCTCCTTGTTTGGTGTGCCCTTTTTCCTGCCACCGGTCTTCATTCCCTTCATATTGAATATGTTTTGTGTTGCGCCGTTGGCGCAAAAGTTAAAAGTACTGGGCAAAGATACATTACTAATTTAGCGCACGAATTATAACTTTTGAAACATAAAACGATATGGGACTAATTGGTAGCATAGCAGGAGGCGCACTCGGAGCAGCCGGCAGCATCTTTGGCGGCATCAGCGCAAGCAAGGCGATGAGACGAGTTAAGAAGAACCTCCAAGCACAGAAGGAGGCCAACCAGAACTGGTATGACCGTCGTTATAACGAGGATGCGACGCAGAGGGCGGACGCTCAGCGCATACTTACTCAGACCGAGGAGAGCATCAGGAACCGCAACCGACAGGCGGCAGGTGCCCAAGCCGTGATGGGTGGTACTGACGAGAGCACAGCAGCAGCCAAGGCCGCGAACGCACAAGCATTGGCCGATGCAACGTCGCAGATAGCTGCTGGTGCGGAGAACCGCAAAGACCAGATTGAGCAGACTTATCAGCAACGCGACTCGCAGATCAACGAAGCGTTGAACAATTTGGAGATTAACAAGGCACAAGCCATCAGTCAAGCCGTGCAGGGCGTAGCCAAAGCAGGTGCAGGGATTGCTGGAGCCTTCTAAAAACATTCGACATGAGCAATTGGACAGAAGAACAGCAGGAACAGTACGAGCAGGGCAATGATGGTGGATATACACCACCTAAAGGTTCGCTTGACTGGGCCGAGCAGCCTGCACAGCCAGAGCCAGCACCGAAAGGGACGGAGGCATGGACCGAGCAGAACAGCGGAGGCAATGCGCCGGAGCCGTCGGAGTCGAAAGAACCATCAAAGACAGATGTGGCACCACCTGCCGACAAGCCAGCCGGTGTGTCGCCACACAACGACACGATGGGCTACGATCAGCAGATAGCAGCCTTGCAGGAAGCCGCTAACCGCGTGAAGCCGGAAACTGAGGAGGAACGCAAGAAGAGAGAACGTAGGGAGAAGTCAGCGAAGATTGTTTCAGCTGTCAGCGACGGTCTGCAAGCGTTGAGCAATCTTTTCTTCACTACTCGCGGTGCTCCTAACATGTATGACCACAAGGAGGCAAGCCAGCTTACGCCATTGCAGGAGAAACTGGAGAAGCTGAAAGCTGAACGACAAGCCAACGCGGACAAATACCTCCAGTATTCACTCAAAATAGGTGACGCACAGAATGAGCGTGCCAAGACCTTGCGAGAAATGGAAGCGCAGCAGGAACGTGCTAAACTGGCGAGGGAGAAGGCACAGCGTGAGCAAGAGGAGCACGGATGGCTTGCGGCATTGCAGCCCGACAAGCAGCGTGAGCAAGCTGGTAAGGCTACTAAAGCCGAGCAGGAGGCTGTTACAGCCAAGGCAGAAGCGGACAATGCTCCTGACCTCTACAAGGCAAAGGTTGATACCGAAAAGGCACGAGGTGAGGCACAGAAAGCGTCAGCTGCATCAAGCCGGGCAGCGGCCACAGACCATTATGCTTCGGCAAGGGCGCATGACCGTTCCAATAACAATGAATTCAGCGCATGGGACGAGAATGGACGTGAGCACAAGTTCAGAACGGCAGCAGCTGCGGAGGCATTTGCCAAGCAACATGGTACGTTTGAGGAAACTGATGTTACCTCTACAAGCACGACTGACAGCGAGACCAACGGCAAGTCCACTACTACCTACAAGAAGAAAAGTGGCTATGCCAAGCGCGTAGTCCGCGATAATACGCCTCCAAGCAGAAGACGCGGAGGCAATGAAGATAATACACCACCAAGCAGAAGAAGATAATGGCACAAGTAAACGATAATGACGACATCAAGTGGCTCTACGGCAAACTGAAAGCCAAGGGCTACAATATTGGCAGTGAAGCAGAGTTCAAGTCTTCGCTTGCCAACGGTGAAGACCGCAAGTGGTATTACGAGAAGGCCAAGGGCATGGGGCTTGACATGGGCAGCATGGACGACTTCGAGAGTATGTATGCACCAAAGGCGGCACCGGCACCCAAGAGGGAAACCCCATCTTCTGGACAGCGGAAGCCAGCCTCAGCCGTTTCGGTATCCCCGGAACAGCCAAAGCAGAAGCCGAAGGGCACGCCTATGACGGAAGCAGAGAGGCAGAATATGCTTAATGGTGTTTCTGGAATGGTTGAGCAATCGAAAGCTGGCGTGCAGCGTGCCAAGAACCGTATTGATTATGCGAAGGCTAATACTGGTCTTCGTGTACCAAGCGTGACATTAGGCGTAAAGGGAGGCGGTGTGCATCTTGGACAAAACAGCAAGGTTGTAGAAACGAAACCGCAATATAACGCTGACAGTGGCAAGGTTGAGCGCAGCTACCTTACAGAGAGTGGTAATGAATACGTGGAACGTGGCGGTGCAGACTTGGAGCAGAACGCCATTGACGAGGCACGTTTCCAATCCGAACAGCAAGAGGCTTATCTTCTTCGGGAGAAGCAGCGCATTGAGCAGGAGATGAACCAACGAGGCAGGGAACTTGACGCAGAAGCCGTTGATTTCTCTTGGCGAGACATGCCACGAGGAAGTGGCGGTGCTATCCATACCTACAACTCCTCTACTGTCAATGGACGCTTTGCCGACACAAAATACAAGTCTCTGCTTGCCCAACTCAATAAGGTAAATGACGGACTCGCCACTCTTGCGGAAGCCAAGAAAGGCAAGGCAAGCGACCAATGGATTGACGACTCCTCCAACTGGGCATCGAAGAAAGGCAAGCAGTTGCTCGCTTTCGGTGCAGGTGCATGGCGTGGTTTAGCTCATGCCGTAGGCAAGGTGAGCACATGGGACATGGGCATGACTGACATGGCGACTAATGGCGCACTATATTCGGCTGCTGTTGATGCGGACAGAAAAGGTATAGACAATATTAGCAGGGAAGACCGTGATTTACTTGATATTACGGCTTATACCAACGCTATTCAGTCGGAGAACGATCAGTATCTCGGTCATGGCTACAAGGCAGGACAGGTGACTGGAGAGAGTCTTCCGTTTATGATTGAGATGATGCTTAATCCTGCGTCAAAACTCGGTACAACTGCAACTAACAAGCTCATGCGTGAGGCTGTAAAGCGTTACGGTAAGGATGCTGTGAAGAAAGCCACGAAGAAATATCTTGCAGCCAAGATTGGCACTCGCCTTATGGGTGATGCGGTCGGTTCAATGGCTATGGCAGGCACGACTGGGCAGGGACATGTTACCGCAGACATGTTGAACCGCCTAACTGGCGATGTGCAGTTCAAGGTAGACGACAGCGGTAAGATTGTGTATGGTGGTCGTGAGGGTGCTGAGGACAGTGTGCTGAAAGCCTATATGAAGGCATTTGGTGCACAAACCATCGAGAACCATTCGGAAATGGTGGGTGAATATTTTGCACCATTCCTCGGCAAGGCAGCGTCGCTGACACGCAAGGGTATGAATAAGATTGGTTTGGGCAAGGTGAACAAACTGATTGACGACATTGGCGCAACTAATGCCGCCAAGATGTTAGGTGACTTCGAGAAGCAGACGAAATGGAACGGCACATTCGGTGAGTATGCGGAGGAAGTTGTCGGCAATATCGAAAATGCCATACTTGTTGGAGACAACACGCTTGACACGGCAAAAGGTACTGGTGTGTTTAATGCAGACCAAAATATTGATACTTTTCTTGGTGTCAGTCTTATGGGCGGTTTCTTCGCTGGTGCAAAGACACTCTCGTATCGTGGTCCGAAGCGACAGGCACTCAATGAAATGTCGGATGCAGGAAAGGTCATTGATAATGCCATTGGTGACAATGTCCCTATAATGGAGAAATGGGGAGGATGGCGTAACACGTTCCTTGTCGGAACCGACGAGGAAAAGAAAGCAGCTCTCCGTGAGGTCATGGACAATACAGATTTGCCCATTAAATTCCGTATGGGTGTGCTGAACTTTGTCAAGGCAGCACAGAAATACGAGGGTATTGTGCGTGCGCAGGAGAGTAAGGTGAAGGATGGAGAGCAAGACCCTGTGGCACAGTCCAGTGATGAAAGTTACGACAAAGGCTATGACACCACGGAACCCGAAGCCATGAACGATGCCAAGAATATGTACGACTACAAGCGTCAGCAAATGTCTGCTATGGTAACAGACGAGTTTCTTGCAGACTTCGACAACGACCCAGTAGGCACCTTGTCGCAAGTCATGGGACGTGACGACTTCTCTGAGGACGAGAAGCAGCTTGCATTGGACTATGTGAACGCCAAAGCGACCTATGACGGCATGATTGACCGTGTAAGAGACGACATAGACAGCCGTATTGAGGCAACCAATGCGACAGTAGACAGCCGTGTGAACCGCCATGACGGAATGATACACCCTGCATCATTGAAGTTGCAGAACGAGGACGGCACGGACAAGAAAGTCTATATCGTCAGTGGCAATGTGGTGATGTTCGATGACGGAAAGGGCGTTGATAGGGAAAAATCGGACAACACGATTGTTATCCGTGATGTTGAGACTGGCGAGATGAAAGTAATTCCGCCAGACCTTATCCGTGGCTTGGACGCAGCCGTAGACCCCGAGGAGGAGAAAGCGAGAGCAAGGGAAGCTATCATTGAGGAGATGTCACAGACCGCAGCAAACAACGTGGACGGTGTGGTGTCTTTCAATGAAGGTGACACCTATACGTTGACTGACGAGAATGGAGAACAGACGCAAGTGACGCTTGTTGCCAACGAGCAGGGACTTGTTGACAATGGGGATGGAACTGTCAACGTGACTGTTGACGGCCAGAATGTCGTGCCCATGAGCATGGAGGATATACAAGGTGGTGTGGATGCCACCAATATGGCTCGTACCGTGCAAGCCGAGCAGGAGCGTCAAGCCAATGGTGAAAACGTACCAAATTCGGATGAAAGTGTACAGAATGATGGTGAAAACGTACAGGAAACGCCTGATGGCGTAGAATATGGCGTGAACGACACCTTTACGTTTATAGATGGTGAAGGCGCAACCATTCATGGCGAGGTGCAGGGTATAAGCGATGACGGTGTGGAGATACGCACGGACGAACCGTTGAACGGAAAGCGTGTGCAGGTTATCCCTGCCGAGGAGTTTGAGAACAATGTCGAGAGCATCAATGATGCTGACGGCAATCAAGTATGGGCGAGAGAGTATGCCGAAGATGCGGCTGCTACTGAGGAGGTATCAGATAGTACCGAACCGCTTGACCATGATTTAGTTGCTCCTGCAACTCCGACAACGGAAGAACTTGTACAGATGGCGCGTGGCGGCAATGAACTTGCCCAGCACCAACTTGAAGCGCAGGGTGTGGAGTGGGAAGAACCTGCCAAAATGCAGCAGACCGCTCTCTCCCGTGTACCCATCAACGAGGAAACCGGTGAACCGATGTTTGAGAAGGCAGACCGCGAGACAGCCCTTGATGCCCTCAATGAGATTACCGGAGGTAACGATGAAAATACTACTGCCATCGTGAGAGCGCAAGTAGAACAGGCTACCAAGGCACTTGAAGCGTTGAAGAAGAAGGAACCCACAAAGAAAGCTCCTTCTCTGAAAGGTTCACCAATGGCAATGGTAAAGGCGCAGCAGGAAGCAGAGGCCAACTACAACACCGCCATGGAAGAGTATAACGCCCAAGTAGCCGCAGCCAAAGAGAACTTGAACGCATGGTCGCGCATCAACTCCCTTATGAATGACAGAAAGCGTGCTATCCGTGAGCAGCAGGAGGCAGAGCGCAAGGTTCGCGAGGAAAAGCTACACGCCGAAGCCGTTGCACGTCTGGAGGAAGACAAGCGCATTGCCGCTGAGAAAGCAGCCGAGCAAGAGGCCGTCGGCACTCATGCCGTGAACCCGAAGATAAAAGCAAAGTGGGACGGAGCCACCAAGGTTGAGGGCAATCCTAATGCTATCACCCTTGCAGATGGTTCTACAATCCGTGGTCACTACGTCCTCACTGAGGCAGGAGCAGCCACAGCCAGCCATGACGTGAACAATGCCTACGAGCCTACTGAAGGTTTCCCGGTTGATGAGAATGGTGAGAGCGTGAATGACCGCGACTACAAGCGTGACAAAGACGCGCAGCGCATTGTTAGGGATATGGCAGACAGCTACGACAGCAGAGCTTTGCAGACACCAGTCATTGTCAGCAAGGACGGGGTAGTGCTTTCGGGCAACAACCGCACCATGTCGGGCGACATTGCAGCCCAGCAGGGAACAGACAAGGCGTATATTGACCACCTGCGCGAGTTCGGACACATGTATGGTTTCACCCCCGAACAGATAGACGGCATGAAACATCCGCGTGTGGTGTTCGTCCCGGACGAGCACCTGCCCTACGATGCAACCACATTCGCACGTTTCAACGCTGAACAGCAGAAGAAGCAGAGCAAACCTGAGCACGCCGTGAAACTTGGCAAGATTGTTCCTGACAATGTGTTCACAAGCATCACCAATGACATCAGCCGCTTTGACCGCCTTTCAGACTACTACGCAGACGACAAGGCAGTATCTTCGGCTATCAGTCAGTTGCTCGGTGCAGGAGTCATCAACGAGATGCAGCTGCCCGAAATGCGCACAGGCAATTCGTTGTCGGCAGCAGGTAAGGAACTTATCGAGAACACACTTATAGGCAAGGTCTTCCAGACTTCGCCCGATGCCGTGCGCCAGATTATCAGCACACCGACACTTCGTCAGTCTGTTGTTATGGGCTTGAACGAGATTGCCAACAACCGCACACTTGCCAAGAGCGGCTATGACCTTAGCAAGGAATTGGCAGCAGCCGTTGATCTTGTGAGTCGTGCCAAGTCTGACTCGCCCGAGATCTATAAGGAAGGTATGCCGGTATCTCCTTACGGCAGACAGCAGGGTCTGTTTGACGACGAATACGGAGACAGTCGTGTAACTGATGGCGTTACGTTGCTCCTTGCCGACCTGCTGAACAGCGGAAAGCCGAGCGACTTGCGCAAGGTTCTCTCTACATACAATAACGAGGCTGCATCATCTGCTGCAGGTCAGATAGACATGTTCAGCGGAGACGTGACCTCTAAGGAAGAAATTCTCAAAAACGTAAACGAATATTTCAGAAATGCTACACCAAAAGAACAACAAGCCCTCATCGACGCAGCCGTTGCAGAACGCAAACGGAGAGCAGAAGCCGCAGAGCCAGCTGGAGGAGACGAGGCAAGCGAACAAGCTACGGTTGTTGCTGGGAGCGATGCAGAGCCTCAACAGCCAGTCGTAGCCAGTGAAGAACCAGTTAAAGGTAACGAAGCCGATGCAGACGCATTAGCGAAGGAAGCCGAAGAAAAACTGAGCAAGCGCATCACCGAAACCGATGAGGAGTGGACAGAGCCAAGCGCAAATGGCGACATCTACAAGCAGAAACTCCTCATTGACGGCAAGGAAGTAATCAAAGTGGACGCTCCAGACGAGAGCAAGAATTATCCCGGAACCTATTATGAGATTGACGGCAAGCAGTTTGGCGACCTCTACGAAGTAGCCAACTATATTGACGGCAATGAGCAGCCGTTGTCTGCCAAGATTGAAGCAGCCTCAGCCGAAGTGAACACCGACCCCACCAAGGCACAGAAGGAAGCTGGCAACTATAAGAAGGGACATGTGCAAGTCGGTACGTTCGACATCACCATTGAGCAGCCGCAGGGCAGCGTGCGTAAGGGCACTGATGCTGACGGCAAGCAATGGGAAAGCAAGATGAACAACACTTACGGCTACATTCGTGGCGCAGTGGGTGTTGACGGAGACCACATTGACGTGTTCCTCTCCAATGATATTGACGGTTGGAACGGACGCAAGGTGTTCGTTGTTGACCAGTACAACCCCGACGGCAGCTTTGACGAGCACAAGGTTATGCTTGGCTTCAATGATCAAGACGAGGCTAAGGGCGACTACCTTGCCAATTACGAGCAGGGCTGGGAGAATGGCCGCAGAATTGACATTACCGGCGTGAACCTCGAAGACTTCGAGAAGTGGATAGAGTCGAGCAAGCGTAAGACTAAGCCTTTTGGCGAGTACTCGTCTGTGAAGAAGGACGTTGTGGAAATCAATACACCAGAAGAAGCCGGCTATTCCATCACTCCTTCAACCTACACCAATAAGAAGGGCAAGACGAGCGATGTTTCTCTCCTTACCTTTGACCATGACTTGACAGCCGACCAAGAGCGTGCCGTCAAGGAGTTTGCCAAAGAGCGTACAGGTGAGGGACGCTTTGCCCCTGCACGCGGTTGGAAAGACCGTGAGAGCGGTGGCTGGATGTTCCGTAGCGAAGAGGACGCACGCAAGGCCGCTGAAATGGTTGGTAATGAGCAAGCCGTAGCAGACAACCAGCCAATGACAGCGCAGGAACTTCGCGATGCCGTGGAGCCGAAGAAACCAACTGCAAGCAAGAAAACCGCAGCCAAGAAACCTGCAAACCGCGTAGAGAGCGTGCCAACAGAAGAACCAATAGAGCCGGAGAAGCCTAAGTATGAGGTCAGTGACGAGGAAATGAACGGATTGATGAATGACATTCGTGATATTCTCGGTATTGGTGACGACGAGGGCGATGCCGGGTTTAAGTTCCGTGATCCGGACGAACTGACTGCAGAGCAGCGTCAGAAGCTCATGTCAGTCGGTCAGCGTCTGGCCATGGCCATGGTTGAGCGTGGCAATGAGTCGTTTGGCGACTATGCCTCCATGATGGTTAAGGCATTGGGCGACAAGGTACGCCCTTGGTTAAAGGCTTTCTATGGAGGACTGGAGTATGTTCCCGGCTATGACAAATATGCCCTCACTCCATACGAAGAGGTGAAAGCCTTTGACGTGGAGAATTTCGACAAGCCTACCAAGGACGTAATGGCACAAGCCAACATGATAGTTGAGGAAGGCAAGGCACAAGTGGCCGCAGAAAAAGCAAACAATGAATTAAAGGCAACAAGAAATGAGCAACGAAAAGAAACCGAAAAGCAGACAGCAGCAAATACAGATGCTGTTGCAGCAGAAGCAAAGTCTGTTGCAAGCGAAGCAACGGCTCTCGCAGAAACTTCAAGCGACGAGCAAGCCCTCATCGGAGCAGCAGAGCGAGTAGATGAAACCCTCGACAAGGTAAATGAGCAGCTTGCCCTGCTTGGCTACTATGAGGCTGACGAGGTGGAGAAGGACTACAACGAGGCATACGGCTACATGCGTAATGCCGAGAAGAAGGCCGTCAAGGATGCAGCCAACCTTGCAAGCCAGTTGATTGACGACCTTGGACTTGACCGCTTCGAGGCTACACACAGAGAGGCAGATAAGAAAGGTAAACGCAAGACAAAACCGCTTGCTGTGGCAAACATTGCCCCTGCAGGAGGTGATGTTAGTATGCACTTGCCATTGGCAGAGGGACGTGAGCTGTATGTGAATATTCAACTTGTTCCATCAGCAGGGAAAGGTATCACCAACTTTGGAGGTGACAACCTCGAAGTGACTGGTATCATGTTCCGCGTGAACAATCCTAATGGCACTGGCAATGACCGCTATGGCAGAAATGAATGGGTTAACAATGACGTGACTTATTCAGAGCTGTTGGATAAGGTGAAGCGTGAAGCCTACAAGTATATACCTGAGCGCACTGAGGTTGCAGATGGTAAGTATGCAACAGGTGACAAGGTGCAGTATTCAACCGATGGAGGCCGCACATGGACTGATGCAGTTGTAGTGCAGCCTAACGATGAGGGCGGCATCCGCATTGACACCGGCCTTGCTCCTGTCATGTGGGTTAATGCTCACCCGGACCAGTTGCGTCATAAGCCACAAGCAGAGTCGCAGAACGAGGACATAGCTAACAATCCGCAGTCGTGGGTTGGTCGCACGTTCGTCTATGACTCGGGAGACACCGTACTCAAATGTACGGACATTTTGGGCAAGTATGCTTCATTTGAAGATGTCAAGATGCACTACAACACGACCAATGAGATTTCCAAGTTTAAGGAAATGCTCAAATCGGGTATGTTCAAGGTGCAGGATGAAAAGCCAACCGAGCCTAAGAACGAGGACATCTTCCAAAAAGCGGAGCGCATTGCCAAGGAAGCCAAGGCGGAACGTGAGAAGAAAGCGGCAGAAGAAGCCGACATCATGGGCACCGACCTGCCCGAACCTGCCAAGGAGAAAGCGGTCAAGGCTCTTCATGGCAGCGACAGCATGACCGACAATGCCGCACTTGCCGAGGCAAAGAGACGTGTGACCAAGAAAAGGACATCGAAGAAGAAAGTAAAACCAGAGCAGCAGGTGGGCAATTTGTTTGCCGGGCTGTTCGATAAACCGAAAGAAGAAAATGGAACAGAAAACAATGATAGCAGTAGCCCAAGCAAAGCAGTGGCTGGAGCAGAACGCCCGGACACCGTGGGCATTGATGAAACTGGAACTGATGGAGCAGAACGCACCACAGCAGTTGCAGGAACTGACGGAGAGCGGCCAACTGATGCAAGCCGTGAAAACGGACGAGAAGCAGCTGACGGAGCAGTACATGGAACTGATGAGATCGGGGGAATACAACCACCAGTCGGAAATCGGGGACGTGATGAGAGCACAGCTGATGGAACAGTTTCCAACGGAGCCACAGATGAGCGTGGACGAGTTGCTGGACCGCGCACTGTTCAGACAGGAGAGATTGACGGAGGAGGAAAAGAACTTTCTTCGGGAGAACCTGCCAGCTCCACTGGCGAGGGAGGTGGACCTGCTACCGTAAAGAAGCAGCGTACACCTGTGCGCAAGTTTACAAATAACTTCCACTATGGCACAGACGGCAATGAAGCCGACAACTACACGCCTGCACAGCGTTTGGAGGGCAACGTGTCAGCCATTGAAGTATTGGCAAAACTCTTCAAGGAGGGACGCAAGGCCACTGATGAAGAAAAGCAGATACTTTCTCGTTTCCGTGGTTGGGGACAGATAGACCAGTTGAGCAAGTTCTATTCTGTTGACCAAATGCGTAGGGACACCTACGGCAATTCGCCATACCGCAGACTTGCAAATGCAATCGACACGCTTGACCCAGACGGCAAGAAAGGCGTGTTTGCAGGTATCAAGCGAGCCGCCCTATCGTCATACTATACCCCGACCAAGATTGCAAGTGCGATGAACTCTTTCCTTTCGCTTGCAGGTTTCAAAGGCGGCACTTTCCTCGATCCTTCAATGGGCAACGGCATCTTTGAGGGAACACTTCCCAAAGACATTCAAGAGCGCACAATGATAACTGGCGTTGAACTTGACTGGCTTTCGGGACAGATTTCACGCGCCCTTTATCCAGATGCTGATGTGCGCATTTGTGGCTTTGAGAAGTCGGAACTCACACCGAACTCGCAAGATGTGGTGACAAGTAACGTGCCATTTGGTGACATCGAAGTAAACGACCCGACATGGAAGAACGACAACAGCCCTGTTAAGCGGTCGGCACAGAAGAGAATTCACAACTACTATGCTGTGAAGATGCTCGAACTTACACGCCCCGGCGGAATTGTTGCCATGATGACAAGTCCTGCCGTGATGGACACGCAGAGCAACCAGCATATCCGTAGATACATAGCCGAGCAGGGCGAGTTCCTCGGAGCTGTCAGACTGCCCGACAACACATTCCAAGGCACAGGAGCAATGGCCGACATCATCTATATCCGCAAGTGGAAGGATGAAGAGGACGCTCAGAAGACACGCGAGAACCCTGACTATGCGGCACGTGAGCAAGCATTTTTGTCTTCCGCTGAGACCACTGCACCCAACAAGCGCAATGGTGAGAAGCAAAAGGTGTCGCACAATGCCTACTATGCGAGCAACCGCAAGAACATGATTGGCGACGTAGTGGCAGGTAATCAATACAATGATAAGAGTTTCGGCTTACATAGCGAACTGACCACCGATCAGATAGCCAAGGAAGTTGAGAAAGCAGTAAAGCGTATTGTTGGTGACCGCAAGGGAATGCTCTTTGACACCACACGCACATCACGCGAGGTTAAACAAGCCGTTCGTGAGGAGTACAAGGGTGATGGTAACTGGGTAAGTACTGGCAACCTTGTTATTCAAGACGGCAAGGTCGGTGTGCTGACCGCTACAAAGAATGAGTATGGCGAGGTGACAAGGGTGTTTGAGGAGCAGCCACAGCTGGCTAAGCAGAAGAAGCGCATCATTGCCATGGGAGAGGTACGTACCGCTATGAAAGAACTCATTGCAGGGCAGATTGATGGACTTTCGGACACGAAGCTCAACATGCTACGTGCCAAGCTCAAACGAGCATACGATGAGTTTGTCAGCAAGTATGGCAAGTTGCAGGACACTGACAACGCTGTTGTCCTTAGCGACATTGACGGCTATACACTGCAAGCACTTGAAGTATGGAAAGGCGGCAAGTTCCAAGGACTGTCCGACATCTTCACCAAGAACACCATCAAGCCAGCCCTCAAACTTGAAGATGCCAAGACACCGCAGGAAGCCATAACCACCTCATTGGCGGAATATGGTGAAATCCGTGGCGAGTATATCGAAAAGGCGTTGGGCGCAGACTGGTTTGAGCAGTGTGGTGACCTTGTTTTCAAGGAGCCGAATGCCACAGACCGTTATGTAACACGCGATGAATACCTCAGTGGCGATGTTGTAGCCAAATTGGATGAGGCAAAGACCGCAGCTGCAACAGATCCGACCTTTGAACGCAATGTCAAGGAGTTGGAACAGGTGCAACCTGCCACTATACCATTCGACGACATCACAATACACCTTGGTGCGCGATGGATACCGCAAGAAGTACTCAACGATTTTGTGAAAGAGACCCTTGGATTGCACGCATCGTCTTCACGCAACTATGAGTGGGTTGATGGTGAGCGTAGGGAAATCATCAAGAGTGGCGTAGTGTATGTCCCGGAAACAGACACCTTTGAAATCAATATCGAAGCAAAGGAACTCGGAGGACAGGCAGATGATTGGAAGACTGCCGACAAGAGTGTCAAGGAGATATTCCAAGCAGCCCTTGAAGACAAGGACTTCCGTATTGTGCGTAAGGACAAGGACGGCAACACATGGATTGACCAAGAGGCTACCGAACTTGCCAACAGCAAGGTGGCAGACCTCAGAGAGCATTTTGAGCAATGGTTGCCCGATGATGATGCCCGAGTACAGACGATGGAGAGAGCCTATAATGACCGCTTCAACCGCATTGTGCTCCGCAAGTGGGATGGTTCACACCTCAACGTGCCCGGATTGATGGGCAAGGAACTCCGTCCGCATCAGAAAGATGCCGTATGGATGCTCATCAACAACCGAGGCGGTATTGTTGATCATATCGTAGGTGCAGGTAAAACACTTGTAATGCAGTCAGCTATTATGGAAATGCGCAGAATGGGCATAGCCAAGAAGCCTATGATTGTGGCATTGAAGTCAACTGTGCCACAGATAGCACGCGAGTTCAAGGAGGCATATCCTACCGCACGTGTGCTTGCACCATCAGAAAAGGACTTCAGTACCGAGAACCGCAAGAAATTCTTCGCCAATATCTCGCTCAATGATTATGACTGTATCATCGTGAGTCATGAGCAGTATTGCAAGATACCGCACTCCGAGGAGGCAGAAAACGATGTAGTGAATGAGCAGCTGGCACAGCTCGATGCCATGATTGAATACCTTTATGGCACAGGAGACAAGAGCCAGCTCACCAAGCGACAGATAAAATCGCTTGAAAAGCGCAGACAGAACCTGCACGCCAAGTTGGAGAAAAGGCTTGACCGCAGCACCGACCGCGAGTTTTGCTTTGAGAACATGGGTATAGACTATCTGTTTGTGGACGAATGCCACAGGTTCAAGTCTTTGCCTTATGTCACCAGCTACCAGAACGTGGCAGGACTTGGAGAAGCGTCAGGTTCAGACAAGGCAGTGGCCCTGCTGACAGGCATCCGCCATTTGCAGAAGATGCACCAAGGCGACAAGGGTACGGTGTTCCTTTCGGGAACGACCATCACAAACTCGCTTGTCGAGATATACAACCTGCTCAACTATCTGCGTCCGCACAAACTGGAGCAGTTGGGTATGCCGACTTTTGACGCATGGGCAAGCACATTTGCCGTACACACGTCAGAATTGGAGGCTGGCGTTTCCAACGAGTTCAAGATGAAAGACCGTTTCCGCTATTTCGACAACGTGCCCGAATTGTCGCAGCTCTATGCGGAGATTGCTGATGTGCGCAACGACTATAACCTGCAACTGCCCAAGCCAAAGGTGGACGGAAAGACTGTGATTGTTCCGCAGTCAGATGCAGTGGCTGAGATAAACCGCGAGGTTGTGAATATGCTTCAGACCAAGGACGGTAGCTATTTCGGTATTCACCCGAAAGACCCGAAAAAATTCCCATGGGGACTTGTGGCATCGGGCATATCCGCAAAAGCGGCAGTCAGTCCGCGCCTTGTGTTCCCAGACATGGATGACAGCGTTGGCAAGATTTCCTATTGCTGCGACAACATCAAGAAGTCGTATGACGAGATGAAGGAGCAGAAAGGCGTGCAGCTTGTATTCTGTGAACTCGGTGTGCCAAGCAAGGATAAAAATGAATACGATGCCTACCACGACATCATAGACCGACTGACCAAGGACTACGGCATACCGCGTGAGGAGATAGCCTACATACAGCAGGTAAAGAAAGATACCGATAAGGAGGCTTTGTTCCAAAAGGTGCGTGACGGCAAGGTGCGTATCCTCATTGGCGGTACGCAGAATATGGGTACCGGTGTGAATGTACAGACACGCATCACCGACCTGCACATGCTGACCGTGCCATGGCAACCTGCCGACTTGGAGCAGTGTATTGGCCGTGGTAGCAGACAGGGCAATGTTGTGGCTCACGATTTCCTCAATAATAAGGTTCGTGTACACTACTATGCTACTGAGGGAAGTCTTGACTTATACAAGTATCAATTGCTTGACGCGAAGGGCAAGATGTTCACACAGTTCAAGATGGGAACCATATCTGGCGAGCGCAGCTTTGACGAGGGCGATGCTGACGAAAACGGCAATATCGACCCTGCACAGATGGTTGCTTTGCTTTCGGGCAATCCAATTATATTTGAGAAGTCAAAGCAAGACAAGCTGGTGAAGAAGTTGAAGTCACTTTACAACGGCTTCTTGCGTGACCAACAGCGCAAGAGACAGAACTACGAGACGGTGACGAAGAAGGTTGATAACCTGAAACGCCTTATCTCGTTAAGCGACAGTGATGTGCATGACCTGCAAAGAGAGGGCTTCAAGCCAGACGAAAAAGGCACATATCCCTCAAAGGTCAAGGTGTGCGTAGAAGGTTCTTATTATGGACAGGATTTTGACAAACCAAAGGAAGCTGGCCAGTATATCCTCGAACAACTGAAGAACAACAAGAAAGTGGTGCTTGCAGGCTTCGGTCAGCGTGCCGATGTCGTGTTTGTAACAGGCGATGATTTGTTGTCTTCACACTACGAGGTGCAGCTTGGAGGAAACAACGCATGGAGCATCCGTTACACAAAGCGAATGCCCCAAGACCCGACACAGGCAGGCCTCGTATTCCGCAGTCTATTGGAGCAGATCATCCATAACAATGAGGTGTACCATCGCGAGTATGACACCAACAGCGAAATGTTGAAGACCATGCCTAAGGGTGATGCGCCATTCCCCAAGCAGAAAGAACTTGATGAAGCCATTGCCAAGCAGAAAGAACTCGATGCCGAGTACAACAAGCTTGGACAATCGGAAGAAGACAAGACGAAGTTCCGTTTGCTTGATGAGGATGATCCGAAGGCAATGGAGTTGGAGTCTTTGCCGGAGAGTGAGTTGGTTCCTGTTTACCGTAATGTGCAAGCCTTTGAGGATGATGCACTGGGTTCACCTATGGCATTTACCGATGCCGAAACAGGCGAGCGCAGAACATTGGAAGGCAGACGTTGGAACTATTCTGCACCTCCAAAGGTGGAACTCACCGAGGAGCAGCAGCGCAAGCTGGACGAACTCAACAAGAATGGCTACATCATGGTTGACGGCAAAAAGAGTACAGAGTTGCAAATCAATGACGGTTTGAAATTCGTGAAGCCTAAGACCAAGGAGGCACAGTTGCAGTACTTCCTGAAGAAGAACCCCGAAGACAAGGGCTTGTGGGCAGCATACGACCCATACGACCATGCCATCGAAACACCTTTGAATACGCAGTTTGGCGAGGCATACAAGAGGCCTAACCTTGTTGTGGTACGCAGCCTCATCCCGAAATCGGAGATAGACGAGCCGTTCCACGCAGACTATGCTCTGTTGCCTACCGGTGCCCATCAGTGGAACAATGGCCGCACGCTGTATCTTTCACGCTGGAGCAAGATAGACAAAGTGCTCACCCGTGAGGAGGAAGCGAAGCTCATTGACGAGTACTGGAAGAAGCATCCGGGAAAGCGTGAGGAGCTAAAGACCCACCGTGACTACAACCGCTTTGTGCCACAAGTGCGCAGAGAGTTGGAGAAGATGGGTTACCGCTTTGAACTTGACGGCAAGGAGTTGACACCGGAGGAGAGTCTTGCACTCGACAAGCAGAACTGGGAGAGCCGCGATGTTATCCCCGGACGCGAGGGACACACTCCATTCGTCAGCAACGAAGACATAGCACGCATCAATGCGAAGATGGCCGGCAAGTGGGTAGGCGAACCGAAGGAAGCAATGGAAAGTGCAATGAGCGAGAGAGTGACCGAGTTGTCCGAACGTCTGCATACTCCAGTGCGCATCATCCGTACAGAGGAAGAAGTGGCTGCATTACCTTCCGTGCGCCAGCGCAGAATGAAGGGTAGCTTCAATCCTATGACTGGCGAGGTGACTATTGTTGTTCCCAACAATGCTAACATGGCAGACATTGAGAATACGTTTGTGCATGAGGTTGTGGGTCACGATGGTTTGCGTGTGCTGTTCCCTGATGAGGCTAAGCTGAACAATGCCCTTGATGAACTCTATCGTGTGTCTAAGGACGAGATACGCGGCACCATTGACCGCATGGCGCAGAAGATGTACGATGCAGAGGTGGACCGCATACGTGAGAAGAAACGCAAGGAGCATGTAGCCAATGGCGAGGATGCTAACGCTTCATACTATGCAGATATGGCAGCAGCACATGCCGAGGCCGGAAAGAAGCGTGAGCAGTTCAAGCGTGATGCAACAGAGGAATATGGAGCTGACCTTGCCGGACGTATCGGTGAGAAAGGCTTCGAGAAGATGAGTGCCGAAGAACTTACGTTCTGGGGCAAACTGAAAGCCATGCTCCAAAAGGCTCTACAAAAATTGTTGGACGGATTGAAAATCCCCGGCAAGAGGAAGTGGGGTGATAAGGACTGGGCGTTTGTTCTGCATGAGGCATACAAGCGTAAGAAGAATGGTGGTAAGCCTACCGTGTTCGATGCCGCTGATACTGAGGTTATGCGCAGGAAGACAGGTTTCGGTGAAACTAAGTTCAGTGATGGTAAGCGTGAACAACAGACTGCTAACGAGCGTTTCAACAATGAACTTATACGCTATCAGAATGGCGAAATGGATAAGAATGAGATGCTACATCTTGGCAGACCACAAGGAGTAATGCGTACTTTCCTCCCAAACTTGCCTATTGTTATGCGTCAGCGTGTAATAAAGAAAGCTTCAGAGAAGAAGCATGAAGTAGATGTATCTGCCATAATGAATATGCCGCAACACTTATCTTCGCCTATATTCGTGTTCCAACGTAGCGAGGACACAATTGGTGTGCTTACAGACATGAGAGACCGCAATGGCAAAAATGTGTGTGTGGCTATTGAATTGAAGAGACAGATACAGCAGGGTGCGGAATATCTCGAAGTGAATGATGTGCGTTCGTTCCACGGCAGAGAGTTCAAAAATATTGTAGAACCGATTGCAAATAACAAGACATTGAAGTGGGTAGATAAAGAAAAAGGACTCGCTTATCTCTCCTCAGCGTCACAACCGGTTCAGCAGGAAATAGACAAGCAAGTCCTTGATACTGCGACAAAGGTAGTCAAAGATTTTGTAAATCCCAAAGTTTCTGACGAAAATGTTGCAGATGAGGGCATTATGTTCCGCGACGGTGACAGTGTGGAGTACAACAAGGCGATGGCACGTGACATATATGAGCAGCGTGTAAGTCGTGGAATGTACCAGATGCAAGAGGCACTGCAAGACAGTATGCTCGGACTGAAAGAGGCTATGGACGCGATACTCAAAGCAGAGGGTAATGGCAAGACATATATCGAGGATGTGGCAGGGTATGAGAATGCCTATCTTGGTGAAAATCGCCTTTCTTCTGTGAACCAAGCAGAGTGTACCGCATTTGCGCAGACATTGTTCAAGCCAATGCTTGAGGAGGTGGCGAAACTTGCCAAGACAGCGGACGAGCGTGCTGAGTTGACAGACTATATGATGGCCAAGCACGGATTGGAGCGTAACGAGGTAATGGCGCGGAGGGCTGCGGAGAAGGACGCTCGCTCGGAGTTCTTTGCAGAAGTTCTTGCTGCTCAGCAGGCTGTTGACAATGATCCGTTAGACCAAGATGCGATTGATGCTTTTGAAGACGTAAAGCAGCGAATGCAAGATCGTGAAGAAGAACTTTACTTGATAAATCGCGAACGAGACTATGCAGGACTGACCGCTTTGACTGGAAGGGACAATGTGCTTGATGCGGAAACAGAGGCGCAACAAATGGTATCCGACTACGAAAGAGACCATTGGGTTGATGGCTTGTGGGACAAGGTGAATGCCGTAACGAAAGCCACATTGCAGAAAACCTACGAAAGCGGACTTATTAACAAGGCGACCTACGACGACATCAGCGGAATGTATGAGAATTATATTCCTCTGCGTGGCTTTGACGACAAGACGAGCGATGAGGCGTATGCATACTTGACGGACAAGCACAGCGCATTTAATGCTCCAATCAAGACCGCCAAGGGACGCAAGAGTAAGGCTGACGACCCGTTTGCCAATATGGAGGCTATGGCTGAAAGCGCGATAATGCAGGGTAACCGTAATACTTTGGTGAAGCAGAAGTTCTTGAATTTCGCGCTGAACCATCCGAGTGACCTTGTGAGCGTGAGCGACCTGTGGCTATGGCACAATGACGTTGCAGACGAGTGGCAACCTATCAACTCTGGCGACCTGCAAGGGACGGAACGCATTGAGGAAGATGACAGTCCTGCTGAGGTGGAGCGCAAGATGCGAGACTTTGAATATGCGATGCAACAAGCCGCGAAGAACGACCCTGCACACTTCAGAAAGCAGAAGGACAATCCTGCTATTCCGTACCGCGTTGTGGAGAGCCGTGACCTTCGACAGCACCAAGTTTTGGTGAAGAGAAACGGCCGCGACATCATACTCACCATCAACGGCAATCCGAGAGCTGCACAGGCGTTGAACGGACAGACCAACCCAGACAATGACGTGTCAGGTGCAATAGGTGCAATCATGCGATTAGTTGAGACCATAAATCGTCAGTTGTCGGCATTTTACACCACACGTAACCCAGACTTCGTTGTTTCGAACTTTATGCGCGACATGATGTATGCCAACACTATGGTGTGGGTAAAGGAAAGTCCGAACTATGCTTGGCGTTTCCACAAAAATGTTGCAAAGGTCAATCCAGCGAAGATGAAGGTACTTCTTGCCAAGTTGCGCAATGGTACACTCGACTTGAACGATGAAACGGAGAAGATGTTCCATCTGTTCATGATGAATGGTGGTGAGACAGGTTATGCCAACATCCGTGACATCGAACAGCGTAAGAATGACATCAAGCGTGAGTTGAAGAAGAGCAACGGACAGATGCCAATCAGAAAGGCTTGGGACTTGTTAGGCGAGCGTCTTGACGAGTACAACCGTGCCGTGGAGAATTGCGCACGCTTTGCCGCCTTTATGACCTCACGTCAGTTGGGACGCACGATAGACCGCAGCGTGTACGATGCCAAGGAGATAAGTGTGAACTTCAACAAGAAAGGCAGTGGCGCAAAGTTTTGGAAGACAAACGGACAAACAGGAATAGGTAATACAGCTGCATTTACTTCAGGGCTTGGTCGCAGTTTTTATGTGTTCTGGAACGCAGCCCTCCAAGGTTCTACTAATTTCGGTCGGCAGTTCAAACGGCATCCGAAGAAAGCCATTGCAGGAGCCGCCGCAATGTTCCTGCTTGGTGCATTGATGGCGAGCATTGGCGGTGGTGACGGAGACGACGACAAGGATGACAAGAACGACTACTTCAACCTACCCGAATATGTACGCAGGAGCAATGTGGTGTTCCGTTTACCCGGCATGGACAAGTCGTGGATAAGCATGCCGTTGCCAGTTGAGTATCGCGCAATGTACGGCATGGGCGAGTTGATAGTGAGCGCGATGAACGGTAAGGAACATTACACTGCAGGGGAACTCGCACACCAAATGGCAAGCCAAGTTAGCCAGATGTTACCAATCGACATTATGGAAGGTAGCGGTGGTTTCAAGGCATTCGTTCCGAGTGCGATAAAACCTATTGCCGAAGTGATAGGCAATGAGAGTTGGACAGGTATGCCAATCTACAAGGACACTCCTTTCAACAAGGATATGCCCGAATGGACTAAGGCGTACAAGAGTGCCAACAAATACTTGGTTGGGTTGTCAAAGGCACTGAATGAGGCCACCGGTGGTGATGCCTACACAAGTGGCAAGATTGACATCAACCCTGCGCAGGTGGAATATTTGCTGAACGGCATCTTCGGTGGTGTATCGTCAACCATTGATAGGCTCACGAAAATGGGTGAAACCGTCATTGGCGATCGAGAGTATGATCCTCGCAGTTTCCTCTTGCTGAACAGACTTGTGAAAAACGGTGACGAACGTACAGAATACAGAGCCGTTAATAATGAGTATTTCAGAATAAAGGAAGAAAGCGAGAAATTGCGTACGAGGTTGAACCATTATGAGAACGACACGGCAGACGGAGTGTTTGATTATGCGGAAAAGATAGCGTGGTTGAACAACTCGCCCGAGTATCGCATATTGGAAACGTACGAAGATTATTCGGGAGACATTGACGATATTAACGAGGAGTTGAAAGCCGCAGCCTCTGATGAGGAGCGCAAGGGGCTTGAAGCCGAACTCAACGAGAAGAAGAAAGAACTTGTTGACGCTGTGAACAATATTCGAAATGGTAAGCAACAATAGTTAAACAACAAAGGACGTTGCAAGGAATTACCTTTGCATTCGCGAAGGCAGGCTGCACCTCGGCAATTGAAAGCGAGCTTTCATTGCTCTCGGTTTGCACTGCCTTTGCACGTCCCAAATTATAAAAATATGGCAAGAAGAAAATTACATAAGGCGAGTGCTGTCATGCCTCATGAAGGAATGGACAGCGTAGCTACAGCCAAGCACACGTTGGGCGGTAACCGTGCATTTGAGGTATTGTGGCAAGCCCAGCAGTATTGGCTTGCTATGGATACGTTTCGCAGAGACCGTGAACGTAACAAAAACTACACCTACGGACGGCAGTGGGATGACTACGTTTGTGTGAATGGTCGAAAAATACGCGAAGAGGAACTCATCAAGAAGCAAGGTAATGTACCCTTGAAGAACAACCTCATTCGCCGTATGGTACAAGCTGTACTTGGTATATACCGCAGTCAAGCCAAGGAACCCACTTGTACGGCACGAGACCGCGACGAGCAGCGTTATGGCGAGACGATGAGTACCGTGTTGCAATGCAACATGCAGCTGAACCGCATGACAGAGATAAACGCACGATGTATGGAGGAGTTCCTTATATCGGGCTTTGTCGTGCAGCGTAAGTGGTACGGCTGGCGGGAAAACAAGCTGGACTGCTGGACGGACTATGTTCAGCCCAACAATTTCTTCATAGACAACAACATGAGGGACTTCAGAGGTTGGGATTGCAGTTGTGTGGGCGAGATACACGACATCAGCTTTGAGGAATTGTGCGGACGCTTTGCCAAGGACGGAAACGATTACAACCGTCTGGCCGAGATATACAAGTTTGCCAAAGACAAATCGTATCTCAGTGCTACGTTTAATCATTTTGGCCATCCTTTGCAGGGCAACTTTGATTTTTTTGTTCCGTATGATGTGACGCGTTGTCGTGTAATAGAAGTGTGGAGGAAAGAAAGCAAACCACGTGTCCGCTGCCATGACGTAAACAACGGCGATGTGTTCAAGATAGACATTGAGGATTTCCAAGCCCTTGTAACAGACGAAAACAACAAGCGTTTACAAGAGGCCCGTGAGCTTGGTATGGACGAGAGCGATGTGCCGCTTATCCGTTGGGAGTGGTTTATGGATAGCTACTGGTATTATTACATGCTCACTCCGTTTGGTGATATTCTGGAAGAAGGCGAAACCCCATACGAGCACAAGAGCCATCCGTATGTGTTCAAAGCATATCCGTTCATTGACGGTGAGATACATAGCTTTGTCAGCAATGTAATAGACCAGCAGCGATACACAAACCGTTTGATTACGATGTACGACTGGATTATGCGAGCTTCGGCAAAAGGTGTGTTGTTGTTCCCGGAAGACTGCTTACCGAAGGGAATGTCAATGGACGACGTTGCCGACGAATGGGCACGCTTCAACGGCATCATCATGATCAGGACACCGAAGGCCGGAACGCCATTGCCTCAGCAGATAGCCAACAACTGCACACAGATAGGTATCTCAGAGTTGCTGAGCATGCAGTTGAAGTTCTTCGAAGACATATCCGGCGTTAACGGCGCATTGCAAGGCAAGCCCGGTTATTCGGGTATGTCGGCCAGTCTGTACAATCAACAGGCACAGAACGCCTCAACGTCTCTGCTTGACTTGCTCGACACGTTCTCTTCTTTCGTAAAAGAAGGAGCGTATAAGGACGTGAAGAACATTCAGCAGTTTTACGACACGCCACGTGTATTCAACATTGCAGGAAAGAACTCTACCATTGTGGAGTACGACCCGAAGAAGATACGCGACGTAGAGTTTGACCTTTCGATTGTGGAGAGCACAGCAACCCCAGCATACCGCGCTCTAACCAACGACATGCTTATGCAGTTGTGGGAAAAGAACGCCATCAGCGTGGAGCAGCTGTTGGAACACGGCGACTTTCCATTTGCCGACGAGTTGCTGCAGAGCATCAAGTCACAAAGGGAACAGCTGGAACAAGGCAAGGTGCCGGACGGCATTTCTCCGGAACTTGCGCAGCAGGTTCAGCAAAACGCAAACGCATCTGCCATGCAACAGGCACAGCAGATGTTACAAGCGTCTTAATAAAACTATCAGATGGAAGCCTCGGAAACGGGGCTTCTGTCTTTTCTAAGTGTACGGTTAACAATAGGAACCCATTCAGGCATATCCATTTCCCGGAAGCAGATATGCAGACCTATTGCACGTGTCATAAGCAAGTCGTCATGTTTGCCAGTAATAGCACCATACGCGCCGTTCTGTTTTCGCTCATAGGTGTTGTATTCATCCAGACAGCGTTTGTCGCGCTCGATATAGAGTCGGTCGCGTACCACCTTGATGAGGGTAGAGATAATCATCGGCTTTGTTGACACATTGGTATGGAAGCCATATTTACGCGGTGCGCCCTCCCTTATTTCATCCTCCGACTGCTTGCGTGCATACAAGTTCGGGTAGATGTCTGAAATCTGATTGAGTATATATTGCGACTGGTCGCCACCTTCCACCTGACGCTCCTTGTCGTGAGTCTCCAACGTGTTAGACTCAATGACCAGAAGAGAATTGTCGTAGAACGCCGCTATCTGTGCTGCACGCCAAGCGAGTTGGTCAATGTCACAATGTCCGTACCACTGAGCCACCACAGACGGCGGCTCGCTACCATCAATCATACTAAGCCTGTCGAATACCACGATAACAGACCAGTCAGCTTTATTGGAACGTCCACCCACATCGACAACGGTAAGATAACGGTTGACAACTTCGTAGCCTTCGAATGTTTCCGGCATTGCCCATATAGAAAGCAATCCTTGCCTGTCTGCACGGAAACGGAGATTGGAAAGTGCATCCTCTCCTTCGTCTCCATCAGCATATACCTCACCGATATACTGAGGCTGCTTGCAGAACCGCTCGAATTTCTTGACACTGTATTTGTCGAACACCATAGAACCAGAATGAACGAAAGCCTCCACATCATCAGAAGGGAACTCGGAAGCCATTACAGCAAAGTCGTCCTTACCTGCACGCTCCTCTATGTACCAGTTGATAGCCTCCAGTGTAGCCCCTTTCTCCCATAACGACCAAAGGTAGCGTCCGGACTCCTCACGATTTGACGGCACATAGGCATTCTCTCTATTTTCGTACAGCCATTGTGCAAATTCACGCATTTCATCAGCCGAAGCAAACTGCTTGGAATACTGCTCAATCTGAAACCACGATATAAAAAGAGCTTCATATTGTGATTTGATTGTAGGATCTGCAGCAGCTGTATATTCTGTGTGGAAGAAGTTTCCTGTTCCATTCGGTGTACTCTCCATTACGATCATCGTGAATGGTTCCAAAAGAATACCGGAACATGCCGAACGCACGATGTCCTGCGGTGACTTACCTTCTGTCTTTTGCCACAAACCGACCTCTGACAAATGCACAAGAGAATAGGCACCGCCACGGCATCCATTAGGACGCTCAGCAGTGCCAACCTTAATCTTGCAATTGCGTTGTGGAACGCGATGAGTGGAGCCAGACTTACCTACACCAACCAACTTCGGCTCGTTCTCGGAATATGCCTCACCCAGTTTGTGCAGGAACTCTACCGGGTATCTGTCAATCATGAGGTCGAACATATCCTTGATTTCGTCAGAAGCCGCTCCTTGATGTGCAATGATAAGTGAATTTAGTCCCTTTCGATGGTTGAACTGAAGCCATGCCATGTAGAGCTGTATTGTAGTAGAACCACCCCACTGGCGAGCCTTCACCAATATTAGTCGTATAGGGAGAAGAGCTTTTCTCTTCGCCTCAAAACGAGACACCAAAATACGCTGCGGATAGTAAAGTCGGAACAACACGTCATTACCAGCCTTCTTGTTGTGGATATAGACGAGCGTAGCCGCCCAGAAAGGGAAGTCGTGTTTGAAGCGTAGCCTTATGAGCTTACGCGAGACCTTGATGTAATCATCATCGTTTGGCTCAACATGGAGAACAGACGAAAGAAACTTGTCGATAGACCCAGCCTTGACAAGTTTCTTCACCATTTGTATTTTCATCATCTCTACAGGGAGCCATTGGACGGGTATGGCAAAGTCAGAGATACACACTCGCACACGTTCCCCTATGGACCCTTCACCCGTGACCGGGTCGAAGTGAGCGAACATCACCTCATTTCGCCGGTCGTTTTCAGCGAGTAAGCGTGCAATCTCTGTATCTATCATATTGGTTGTCATACCATCCATTCTTTATTCGGTAAATAAATTCGCCCACTGTACGAGGCGTGAGATAGAATTTCGGTGCAGGTTGATTTACTATTTTCGTCACAAGTTCGTACACCGATTTGTCGGGCTGTTTCTCACGTAGTATAACGAACCTTCGGTAAATCTCCTCAAACATTTCACGCTTGTTGCTCCTCATCCTTGGCATCGGTTTTCCAGCTGCCATTGCTGAAATGACAATAGCAGCCCTCTCCTCGCTCACCCAAAAGCGAGAAGCCGGAGACTGAGCGACAAGTTCGAAGATGACCGGCATCACGATGATGGATGCCTCTGCGAGTTTCTCCCGATATGCCCTCATGAGGTCGTTATTACGTTCGCGTGTAAATTCAAGAATGCTGCCAAAGTATTTCATAAAAGTGCCCGATTGTTTCCTCAAAGTTACAGAAACGAGGTCACAAAAGTTAAAAGTCAGTCCACATCTTATATAGGTATTTTTGCAAATGAATATGACACATTCTAAAGATTTTGAAGATAATGGCTGATAACAACGGAGTTAAGAGCAGACGCGACCAACAGTTGGAACGGCTGCGAAAGAAATATCCCGACAAGAAGTTCGAGGATGATGAGGAGATTTACGGTCAGATTTACGACGATTACGACCAATACGAGCAGGATCTTAGCGGCTACAAGGACAGGGAAAAGGCCATGTCCGACATGTTTGCCGCTGACCCGAGAAGTGCACAGTTCCTTGCTGATATGCACAATGGCAACGACCCGGTGTTAGGTCTTGTCAAGAGCTTTGGTGTTGAAATCAAAGATGTCCTTGACGACCCCGACATGCAGGAGAAGATAGCCGAGGCCAACAAGGACTATGTGGAGCGTGTAGCCAAGTCAAGACAGCTTGACGAGGAATATGAGAAGAACATGGACGCAAGTCTTGAAACCCTTCGTCAATTCCAAGAAGAGCGTGGCATGAGCGATGAACAGATTGACGCTGTAGTGAATGCCATTTTAACCGTGGTTCGTGACGGTGTTATGGGCAAATTCTCGAAAGAGACTCTTGCAATGTTCGTGAATGCCATCAACCATGACAGCGATGTAGCCTCAGCAAGTGAAGAGGGACGTGTTGCCGGACGCAATGACAAGATTGTGGAAGGCTTGCGCAAGCGAGACAAAGGCGATGGCACATCACCACTGAACGGCAAGAATGGCGGTGCGCCCAAGAACAAGAGAAACATGGACATCTTTGACTTTGCAAATGCTGCAAAATAATACGTCATGAGCATTAGTGTAGAATTTCCAAATACAAAGCCACGTGAACCCTCACAAGGAAGTGCAGGATTGCGAACACATATCGGTGGTGCCTGTACCACTGTAAGTGCGTTAATGGAAGCAAGCAAAGGTATACATAACGAAGGCTTTGTGAAGAAAAGCATTGTCAAGGTACCGGCAAAAACGAAACATAACAATAACAAATAAAAAAAAATAAAATGAGCGTAGAAGTAACAACAACCCAGCAACAGAACTCTGGCAGTGCAAACACGCCAGATAGTCCTGAACTTACTCCAAGTGCTGGTTCCGCTGGTCTTCAGACACAGTTAGGTGGTGCGCCTACTACCGTCAGTGGAGTAGAGAACGCATCAGGAGGTATGGGCGAACTTGTAATGCCCGAAGTTGACAAACGAATTTTCATGTTTGAACGTGATCAGAACTCTTTGATGCAGCTTATGCTGATGGCAAAGTCCGTGAACGTTCATAGCATGGAAGTAAAACACTATGCAATTGACCAAGGCACACCAATCGTTACGGTTGCATCTGTTAATGGCAATACTATCACGTTGGTAAATGCCGACCAGAAGAAAGTTCGAGCATACGACACTCTTATGGTCAAGGGAGTCAAAGGCTACGACTTTATCGGTGGTACCAATGTCAAGAGCCGTCGTCCCCTCCAGCTCTTTGTAAAGAGCGTGAACAACGACGACACAATCACCTGTATAGCAACCAACGGTGTTAAGCAGGCTGCGACAGACCAGTATGGCAGTCTTCCAACAGCAACCTCTCCAACAGCAAGCAATACCAATATCATAGCAGCAGGTACGAAGTTAGTACGTATGGCTAATGCCATGTATGAGACTCAGAAGTGGGTTGACCCCAATACTGTCATTCCTTCTCCAGACGACTTGTACTTGCAGAAGCGAGGTATGACAAGCATCGTATCAAAGTATCTTGCCGACCAGAACATGGAGATACCTTACGATGAGGCTGTCAAGGCAGAGGCTCAGTTGCGTGAGTTCAAGGCTGCCGGCAACCGTACGCTTCTCATTTCTCAGCAAAACAAGATGCTTGTACGTTCGAGCATGGGTGACGACCAGTGGGACTATACAACCAATGGTGTTCGTTGGCAGGTGAAGCGTGAGGTGAAGCATCGTGGCAAGTGGACATTTGAGGATGTAATGTCTCTCATCAAGCTATATTACGGTGGTGCAGACAAGCCTAAGTCCGGTCTCTTCCTCGTTGGTAACAATCTTGGTCAGAGTTTGCAGCTCATTGACTGGAGCAAGCACCCAGAGGTTACTATGGAGCCTTTCACCAATGAGAGACTTGGTTGGAAGGTGACACGTCTGTACTGCATCTTCGGTGAACTTCAGATTAAGATTGAGCCTACGTTCAATGATTGCGGCTACGAGAACAGCGGTATCATTGTGGGTGAAGACCGTTTGGTACACTATGTACGTCGTGGCGAGAGCAGCTACACAGAGGACGTTGAAGGTGAGGAGGCAACACGCAATGGCGTTCTCGTCAGTGACGCTCTTGGTTTGAAGGGCAACTGTCACATCTGGGTTGATGGTGACGATGACGATGACGACACCGCTCCTGCAGCTGACGAGTTCCGCTTGTGGAGTAGTGACACTGCTCCAACCGAAGCTGATCTCGAAGATGGCGTAATTTACGTTTTCGCTTACGGCATGAACATCAAGTCAGGCACTGCCACTATTACAGTGAGTGCAGGAGACGCATTCAAGTACAATGCGACAGGCGAGAACGAGAAGAAGTGGGTTCGTTTCTACGGCCCTATTTCAGCTGAGTAACTTTTTAGTCAACGCTAATTATGGGGGTGGATGCGCTTTAAGTCAATCCGTCCCCATTTTTAATAAAAAAATATAACATGGAAATTAAAACATACGGAGTATATGGTCTCACGGAATGGCACGGTAAAGTTAAGGCCGGCACCATTGAGGCGAACTTGTCGTTCGTTGGTGGCACGTCTTCTCCAAGTGGTTCACAACCTGCATACATGGTGACCAAAGACCCAATTACACAGTTTGTAATTGAGAACTCAAAGGAATACAAGAGTGGTTTTATCAGTCTCGTAATGCGTCAAGTACTGCCCGGTACCCACATGCGAATTGCTACCCATAAGTCTGTTCCTGACAGTGACGAACAGGCGAATGAACATTTGTCAGAAGAAACTAAGACAGAAACAGTGAAGCCGACAGGTGATGTAGAAACGCCTACACAAGAGACAGGCATCGAGCCTATCGAGGACGAACGTGGTCTTACAGAAGTTGAGTTCAGTACCAACCAAGAAGCCAAGGATTATCTTACAAAGACGTTTGGCGTGAAGAGTGGTACGATGAGAACTCGTGCAGAAATTATAGCTGTAGGTGAAACCTATGGCGTTAAAATCACTTTTGTAACCGAGTAATCACAGCGACGGTATGGTGTACAAAATCGAAGTCGTGGAGCGTGACGTGCGCATTGCCATTGACGAGAACAAGACAAGCGATCAGCTCATCAGCGATGAGGACATTGACACCTTATCGTTGAATGACATCATCCGCTCAAAGATAGTGGAAGCCGTTCGGCGTGTAGAGTCGTCCGCTCCCGTTCACTACTTGGAAGAAGGTCACGTATTTGGTGATGCCATCTACTGGGAGGAGAACGGAAGCGGTTGGACTCTGCTGCCCGATGATTTCATGCGTCTTGTAGCCTTTCGCATGAGCGACTGGGAACGCACCTGCTATATGGCCATATCAGCAGACGACCCATTGTATGACCTGCAATCGTCAAGATACAAGGGTATTCGTGGCAATGTCCAGAAGCCGGTGTGTGCCGTAGTGAACCGTGCCGAGGGCAAGGTGTTGGAGTTCTACAGTTGCAACAGTGAAGAAGCCTACGTGAAACGTGCCTCATACATTCCTTATCCGAGCATAGACGAGGAGGACGGCATAGACATCAGCGAGCGTTGTTACACAGCCGTGGTCTATACTACGGCTGCATTAGTATTAACCGCCTATGGTGCGAGCGAGCAAGCAGCCGCAATGAACACCTTGGCAAAAAGCATTTTTGAATAATGAGTTCAATACCAACAAAACAGATAGATGGTGATGTTGCGGTTGGTCGTGACGTTAACATCGGCGGCAAGGCCACCATACGCGGTTCGGCAAAGGTCGGCCACAATCTGACCGTTGACGGCTGGCTTGAAGCCAAGAACATAAAAGGCCCGAACAAAGGCCTGTTCAAAACGGCGGCACAGCTACGCGAGGCTTACCCTAATCCTCATGAAGGATGGTGGGCGTTGGTGACCGTAGAAGGCAGTGCAGCGTCAGATCATCTTGGCCAGCTCTATGTAGCTGACGGTGGTACATGGGTAGCGCAAGTTGACAGCAACGGTAATCCGCTGCTGAAGGGTAATCCTACGGTTGATAGCACCGAGTACATGGAAGCCGTGGAGGGAATGACAGCCGACCTCGAAGCCGTGAAGGTGGATGTTAACCAGAACAAGGAAGACGTGCGCAGCCTACGTTCTACACAGACCACGCAAGGCGAGAGCATCAACACCCTCAACACAAAGATGGGCACAGCTCAGAGCGACATCAACACACTGAAGAAGACTGTAAGCGACAACAAGACTGAACTTGCGAGCAGCATCAGCGATGTGCAGAAAGACCTCACATCATTCAAGAACACCAAAGGACAGCCCAACGGACTTGCGCCGTTGGACGAACATAACCAGATACCTTCGCAGTATTTTCCCGACTATGTGGATGATGTGCTTGAGTTCAACGGCAGCTTCAATGACATTACTTCGCAGATGATGTCGTTAAACAAGTACTCAACGGACGAGAACTGTAGCGTTGTTTTCAGCAGAGACGCTGGTGCTTTTGTGCTGAAATACACGCAGCCATCGGAAACGGAAGGTGACTTGCGCCCGACCATCACTTACTACAACAACTGGATAGACGGTGACCTTTACGGTGAGGCCAATATGAAAGGCCGTGTGCCACACAGCGGCAAGATTTACATAGACGTTACAGCCAACAAGACTTATCGTTGGGGAGACAGCACGCTTGTTCCAATAGGTTCGTACTTGGCATTGGGCCATACCAGTGGCACTGCATATCCCGGTGACGAGGGGGCCGAGCTAAATAGCACACTCCAGACAGCGAACAAACGCATTGATGGTATAAACATTCTTCGCTTTGATGGAGTGTGGGACGGTACCGGCAAGGCACCGAGTCGTGGTTTGTGGTATGCTCCAAGTTTGGACTACGAAGGAGAGTGGTGCTTCCGTAAGTTCGGAGGTGTTAGTACAGAGACATACGGTTATCCGGAAGAAATGTATAACACCGACAGCGTAGGACGTGCGGACCATATCTATTGTTGTGCAGACGAGTTGTTCCGTATCGTTGACAAGAAGATGCAGAGGATTGGCGGCAGCGGCAGCTCTGCCAGCATTTACAACCCGACGGTGGAGCAGGGAGGACACTACTATGTGTTGTGTGATACCGACGATACGGCCAATTCAGCTGTTCACGCAGCGAAGGAAAATGGCAAGGCTGCAGTAGGCCTGATGATAACCTTCGCATTGAAGAAAGGCACTTGGAAGACTTACCAGTATACCGGAGCCAATACGGAAGATAATAACTGGTACGACACAGAGAACTGGAAAGACTTCGGTTCGATGGTGCAAGGTTCAGAGTCGATGATAGACATTGACATCATAGCCCCTCTACCTACAGGCTTCTACACCCTTGGCACTGCACTTGCAGCTCTGAAAACCTATCAAGAGACAACAAGTGTGAACTATCAGAAGCGTGGTTTGGTGATAAGCTATACGACAGAAGCCAATAAGGTAGAGACCAAACAGTATCAGGGCGACTCCATTGCAGACTTCTACGAGGCCGGGCTTTGGCAGGACTTCGGCGGCGGCAGTAAACTTGTGGCGAGCGACACGATGGAAGCTGGCGGTACAGACGCTTTCTCTACAGGAGGAGCGTATAAGGTTGTTCCAACGGAGATAGAGGCTACAGAGGAAGAAGGCAGCGTATCACTGAAGCTAAAAAACAAGGCTGGCGACACCCTGTCTGAAGCCCAGTTCAGTGTGGGCACCGGTACTGGAGGTGGCGGTGGAACTACACTTGCCATCAACTTTGAAAACGACCCCTTCTATGTCCGTGCAGGAGGCACAGCCATACTGAAAGCCGCCATCCGCAGTGTGACCCAGCTATCCGATGGATCATCGCAGGACAACAAGATACAGAGTGTGGTGTTTATCAATCGCACGACCAAGACCACAGTAGCCTCATTCAAGCCCAATCAAGCAAGCAGTTCGTCGTTAAAGTCGTACACCTTCGAGTTTGACCTAAGCACCATTGCGGCCAGTGCCGGCAGCGTAGAGCTGCAAGCCGTAGCCACCGATGCCACCGGCAAGACAGCCACGAGAAACGTGGAAATGATAGCCGTTGATGTGACCGTAGAGAGCAGCCAGACACTGAGCTATACGAAGAGCACCACATTGCAGGTTGGCGGTCAGAAGGTAAGCATCCCTATGTATCGTTTCCCAAACAATGCCTCAGACAAGGGTATCCAGACGAAGATAGAGATATACCGCAACGGCGTGTGGGAAACATTAGAGAATGTATTGGTTAAGGACACCTATACCCATAATGTGACCATCGACCCACAAGGCATGGGACACGGCGCATATCCTCTTCGCATACAAGGACAAGACGTAGCATCAGGACTGCAAGGTAACACGCTGCATACCGCAGTCATGGTGATAGAGCAGCGTGAGAGCGTGAGCGACTACACGAAGCCCATCATTGTGGCACGATGGTATGACGACAGCGACGGCAAGACAAAACTCTTCAAGACCGTCAGCTTTGACATAGCCTGTTATCAGCGAGACAACGCCAACCCGAATGTAGAGGTGAAGGTGAAGAACGAGACCACTGACGAGACAGAAACGATTGCCAACAAGGTTATGAACCGCAGCAGTTACTACTCGATAGAGAAACGCATTGTTGGTTATCATGATGGTGACACATTGATCTTCGATGCAACATGTGGCGAGGTACGTCTGGCGGAACAACTAAAAGTTGTCATTGACGGCAGCATGCTTGCCATCAGCGAGACCGAAGGGGCATACTACAAATTGAACTTTGCCGGCAGAAGTAACGACGACATCGACAAGAGTATCAAAGCCACCTGCTCAGATGGCAGCATGGTGGAAGTGAAGCTAAACGGCAGCAACTGGTCGAGCAACGGTTTTGTCGCAGACAACTTCGGTACAGAAAAAGCAGACGGCAGAATGGCACTACGTGTAGCCGAGAACGTGACGGCAACATGCAGCGACACACCATTGGCAAGCAAAGACATACCCACCAACGGTATGGCACTAAGCTTTACATTCAAGGTTAAGAACATTGCCAAACGTAATGCAAAGATTATGTGGTGTATGGGCGAGCGATTGGGTTTTGTGCTTACTGGAGAGAAATTCATCGTGACCACCGCCGGAGACAGCGACGAAGCCCTGAAAGACGTACAGACCACCGCCGCCACCTCCTACCTTGACGACACCGTATATCGCATAGACATCGTTATAGAGCCACAAGCCCGAGCACCCTATAATGGTGTGATGTTGTGTAAGGTGTTCCAGAACGGCGATGCAGCAGCTTGTGTTCCCATCAGCACAGTCAGCGGCTTCCCCAACATTGCGGACATGATACACTTCGACGGTACAGATGCTGACCTTTACCTGTATGAGGTGGTACGCTGGAACACCTACTATGACTTCATCCAAGCATTCAACAACTACATCGTGAACCTAACAGATACGACTGCCATGCTGACCGAGTATGAGCAGAACCAAGTTATGAGCGATGTTACAGCCGAGGGCACCACGAAACCACGCCCCGATATGAAAAAGTTGTTAGACCGCGGTATCATGGTCGTGGCAATGACGCGCACTTCGGACAAGAACCTTAGCAAAGACGGTGGCGCGGTAACGGACAGCGAGATATATTATCCTGACTACATCGAAGGTTTGAAGGATAAGAAGACATCTGTTCTGATGGACTGGTATATTTACTTCCCCGACCGTCCATGGGCAAACTGTAAGGTGGAAGCAGTACCGACAACAAACCAGGGTACCTCGACGCTTGCTTATGCCATCAAGAACAAGAAGGCCAAGTTCAAGAAGTCGAAGGGCATAACGCTACTCTATACAAGAGAGCAGATAAGCGAGATGTACAACGGCGATGAGGTTATACTTGCCAAGTTTGACGATGCAGCAGCTCTTGCGAAGAAGAAGAAAATCCGCATAAATGAAGGCAGTACACCTATACAGACCATCACCATCAAGGTGGACTACTCGGACTCTGCCGGTGCCAACAACTGTGCCCTGATGGAGCTGATGAACGACACGCAGATAGCCCTTGGCAGTGACTATATGACCCCTGCCCAGCGACACAACACCGACAAGAGCGAAGAACTGCATACAAGCATTGACGGTGTGACGTGTGCCCTCTTCCGTACCGACTACCGCATAGGTCAAGACAAGGGAACACAGGCAGCAACACTACCCGAGAACGCCTACTTCCACTCGAAAGCCAACTTCAATGCCGACAAGGGTAATCCCCACTTCTTCGGGTTTGAGGACGTGAAGGGATACAATGACGGTTGCGTGAACTATGGCGACTTCAAGGAAATGGTAGCTCCGAGAGATACCCCCATTGACACCTACAAGGCCAGTGTGCTTTCAGACACAAGCTCATTGATACCGGGCACGCTGTATATGCTGAGTGAGTTCTGTGGTCCTGAAACGCGCTTCATTGAGAACGATGGTACCGGAACCATGACAGAGATAGGTGAGGTGGCCGTGGAAGACAGTCATGTGCTTGACAAGACCCTCTCCGAGGTACAGGCAGACAACGTCAAGAACTACGACTGGGGGACAGCCTACAAGACATCTGACGGAAAGTATGTACAGTATAAAGGAGGAGCATGGAAGGACACCACAGGCACCATGACTTATGACAATGCCACTAAGAAATGGAGCGTGCAAGGCCGCGTGCTGAACCCTGTGGAGTGCTACGAATACAGACAGTATCAAGAGTTCTGTTGGCAGCAGGGCGTGAACAGTGTGGACGATATGCTGAAGACGCTGCACACCGACGATGGCGACGTTCCAGTGTGGAGCACATATTACGAAATGCGCTACCCTGACGACGACGACTTGAACGCCCTGTATGCGTCGGGCAAGAAAGTTCCGTACCAGCTGTATAGAGAGTTGGCCTTCTGTCAGCAGTGTAACCAGAACTTGACCGACAATGCCGAGGAGAACGCCGCCAAGAACCCTGATGGCAGCGAAAAGGTATTCAACGGAGCCGGTGCAAGCACAACAATTACCCTTGGTGGCAACACCGTTGCCGGTACCAAGGAGAACCGCAGGAAGAAATGGCAGCAGGAAATGCACAAGTATTTCTCTCCCCATTCAACTCACTGCTATGTTGTGGCGAGCGACTACAAAGCCACCGTGGACCAGCGAGCCAAGAACATGATGATAGCTGTTTACTTGGAGACCGACGGCAGCATGCGCTATTACTTCAACCACTGGTATGACGGTGACTCATGTGACGAGGCAGACAACGACTGCTATCTGACCATACCTTGGGATATGGACGGAGCAGCGAGCCATCTATATCAAGGATGGGACGGTGTAATGTTCCAACAGAGCTATGCCTTGTTTGACAGAGACGAAGGCGTATGGCTTGATGATACAGGCACGGAGACGCTGACTCTTCATGACACGGCGGCAAAGATGCGTGCTACGAAGACCAAGTCCGGCCTTGAAATTTTCTCTACTGACGGCTGCTACCGTTACTGGATGATAGACCGCATCTTGAAATGACCAAAGGTGGTAAGTTCGTTTGACGGAGAGCGCAAGTATTTAGAAACAGCTACAGCAGCCGACAACCACTATCCTGCCTTGCATGGTCTGCGACTGGAGAGTCTGCCAGCCTTCCAGCGCAAGCGTTTCGCATACAGAGACGGCTACTTCCAGACCGGCGACCTGTTCCGTCATTTCTTCCAAGACCGTGTTATGGGCCCCATCACGGTGAAGATAACGGCAGCACAGGACGGTTACTTCGCCATGGGTGTGGACTCCACCTCATCAGCCAAGTATAGTTGTTATCTGAAGGAAGGCGAAAGCCACACCTTTACAGAGGTTGCAGCAGGAGAAGGCGGCAAGCTCATATACATCTTCGGTGCAGACAAGATAAGCGAGCTTGACATCAGCGGCTGTTCTCCTAAGAATTCAAACTGGATGCTGAGCGAGTGCACCTTGCTGCGCAAGCTCGTCATTGGCGGTGAAGGATATACTCCAGCATATACCACCGACATACTGAGCACTCTGAACTTAGGACAGATGCCTTTCTTGGAAGAGATAGACATCAGGAACACGATGATAACCGACGTGAATGCCTCGCTGTGTCCTCGCCTAAGAAAGGTGTTGGCAGAAGGCAGTCTGTTGAAGTCAATCACACTTGCAGAGAGTTCGCCTATTGATACGCTGCACCTTCCCGGCACTATGACAACTCTGTACTTCAAGAACCTTCCTAATCTGACCTACCCCGGTGGTTTGACCATTGACGGAATGGCTAAGGTTACGAAGCTGTTTTTGGACGGAAGCCCGAAGATAGATGCCATGACACTGCTGCGAGAGGTAACCACGGCCAGTGCGCTGAAGAGTGTACGCATAGCCGGCCTTGCTGCTACGGAAAGCGTTGAGCTGCTGCGTGCCATCAAGAACCATGGAGCCGTAGGCATAGACGCGAACGGAGCAGACTATGACGAGAGCGGCCAGTGTAGCGGACTGATAGGCAGATGGATCCTGACCCTACTTTCAGAGGAGAGTGAGATTGCGGAGCTGAAGCGTTACTTCCCGAACCTTGAAGTTATAAACTCGCAATTCTCTGTCATAAAGATAGACGATGTGGTGAGCGGTGACTTCTGCGAGAAGTACAGCAACCCCGAGAACCAGACAGGAGCTGATTACGATAAGACCTTTGTGGCAAGCGGCCATACGCTTAAGATATTGCAGGACACCCATGCTTACAAGTGTACGTACAACTCCAAACTGAAACAGATGGAGGGTGTGCAATTGAGCGATGCAGACTTCAATAAACTTGCCAATGGTGAGAGCTTCGATGTAGGCGACAGCGCAGGTGAAGGCTTTGACATCTTCCACCACTTGCCTCATTTTTGGTACAAGGGCGTGAACGACTACAAGAACCAAGCAAAGTATATCATTCACTCAATTACAGATAATGAGCCGTTATCGACTGTAAACAACCGAAGGGAGGCATTGCTTTCAGAGCTGCTCTATGCAGAAAATACAGGCGTGTATGCTGACGAGGCAACAGTTGGCGAGACAGTTGGCGATAATATTATTGCCACAGCAGCCAATGCGAATGCCTACCGTATGGACGTTGAGGGCATGAAGCAGGTAAGATGGCCGGGACTTAACCACGCTCGTCTTGGTGCCGTCTTTACGGATGCAAACGGCAAGATAGTGGGCAAGTTCATTATGATGGTGAGTCACGCTTACTTCGACTTCTCAATCGGTAACTATGTGTTCTGCGATGTGCCAAACGGTGCCAAGTGGATATACTTCACTTCGTATCGTGACATTGGCGACATAAAGTGTCTTGCTGTTGACAGCGAGCATATAGAGGCAATAGAACCAGAATGGACTGAGCACACCGTTGGTGAGTTCGACAGTCTTGTGGGAACATACCCCATCACTATTGACGGACTGAAACGGCCTCGAAGCATATCAGGTGCTGTACGTTCGAAGAAAGGTGACGGCACTTCACAGACCTCGTCAGAATGGGCATACGACACGGACGGTACACCGACCGAAATGCCGACCGGGACAATGCACTACACTGGCAAGGATTTCCAGAACAGTGCGCACATGCGCGGAGAGGGCTTCCAGCTCCAAGACTATGAGCAGCACAAGGAAATCAGTAACCTGTGGTGGGCGACCCATGGAACGACCGACGAGCAGTCCATAGTTGGCAATGGCGCACATGACAGTACGCTGAACAGCCAAGACACGATAGGTATGGCAGACACCTCGTATGTAGGAAATTCAATGAACTCCATCATGGGACTCAAACATTATGTTGGCTGTGATAGTGAATGGATGGACTACATTGCAGGAAATGTGAAGAGCTATGAGACGTTCTACAAGAACCGTTGCGTGGAGACCAACGATGATCCTGTAGATTACGTGTTCCACATCTACGACCCGATTAAGAAGACGGAGCGAACCGTGCAGAGTGTGAACAGCGACGGCAACTGTGTAGTAAGAGTGGTGCACGGTGCCAAGTGTGACATCTTGCCGAGCAAGGTGCACCAGACAGACACCAGCAAATACACTACACACTATGCAGCCGGAGTATGGTTCCCGGGCAGTAGAGGCCGCTGTGTTCTGCGGTCTGGCTACACCTCGGATGTGAACAGCGGTCTCGCTTTTGCGTACGCGAGCTACGCTTCTTCGTTCTCGTACTCGTACTACGGTGGTCGGCTCGCCTTCCGCGGAAAATTCGTCATAGTCGGATAAGCGGCAAGCGAAGCCACGAAAAAAGCGTCAGAGGGAGAGCCGCCACAAGCGGCTGCTCCCTCTCCTTGTTTGCGACCGGTGTTGAAAAAGGTAACTATCTGCGCATAGCGCAGCGAATTTTACAACTGAGAATGAAGGTATTTTCAATTATTTATGTTAATTTTGCACCGCCCTATCGCTAAGGGCAGGCAGAAAATCCCACGCGCCGCTGTGTTCTGCGGTCTGGCAACAACTCGAATGCGAACAGCGGTCTCGCTTATGCGAACGCGAACAACGCTTCTTCGAACTCGAACACGAACTACGGTGGTCGGCTCAAATTCTAAGGTTAACAATAATCGGAGGCCTCTGACGTGGCACGGGATTGTCACAACCACACTCCGAGGGGTTAGAGCCTCGGCAAAAGCATAAATAAAATATGGAAAGCCGGAACACGACATTAACCACATGTGGGGAGTGCGTCAACTCCCCACAGGACAGGAAGGCTGTCAATCAACTGGAAGACTTATTAGGACAGGTAGAAGCACCAACTTCTATCTGTTTTCCTTTATATAACCTCATCCCGGAAATCATTTCGGACGAAAACATGGAACGCTCGTTCAAGCGTGTCATGTCGAACCTTCATAACGCCGACACGCGAAGCGGAATAAAATGGAGGGAGAAGGTTGTTATAGATGGTGTGGAATGTACTCCACGCATGGTGCGCTATATGAAGCGCAAGAAAGAAATTATTGCCGAGCTGAAAGAACAAATAGGCAATGGCACATTTCGTGTTGAGCGTCTGTCTTCGTTTGAGGTGGACGATGGTCCGAAGAGAAGAATGGTTCAAGCACCTCCTGTTGTGAAACGTATAGGCTGCAATGCCATCATGGAGATTGTAGAGAAACACCTTTCGCCATTGCTAATAGAAAACACGGCAGCTTCGATAGAAGGACGCGGCCCACACGGACTATTCCACAAGATGCAGGAAGTGAGAGCCGAGAACCCCGACCTTATATATTATTATCAAAGCGACTATAAAGGATATTATGACCACATACTGCACGACAAGATGATTGACATCATCAAGCAGTATATAGCCGACCCGATATTACTCCCCATACTTATAAACTTTGTTAAGGTATTGCACCCGGATGGCAACGAAGGCATCAGCAAGGGACTACGCTCCTCGCAGTTTTTCGGCAACCTGTACCACAATGACATTGACCATGCCATGATAGAGGAGTGTGGAAAGGATAACTACAACCGCTTTTGTGACGACATATACATACTCGGTGACAATAAAAAAGAGTTGTGGAAACACAGGGATACACTGCACAGGCTAAGTAAACCCTACAATCTGATAATCAAGCCGAGCGAGAAGGTAGCTCCAGTGAGCGCAGGAATGGATGCACTGGGTTATATTGATTATGGTGACCACTCACGAATACGCAAGCGCACAAAGGTGAACGCTGCGAGGAAACTCGCCAAGATAAAGTCGAGAAAGCGAAGGCAACAAATTATAGGCTCGTTCAAAGGAATGGCATGTCATGCGGACTGCCAGCATTTATATTATACATTAACAGGTAAAAACATGAAGAAATTTTCAGAAATGGGCGTGACCTATAAGCCTGCAGACGGCAAGAAGCGTTTTCCGGGCAAGGTTACACGCTTGGGAGACATCGTGAACATCCCGGTAGAAATTCACGACTACGAGACACTGGACACGAAGTTTGGCGAAGACCGCTACTTAGTGTCGTTCAAGAACCCTGCGACACAGGAATGGGGCAAGTTCTTCACCGCTTCGGACGAGATGAAAGGCATCCTTGATCAGATAAGCGACATCGAGGATGGCTTTCCGTTTGAGACCGTCATCAAGTGCGAACAGTTTGACGGCAGCAAGCGAAAGTATAACTTCACATAAAGCGACTCACTAAAGATAAAAGCGTGAATTGGGCTGCATACTATATCTTTGCCTGAACAAAATCATAGCGACAATGGAAAAGATATACGGCACAACCAAACGTCAGGACGGACTGCAACGAGTAGGCAAGAATAAATGGCTGCTCTATTTCGGTCTGTATGAAACAGAGAGCGGTACATACGAATACCGTCATACGTTCACGCACAAGCCCACGCTTGACGAGATAAAGAAACTTGTTTGGGCTACGATAGACGCAGAGACCAAAGACAAGATTGTTAATCAGTTTGAGTATGAGGGCATCAAGGTTTGGCTCACAGACGAGAAGCAGCGTAACTTTGCCTCTATTGAGAACAATGAAAGTGTTACATTCCCACTTACGTTGAAACTCAACGAGAAAGCCGACGCTACACCAATCTATCATACCTTCCAGACGCGAGACGAGTTCAAGAAGTTCAGCGAGGCCGCTGCATGTTTCATTCTTGAAACCATCAGGAACGGATGGAAGGAGAAGGACAATGTAGATTGGGACGTGTTTGACATGTAATCACAATATCATCAATAAGAGGAACAGGAGAAATCTTGCTCCTCTTTTTTTGTGCTACAATAGTTAAAACGACGCTCACCGGTTAAGTCGCTAAATTTGCCAAGAACATAAAATCATAATGGCAATGAAAAAGATTATTACATGGTTAAAATCCAGCAATCGCGGCAGACATATCGTAGGTGGTGTGCTTATCGGCTTAGGGGCTGATGACACTTACTGTGCGCTGTATGCCGGAGCTGGTGTAGCCGGAGCCTTGAAACTTAAAGACAAGTTGTATGGCGGAAAATGGGATTGGGTTGACTTCAGTTGTACGATGGCCGGAGTAGTTGTAGGACACTTAATAAGAGTAGTACTGACAGGAAAATGAACGATGTAAGTCAAGTTACGCAGGTGGCTAAGGGTATTAGCGACTATGGCATGATGGCAATAACAGCAGCCTTTTTCCTTCTCCTTTCCGCAGCTATGATGGTGGCCCTCTTCCGTTGGTTCAAGAGCATCATCGAACAGATGATGCAAGACCAGAAGGACAGTATGCACAACCTTGCCGAAGAGACACGTAAGCAGAACGACATGCTGCAAGACATATCAGAGGGGCTTCGCCCGGAGACATTGTTACGCATCCGCAACCTTACAGGTTTTGCTTTCGACCTCAGCATTGAGCAGGTGTGCAGGCTTATCAAGCGTGTAAGAGAAGAGAACCACATCATAGACCACGAAGCGACAGCAGCGAAGATACGCAAGTCGTTGCTCGTTATACACAACGACCGCAACTCGCGCTTCGACTTTTTCACATATCGAGGTAAATCCATTTCAGAGTTTTGCAGTTCGGCATGGGTGGAGGACGTGGCGAAGATTGTTGAAGGTGAGATTTATAATGAAGATGGCGCAAACAATGCTCGTGCTTATACTAACATTAAACTTGCGTATGATAATATCAAGACAGACTTTTACCAAAGGTTGAACGCATAAATACAACTTTTGCGTAAAATTATATACAGATTTCTACAACTTTCTAAGCAAATTATATATTATGATTAAAATTCTAATCGACAATGGGCATGGAGTGAACACTAAAGGCAAGCAATCGCCTGATGGTCGTTTGCGTGAATATGCCTATGCAAGAGAGATTGCAACGCGAGTTGTGAACGAGCTTCGCGGCATGGGCTACAATGCAGAGCGTGTTGTGGAAGAGGAGCAGGACGTTGCGCTGTCTGTACGCTGCAAGCGTGTGAACGACATCTGCAAGAAAGTAGGCACCAAGAACGTGCTGCTTGTCTCGATCCACAACAATGCAGCAGGAGGCGACGGCAAATGGCATGAGGCGCGAGGCTTTTCTGCCCATGTAGGCATGAACGCATCCGCAAAGAGCAAGGCCTTGGCGCAGTATCTTTGGAACGAAGCAATACTTCAAGGACTGAAAGGCAACCGTTGTGTGCCCTATGCCAAGTACATCGCCCAGAACCTTGCTATCTGTAGAGACACGAACTGCCCTGCAGTGTTGACGGAGAACCTTTTCCAAGACAACAAAGAAGACGTTGACCTGCTGTTGAGCGAGGAAGGCAAGGAGAAGGTGACAGCCGTGCATGTTAACGCTATTGTTGAATTTATCAAAGACTATTATGGATAAGAAGATTTTAGGCTTTTTGTGGTCAATGTTAGGTGTGGTTGTTGGCATCGTCTGTCTGGTTGGCATCGTGCATTGCGGAGGCTACAGCAAAGATCGTGAACCTGCAGAAGTGGTGCGTGACACTGTGATTGACACCATACCTTACTATAAGCCGGTACCCAAGGACAGTTTGGTGTTGACGTACAAGACCGTGACTCTTCCCAAGAGTGACAAGGCGCAGCCATCTATCCGTGCGGACACACAACCGGCAGAAAGCTGTACACAAAACGATGTGGCAGATGTGCGTGACAGTACGGAGGTTACTATCCCTATCATCCAAAAGATGTATAAAAGCAGTGACTATACGGCATGGGTGAGCGGATATGACGTGCAGCTTGACAGCATCTATGTATATCCCAAGCATGAGTATGTAACGCGCAAGATTAAGCAGCCTCCTAAGAAATGGCATATCGGTGTGACGACAGGTTACGGCTTCGGCAAACAAGGTATGCAGCCATATATAGGCATCGGACTAACGTATTCACTAATATCATTCTGACATGGAGACAATCACCGTACAGATATTCAAGGACGACGTGTATGAAGAGGTGGCAAAGGCTACCGACTACACAGGCGCGAAGCTGATAGACGGCGACGAGGGAGCGCGAGACCGCATCCTCGCCACGGACAGCGACCTTTCAGACCTCGGCAGGTTTTGGGAGGAGTCGGTGCTTGCCACCAATGAGAGGCTGAAAGAGATGATCGTGAGCGGAGCTACGAAGCAGATACTTGTAACTACAACTCTACAGCCTAAAGATGTGGAGACACAGAGCAGCGTTGTTCCGTCGCTTGCGACGAGGACGGGCTACGAAGCCGTGCTGGAGGTGAGCAAGTCGTTTGACAAAGGGATGAAGGACAATGTACAGTCGGCCCTTCGCAACTTCTTCATTGCCTCAATCATCGCCCAGTGGTTCAAGCTGGCCAACAAGGGCGAAGCCGCTGACTACTTCAACCAAGCCGGAGAAATGATGGACGGTGCGGAACGTCTGCTATACAGCCGCAAGAGACCGACCCGTCCGAGTGACTAACAAATAATATTTTATTTACATGGAAGGACAAGAAAAGACATTAGGTGCCAAGAAGAGCGTGACGGCAACCATCAAAATTTCGTGGCTTCTCTTCGACATCATGAACGAGACCTTCTTGCGTGGCCGTACTATCCAGAACAAGGACAACCACAAGGAGGTGGCGAGCATGTTTGCCTCTGAGGACGAAGAAAACCGCGAGAAGATACTTCGCTCTATCAAGAAAGGCTTTGCCGAGGTGAAGACAGAACTGTCGGACTACCTCAACGAGGACGGCACAACCACAGACAACAGCCACTATGACGGCAGCACAGACCTGACGCTTAACCTCACAATGCCGAGCAACTTCAACGAGGCAGCAACCACCGGTGTGGGCGAGGCCATCCACGACTACCTGAAGAACTCTGCCATCGCCGAGTGGTACATGGTGACAAACAAGGCAGACGCTGAACAGTACATCGCCCTTGCACAGAGAAGTTTACTGAGCATCCAACAGGCAGTGAGCAAGCGTAGCCGCCCGAAGCGTCCAACAGACTAAGGAGGAACGCTTATGAGCTGCTGCATAGAGAATGAGGGAGCGAAGCTAAAGGTGAAGCTTACCTTCGAGCGAGAACAGCTGCTCTATGACATCAAGAACAATGCCTATGTGGAGAGCCATGTAATGGCCCCGGAAACCGAGCACGCCAAGCATATGGTGACTGACGTTGGCGAGGAGGGCAATGTGGACCGGGTGACAAGAGTGCTGGATTTGGGTGTCTCCATGTGCCGGGAAATGCTTTACCCTTGGTCAAAGAAGGAAATCGTCAAGACAGAGTTTGACGACAAGCTAAAGGAGAGGGAGCAATATCATATAAACATGAGTGTGCCCAACACTATTTCTCAAACCACGCTGACCTATGTGGAAAGGCTGATACACGAATACCTTGTGTGCCGAGGCGTGGCCGACTGGCTAAGCATAACCAATCCGTCGAAGTCGGAGACGTGGCTTGCCAAGGCTGCTGAAGCTGAACAAGAAATACGCACCTCCATCCATTCGAGAATGGAACGGAAGCGTATCAGGCAACATTGGTTAGGATAATAAAGACAAGAGCCGAGGTGCATCACGCATCCCGGCTCTTTTGAATAAGATAGGCCACCTCAGCAATTGAAGCGAGCTTCATTGCGTTCGGTTTGCACTATCTTTCGTTACCTAAAACAATCTAACCTTAATAAATAACTAAACCTAATAATATCTTCTTTATCTCGGCTTGTTGGTTTGTCGAGGTGTGAACTCGACTGACGCGCCGTAGATGTTTTCATCTGGTGAGAGTGTGGCTACACCGGCAATTCGGAAATACTTGTAAGGAGAGCCACGGAAGCCCTGTAGATAATGGTCTTTGCTTGACCATACAAGGTGCCAGTTCTGCAAGTCGCGTGAACCGTAGAGGGCCGTGGATACGTTTCCTTTGCGGAACAGTCCACGCTGTATGACACTTGCGACAGTCTTCAATACGTTTGCCGCTTCAAGTTTGAGAGGGCGTGTGACGTACAGGCATTTGACGGTATCCGTTATTGGGACAGAGAAGTTGAGTACAGCATTTTTTGTGTCCATGACCAGTGCATCCGGGTATGAATTGAGGTGTGAGACGATGTTAGAGAACATCATTCCCCATTGATTTGTCTTCAGCGAGAACACATAGGCGTAGGTGATACCGGGCGCATAGACAATGACGCGCTGATGAACATAGTCGTATAGCATCCGGCACTGCTTCAAGAACTTGGTGAACGACAGCGTAGGCAAGCACTTGTCTGTTGCAGGTTCATGTCCGAGCATGGTGTGCAGCTTGTCGAACCCGGGAAGCCGGAGCGCATCGAACGGACATTCGGAGTTGATGGCTTCGGATATGCACTGCGTCTGCGAGCCGCTGATCAGCATTATACCGCGGTCTGTTGGGAAGAGAACAGCGGAGTCGAGCTGCGTTATGCCATCGGGGTTTATGCACACGTCGCGCGTGATGGGCTGCTTGGCAGAATAGGTGCCAGTGGACGAAACCTCTAACGCCCATACACCCTCAGAGGTGAAGGCATAGAGAGGGAACTGTCCGAACTGTCCTTCTGAGAGAGCCTTGGCTGCAGAACAGATGCCCTTAATCTCTCCCGTGCCAACGGTGTTGATACCAAGTACCGGGAAGTAGAAGGGGTTGTTGACCTCGGAAGTGTAGATTTTGTTGGCAATCTCAATGGGGAAGTTGTTGTCTTCGTGTGACGGATAGACAGACGGCAGCGAAGTGAAGTTCTTTTCACGTACCAGCTCGTAGTCGAGGACAGCAAAGGCACCATTCAGGAACTCATGCTGTTTGAGGTCGATGGCATAACATGCAGCATTGAAATTATAGATAACCATTTTGTAGGCATTCGGGTTTGGGTAGAAAACATAACACCCCCACGAATGCTTACTCTTTATCGTCGTTTGCGTTGAACCGCTGGTAGATACCATTTCAGAGCTACAGAATAACTGCATACCCATTCCATAAAAACGGTCGTCGGAAGCCACAGCATATTCCTGTCCGTTTTCTTTGATGTAAACCACAATGGAATAATCATCAGTAGAGAATGCCGCCATTGATATGTTTAGTGTGGAACCGTTTGGTTGCCAGTTGTAACGTCCATTGCAATATGCGAACATAGACTGGGCCAGATAGCCGGTGAATGGCTTGCGTTTGAGTCCGGACAAGTTGAGGCGACTATTATAGACGAATGAGTAATCAGCATGCAGCTGGTCATGCGTCAGATAGTCGTCGGTCATAACCTCGCGCGTAACAAGAGACTGTAGATATTCATCATCAACGATAATGTCCTTTCGCTTGTTGTCGGCAATGGCATCTGCAATTTCAAGTGAACACAACTTGTAAAACGTTGAAGTGTTCTTGATGGACTCTGACACCTTTCCTTCAGTGAACTCCGGCATGTGGAAAGCCGTAGAAGGATAAGAGCGGTCAGACGAATAGTACATAGCGTAGATCTTAGAATACTCCCACTCACAGTAGTAGTCAAGAAATTCCTTAGAAGAGAACTGCCCGAGTATTTTGTCTTCTGCCTTTGTCGATGTTACGGTGTCCTTATTGTCGGCATACAGACGGCCAATAAACTTTGTATTGTAGTTGTCAACATCTGACATGGAACAAATCTTTCCTTCTTGGTCGTATGTGTATATAGGCTTGGATATGAACACATCAATACTCTTGATAATGTCTGACCAGTCATTAAGGTCGTACGAGTCGTCATTACGTACAACTTTATAATCGAGCGATGCGGCCATAAGCATGATGTCACATACAGCCTCTGTATAGCTATTCTTTCCCTTTGCCCTGTTCCACCATACAATGGGAGCTGTCTTAGTAGATGGGTTCATGAGAATGGGTGCGGAATGATAAACAAGTGAACCGTCGTATAGACGCAAGGCATAGCGGACAAAGAACGGAAAGCAGAACCGTCCTTTGTTAACAGTCTCCTGAGCAACGAACTTGTTGACTTTAGCCATTATCTGTTCGGTGATACGAGTCTTGTTGTTTTCTGTGAATTCGTTGTAGAGTGCTCCCTCGGAAATACCATCAAAGTAAATGGTGAACGTACTCTTGCTATCATCGGAAAGACTGAACAAACGAGGATGGCCGACAAGACCGAACGACACTTCAACATCCGGGATATGGTCGCCCAGTTTGACGTATTTGCCAGACTTCCACAAGTAATAGTAGAAGCTGCCGGACGTAAAGACGAGCAATGTATTACCTACAGCATTGAAATGAGAAACACTATATAGTGAGCCGACCTCTATGCGTTCTGTTGTGTCCTTGTCTATTGAGGCTATTTTTCCACTCTTCTCAGAATATACGATGTAGTGAGTGAAAGAGGATGTCTTGTGTATAAACTTGACGACCTCACCATCTTGAAGCTGCATAACTTCTGATGGTGCGAGTATAGGCTTCAAGGCACCGTCTTCTGGCAGCAGGTTGATGGACACGGCAAGAGAACCGTCGGAACATTCGTAGTCGGACGGCACTGCGGAGAAGCCACTATATTTTATTTCTTGGTTCATAACGGATGCTTAAATATTATTGGTAAAACTGTTTCGCCGTCGCGTTTCTCTGCTTGGCCTATCATGAATGAGGCACGCTGCTCTTTTATGCCGCAGTTGTCGAGCATGAGCCGTGCGAGGAGGACGGAAGACGCACAGTAGTTGTTGGAACCTTTCTTTGTCGGGTGACACTGTGCGACATGCCGTCCTATTGCATTTTGGTGCCGGACAGCAAGCAGGTAGCACTCGCCAAGGTGGAAGGCTACGTTGATACTGTCGCCCGGCTGGAGCGAGAGTAGCCGCACGACTCTTGCCGTAATGGAAATGCGGCCATTACGGGAGAATGTTATGTCGGGGCGGCGTGTACGTTCCAAGAGTTTAATCATAATGCAAAGATATAGGGTTGTTGATGAAAGATGGTTTTAAGTTTAGAGGGACGTTCAATCCATCATGTGATGATGATTGAATGTAGAAGTGAAACTCCCGGCACAACCTTGGTATTTGTGGGTAGTGCTTTGGATCCTCATTGTAGGGGAGGTATATGCACCGCTCCTTGGTGTTGCAGTGAATACCTCTCCTACGTAGCTTGTAGAGCATGTTAGCCCTGCGTTTGGGATGGCGCATCTTTCAAGAGTTTAATGCGAGTTTCAAGATGGTGAAGATACATACCCATGCTTGTATGCTGTAGACTAAGTATCCAAGCATGCCTTGAACCGCATTCTTTTACAGTATCAACGTTTTCAAGGTTGGAGAGTTTGTCGTAACGCTCCTTCAATTCGTCACGCTCTATCTGCAAGCGGTCGAGTAAGCTGTCGGCACACTTGTAGGCTTGCTCAAAGACAGACTTAGGAGACCAAGAGTCGTAGGTGCTGCCGTCCGGGTTGGTGTACTGCACGTGATAACCTTCACGCCATTCGTGGTTGTCCTCGTTCTTACGAGCGTAACCTTTCTCAACTGCGGCCAATTCGTTCATAGGTTCGGCCTTAACCTGTTTTGTTCCGATGTAAGTTTTCATTGTTTTATTGTTTTATGTTTACCATGACGTTTCAAACATGCTCCACATTTGATGAAAGTGTTTTTATTGATCATCGTTTCTAATTGATGCTGCCTTTCGTGTTCCATCTTTGATAAGATTTGATAAGAACTGAGCATCGCTAAATCCTTGCTTGTAACCCTCGAAGTAGCCCTGCTCTTTGCCTTTGTCTTTGCCTAATTGCCAAGCGAGCAGGAGAAAGAAAGCGACGAGAAGGGCTGTTGTCCATATAGCTATTATCATCGTCTTGCCTTTCTTTTGCGTTTAGGGTTACGGATTGGGTACAGCCTGCCGAATTCATCGTGCCACGCATCGTAGCCGAATCCGTGTTCGACGCGCCCCCCGGGATAGGAGCGTGAGTAGATGAGGACACGTCCCCACTTGTCCATGACGTAGCAGGTGCTGTAGTTCTTGCCTCTTATTGACAGGCTCCAGTGTTCGCGGATGCGAAGGTAGAGGTACATGGCCTTGTTGATAAGGCGTTGAGGCATTACCTTGTAGTTGTCGATTTTTCTTGCAATTCTTCTTTTCATATTGTTTTGTTATTTTTTAAGCCCAAGGGCTTTGTTAATTTCATCTACGCGTTGTCTAACACGTTTCTCTCTTAGTTCAAGATGTACAGTCAGGTCGCATTCCATTATGAGGCGTGATATTTCTGGGCGTGAGTCTTCACTCTCCAAAACACACTCTCGGAAGTCGGCTACTCCATGGTTGAAGAAAATCTCGTAGTAGTGGTCGCCTACATGAGGATAGTGATAGAAGCGTCCGCTGTCTTCCCATGTGATACGATGGTCGCGAAGCGCATTGCGATAGTCGGCTATATCCTTGTCTGTTGCGAGACGGAAGTGATAATAGCGTACTTCGCCACTCGGATGAGTTTTTTCTAATTTGCAGCCTAATGTGCACTGGGAAAAATCGGAGTCGTGCAAATCTTCATAAGGCGAATAAGCTCCCCAATTGGCAAGGAACATGTTGTCCTTTGGTCTTATTCCATGCCAGAAGAAGATTTTTCGTCCTGCAATTCCGTCTATTGTTTGTACTACAAGGTCGTTATGATTGAACCATGGACCACGAAGGATGAACAGTTTTCCGTCCTGCTCGCGGTCTTGTCCGCGTCCGTTCTTTTGGTTGGCGTAGTAACCGTTGGTATAATCCCTGCCGAGGTATTTGTAGGCGTATTCTACAAATACCTGGTCGTGGTTGTTTCCACAGTCGAAAGCCTTGACTTGACAAAGACGGCCTTTACCGTTAACTACATGGAAGGGTATGCCTTTAGCCTTGTATGTCTCATATCGTTTCTTAGAGAAACGTTCTATAATGATGATGTCGTCGTTCATATAAATTTGTTTCTTTGATGACTCGGTTTATAATAGAATGGCTTAATCTTGCCGTCCGCTACGCCATTCCAATAGTAGCGGAGAGCCTTTTTAATTTGCGGTTGGCGGTATGTTGCACACCACTGGAGAGCACGGTCGAACCATGTGCTGCTCATGCGGTCGATTGGGGTGTACTTTACCATGCGGACTATTTTTCGGGCTTGTCGTGAGCGCATTTTTCTTCACGTTTATGTAGCAACTTCTCCATGAAGTTTACTTGTTCTTTATACCAATTGATAGTCTCTTTCATTACGAGGACCTTCCATTTATCTGAGTACTTGTAATAGTTCCCATTTCTCAATTTGTCATTATAGAACTTTTTAGTTCCATCTAAATCGGAATTTAGGAAGAGTGAGTAATTGTTGTTATGAGGATGAATGCACAAGAATTCAAGTATTTCACTCGTTACTCCAATAGAAATTATTTTATCTCCCGGTTTCAGTTGGGTTATGTCTGTAACTTTTTCTAATTTATCTTTCATACTTCGTCACCTCCCTCGTTATTGGTTTGGTTTATCTGGAAGCAAACACCAGTATTTCCACTTGTATTCAGCTTTGTTTGGTACAGGCAATCCCATTTCGTTATACATAGGAGACGGATTGTCTATGTTGGCAATTCGCTTACAAGCATTGCGTAACAAGGCTTGAAATTTATCTGTAGCTTCTTTTGGCTTACGGAATGTTAAACGAGTGGAACCACGTTCGCTAAGAAGTACTATCTCTTTGTTGAATGGTGGCAATTCGTCTGAAAGTTTAATCCATTTCATACTGTACCTCCTTTCTTCACCATTTCGGGATTGTCGTAGATGTTTCCAACAACCTCAACATCGCCTTCATAATCGTTGACAACGACTCCGTATAACGACCATGTGCTTGTGCTCACTGGATCGGCATACACTACATCAAAACAGTAACCGCGAACACCATCAACAACATGACCAATAACTCTGCCATTATGTGCAAGAATGTCACCGCCATAAATCTCATGGTTGTTCTTGTCTCTTAGCCCAGTATTCATGCCGAGTGTCTTTTCTTGTATTGTAACGCAGCCATTCTCAAAGTCTGCATACTCAAAAATAGCAGGTTGTCTACCCATCCAAACCAAGTCACCATGTACCCAACGACCACTGCCTACGGCTTTACCACGAAAATCAATTGTTCTCATTGTCTGTTTCTTTCTTTTTTAGTTCTTTGATAAGTGTATCTGCGAAGCGTATAGCTTCACGGCAGCAGCCTTCGAGAGTCTTGTACTCAAAGCCGTTGATTGGCGAGTGGTCAGCCCTTGCGGCATTACCATCATCTGTGTAGATGGCAGGGAGCATTGTTTTGGCTATCTCGTAGCGGCGTTGTTCCCAGTTTACGTTACGGTCAGCTCGTCCCATGTAAGCCCAGTATAAATCAAGGTTCTTGTCATAGCTATTCTTTGAGTCGAGAATGAAACCGTTAAACTCTGCGACTACACGACTTCCTGATAGTTTGGCGGTGTGTAATACTAATTTGACAGCATCTTCAATGCTCGTCATTGATTTAATCTCTATTGTTTCCATAATTTATCTTCTACTTTTTCCCGGTAAAGGAATTACGTTGTATGTTTTGAAGCGATCCACAAGTCGGCCGTAGCCGTCATTGCGCTTGAACCGCTTTTCAAGCTCCTTGTTGTCAAGGTTTGTAGTCAGGTGGGCGAACTTGCCGAACTGCGTCCAAATCTCGTTGCGAGCGTGAAGGAACTCATCAGTGAGCAACCCGGTGTCCATGCCGAAGAACGTGCGGTCCTGTATGCCGATGTCGTTGAGGCACACATTTTCGGGTTTGCACTGGAAGCCCTTACTTTCCTCCTCAAAGTAAGTGAAGCGATCAAGGTTGTTGTGGATGGTGTAGTAGTTAACCATCTGTGTGACCGACACGTTGTGAAAGAAGCGAGGGTTGTTTGTGCGCCGTAGATACTCGCTGAAAATCTGCATGAGGAGCGTTTTGCCAACACCTACACCGCCCTGTATAAGGAGGTTCTTGTGTAGCTTGTAGCCACGTTCGGGGAATACTTCTTCAGCGAGCGGACAGCCGTTGAAGTAGTAGAGCAAGAATCGCAGCACCTGCTTGTTGTCGTCATCAACGATGAACTTGCGGCGTTGAGGGGCCAGCACAACAGAGTTTGCGATATAGACAAGAAAGCTGGAGTGTGCACTATATACGTTAGGGTCGGCAAGGTTGTACGTCTGTGCTCTCGCCTTTTCGCTCTCTCGCCGTAGGTTGAGTGCGCATTGGTGCAGGGTGAGCCACGGTGCATCCTTCTCGCGTTCGTTCTTGCGAAGAACGGAAAGGACGGCAGCGTCCCAGTCTTTGTTGCCGGTAGGCTGACGGCCATACTTGGCAAGTTCAGCGATTAGGCATTGTGGATATTGAGCCATAGTTTCAGACATTAAAGGTTAAACATCTTGCCCACCGAAGCCGCCATTGAACTCGTATGACGGAGGTGGCAGCTCTTGTGCATCTTCCGGCTCGGCATGTGAGGTGTACGCCTTGCGCATCCACGAACAGAAGTGACGTTTGGCATCATTGATATTGTCGTGAGGTTTACCCTCATACTCGCAACGGCAGTGGTTGAGGAAGGTGTCGAGGCGTTTGCCAAGCTCCTCCTCGCGTATGTGGAACTGCATACATACCGGTTCGTTCCAAGAACGATCGGCACGCATTTCTTCAATCTCCTGTTCCAGCGTGAGCGTGTAGCCGGGCGTGACGTTGGGCTTGTCAGAAATGGCAGACGAGACAGCTCTATCCTTAGCAGGGCGACCGCCAAGTTTGCCGAATTTCTTGCCCTTCTTACCGCCCTCAGAGCGTGCGTTGTTGGCATCCATCACTGGCTTGATAAGGATGAAGACACCCTTGGCAATGTCGGATAGTCCTTTAGGCTCCTTTCCGTTAAGGGCATACTCCACGATAGCCGGGTA
>X199_Human__coassemble_1754_pt1 | contig 43827 bp, 35 predicted proteins | sample X199_Human__metabat2_high_PE_010 | metagenome-assembled genome bin X199_Human
CCCGAATCGGGTCTGGAACATTTTCTCACCGAGATAAAAATTTCATTCTCACCGAAATAAAAATTTAGCTTCACTGAAAATTTCCTCCCAAAAATTTGACTCTGACCTTTCTCCTATGATATAATAAAGATAGAAACTAAGAGCCAACTATGTCTTGGCTTATACATAAGGAGCGTACTAATGAATCGTCTAAATCTCGACTTCTCACTTTCCAGTGATGAAGCCCGCGCTGAATACGTCAAAACATATATCCAAAACTTTGACACAGAAAAACCCCTTACAAATTCTGAACTCGAAAAAATCGCCGATTATCTCCTCTGGGGCAAAAATTCCGAGGGTATTTCCTCAGACAAAAGCGCAAATATCGAACTAAAGTCTACATGGTCATCTCGTCCAATTATATCTCTCGACGAGCTACGTGAAAGTCCCGCCTTCAACGAAGACTCAATCCGTCCCATAAGTGACACCCCAACCAAAACTTCAAAACAAAAATTTTCACGCCAACTCGCACGCAAAAACGCCCCACCTCACATTTTAGCATTGTTGGAACCTCTCTGGCGCGAAATCGACGAAATCGACTTTCAACTCTCTACCTACGAAGTCCGAACAGGTAAAAAAGATCACGTGCGCGAAGACCTCCTCGCCAAATTCACTCCCCAAGAACTCCAAAACCTTGAAGAAAAATCAAAACTCCTAAACCCCTACTCCTATCTAAAACAAAAACGTCTTCTAATCGAAAAACGGCGCGAGCAATTCACTCTCCAAGACTTCTACCAGACAAAACTCCAACGCTTTATCCCTCACACCTATAATCCACTCGAAACTCCAACTTTTGATGCCGATATCCCAATCTATCCACTTGGCCTCAAAGGAACCTCAAACTTGGCGCGACTCCTTTTCCCCGAAGGGAGATTCCCAATTCCATCAGACCTAAAAAATGAAAAAGACCAGCGCGCCCTTTCAGCCCAAATCTGGGCTCCTCGCTCCTCTCGCTACTTTGACTTTGAGGACCTAACCCATCTTCAAGCTTTGGTAAAAATTTGGGACACCCTAGAAGAAGGACTCGACTCCCTACCTCTTGAAAGTACATTGCGCGCTCTCTTTGAAACATTCGAATGGTATAAATCCCTAGCTGACCTGACTCCCCTCGAAGAAGATGTCTTCCAACTAAAAATGGCCCACCAACAAAACCAGCCAATCGTCGAATACATCAATAAAAAATACAACAAAACCTATAACTCAAACTATATCTCTACTATTTTCCACCAAAAAGCCCTCTCAAAAATTTGCGCGGCTGCCGCAACCCACCGTGAGCACGCCGAAAATTTATTTTTCCCTGAAAACTTCAAATGCTGTAAGGATTGTGGAAGAACTTTACTTTTGGATACTAAGTATTTTATGAGGAGACAAAGTTCTCGTGATGGATATTCTTGTCGGTGTAAGAAGTGCGACCGACTATTACGATATAAAAGAGAAGGGCGCGAAGCCCCTTTGGTATAAAGGAGAAAACTATGGACAAAAATAATCGTACAAAAACTTTTATGGAGCTACTGATAGGATTGGAGGCTATTGAGTTTGTGGGCCTCTGTAAGTTTTTAGGTGTCCGGCTCGTTGAGGAAAAGAACGAGCCCGCGCCAACTACGCCAAATGACGAAGCTCCTCAAAAATCCGAAACCCGTGATTTTTCGGACTTATTTAGTGATTTACTCCAAAAATTTTCAAAGCTATCCAAGCCTCGTCAGCGCGAACTCATAAAAATCCTCAAAAAAGTCAATAAATAAAAAGGAGGATTAGTAGTAATGCCACTACAACCAAATATACCAAAACAAAAACGCTCTTTTCTTACAAAAGAATGCCCGCGTTGTAAGCAACAACAACTAGAAGAAGATTTCACAAAAACCCACTCGATTTTCTATCCAGATGGAGTACTTCCCATCTGTAATGATTGCATTACTCATTACCTCAAACAGAATGATTTTAGTTGGCGCGCGGTCGACAAAGTCTGTCAATGGGCCGATATCCCCTTCATTGTGAAAGAGTTTGAGAGGCTGAGAGATTTGAATTCTGATGATACTGTTTGGGGCGTTTATGCGAAAGTCTTTGCAACAGAAGAATACAAGAATTTGGGATGGGATAGTTATAACTCCCAATATCTCGAACTCAAAAAGGTTGGACTTATTGAGGATGAGATTCCATTAGTAAAGGAAAAGCATTTTGAGGAATTGCGCCGACGCTGGGGAGGCAACTATGATGATGACGAGCTTTATTACTTAGAGGACCTCTATAAAGGCTTGCTTCTTTCTCAAAACGTATCTGGCGCGCTAGCTATTGACCAAGCTCAAAAGCTTTGTAAGCTTTCGTTAGAGATAGATAAACGAATCCGCGCCGGCGACAAAGACGTCGACAAGTTCCTCTCATCTTATGATAAGATTGTGAAAACAGCAGACTTTACTCCTAAGTCAGTCAAAAATGCAACTGACTTTGATAGTATTGGAGAACTGATGTTCTGGCTCGAAAAGCGTGGGCATCAAAACAAATTCTATGATAATACTACTAGAGATGTTATTGATGAGACTTTGAAAAATATTGAAGCTTGGAATCAGCGTTTATATGTAAACGAAGGTGGTCTTGGAGATGAGGTGACCGCGCGACTTCAGGCTCTTCAGAATGTCGCTCAAACAGATAACTTTTATGACCTCCAAGCAGATAACTTTGATGCGGATGTCTATGAGGCCGAAGCTTTCAAAGAGGATGAAAGTGAAGAGTTCGATGCGGGAGGAACTCTCTAATGGCTGTAATTACTTTGCGCGACCCCACTTCAATTTATAACTCCCAAAATCGTCTTTTTAGAGAGGGGGTCGAATTAGAAAAAGGAGTTGTTATAACTGAGGATTTCTTAGAGCGAAATGAGAAGTTTTTGGAAGAGGAACTTCAACTTTATACAGTTTATCCTGACATCTATCTAGATATAATAAAACCCATTGACTCCCAATTTGATTTATTTCCTTACCAGCGTTTATTTCTGCGCGCGCTCATGCGTTATAATCAAATTTATATTACCGCAACTCGTGCGGCTTCAAAGTCATTTCTAAGCGTCCTTGGACTCTATCTCCAGTGCGTCTTTATCCCCAATCATAGATGCTCGATTGTCGCTCCTGTCAAGACGCAAGGCGTTAAGATTATGCGCCAAAAAGTAGAGGAAATTTTAAAGATTTGGCCTTTATTAGAGAAAGAACTTGAGGTTTATATGGGAAAACCGCATATGAACTTTTCAAAAGATGTGGCCGAACTTTATTTCAAGAATGGTTCCAAATTTACTTGCGAGGGCGCTACGGACTCATCACGTGGTCTCAGACTTCATTCAACATTCCTCGACGAGGTGCGTGATGCTGATGGCGATATTATTTCCGAAGTTATACTTCCTCAGCTAAATGTTTCTCGACGTGACGCAAATGGTCTAGTAAACCCTTATGAAGTTTGTAACCAACAAGTTATCGCTGGAACTTCAGCAGGTATGAAGTCTTCCTATGCTTATTCACTTCTAATAGAAACAATGATACAAGCAATAATTGACCCAAAAAGAGCTTTTGTTATGGGTCTAGACTATCGTATTCCTGCCCAGCATGGACTAGTTGATAAGAAGCACGTTGAGAAATTGAGGATGTCTTCAGCCTATAATGAAATGACATTCGCATCAGAGTTTATGGGAACTTGGGCTGGAGGAAGTGAAGAGTCTTGGTTTGATTTTGAGAAACTTTCTAAGTATAGAACAAAGAAAAATCCAGAATTTACTCAGAAATTTAGAAACCAGCAGAATTGTTTCTACTTTATCAGTGTAGACGTAGGACGCTTACAAGACTCAACAATTGCTTGTATTTTTCGAGTAAACATCAAGAATGACAAATACTACTCAACTCTCGTCAATATTGAGGTTCTTGGAAGACAAGCAGAAACGAAGACCTTTACACAACAGGCAATTGATTTGAAGCTTCTGATTGAGAGATACAATCCTCGAGAAGTTTTGATTGACTGCAATGGTTTAGGTTTAGGCCTCGCAGATGAGATGATAAAAACTCATACAGATGCGCGAGGTCGTGAGCTTCCTGCATACGGCTTTTTCAATAATGATGATTACAAAAAAATCCAACCTAAAGACTCTATTCCTATTTTATATTCTATGAAAGCAAATGGCCCTCTAAAATCAAAAATCAATGGTAATGCCTATTCTCGTTTGAATGGCGGACTAGTTCGATTCTTGATTAGTGAGCAGGAGGCGCGCAATGCTCTTCTTGGAACGAAAGCTGGTCAAAAAATGACAATGCGCGAGCGAGTCCAACGATTACTTCCTCATGAACAGACAACAAAACTTTTTGAAGAAATGGGTAATCTTCGCGTCAAAAATGTAGGTATGGATATAGTCCTTGAAGCGATAAATAAACGGTTCCATGATGACCGCTATTATGCTTTTGCCTATGGCCTATGGCGCATTAAGGAAATTGAAGAAGCACAAATGAAAAAACAACGAAAACGGGGCGCCGGAAAACGCAATCTAATATTCTTTACGGGAGGGGCATAATTTGGAACAACAAAATACCGAGTTCAAAAGAAATTTTGACCTTGCCTCCTTCAAAAGAGCATCAAGTGGAATGGTTTCTAAAAATGATGAAGTTTATGGAGACTACGATTATCTTTCTTGGCGCTCTAAGTCCCGCACTCTAAAAGATTATAAACCTGAAGAAATTGATAATATTATCAATTCAGGCTCTTTATCAGAGCAAAGAGAACTTTCAAGGAATTATTTCCTAAAAGATGGCCTATATCGTGCCATTATCCTCTATTATGCTAATCTTCTAAAGTGCGCGAACCTTTTAATTCCAAAAGTAAGTTTTGGAAAGAAACTTTCTGATAAAGCTACTCAGAAAAGATACTATAAAGCTTTGGATTACTTAGATGAAATAAATCCCCCAATTTTATATAATAAAATTACAACGCGAGCCCTCACTGACGGCGCGTATTATGGATTAATTTCATCTTTGGATAAGGGGTCTTTCGTTTTAATTGATTTACCGGCCTCTTACTGTCAGTCTAGATTTAGAGACATTTATGGTAGAGATATTATTGAATTCAATGTCAATTATTTTGACCATTTTACTGATGAAGATACTCGAAATCAAGTTTTAGAGATTTATCCCAAAGAAGTTATAAGTTTTTATCGTCGATATCAAAAAGGTAAAACTAAAACTTCTTGGATAAAATTATCTACTGATAGTACTCTTTACTTTAGTATTCTTGAAGAGGGGAATCCGACTTTTTTGAATGTCATTCCTGCTACAATTCAGTATGATGAAGCAGTAGATACTGAAAGAGAAAGAGATTTGGAAGAAATTCGTAAGATTCTCATTCAGAAGATACCTCACTTGCAGGATGGGGCGCTTCTTTTTGAACCAGATGAGGCTCTTGAAATGCACACTGGCGCCGTGGGTATGATGAAAGGAAATAAGAACCTTTCCGTTTTGACTACTTATGCTGATGTAGATAGTATTGTTTCAAAAACTTCGTCTGATGCTGTTTCAAATAATCTAGAGAAGATGCTTCAAAATGTTTATGCTGAAGCTGGCGTCAGTGGCCAACTCTTTGCACCAACTGGTTCTCAAGCATTATCTACTTCTATTCTAAATGATATAAGCTTTATGATGCCAATTACTAATAAAATTTCAAAATTTATTAGTGAGCTTCTAACCCAACTTTTTGGAAATTCTAACATAAAATTTACTTATAAAATTCTACCGGTTTCTATTTATAACCAAAGTGATTATTTAACCGATGCTTTCAAATTAGCTCAAAGTGGATATAGTTTCTTCTTACCTGGCGCCGTTATGGATTTAAATCAACGAGAGCTCCTAAGCATGAAAGAACTTGAAAATGAAGTTGAAAAACTTCAGGAAAAGTTAGTACCTCTAAATTCAACTTACACTCAAAGTGGAACTTCTGGGGAACCCGGACGTCCAGAAATGAAAACGGAAGAAAAGGCGCAAACTACTATTGAGCAAGAAGCATCAAAAGACAAACAAGGAGGCTTAAATATAGATGAATAAATTTGAGTTTCCAGTCGCTGTTTATGGCAATATAGAAAAATATAATGATGTATTATCGAAGGCGCGGTGCCGAATTTTCTATAAATATGGTAATAGAAACGGTACTTATATAACGGATGAGTTTGCGGAAAAACTTCTAAAAACTCTTCCTTACGCGCCGGTCAAGGGCATCTATGAATATGATGACTACACCGACCATGGAAGTCGAAGAAGCGAGGGAAGAATTTATGGAATTGTTCCCGAAAATCCCAATATCAGCTGGGAACCTCATCTTGATGAAGACGGAGTAGAAAGAACTTACGCTTGCGCAGATGTTCTAATTTTTACTGCGCTTTATGCTGAAGCTGGAGACATCGTAGGAAAATCTCAATCAATGGAACTTTATGAGCCATCTTTGAAATATCATCAGGCAATTTACGATGGACAAAAGTTCATTGTGTTTGATGAAGGATGCTTTTTAGGTCTCCAAGTTTTAGGAGATGATGTTGAGCCATGCTTTGAAGGCGCGAGCTTCTTCGAACTTCAAACTAGTATTGATAAAGTTATAAAGAAGATTCAAGAAATTGAAGCTATTTATACTAAAAATGGAGGAACAGAGACTATGGAAATAAATTTCAAACTTTCCGATGGCCAAAAGCATGATGCTCTTTGGTCTCTCTTGAACACCGAGTATAATGAGGAAGGAAACTGGACAGTTAGCTATGCTATTTGTGAAGTTTTTGATGACTATGCTCTAGCCTATAATTATGAGAGCGGTAAGTATGAGCGAGTTTATTATACGAAGAATGATGAGACTGATAGTGTTGAGCTAGGCGAACGTGTTCAAGTTTATATTATTGATGTAACCGAAAATGAAAAGCAGACTGTTGATACTTTGCGTCAATTGAATGGCGGTACCTATGAACTTGTAAATGAGGATTTGACAAATGCTGAAACTCTAAAAGAAGAAAATTCTAATTTTAGTTCCAAAATTGAAGAACTAAATAGTGAGATTTCTACTTTACAAGCAGAGAAGGATGGTATTGAGGCTCAGTATACTGAGGCTCAAGCCCAGGTCCAAACACTAACAGAAGAAAACAGTTCTCTAAATGAGTATAAAGCTCAGATTGAAAAAGAGCAGAAAGATGCTGTATTCGCTGAGTATGAAGGACATCTAAGTGAAGAGGTTCTAAATACTTATCGTGAAAATAGCGCTAACTATTCTGTATCTGATTTGGATAAGGAGCTAGCTTATGAGTTGAAGAAGACTGGTTTTTCTGCTTTTTCTAAAAACGACCGTCAAGGTCTAATTCCTAAGGACGTGCCTCTACAAGGTCTAGATGCCGTCTTAGCTAAATATGTTAAGTAATTGGAGGAAATAAAATGGCTACAAAAAGACTAGTAATTAGTGGCTATGGTCAAGTTGAGCTAAATAATGTTGCCTTCCGTCGTGATGGTCGTATTGAGGCTCAGTGTGCTCCTAATGCTACCGATTTCGCAAATATCCCTGTTGAGAATGGTATGCTTTTAGCTGTTGATGATGCTAATCATTGCGTAAAGCTACCTAAAGATGGTTCTCTACCCATCGCTCTAGTTTATTCTACTGAGCATATGTATGATGAGCGGACTCCTGGTCTAAAGAACTTCAAGCTAAATGGTTCTGATGACTTCTTCCCCCGTTTAGGCTACCTATCTGTTGGCGATAAGTATCGTACCAATTGCATTTGCTATGATAGTACCGAGTTTTCCACTGAGGAAGCTCTAATTACCGCTCTAAAGGCTTGTGCCACCACGCCTGTATATGGTATGGCTGATGCTTCTGGTGCTACAAAGCTATCTGCTACTGCGGGTACCTATGGCCCCAAGCTAAAGGTTGTTGCTTTTGACACTATGCCTGATGGCCAAAAGGGCATCAAGCTACAAGTGCTAGCTGACTAATAAAAGGAGGGTAAATTATAATGACTATTAAAGAGCTACAAGAAATTGCCCTTCATTGCGCTAAGGGTACTGTTCCTGCCACCTATGCTAACCAGAATGTAGATATGGATTCTGCTTTCCTAGATGGTCTAAAGGAGCTAGCTGGTTCCGTAAACCAGTTTATGAAGAATCGTTATGATATTTATGATATCGTAATTAAGACCGCTGATGAGGTTATGCCCAAGAAGGTAATTGACGCCATCGGTATGTTCGCTGAAGTTCAGACTGTTCCTCAAGGTCAGAAGGCTATCTTTAAGCGTCGTCTAGGTAAGATGCGCGCTAAGAAGTTCCTAACTCAGGTTGGCCTATCTGGTGTATATGAGACCTTCCGTCTAGATAGCGATACTTTTGAGCTAGCTGGCCACGCCGTCGGCGGAGGCGCTACCATTGACTTTGAGCGTATGCTAGATGGTGCTGAGACTATGGCTGAGGTTATGCAGGTTCTAACTGAGGGCCTAACTGATGCCGTATTCTATGAGGTTCATAAGGCTCTTCGTGCTGCTGTAAATGCTTCTGCTCGTCCTGATGCTAATAAGGTAGTTTCTAACACCTTTGAGGCCGAGAAGATGGTAAAACTAGTTAATGTTGTTCGTGCTTATGGTAACGGCGCTGTAATTTTTGCTCCTCCCGAGTTCGTTGGTGCTATGGGTGCTGACGCTATCGTAAGCGGTATTGCTGGAAGTACTAATGGTATTTATCATCCTCAGGATATTGATGCTATTCACAACACTGGTTATATCAATATTTTCCGTGGTACTCCTGTTGTTCAGATTCCTCAGTCCTTTATTGATGAAACCAATACCAAGACTTGGATTGACCCTCAGCTAGCTTATGTTCTACCTACTGGCGGAGAGAAGGTAGTAAAGGTTGTTCTAGAAGGCAATACTCAAATCAATGACTTCAAGAATCGTGATAATTCTCTAGAAGTTTATGCTTATAAAAAGATGGGCTGCGCTATTCTAGCTCATCATAATTGGGGTATCTATCAGAATACGGGGATTACCCAGACTTTTGAGAATCCTTACGGTTTCTAATTCTCTTCGAGGGAGGGACAGACTCCCTCCCTCGATTTATATATAAAAATTTTTAGGAGTAAAAGGAGTATTTAAAATGGAGAAGATTAGAGTAATTAGTAAGCATCAAGGTCCTGTTAGCGTAAACATTCCCGACTTGCGTTTTAAGCGCGAGTGGCCCAATAAGGGTGCCAGCATTCCTATCGAAAGAGAAACTCTGGAAGAAATGATGTATGATAACGGCTTCAAGTATATGATTGATACTGGGATGCTTTATATTGAAGACTTAGAGGTAAAGAAGGAACTAGGCCTTGAACCCGAAGATGCTACCGAACCTGTCAATATTATTGTTTTGAGTGATAATGATATGAAGCGGATGATGACTGCTATGCCACAGTTTGAGTTTGATGCTAAGCTAAAAACTCTAAACTATGAGCAGATGCTAGCCTTGGCTGATTTCGCTATCAAGAATGAGCTAGGAGATTTCGGTAAGTGCGATGCTATAAAGAAGGCTTGTGGGAAGGATATTCTAACTGCTATTAAGTTAAATAGAGAGGATAAGGAGGGCTAATAATGGGAACCCCCTTAGAGAAAGTTTATTCTGCCTTCCTGTCTAAGATGCTCGAAGATGAATGGCTGAACTGGACACAGGAAGAAGTAGAAGAAGACTTATTAACTATCTTAGACGGCGCGCTACCTTGGTTCAAGTTCCCGCGCAAGTCTCTTGAACATGACGAACAATGCTTTTTTGAAGAATTGGATAATGAAGAAATCCAAATTATTGCCTGCTATATGAAATGTGAATGGTTGAATCGAACCATTCTAACTTGGGAAAATGTAAAGCCTTTATATGAGGAAAGGGATTTTTCTCAGGCTAATCTTATTAGTAAGTTTACTGAACTTCTAAGAAAAGAAGAGGCTAAAGTCCATCGTTTAGAAGGAGTTTACTATCGCGCGCCAAAGCGCAAACCATTTTCATATAGACTACTTGCGGAGCAGTATCAGGATGTCTGATTTTACTGAAGGATATAGTAATAAATTGAAAAATAAACTTTTTGGACTTTTGTGTGAGTTTGAAAAGAAAGGTGAGTGGGAGAAGTTTCTGGACAGTATTCTAACAGAATTATTAGGGGTTCCAGAAGCTTCTCGAACTATCAATTATTATATTCTGTATTACAAGATTTCTTCATTACGTTATCTCAGATATGATTATTTTCGTAGTACAGTTTTTAGCTGTATGACATTATTGGGAAAATCAGATGAGTTATTTTGATATATATGAAAAGCGCTTAAATAGATACGGGTTAGATTACCAATCTCGTATCCAAGGTAAGCGCGAGCAGAATTTTGATCTCTATCTTCAAAAAAGTATTTATCGAGTAGATTTTGAATATAATAATGAGTATATAAGTGGAAGTTTCGAACGATATAAACAGGATGACAGCAAAACTCTTCATTATTTACTTGTAAAAATTGATGTTGAGTTCGCGCCAGGTACAATTTTGATGATACCGGATAAGAACGATGAACTCAAGCCTTGGATGGTTTATTATCTTGAGGAGATAAAGGCCAGTGGCTATAATCGCTATGTAATGCTTCGTATGACACATTATCTGGTTTGGCATTCTCGTGATGGCTCTAAGCAAGAAAGTTGGGCATATATGTATGGTCAAGAAAATAATATGCTTAGAGATGAGATTAGGTCTCGTAGTCGTATGGATACTATCTATGCCGAGAATCTCAAAGAAAGTTTCTTCATAATGCCTTTGACGCAGTATCTAAAAAAAGATGATTACTTTATTATAGGTGAAGAACCGTATCGAGAATTCTATCGAGTAACTGGCTATGATATTCAATCCTCGCATGGCGTAGAATATGTAAGTGTTGATCCAGTTTATGAGTTTGATTTGACGCCTCCTCCTCAAAAGGAGGAAGGTGATAACGAAGAAGATTACTTCTGGCTACAAGGAGGAAACGCTGATGGTAAGAAACCTTGAAGAGCTAGGACCTTTTCTTCAGAAAATAATGGTTAGACTAACGACTAACCAAAATTTACTAAAGTTGCTGTATTATAGTGATAAAGCTCCTTTAGAAAAAAAAGACCTTACACAAGACCAAATTACAAATGAAGTTTTTGATAAACTTATAAAAATAGTCCCGAGAATGGGCCCGAAGGAAGATGCAAAGAGTCTTATTTCATTACGAGTCGTTGATGGCGCGCGTCTTTCTTCTAATATTGAATTTCAAAGAATAGTTTTAGCTATTGAAGTTTTTGTTCCTTTGACTCAATGGAAAATAAAGGGGACAAATCTTCGTCCATTTAGTATAATGGGTGAGATTCAAAAAAGTCTAAATGGAAAAGTTATTGATGGAATGGGTAAGCTTTGGGGAGGAGATTTTGAAATAAATTTCCTAACCGATGAGATGTCCTGTTATGAAATGACTTTTGACTTGACTGCTTATGATTGATTGTCATTTTGTGATAAATGAACCGGCGAATTTTCAAAATATTTGTAAGATTTATTCTCCTACCATTCGCCAGGTTATTACAGAAGATAATTTTTTAGTTTATCGAAAACTTTTGACCCTATCCCAAGAAGAAATTGAAGATGAGTATATGGAGAAAAAAATGGAATTGTCAAATGTTCTAACTCCATTAGAGTATCTTTTGAATTCTTCTTTTAACAATAAACAAGTAGAAGCTCTTTCTATCAAAGCTTTTGAGTTTTTTATTCACGAGCCAGTTTCTTTCATTTATGAAGAAAAAAAGATTTTAGTTGGAGATTTGAAAAAAGTTTTAGAGAGCGCGCAGTCATTAGACGACTTGCGTTTTTTGACCAGTGAAAATTTTTTTGACTTCCAAAATCTTATCAGAAATAGTGTGGGAGAAGACAGTATCGACCCTCCTAATCCTAATGAACATCCAAAGATAAAAAAAATGAAGGCAAAGGCGCGGTATCGTGATAAAGTAAAAGCGAAAAAGGAAGGACTAACACTTGATACTTTACTCATTTCAATTTGTTGTATGGGTATTGGAATTACTCCACTTACAGTTGGAGAGTTGAGTTATGCTACTTTTTCTAAGTTGATAGGCGTATATCAAGAAAAGGAAAAATATGAAGTTGATATAAGAAGCTTATTAGCTGGAGCGAGTAGTAAAGATGTAAAACCAAAATATTGGATACATAATTCTGATAAAAAATAGGAGGAAATACGGTAATGGCGATAAATATTCTAGACCGTTATGGTATCAAGGAAGTTTGCGACTTTACTTTTTATCAAATTGATACAGATGAAAGCGGTAATACTACGCCCGGTGCTCCCGTCTTATATCTTGATACACTAAAGGTTTCTACTAGCGAGCAGACTGCTGAGAATACTTCTGCCCGTGGAGGAAAGGGAAATCCAGAACTTATTACTTGGGACTATGGTAAGGAAATCAATGTAACTCTAGAAGATGCTTTGTTCTCCGCAAAGTCTATGGCTATCATGTTTGGTTCTGTAAAATCTAATGGAGAGGCTGATATTGATACCACTAATGCGACTATTTGGCGTACAGTTTCTAAGGCTAATGTACTAGATGCTGGAACGGATAGTTGTAAGGTTGAAATTCGTGGCTCCAAGTACGCTCTATCTGATGTAAAGTATTATAAGGCAGATGGCACAGTTGCTCCTGCAAGTGGCAGCGCACCTGCTGACTATGCTTATGCTGTTGGTAAGATGAGTGTGAAAGAGTCTGCTACTATTGATATTAGTCCGGAAACCTTCCCTGGTACTTATTATTGTACTGGTGATACTTATGCTCGTCGTGAAGATAATGGAGAGGATGAGTTCTTCCAGTTGGTAATTCCTAAGGCTAAGATTACTTCTGAGAATACTTTGACTATGGAAGCTGAGGGTGACCCCTCTACTTTCAGCATGAATCTAAAGGTTCTACGTCCTGCAAATGGTCCTATGATGAAGCTTATCAAGTATTCTTTGACCGCTAGCGAATAATTGAATAAAATTGAAACGGAGGAGGGAGGACCTTCTCCGTTTTCTTTTTAGGAGGAAATATGAACGAGTTTTCTTTCAAAGAATTGGAACAGTGTTATCTAAAAGCTACTTATCCAATAGAGATTGGGAATAGAATCATTGAAGCAAAAGAAGTCCTTGCAAAATTTGATAAAATTCAAATTGCTGGCCTTGATGAAATGAAGCGATGGGTCAGCGCCAATGGCGGATTTGACAATCGGCCTCATGTCTTTTGGGAAGCTACGAAAGAAATTGACTTAAGTTTTTCTCAGGGGATATTCTCAAAAGACCAGTTCGCGCTTATGACTAATTCTAGACTTTTTGAAATTGAGAAAGAAAAACCGGTATTAGTAACTAAAATAGAAACTTTGGAAAGTGATGAAGAGAATAAAATTCACTTAAAGGAGAATCCGGTAGATTTATTTATTTATGAAAAAGAAACTGGAAAGAAAATTTTACCTCTATCCAAAGAAGAAAAAGTTATAGAAATTAGCGAACCCTATAAAGAAGTTGTGGTATCTTATACTTATAATTACCTAGAAGGCGCGAAGGTCGTAAAGATTGGCAATAGACTTTTCAATGGTTTTGTTGAATTAGAAGGAAGAACAAGAGTAAAGGATGATACTACTGGTCAGGTAGTTACGGGGCTTATAAAAATCCCAAAGCTAAAATTGATGACTGGCTTATCTATAAGGCTGGGCGCGCAAGCTACACCTGTCGTAGCCAATTTCAAAGGAGTTGGCGTTCCAGTGGGGTCAAGAGGAAATTCATATGTTAGTGAGTTTTACTTTTTGAACAATGATATAGATAGTGATTTCTAACTGTAGTCAGCATTAGTTTTTAGCTAATGCTGATTATTTTTTAGGAGGAAAAGGAATGGTAGATAAGAAAATTAATATAAGTTTGAACATTTCTGCTCAGACTCAAGATTTGAAGGCTAGGGTTCAAGAAATTCAAAATAATTTAAATAAAGTAAATATTCCTGGATTAAATAAGAATAGTTTTGAAAAAGAATTATTAAGCTTACAAACTCGACTTGAAAAATTACTACAAATTTCTAACAAACCAGAAGGACTATTAAAAGCATCAGATTTAAAATCAGCAGAGAAAGAAATTGGTAATATACAATCGAGCTTAAAGGGACTTACTCAACAGTTAGATAGGGCTGGTAGTTTAAGTCAGAAGGAAAAATTAAAATTTTTACCAGATGGTGAATATAACAAAATAAAAAAGGTTACTGATGCGGTAGCTAAATATAATAAAGCGCTTGACACTCAAAATTCTCGGCTAGAACGAATTGCAAAAGCTGAGCTCGCAGTAGAAAAGGCAAGAACCACTCGTGATAAAAAACAAAGAGAAGTAGATGCTTTTTCCACAAAAAGGAGAGTGGCAGATGAAGAGTATTCTCAGAAGGAAAAAGACATTGCCGCTGCTTCTAAAGAGCAGAAGCGTTTAGAAGAAATTAGAAAGGCCAATGGTCTTAATAAAAATTCTAAAGATTATAATGGAAATGCAGAAATCAATCTTGATGGCCAATCAGTTACTGTTGATGATTTTTATAAAAAATTAAAACTAGCAAAAGATGAAACTAGACGATTAAAAGATGAACTTGGCAATGTATATACTGATTCTCAATTAGAAAAAGCTAATGTCGATTTAGGTATGCTAGAACAAGAGCTAAAAACTGCTGAAGCAGCTTTAAAAGCTTTAAATCCCAATCAAGCTACTGTTGCTTTTGAAGAGCTAAAAAAAGCAGCGACAGAATTAGGAATAAGTCTTGAAGGAATTAGTAGTGCAGATGACGTTCAAATTCTTCTAAATCGAATTGAGCAATTTAATACTTCTAAAATTGAACAACTCGACAGAGATTTTGACGGACTTCGGAATAGTATTTCTGAATTAACCCCTGAAGCAAGGAAAATGGGAGAGGAAATTCAGAACACCAGTGACACTTTTAATTTAGCTACCCAAAAAGCTGAGGAATTTGCAAGTTTAAAATATCAGGTTTTAAGCTTTTTTACAATTACTGGCGCAATTCAACTTTTTCAACGAGCAATTCAGAGTGCTTTTGAAACGGTAAAAGAGTTAGATGAGGCAATGACTGAAATTGCTGTAGTTTCTGATTTTTCTGTTGGTGATATGTGGAAGCAACTTCCAAAATTTACAGACCATGCTAACCAATTAGGAAAATCCATAAGAGATGTTTATGACGCAACTACTCTTTACGTTCAACAGGGCCTAGACCTTAATAACTCATTAAAACTGGCCAATGAAACCTTAAAAATGGCCGCTGTAGCTGGAATGGATGCTAAGGATGCTACCGATGCCATGACAAGCGCACTTCGTGGCTTCAATATGGAATTGAGTGAAACTTCTGCACAAAAAATTAATGATGTTTATTCTGAGTTGGCCGCGATTTCGGCTGCCGACACTCAAGAAATTTCTACTGCTATGAGTAAGGTAGCGTCTTTGGCTCATAACGTCAATATGGAGTTTGAGACAACGGCATCGTTCCTAACTCAAGGTATTGAAGCTACTCGTGAGGCCCCTGAGACAATTGGTACGGCTCTTAAAACTGTTATCGCTAGATTTGCTGAAGTAAAATCTCTTGTTACAAAAGGACAGTTAACTGGGGCAGATGAAGAAGGTGAAGTGATTAATGTAAATAAGGTTCAAGCTGCTCTTCGTTCTGCTGGTATTTCAATGACTGCTTTTCTAAAAGGTGAAGAAGGTCTTGACCAGGTTCTACTAAAGTTATCTAGTCGTTGGAACGATCTGGATGTTCTCACTCAACGCTATATAGCGACAATGGCAGCTGGTAGCCGTCAGCAATCTCGTTTCATTGCTATGATGGATAATTATGCCAAGACAACAGAATTTGTTAATTCTGCATACAATAGTGCTGGTTCTGGCCAGCGCCAGTTCGAAAAGACATTAGAAAGTTTAGCGGCAAAACTAACCAAATTGAAAAATGCTTGGGACGAATTTGCCATGGGTCTCACTAATAATGTAATTATTAAAGGTGCGATTGATACTTTGACAGTTTTACTAACTGCTGTAAATAAATTAATTGATGGACTTTCTGGTGGCCAAGGCCTCATCAAGAGTGTTATGACACTCGGTGCTGTATGGGGCGGAATTAAACTTGGTGGAAATTTGGTTGATAAAGCTTTGGCTTCTAACTGGGTTCAGAATAAAATAAAGTTAACAAAAGGCGATTCGGAGACGGTTGCTAATATTCGAGGAACCAACACAGAGAGAACTTCCTACTATCAAAAGGGCATGAATATGGCAAATGAGTTCCAAAGAGGCTTCCAATCTTTCAAAGCTTCTGATAGAAAAGGTGGTTTCTTTCTGGAAAATGTTCTTGGAATAGATACTAAAAATAATCAGATAAAAAAAGAGCTGGCTAAAAATGTAGAAGACATAAAACAGGATATAGCAGGAAGCCAAGAAGATTATACAATGGGATACATAGCAGTTCCAGAAGACTTTGATGACCAGTTGACAGAATTAGATAAAAAATATAAAAAGAATGCTATATCTGCAGAAGAGTATGAAAATAGTTTGGTTTCTCTAGGGGCCTCTCAGGAGTCTGCCAAAGCTCGACTAGGGTCTTTTGATAAACAACAGAAAAAAGTTCAGGTCAATACTCAAAAACTTGGAACTGCAACTACCGTAGTGGGTGGAGCTTTTATGGCACTTGCTGGTATTTTTTCAATGTTTGGCGAAAAAGGACAAAAAGTTGCCTCTGTCTTAGCAACAATTGGTGGAGTTTTAGTAGTAATTGGACAGGCTATCCCGGCGATAAGTCAAGCTTATTTAGCTCTAAAAGCAACTCACCCTGAGCTTCTTGCTATTTCTGCCGCGTTGGCCGTTATTGCTGGATTAGTATCTGTGACGCTAATCTCTATGAAACGAAATAGTCCTGAAGCCCAACTTGAAAAAGCTTCTAAAGCAACTGAAAAAGCAAAAGAAATGGCAGAAGGGGCGGCTCAGGCTTATGATGAGCTACTGAATAAAAAATCAGAGTTCGATAAGCTTACTACTTCTCTTGAGACTTTGACTCAAGGAACACTTGAGTGGCGAAAAGCTTTGGCTGAAGCTAACAATGAAGCTATTAACCTCCAAAAAGAATTCCCTGAGCTAGAAGTATCAGTAGATAAGGCAACTGGTCAATTGAAAATTGATAATTGGGCAGATGTTCTAGAGGCTCAGGCGGAAAGAGTTGAAGCAACTAATAAACAGTTGACCATGGCACAAATCAATGAGAATAATAAACGATTAAATGTAACTAGAGCAGATATCTCAAGTGATAAAGAGCTAACTCCTGATGAAAAAGCAAGCAAGAAAGAAGCAGAAAGAATGAAAACAGAAAGCACTAATGTCGCTTTGATTAGTAGTCTAATTAGTAAATATCAAACTAAAGCTAATGAAGATATTTTACAAAATCTAGCAGAGACAATTTTTAAAGACATGACTTATGAAGTTGAAGTCAAGGATACGAGAGGTAATGGAAGCAATAAGAGTAAAGTAAACACTACTCACAAAGAAACAAGAACTTCAAATGTCTATGAAAGTAAAGTCAATGCCGAAGCTAATAAAGCAGTAAATTCTCTTTCGGCATCTCAAAGAAAAACGAAAGCAGAAGGAATCTTTGGGAAAGATGCCGTAGCAAATATGAAGGATGAGGAAATTAAAAATGCTTTAAAAGACTATGAAAAAGGTGTAGCAATAGAGAACATAGCTAAACAGGTAGCTAATCTTACTCCTAACCAGCAAGAACTTCTAAAAAGAATTCAAGGAACTTATACTGGCACTAAGAGTGGTTGGAATACTGCCAAAGAAAAAATTTTTAGTGATGAAGATGCCAAGGTTATACAAGACATTTTAGGATTAGATAATATTCAAGCTGTTTTTGATATGGCTAAAAGTGGAACTGAAGCTATCTCTACGAATATCGCGCAGATTGAGTCTCAATTCACAAAACTTGGCACCGAATACTCTGGCTCGTTCTTAGACCAGTTTTCAGCAGACAACCTTTCAAATATAGCTTCTCAAGTTGACGAAATGTCAATAGCGAACGCAAAAGCCTATCTTGATGCTTATAGTGAGGCTTTGGATGGTGTAAAAAAAGAGGATAAAAAACGTCTGGATAATTATCTTTCCTCAATTGATCTTTCCGATGCTGTTCAAGTTCTTGATGCAAAAGAATTCATGAAAAATCTCGGAATGGATGAGAGTCAAATTGAGAAATTTTGGGCTACTGCTAATTCCGCCGTTGAACCTTATATTACCAGTTTGGAACAAGTCCAATCTTTGAATGAGAGAATTTCTAAGCTTGGTGAAGTCCGGAATCTGGTTGAGAATGGAGAGAAAACTTTTAGCTCTAGTAATAAAGAAAGCCTAGTAAGTGCTGGTTTTGCAGATAGTGATTTCTTACAGACCGGAATTGATGAGTGGACTTATGTTGGAAAAGATAATAATGATTTACTAAGACAGATAAATGAAAAAGTCGCACAGATTGGAGAACATATTGTCGGAAATCTACAGGATAGTGTTGAGAAAGGAAAAGCCTACGGTACAATAATTGAAAGAAATGATGAGTTAGGAAACAAGCTTGCAACTCTTGCTGAAAATGGTTATGAAGGAACAAGTTTCAAATCTGCCGAACTAAAAGAAATGGCCGAAACTTTAGGAATCGCAGTAGAGAATTTATCAGATGAAGGTATTGCAAATAAACTCATTGATTCCTATAATATGTATAAAAATTTGGGAGAAAATGAAGAAGCAGTAAAAAAAGAACTTATTAATAATGCCTCAAGGCAATATGACTTAACTGGTGATTTTGGAACTTATACTGGGAATTTAACCTCAAAGGAACAAAGGGAAATAATGGAAGCTCAGTTAGTTAAGAATACTGGAGCAATGGAACTTTATAATAAGCTAAAAGCTGAAGCCAATGATACTTCTAAAGAATTAAATATAGAGTTGGCAGATGAGGCCATCCAACTAGTAAAATTAACTGACCGTTACAAAGTAGCCGCAAAGAAAGTTGGGGATTATCGAGATGTTTTAATTCAAGGTGAAAGCGCAGGAACTGACTTTTTTGCTGCTTTAGATAGTGCTAAGACCGATCTTTCTACTCTTTTTAACGTTGATAAAGAACTAATTACAAAAGATTTTATCCGACAGTATACTCAAGATATTTACAATTTGGCCGAGGGGGGAGAGGCAGGGACTTTAGCTTTTCAACATTTAAATTCTGCTATAGAGACTCTCAAATCCAACAAATTGAAAGCACAAATTGCAGAAGCTGGAGGAAATATTGCAACTTTTGCAAATTGGATAAATAACTTAGACCCTTCTATTAGCATCGGAACTGAATTATCCACAGAAGGCTTAGAGGCCGGATTGGAAGTTATGGCGCAGAAGGCTGCAGAGGCAGGGAAAGATGTTAAAACAGCTTTGGCTCCTATAGTTGCCCAAATAGAACAACTTACTGGGACAAAAATAGAGATAAAGTATTCCGAAGAGGAGAAGGAATTTGATGTCAGAGGAGGTCCTTTGCTTGTTGCTCAAGGATGGACCCCTGTTGGCAAGAGAAATGGAAATAGACAAAGATTCAGACGAACAAAAGGCATTGACACAGTAAGTGCAACAAAGACAGGGGGCGTAGAAGATTTTTTCACTGCTCCTCCATTGGGCTCTTCTGGTTCTAGTTCTGGCTCTTCTGGCTCCTCTGGTTCCGAAAAGAAAGAATCCACATGGGAAAACCCATATGATAAACTCTACAACCTAACCGAAGAAATAAACGAAGCTCTACGTCGGCGCGAAAAGCTCGAAAGAGAATATGACCGCATCCTAGAACGCCGTGGCTCTACATTCCAAGAACTTCGTAAAAATTATAACGCTCAGCTTCAATCTCTTCAAAAAGAAATTGCTCTTCAAAACCAACTGCGCGCAGGTCGCCTCGCGCAACTAAATGCTCTATCTTCTGAGACTTACAAAGGCCAAGATAGTGATGGTAATGAACTCATAAAGTCCTTTGCCGATTGGGGTGTTACTAAATATGGTAGCTATAACCCCAATACAGGCTTACTCAAAATTGATTGGGATGCCATCGACGCCGTAAAAGATGAAAATTTAGGTAGTGCTATTGAAGCTTATATTAGTCGCCTAGAAGAACTTCAAGGTCAAATTGAAGATATCGACACTCAAATCGAAGATTTCAAAGATAAAGTAACTGAACTTCAAAAGGAAGGTATGCAGGATTATCTCGATTTTGAGCAGAAAGTCTATGACGCAATTGTAAACCAACAACAGCAACTAATTGATGACTATCAAGACCTTTCAGATAAAATAAACGATTCAAATTCTAAAATTTTGGATTCAATCCAACGTTCAATTGATCTTCAGCGTCAAATCAGAGATAATACCAAAATTGAAGAAGACATAAATGAAAAAGAGGCTCGCTTAGCTTATCTACGTCAGGATACCTCAAATGGGAATCTTTTGGAAATAAAGCAACTCGAAGAAGAGCTTGCTGGTGACCGCCAGAACTACGAAGATAATCTAATCGATCAGCAGTTAGAACGTCTAACCCAACAAAATGACGATGCCCAAACTGCACGGGAGCGTCAAATTGATTTGATGCAAAAACAGCTCGACTATGCTTCAAAGAATGGAGATTTCTGGAACCAGACCTATGATTTATTGACTAGCGCCTTTACCGAAAGTGGAGAAATAAATCTTGCTTCTCAGGTTTGGGAGCTTTTGGAAAAAGATGAAGGTTGGAAGGGCATGAGTAAGTTCGGTCAGCTCAACTGGCAAGAAGAAATTTCAAAAGCAATTCTCGCGGCAAGTCATGGATATGCTAATTGGAATATGTATAAAGCTAAAGAAATTGATAAAAATTTGGTTACTTCCAATGGCATAAGTCTTCATTATAATGGTTCTAATTGGGTTGATAGTAAAGGGAATATTTATAACGGAGTTGATTATGACTCAAAAATTGGTGGCTTTACATACTCTGGAATGACTAAAGCCCCTACTCCAAGTGGAGGAGGTTCTAGTAGTAGTTCGGGTGGCAGAGGTGCTTTTTCAATTGGTAGCAGAGTCAAAGCTGACCCTAACGCGATTATTTACGCCGACTCCTACGGTGGCGGTGGAGGTAGTCAGTATTATAAGAACGACCCCATCTATACTATTCTAGACGAAAATAATGGATATTATTTGACTCGTTATCATGGCGTTAGTGGTGGTTATACTGGTTGGTTCCGCAAGAAAGACCTAACTCCCTATAAGACTGGTGGTATTGCAGATTTCACGGGCCCCGCATGGTTAGATGGAACTAAATCTAATCCTGAACTTATTTTGAACGCGCGCGATACTGAGAACTTCATTGCGCTAAAAGATATTCTGAGTTCTATTATGGACCGAAAAGGCTTGCAGAATAATACTCAATCTGTTGGTGATATGTATTTCAATATTGATATAAATGTTGATAAGATAAGTAATGACTATGATGTTGAAAACCTAAGTAAAAAGATAAAACAAGAGCTAACAGATAGTGCCATGTATCGCAATGTAAATTTGGTAAATTTCATCAGATAATTATAAAGCCATAATGGTTTCTTCACTTATCCTTAGAGAAATTTGAGGAAAGGAGGAAACCATTATGGCTATTGCGTTAAAAGGAGATTTTATTGGTTTTTCTTTTAATGGACACCGTTCCGAAGAATTAGGAATTGTGCGGATAAGCGATGGTAGTAGGTATAATGAAGATTTAGTTCCTACCACTCAAGATAAAACCGTACAGGTTCCTGGAGGGGACGGTTTTTACTATTTTGGGAGTGATTACACTCAAAGACAGTTTAGTATAAATATTGCTTTTGATGAACTAACTGAGAAGGAATTCCGAGAATTACAGCAAGTTTTTGGAACAAAAGAACTCGGAAAATTAGTTTTTGATGAAAGGCCCTATAAGTACTATATGGTAAAATCTAGTAAACCGCAGTTGAAGTATATTTGCTTTGGGAAAGAGGGAGAGCGTACCTATAAGGGCGAAGGAACACTAACTTTTACGGCTTATTACCCCTTTGCCAAGAGTGCTTTCAAATTTTTGGAGAAAGAAATAGAAAAAGAAACTGGAAAAGAGGTTTATGTTTTACGAAAGACCTATCCTAATATTGAGGAATGGGCTGAGGCATCTGGCATGAAGGCGCAGGGTGCGTTAGACAAAGTTCCCAAAAGTCCAACAGAAGGAGTCTATCCTATTTCTGTATATAATGCTGGAGACCTTGAAGCTGATTTTATTCTAAAATTTAATGGTGCTCCTAATAGTGCTACGAATATAGAATTAAGTCAGCAAAATGTTGCTGGTAAAAAAGGGTTTTTGAATCTAAAAAAATTTGATTTAAAAGGTACTGATACAGGATTTCAGATAAATACTAAAACAAATCTAATAGAAGGATTTAATACAAAAGGCCTTACTGGAATTCTTTATAATGAAAATATTATTCAAGGAGACTTCTTTAAGATTCCTCCTCAAAAAGAAAGATTAAAAATTAGCGTAACTGGCGCGACCCCTATAGAAATTGTGTATGATTATATTTACTATTAAGGAGGCTTATTATGAAGAAAAATAAATATGAGATAAGCCTATGGGAAGATAGATTAGTCCCTCAAACTGGAGAAGGACAAAGTATAGTTCCCGAACATTATGAAGAAGAAAAGGTTTGTATAATTGGCTCAGATACTATGACATCACAGGCCCGGGCCCTTGAGCCAAAACTAGTGAGAAATGTCAATGGTACAAATAAGCTAACTTTCAAATTATACTATACATATATTGATAATGAAACTGGAAAGAGAATTCAAAATCCTTTTACTTCTCTTTTAGTAAATGAAAGAAAAGTAAAATGTAAATGGGAAGACCAATGGTATGATTTCGTTATCAAAGGTATTCAAGAAGATAGTAATGGGAAGACAATTACTTATACTTGCGAAGACCTTTATATCAATGAACTAAGTAAAACAGGTTTCAGTTTAGAATTTGACCAGAAACTCAATAACAATCAAGGAACCGCGCAGGAGTTAGCTAAAAAAGTTCTTGAAGGAACTGACTGGGTTGTTGATACTGATAATAGTGATCATATTTTACAGACTATTGAGGAGCCTCTTTATCGTGCCACGCTTACTCAAAATTTAGACGCAAAAGATAAAAATGGTGCCATCAAGACGATTCTTGGAGGAAGCGTTATTTATCTCTTTTACTCTGTTGTTCAAGAAAAAAAGAGCTATATTCAATTTATTTATAATACTTCCTATGAGACAGAAAGTAACAGTCAGCTTCTAAAAGAAAATAATTGCTACTCTGTAGAAATGGATTGGAGCGTTTTTGAAACCCTCCTTGATGGAAATATGGGAATCGTATTTTCTGATTATAGAGGAAAGCGCCTAGTTCGTAAACAACTTCAAGAGTTCAATAACGCTCTAAATAGAAATTGTTATGTCTATAAAGACCAGAGCAACAACAAAGTCTTAGGTTATTCAACTGTTGAGTATAAAGATCCCACTGTGGTTTTGAACCTAATTTCTAACTCTAAAGAGTTCGTTGATACTAATGGATGGCAGGGCGCGCTTAGTTGGGAACTTTATCCTTTATTCTTTGGAGAGGAAAAATTAAATTATTCTTATACTTCAACAACCTATTTACGAAATACAGCCAAAGACCCAATTTTGGTATTCAATAGTGGTCTTCAAGATGGTGTAGGTTATTTAGAAGATGGGCTTCAACCAGGACAGAGATATTTTCTTAGAATTAGGGGATATAATAGTGAGCCCAAAGCTGACGGAAATAAAAAACTTCCTATTTTAGACGAGAATAGCGGAATTGAATTTCATATTTATGATTATTTTACTGCCTTATCTTCTAAAAATTCAGTCCCAGTCCATAATACAGAAGACTACTGTGAGAAAATTGGGGAGCCCCAATTAGAAGATTATTATTTTATTACTTCTGACATCGAAAAAAATAAAGATAAAAAATATTATATTAGAAATACAGAAACTAAACAATATGACCTCAAAACTTTTCCAGAGGGAGCTATTTTTCCTGGAAATGAACCTCTATATGAAAAGGGGCAAATTCTTCAGATTGAATTCAAAGTAATCCGCGCGCGACCTAAAAAAGAGATTACTGCTGGTTATTTTGGAAAGCATACTTATACAGATAGCAATGGCAATTCTCAGACTGAAACCTCTATCGCCCGTCCTGGCATTTTTATTTCTCTACCCGCGAATTCATGGATACAAGAAGTTCAATTTTATCAACGAGTAGAAGGATATAATGGCTCGGTGATTCACCTTGGAGATTTCGACACTCAATCTATAGGAACTACCTATTATAAATACTTTCTTCCAAATGATAGCTACAAAAAAGAAGAAGATATTGCCTATCTCTATTGCGGAACTACTCAAAAAACAGACCTGATAGAGGTTTATGAAGATAAAGGTGGAGATACTACCCATGTCCTTTATGAAAAAATTAGAAGCATTACTGCGAAGAATTCAAACCGTTTCAATATACTTCAAAATATTGCTGAAACTTTCCAATGCTGGGTAAGATTTAAAATTGAGCACAATGAAGATACTGGAAAGATTATCTATGAAAAAGGAGTCCCTAAAAAGACAGTTTATTTCAAAGAGGAAGTTGGCAAAGATCTTGGATATGGTTTTGTTTATGGAATTGACTTAAAAATAATTTCTCGTTCAATAGACAGCAATCAACTCACAACAAAAGTAGTGGTCGCGCCGAATACGAGTGAGTATGCTGAAAATGGTATTTGCAGAATTGCTGATGCTGATTTGAATGAAAATGGAGAAAACTATATTCTAGATTTTGGGTATTACATTTCTCAAGGGTTGTTGAACTCTGGAGAACTTAATAAATATCTGTATCTTCCTAATGGTGACAAATCTGGTTTCTATGTTGAACTAAAAAAGAAGAATAAAGAATATAATGAGATTGTAGAAAAGCTTACTCCTAAAAAGACTGAGCTTTCAAAGCAGACTTCTCTTCAAACTATTTATGACCAATATGTATCAAATTCTGTGACCGAAATTACCACTCTTCAAAATAATTTATGTAAGTTGGTTGGTTTTGACAATTTTGATGATGAAAAGATTCTTGACTACCTCAAAACTCATTCAGATAATCAAGAGGCAAAAAATATTTATTCCAATTTGATAACTCAGCAACATAAAAGAGAAAGTTTTCAAGCTAGTTTGAAATTGATAGAAGCTAGTGTCAATGAACTTACAAAAGTAGTAAATAGTTATGAAGAGGATTTAGAGGCAAAAGCTAATGAAAAGAAGGTTCTCGAAAATGCTTTCTACCAGAAATTCTCTCGTTTCATCCAAGAAGGCTCTTGGACTTCTCAAAACTATATCGATCCAAATCTCTATTATTTAGATGCTCGTAGTGTCGCATATACTAGCTCTCGTCCAAAAATTTCTTATAATATTTCCGTAATTCGGCTGAATGCTCTTGATGAATATAAAGGTAAAAAATTCAATGTTGGAGATATTTCCTTTATTGAAGATAAAGAATTTTTTGGATATATAAAAGGAGAAGATGCTTGGAAGACTCCTTATCATGAAAAAGTTCTTATAAGTGAATCTACTTCTTGGTTTGACAGTCCCGAAAAAGATACTTTCACAATTCAGAATTATAAAACTCAGTTCGAAGATTTATTCCAGCGTATAACTGCTACGACCCAATCTCTCCAGTATTCTACTGGCGAATATAATCGCGCTTCAAGTGTAGTCGAAGGCAAGGGCGTTATCAATACTGAAACTCTTCAAAATAGTATCAATATAAATAATGAACTAGTCTTCAAATCTCAAAATGAAGAAATCTTCCAGGATTCTACTGGTCTAACTTTGACTGATAAGCGAGACCCCTCAAAACGGACTAAGCTTACTTCTGGTGGGCTTTTTATATCTACTGATGGTGGAGTTACTTGGAAGAACGCTGTTCGCGGCGAAGGTGTAGCAACTCAATATCTAACTTCGGGTTCTATCAATACCAATAACATCGCAATCTATGATGGCGCGCACGCCTCATTCAGATGGGACAAATATGGTATCAACGCTTATGACGCCACTCGAGAGACCGATGCAAGTACTAATCAAGAAGTCCTCAAAGGTATTGTTACTAATAACTTTGTTCGTTTTGACCAATATGGCGTATATGGAATAAAAGGGACGACGGAAGACCCTTATAATCCTCAAAAAGAAACTACGGCTGATGGAATAACAGCAATAGGTGAAGATAAAATTTGGCGTGACGCTCTTTTTGGAATGACATGGAAGGGTTTTTTCCTAAAAAATAAAAGTGCAGATAAAAACCAGCAAATTGAAATTTCAACTGAAAAAGACATTTGTATTAGTAAGATTGTAGATAACGAAGTAATTGATAAAATTAAAATCGGTCAAATAACCACCAAAGATAATAAGATAGCTTATGGTCTCCAGCTAAAAGATGATACTGGTACAATTACTATGGAAACTGATGATAGCGGGCGACTTTGGCTAAGGGATAAACTACGGATTTCTAACGCCGTTTCTATTGGTGTTCTTGAAACTGGAAAAGAGAAAAATCAAATTTTCAATTCCAACAATAATTTTATTATCTACGATGATGGGTCAGTGAAGGCTACTAAAGGAGATTTTAGTGGAGGCACTATTGGCGGTTTTACTATTGAAGATAATAGACTCTTTAGCAATGATGTAGTCCTCTCTTCTCGTGGAATCGAAATTAAGAACAACGGCACTCTTTCAATTTTAGATGGAAACACTGAGGTGTTTTTAGCTAATAAAACTTTTTATGAAAAAACAATTGATACTACTCCTCAAGAAGGAAAGACTTATTATATTTATAATAAAGAAACTGGCGTCTATACTCTTTGGGAAAAAGGAGAATCAACAGAATTCCCAAGTGATACAGAGATTTACGACGCTATTCGTAAAACGATTTTTTCAGGCACTTTAGAAGGCGCGAATGGATCATTTTCTGGTGAGCTAAGAGGCGCAACAGGAATTTTCTCTGGTGAGCTACAAGGCGCGACCGGCGTTTTCACAGGAAGCATTACTGCTCAGAGTGGTACTATTGGTGGTTTTACTATCAATACTAACAATCTAACTTCTGCAAATGAGTCAGTTATTTTAGATGGAACTAATGGAAAGATTACCGCTGAAAATATTGAATTAGGCAACGGCGCGGAAGTAAAAGACCAAATTTCATTCAAAGGGACAGATGGAACAGTTGCCTATCTTCAAAACCCAAGTCGTCATGATGGGATTGTCCTCAATGCAGGAGATATAAAATTAAGAACTAGCGGAGTTCTTGAATTTGGAGATATAAAAATCTTCGGAGACAAAACTAATCCAACAATCAAGTCTTCTCTATGGACAATTGATAAAGATAAAGCTGTCTTCAATAATGTAATCGCGCAAGGTGGTACAATTGAAAATGTAGTATTCAAAAATTCCACTGTTCAGGGTGCGGGTGGAATTATGTTCTTCAAGCCATCTTATTCTGGTACTAGTGTATCTAGTACGAATACAGAAACAATTTTTACTGTTGAAGAAACTGGGCTTACTGTCGGAGACCATGTTATAGTCAATGGTCAAGAAGGCGACGTTACTACCGTTGAACAAACTAAAGTAACTATTAGTGGAGTTAAGTTTGGAGAAAATAAAACTGTCACTATAATAAAATTATATAATAACAAGTTAGTAGATGGAAAAATCAATTTGACTGATAATCTACTAATTGGAGTAAATTCTCTCAGAGCCGAGCAATCACAAAATGAAACGACTGGAAAGAATCAAGACTGTCATCTTTTTAGAGGAGGTTTAACCGTAACTCTTCCTACTGTTGTTACTGAAACTATTGGTACTGGCGAAACTCAAACTGTTGTAAAATATCCTAACAAGCCAAACCTTTTTATTGGAGACTTATATCCGATAACTGGAAAACCTGGTTATGGTCTTTATGGTGATAATGTTTATCTAAATGGTACTCTAACCACAAAAGTTAAAAGTGATAATTCTCCAACTTATGCTGGAGTAAATACAATTGATGGATATAACGTCGATGAGAATCTTTTCAAAGATAAAGACAATTCTCAAAAAATTGTATTTTGGGCAGGGTCTATAGGCGAAGATAAACAGAACGTTCAACAGGCTCCTTTCCAGGTTACAGATAAAGGTAACTTATATGCTAAAGCTGGCACCTTTACTGATAGCGTCTTTTCAAATAGTAAAATAGAAGGTAGTAAAATTTACGGTGCTGATATATATACGGCTAGTATTCATGGCTGGGCTGACACTAGTGAAGATGGAGATAGCAGTGCGCTTAATATTTATAACACTTCTAAAGGAATTATTTTCAAAGAAGAAAAAGATTATAGACCAACTACTGATACTAAAATAGATACAACTAAAAAATATTATAAAAAGAATCCAGATGAAACCTACTCTATAGTTGAAATTCCAAAAGAGGCTGAAATTTCAAGCTATTATGAATTTATAGAAAAGACTCTTTATCAAATAAGCAAAACTGGATTTATCACCCCTCAAAAAGAGTTTATTACAATATCTGATAATACTATTGATTTTTCGGGAGATACTTTTAGAGTAGATACAAAGAAAAAAGAAAAAGAAATAGATAGAATTCTATTATCTAAAGATGGGGTTTCATGTTTTACAGTATTAGATAATGAATTTTCTTCTCAAAAGAGTTATCTTTCTTTTTCTAAAGATAAAGTTTCACTTAAGACAATCACTAGTGGTGAGAAACCGGACATTATCACTGGAGAGCTTTCAGTAGAAGATAACAAAATTACTTCAAATGGAAACTTTTTTGCTCAACGGAATATCCTTTTTGGTAATTCTTTAGAGTATCGAAAAGTAACTGAAGGAAAAACCGAAGTGGGTTACGATTTGTATATAAAAACATTTACAGAAACTTCGGTATCTGGCCAATGAAAACTAGGAACTTTGGCTTTGCTTAAGCGTAAAAGGAGGAAATTATGGCGACAATAGATTATACTTATACTGATGATAGACCTAATATAGTTTATCAAATAACTTGTAATTGTACAAGAAGTTCTAATACTCAAATTACATATAGTGGAACCGTAACTTGGAACTTGCTATATTCAGATTCTCATATTGGAACTGGATATGTACTAGAATGCCGAGCAACTTCAAGCACCGGTGGAAACAGTGGATGGATAGCTTTTACTGAATATGAAAAGGAGTATTATGGAACTACTAAGAGGTCCTTTAGTTATTCTTTTACTGCTACAAGTAGTTCTGCTGGTGCTTTTGATCGTGTTACTTTTTCTTTTCGTAATAATTCTAATTATGATAGTGGATACAACTCCTTTTCAACTTATACTGATTTCTCAACACCAGCTTTATTATGGACTAATTGCACTGCTCCTTCAAGAGTTTGGTCTCCAGATGCCCTTATTATAAAACCTGGAAGTTTAAAAGTGAATTGGTCAGGCGCAACTGGCGGAACTGATAATGCTATCAAAAATTATACTGTATATTGGCTAGTATCTCCTACAAATGGAGACCTTCCAACTACAAGTTGGTATAGTGGGAAAAAAACTACATCAGACTCTTCTTGCAGTATTACTATTCCAGAAAGCTATCGAGGTCAATATATCTCTGTAAGAATTCAATCTAATGCAACTTATAATAGCCCTATAAGTAGTGACTATATTCGTCGTTCTGTGAACAGTTTGCCAAGTGAACCTACAACAAGTGGCTCAGTAGTAGTAAGCTCAACGACTCCCTCTGCAATGATAGAGGTTTCTCCAGGTAAGGCTAATTTTGGTAGTAGTTCAACCGAGGTTCATTATGCAACTTCAATAACAGGGAAAAAAAATAAAGCGGGGAACAGTATTTCTGTTCCTCGCGGAAATACTTATTATTTTTGGACTTGGGATGGATTAGAATATAGTAGTTCTTATTCTATAGCGACTGTTACAGCTAACATTCCTCCAAATATTAAAGTTGCATTGGACGGAGATCCTGTTACAAGTACGAATAGTTCCTATTCTGAAAAAAATATTATAGAAGCTATTAATTTTAAAATATCGGAACTCAATAAAAGCTGTTATTATTCTTTGAATATTTATAATAAAGATAATATTCTTTTAAAAACTTGGAAAAATGATGTGTGGATAACTACTGAAACTTCAGTTTCTCTTAATGCTCGGTCAATTGGGCTTCCTTCGGGAGAATATTATTTTTCTTTTTCTTGTAGAGATAACTTAGAAAGTGGAAATACTAAAAGATTTCCTGAGACATCTGCAAATTATTATTATATTCCTCCTTTACCAACTTTTTCTAGTAATACCACCTACAATCAATTTTCAGACGGAAATATCCCTAAAAATGTACCTGGAGCCAATTCAACTGACTTTTATCAAAAGCTTCGTTTCACCTCGTCTCATTATGACAGTTATCTATATGATAACGGAATTTTTAGACTTGATACAGGTAGTAATGAAACTATTTCTTACACAGTTGCTAAGAAAAAAGACTCAAATACCTCACCTACAAAAATCTTTTATGATGTAACCATAACTTCAGACTTAGTACCTGGCCAGTCTTATGATTTTTTCCCCACTTTACAGTTATCTGGCTTGATGAGCTCTGCTCTGGTATCTCGACGCAGGACTCCTGTATTAGACCCAACTCCTTCCTCTGGAAGCACTTTATATATTAAACCTTTTACAGATGGATGGGATAAAGTAAATAATAAACCAGCTACTTCTTCTAAAAAGATTAGCATATCTAAAGGGAGTTTTGTAGGAAGCACACTCGACGATGGTTTTTATAACTATTATAATATTGATGAAAATAGTAAAGAATGGTGGAAATCAGTAATTATAACTCCTGATGGCAAAGAGTTAAACGTTACAGATTTAGTAAAAGGAGGCGCGCTAAGTGGGGATTATTATGAAAGAGAATTTAAAATAACTGGAAGTGAAGATAAAGATACTTCCGAACCTAAGTCAGATTTTTTTGATATACTTCCTAATCGTTTTTCTAAAACGGGGGTTCTAACTTGTGTTTTGAAAAACACTATCACAAATAGATTTGGACAGGCTATTTCTAAACAGTCTTCAATTGTGACTTTAGATTTCAACGAAAATCCTGAAATTATAAGTTTAATTCGAGAGGGAAATAATAACCTTTATTTATATGAGGACTATAAATTACGATTGACTTATACTATAAAAACTTTTTCTTATAATGAGGTTATTAGATATTCTTGTTTGATAAATCGTAAAGATGGGAAAGGGTTTGTTTCTTACGGTAATGAAGGAAATATTCAAGATGATAATCCTTCCCCGAAATTCGTTACAGGTAGGATTTTTACCAATACTATTGAAGTTACGATTGGTGAAATTCAGCAGTCTGGGGAATGTTACTTCAATATGATTTTTTATGATGGAAATTCAACGATATACAGCACTAAAAAGGCTATATCATGTCAAAGAATAAAATTCATTCCTCCCACTATTTCATTCGAAAAAGCTACCTATAATAAAGAAGGAACTAATTCATATAGTGTAAATTGTCAGTATTTTATTAGTGATTATGGCTATGACTTGAAACAATTAGATGACAAAATATTTTCAATCGACAAGGAAATTTTGACCCTCAATCTTTCAAAAGAAAGTGTGACCCCCTCTACCGGAGATGCAGTCTTTCACCTAGATAAGGAAATTGTTGATTTTGAAATCGGCAGGTTGACCTTAACCACAACAATAATCTATAATGGCCACCCTATTACAAAAATCTCTACCTCAAATGACCTCATAATCTACGGTATCAATCCAACTGTTGCCTATCGCCAAAATCACTTAGGAATAAATACTTCTACTCTTCAAGATGATTCAATACTAACAATTGCCCCAACATCAGGAAGAAATATTATTTATCTTCAAAAAGTTGGTTCTGCTGATACCACATTCAAGATAAACCTAGCAACTGGTACTTTAGAAGGTTTCATTTTCAATATTGACTGTGGCGAAATCAAATAATCAGAAACTTGACTTCTTTCTAATTTTATTATATAATAAAATCAAAAGGAGGCAGATTTATGAAAATTACAATTTACCAACTAATTTCAACTTTAAATATTGAAAAAGAGCTTTTACCTCAAAAACTTCCAATTCGTACCGCATATAATCTCTCAAAAATCTTCGCACGGGCGCGCGAGGAATTAGAATTCTATCAAGAAAAATTCAAAGAAATTATAACTCGGTACGGCGAAAAGGATGAAAATGGAAATCTTATCTTTCTAGAAAATGAAAATGTTTCCATTCCAAAGGATAAGATAGAAGAATGTCAAAAAGAGATTACTGACCTTCAAAATCTAGAACTAGAAATTCCAGATTATTCTATTTCTCTAGACAGTTTAGAAGCTGTAAAGATTTCCCTTGATGAAATTTCTGTATTACTACCATTTATTTGTGAAAAATAAATAAAAAGCTAAGCCTACTTTTGATTGGTTGTTAGAACTTATCAAGAGTAGGCTCTTTTTATTTTGGAGTAAGAATTTTCTAATTATTTATAAATAGAGGAGAAAAAGGAGGGATAAAATGGCAGGATATAATCCATATGCTACAAATTCATATCAGGGAACTCAAATGTTCCCGCAACCTCAAGGAAATGTTTATACTCTAAATAACTCAATGGAAATTGCTAATATACCCGTTAGTGGTGGTATTTCAGTTGGAATCTGTCCAAGTGAAAATCTCATGTATATAAAAGCTATGGTCAATGGCGCGCCATCTTTAATGGTATATACAATTACTCCTTGTGAAACAAAACAAAACTTACAAAATGATGAAGTTTCTTCAAGACTAGAAAGACTTGAAGGCCAAATCGAAGAAATCAAAAAACTACTAAGCGGAGGAGGTAAACTGAAGAATGAACTCTAATATGTTATCAGCTTTGATGAATATGGGTCATAGCCAACCCCAAAATCCAACTCAAATAACTCCTCCAATTGACCCCGAAAAGATGAAACAAATGATACCAAATTTGACAAAAGAAAACCTTGTCCAATTAGTTCAACGGGCTCGTTTGCAAGGAATACCCGAAGACCAAATAGAACAAGGTCTCAACTTTATATTAAGTTTAAAATAACTTTTGCGTCCGGGGCATAAGTTATAATAAATAAATGGAGGAATAAAAATGATGAATGAAGGACTATCAGCAGGTGATATCCTAGCTCTAACTCGCGACCAAGACGGAATGAGTAATGCATGGAACAACCCCTTTATCTATCTTGTTTGGTTAGCCCTACTTGGCGGGAACGGAGGCCTTTTTGGTCGTAGGGATGATAGCACCCTACAAAGTTCTCTAACTCGTTCTGACCTTTTTGAAGGCTTCAACAATCAGGATATAAATAGTCAGCTTCGTGGTATTACTAATGGTCTATGTGATGGCTTTTACGCTGTCAATAACGGATTGAAAGATGGCTTCTATGGTAATCAAGGCACTATGAAAGATGGCTTCTATGGCATCCAGGGCGCGCTAGCTGAAAATCGTTTTGCTCAGCAAAATTGTTGCTGTGAAATCAAGGGTGGTATTAAAGACCTTTCTGCCGAAGGTTATCGTAATACCTGCGAAATCACAACCGCTATTCATGCTGAAGGTGAAGCCACTCGCGCTCTAATCAATAGCAATACTATGCAGGAACTACGAGATAAATTAGCTGAAAAGGATCGAGAGGTTCAGGCTCGTGACTTACAGCTATCTCAAATCGCGCAGACTAATAATATTGTAGGCCAGATTAAACCATGTCCTGTTCCTGCGTATGTTACCTGTAACCCTTGGGGAAGTAACCACAACTATAATAATGGTTGCGCTTGTGGAATTTAATCTTTTACCGCGAGTACATATCCGTATCGGAGGTAAATAAAAAATGATTGATAGCTATTCAAATACTTCTCAAGAAGTTGTGGCAGGAGGTAATATTTCCTTTGCCATAAATAGTATCCAGACTGGATGCACTGCAACTCATAGTGCCGGTAGTACTACTTTCTCACTAAACAAACCTGGTTTCTACTTCGTAACATTCAATGGGACTGGTGCTATTACTGGAGCGACTGCGGGTACAATAATTGTCTCCATGTTGAATAATGGGACTTTGGTTCCTGGAGCAACCGCTAGCGTTTCTTCTGCTTCGACAACTGATGTGCGTAGCTTAGCATTCTCTAAACTCATCCAAGTAAAACCTTCTTGTTGTGCCGTAAATAATACCACTAACCTAACCTTCAACAATGCTGGTTTAGCTGCGACTTTTACTAATGTAAATGTTGTAATAACTAAAATAGCATAAGGAGGCATAATTATGGTAAAATTCAAAGCATTATATAAGGGAATGAACGACGATCTAAAAGATGCAGAAATGATGATTGACTATGCTTGTGAAATCAGTAAACACGAAGAAGACAAAGCTTTGGCAGATGAAATTGCAAAATACGCCCAATACCGACTAGAGCATTTCATGAATTTCCATAAACTATTTGAAACTGAAGCTTCTAAAGAAAAAACTGTAGACAAAGAAACTGTTTCAGAATGTATGTGGCATGAAACCCATGAAATGTTCCAGCATTGGTATGATGATATTGAACGAAAAATAAAGAAATATTCCTAATTATAAGAGAGGAGGGCTTTATTGCTCTCCTCTCTTTTATTCCCAATTTACGACTTCAACTTTTTTATGACAAGTTTCACTTATATATTTTCCGATTCCGACAGCATCCGCTTCATCTTCAGTAAGGCTTACATCAAACCAGTCCTTTGCAAGCTGACGCATTGAACGCTTTTTGTCAGACCTTGAACGTCCCTTCACTCCACAATGCGCGCGCCAAGTATTTGTTGGAGCAATTTTGAAAGGAACTCCCAAATCAAAACAGGTTTCCATCAGAATTCCTTGAAGACGCGCTAAAGTCTCAAAAGTAGTCACGCCCATCTTTTCTTGATACTGAATACCTTCAATTCCGACAAAATCTATATTAAAAGTTTTTATAATTGAAACTAGCCATTCTTTTATGATGTGGTCTCTAGCAATTTCTTCTAAATCGGTGGAAGCACTAAAAACACCATATTTGATGAGTTTTTTATCATCATAGATTGAAAAGCCAGAAACTTTTGTTGCTTGGTCTAATCCCAATACCCGAAAAGTGTCTTTCTTTTTAGGAATAGTTTTCAAAGTGGAAGAGACTAGTGGATTTTCTTTACATAAAGGGCAGTCGCGCCGAGTACGAATTTTTTTCCAAGGAGCGAAAACATGGTGTCCTTCATTGCAGGTATATTCGAGAATTTCGTCTAAATTATGATATTCAGTAGAAACCAAATTCCATCCGTCTTTAGACAATTCTGTTTTTATATCTTCTATTTGAATTTTTGCCAATTTCACCCACTTCCTATTATTTTAGTCCAGTAGAACCGAAGCCTCCACCAGCCCTTTCTGTATCTTCCATAACTTTATCTACCAGATAGAAATTAGCTTTGGGAACTTCAGCGAGGACTAACTGGGCAAATTTCTCACCCTTATGAATGTAATGGTCCGAGCCGTGTAGGATAGAAGTAATAATAGGATGACCATTATTATCGAATTCATAAGTAATATCTTGAATAGGTGCTTCTACATTTTCAATAATAACACAGACTTCTCCACGGAACCCTGCGTCAATAGTTGCGGGAGTATTCGCGACTCTTAGCTTCGTCTTTAGGCAACGGCCACTCTTAGGACGAATCTGTAACTCGTAACCATTAGGAATAGCGAACTTCAAACCGGTAGGAATTAGTTTTGTCTCTCCGGGATGGATAGTATAGTCCTCTAGTGCATATAAGTCCATTCCACTATCATCTATATGCGCGTATTCAGGCATCCGAGCGCCTTCTCGGCACTTCTCATAAGGAATTTGGATATACTTTTTAGCAATTCCTTGAGTTTCACTTATACAATTAGCTAACCCATTAACTAGTTGTTTCAGAAAATCCTTCTTTTGGGCAGAGAAGCCTTCTAATGTATCAATCTTTTGGCCCAGCTGGGCAAAATTTTGAATCATATCCTCAACAGTGGCTCCATTAGCATTTATCGCTTGAGCAAAAAGCAAACGAGTATTTGCATTATTCAAACTTCGTAGATAGCTATCTAAAATACCGGGAGCTAGCAAAGCAAAATTATCTTCGGGAAGGTCTAGTAATTCACCAATTGCCTCAAGTGTATCCTCTTTACCAGAAAGCTCTCCCATTATAGAAGATAATTGATGAATATCTTCTTTAGTAATTTTCTCTTGAGTAGAAAAATCAAATATCTCAGCCATCTAACTCCTCCCATAATTCTCCAAAAATTTCAGTTATCTTGACTAGCCATAGCTCACCGATAATCTCACCTTTGGCCTTTTTCGTTTTATAGGTGTATCCTGCCGAACCAATAGTAAATCCTTTTTCACGAGCATCTTTTCGATAATCTTCAATAACCTGTTTCGCTTCTTCTTCAGTGAAACAGATAATTTCGGTTGTTTCTTTATAAGTCCTCATATATTCTCCTTTTGCGTCAATTCCATAAATCTTGGTAGCGTTTCAATCCAATCACAAATCATTTGCCAATCAGGTAGGCGATGATGACGTCGTTGTTGATAAATTGTTTTTAGTTGTTGATAGTTTGTTGTCATTCCGGCTGTTAGCTCAAAACCCATTGGGATATTATAAAGAATTTCAAGATACTTTTCATTCATAAGTTTATGAGTTTCTTCTGTTTTTCCCTCTAAAGAAGATAATCTATTATATTCATCAATTTTTTCTTGACAAATATCAATAATTCTTCTATCAACATAAGTATTACATTGTTTATTTAGAGAAAATTTAGTAATTTTGTGCATTTTTGAACAAGAACTAATAAAATCACAAAAATGATAACGCTCAATTTGCATCCAAGCATTTTGACTAATTGTCAAATCAAATTGAACAATAATTCCTTTTAGAGCATTATCATGCCCTTGTCCAGTTGGACAAGTGAGACAAGCTCTAATACCAGGAGTAAGCTCACTATTCAATTTTTCAATATTGACAGCCTTTGGATATTTAGCAGTTTTAATTGCTCGTTCAAGGCCATACACTTCAGTATTTTCAATCTTCAAATATATCTCTCCTTTACAAAATCTCCATCTTCATCTATATAATAAACATTCTTGATACCCAAATTTTTTATAAGCCTACTACAAGCAGGGCAAGGTTTACTACACGCCTTTTCTCCCGTTTTGAGTTCTCTAAAAGTAAAAATAGAGACTTTTTCCCATTTTATTTCTTTTCCGATCAAAGGAGATAGAGCAGAAATTTCTGCGTGTTCGCAAGAATTGGAATTTTTATAGTCCTCAAAATTACGATACTTATTATAGTAAAATTGGAGAGGACGAGTTTTTGTAGAATTACAAGAAGCAGATAAAACTCTCTTCCCACTAACAACCACCGCGCCGACTCTTGCTCTATCAAAATTAGAAAGCCGACACATTTGTTTAGCGATATTGAAGAAACTTTTTTCTCTATGGGTCATTCTATCAACTCATCCTTTCTTTTTACTATAATAAGTATATCATAAAATTATTCTTTTTTCAAATTTTTCCTTTTATCCAACTCTTTTATAATTTGATCTATTCGGCGCGCGCACTCTCTAAATTCAACCGATGCCCACCCTTTTGTAGTCATAGCTGGTGTTCCAATTCGTAAACCAGAAGCTTCCATTGGACTTCGATTTTCATTAGGAATACAGTTTTTATTTAGAGTAATGTTGTGCTTATCGAGTTCTTCTTGAACTTCGCGCCCTGTAAGATTGGGATGGTTATAAGTGAGGTCAATTAGGAATAGGTGATTATCTGTTCCTCCACTTATGATTTTATATCCAAGGCTCTGAAACTCATTACACATTGCTTTGGAATTCAAAACTACTTGCTTAGCATAATCTCTAAATTCAGGAGTTAGGGCCTCTTCAGCGCAGACTGCTTTTCCTGCAATGACGTGCATCAAAGGCCCTCCCTGGTTAGTCGGAAAGACGGCGCCATCTACCTTCTTCGCCAGTTCTGGCTTACAAAAGATTAGTCCGCCCCGTGGTCCGCGCAGAGTCTTATGAACAGTAGTAGTAATAATATCAGCCAAACCAAAAGGAGAAGGATGACATCCACCGGCTATCAATCCTGCAATATGTGCCATGTCAACCATAAAATATGGTCGATAATTATCATTTCTTTCAATCATTCCTTCAAGTTGAATTGCATCAATTATTTCTTTCATTCTCTTGAAATCAATAATGCGACTATAAGCACTCGCGCCAGCTAAGACCAGTTGTGGATGATAAAAACGGATTTTTTGTTCAAAATCCTCATAATCAATAAATCCATTCTTATCTACTCCATACTCAACATGATTGAAAATTTTACCACTAATATTGACAGGAGAACAATGTGATAGGTGGCCTCCATTTGCCAAGGACATAGAAAGAATTGTGTCTCCCGGTTTTAGAACTGCCATATATGCTGAAATATTAGCTTGTGTTCCACTATGAGGTTGAACATTTACATGATAGTCAGTATTGAAAACTTCTCTCCACTTATCACAACAATATTCTTCTATTTGGTCTATTACTTGGCATCCGCCATAATAGCGTCCTTGACGCCCAGAATAACGAGGACATTCAGGATACCCCTCAGCATATTTAGCTGTAAGACAAGAAGCCATAGTGGCTCGAACTGCATCGCTAGGATAATTTTCACTAGCGATGAGTTCGATATTTCCATATTGACGACATTCTTCTTTCTCGATAAGATTAGCTATTATTGGGGAGTGGCCGGCAACATAATTATAAACAATATGGTCTAAAGAACTCAATTTTCTTCCTCCTTTGCTTCTAAGTAGCCTTTCATATGTTCATCTTTTAGGGCTTGTTGGATATTTTTCCAAGCATCTGGAAAAAGAGAACCAATCAAAAAACTAAAACTAATTTCGTCGCCATCAAAATTCTCAATAATTTTTGAAATTTTTTGAAAACGCTCTTTTGAAACTGTCATTTCCATAACTAATTCTCCTTATCCACATCTGCTCCAACCACAAGATTTACATATGACGCACCCGCCCTCTTGTATAAGCTTAGAACCGCACTCTGGACATTTAGCGCCATTATCAGCCTCTGGATTGGATGAGGGTATACTCTCAGAGCTTGGTATTTGAGAATTGGAATTTGCCAAGGCCATAATTGAATTTCCTTTTTCAATTCTTTCTTTCATTTCCTTCCACATTTCCATAAGAGCATTACCTACTGCCATAGGACAGCAGGCACCTTTTGAGGTATCATGCTTTGTGGCGGTCCGAGAGGCATAGCTTGGACAGGCGCCAGTGCTTTGAAGCTGGTCGGCAATATCTTCAATCTTTACGCCACCTCGACAAGCTAGGGAAATCATTCGAGAAAGACCAACCATAAAGTTAGCACATCCGCCGGTACTTCCTTTATTTAGATAAATCTCCATCAAGTCACCAGTATGCGGGTCAAACCATGCGGTACAATGGAGAGAACCACAACCAGTAGTTAGACGGCGTTTCATTCCAATTAGATTATCAGAACAGCTGATGATTTCTCCACGAGATAGCCCCTTTTCTTCTTCTTTTTCTTGGGAGTTGTTAGTTGTTAGAATCCCAAGTCGCTTACAGCCATTTCTAAAAACAGTAATACCTTTTAGTCCTTCTTTCCAGGCATTTAGATAAATCTCTTCAACATCCTCAATAGTAGCTTCTTCTGGAAGGTTTACTGTACTACTAATAGAAGCGTCAATGTGTTTTTGCCATACTCCTTGCATTAGGACTCTATTTAGAGGAGAAATTGTCGATGAAGTGCAAAACCAATTAGGAAGTTCAGTTTCATCTTTTATTCCATGTTTATCCATATATTCTTTTACAATTGGAGTATATACCTTATAATATTCATCATGACCATGAAGAGATTCAGTTTTTCGAGTATAGGAATTAGCAAAAATTGGTTCAATCCCTCCACTAATTCCCAACATTGTAGAAATAGTGCCAGTCGGCGCGATTGTTAGTAATTGACTATTACGAAGTCCATAAGCCTCTATTACTTCTCTTGTGCTTTCGCAAGTATTATTTTTTAGGAACTCACTTTTTTGGACACAAGATTTATAATTGTTATAAGAGCCAGCGTGTCCGGCAAGAAAAGCTGAAGTATATAAAGCCTGGTCGGCCATTACTAAGCCAATTTCTTCACATAACTGTCGGGCCTGTTCTGAATCATAAGGAAGCTCCATTTTTATAAGCATATCAGCCAGACCCATAATTCCAAGACCTATCTGGCGCCAATCTGCTACTGATTGCCTTTGTTCTTCTAAGGGATGCAAAGAAAGTCCTTCTTCCAGTACTTCATTTAGATATATGACACCATTAGCTACCGTTTCACTAAAATCATCAAAATCAAATTCTTTATCTTTTACAAAAGCAGAGAGATTTATACTTGACAAGAGACAAGACCCTCCCGCGGGAAGAGGCTCCTCCGCGCAGGGGTTGACTCCTGCATATTCAAAAGTATCATCAAACTCAAGTAGATTATAATTGGAAATAGTATCCCAAAAAAGAATTCCAGGTTCTCCCCAATCCCAATTATTTTTACATAACTTCTCAAAAATCTCTCTAGCTCTAGCTGTCTTTGTAATGGTTTCGTTAGTTTCTGGACGGGTAAAGGACATTATCCAGTCCTTATCATTGATTACGGCTTCCATAAAATCATCAGTTACTCGAACAGAAATATTTGCTTTGGTAACAGCATCGGAAGAAGTCTTTGCATCAATAAAGTCCAAAAGGTCGGGATGATGACAGTCCAAACTAATCATCAATGCCCCGCGCCGGCCGGCTTGACCAATCTCTTCAGTCGTTTGACTATATCCTTGCATAAAACTTACTGCGCCGGTAGTTTGTTCTGCTTGATTATGAACCTTTGCACCTGCGGGAGCTAATTTAGAAAGGTCAATTCCACAGCCACCGCCGTAAGAATAAGTTCGGGCTAGTTTCTTGCGACTTTCAAAAATAGATTCAATATTATCTTCTGGAGGAGTAATAACATAACAGTTACTATAAGTTACTCGCGTATCAATGATTCCCCGATTGCTAAGAATTCGTCCGCCGGGAATGAACTTTTTTTCAATAATTAGTGCTTTTATTGCTTCATTATTTCCACTAACTCTATCTAGCCATTCGTCAAAAGTTTCGTTATTCTTTTTATACTTTCGATTCCATATATCTATACCCAAGCTATTATCTTTTCCTAGCCATTGTTCTACTGTCATTCGCTCTCCTCCATATCACAAAATTCACAATATCCTCCAACAAAATGATGTTGGCATTGAGATTGATAGTTTTTATTCTCTCGCAAAAGGCGCGCGACCTCATTATTTAGAGTGAACTGATTAGGCGTGAGAAGCGTATTGATAAGTTGATTATTCAAATCAATAGCTTTCCGAATTTCAATTTGAGTCATTTATAATTTTCCTCCCATCAAAAATTACTTTTCTCCATTCATAAAACATTCTAAAGGCTTCATAGTTATTGAATCTAACATATTGAAAAGCATCTCTGGCTTCTTGTGTAGAAGGCCATCTTCGCTGATATTTTGCCCGCCAACATTTCCAAGGGTCTTGATGTTTAGCTATCCATTTGCAATAATCAACAATTCTATCTGCTTTATAATTATAGTATTTTGACCTTATAAACCAATTCAAGACTTCAAAAAGATTTTGTAATTCAGGAGTTGTGATTAGTGTGTCATCATATACAAGTGAAATTTTTATCCAATGTCTATGGAAAAATAGAACTTGAGGGATAATTAAGGGTAAACGATTCATTAAAAAGTCATTCTCATCCTTGCATCCCTCGTCAACTTTATAAGACATTTGGCTTGTTCCTAAATCCCATAAATATCTCATTTTGTCACATAGGGCGTCATCCATAAAATTATTATATTGTATTCCAAAAACATCTTCCATAATAGGTAGTCGTAACCATTTTAGTAGTTCTTCCTCTGAAGATACTTGTATAGGAAATTTGGTTCCAAGCGAATATGGTTTTACAGTATTGCTGTTCAAATTATTTCGAGAATACAACCACTCTTTTATAAAATCATAAGCACCATCAATGGCACCTACATCGTAATCATGAAGAATGAGGCATCTTGTATTTTGAAACATATAGTCCTCTTTTTTTAGCCAAGGGTCTATATTTTTCCCATCAATTGAAAGACGAATATGCGCGCTCCATAAAATTCTCTTGAATAGGCGGGCGTCATCTTTTATACGACAAAAATTAGGAGAATGACGCTCATAGATTGAAAAATCAGGAATGGTTTGTTCAATTTCAAGAGGAAGGGGTTTGTATGGACCTGGTTGTATTGCACGTCCTCCAAGAATTATCTTATCATCAAATAATTCTCGTGGATAAATTCCATCGTCATAATCTTTTCTTACATAAAGAGTAGAGAAACGTTCTGGCGCCAACTCTGGTGCCAGAACAGAAATTTCTCTTTTTTTCTTATGATAAGCACAAAGCTTCGCGCACTCAAGATTAGGGAGGACATTTTGGTAAGTAAAGAAATCATAATCATATACCCCAATTATTCCCATTACTGTTCAATCCTCCCTTGACTTTCTACTGTACCATCTTCATTTATTTTTGTGATTAGTTCAATGCCATGATAAGGAGTATTTTTGTACTTTTTCATGACAAATTCGTTCTCTCTTCTGATGCCTGTGATAATGATTTTGTTTCCTCTACTAAAGATACTTTTCTCAATGACGTGTTTTTTGCCATCGGCGCCACGTTCGCTAATTTGCTTATCATAATAAGAAAAGACTTCACCAAAAACTCTTACATTCACAACGCCTTCTCTAGTCAAAACAGTTATCATTTTTTTACCCTTATCTCTATCAAGGACGGTGCCACAAATGCGATGAATCTTGAAAAGTGGGATTTTCTTTCCTTTTATTTCAATTATTCTATCAATTTCAGGTTGTTCGCTTAGTTCAAAGAAATTTGAAAAACCACATAGCCGATAATTGACATCTTGAAGTTCATGCTGATGGAAATAACAAGAAACACTATCCATCTCCCATTTACTAATAGAACCAAGACAGTATTTATTCCAAACATCAGACATCAGTCTATTATTTACTTCATTTAGTAATAATTGGTTATTATCTTTTATAAAAGGACGGATAATATCCATCTGAGCCTTATAAATTTTATCCCACTTGGTTTGAAGAATCGCAAACCCGCTTTCAGTATCATAAGGTTCTAGAAAGTCAACATCGAAGTTCTTTTCGTAAAAGTTCATTGCGATGTTATCTAATCCATAATATTGAGTCCCTATCTTCATCTTCTTTAGATATTTATTAAAATTGAAGACTCGTCTTTGAAGGTCGTACTCATCAGGAATCAAACCAAAATCAATCAACATCTTCATATTTTGGAGAGTTATCCGCTTTTTCGTATCACTAATTTCTGAGACATAATATCGCATTAAGCTCTCTCTATCGCCAAATCCATCAAAAGCACCAGCTTTTATAAGATTTATCATTTGAGGC
>X199_Human__coassemble_1767_pt1 | contig 40152 bp, 45 predicted proteins | sample X199_Human__metabat2_high_PE_010 | metagenome-assembled genome bin X199_Human
TCCTTTAGGCTCCTTTCCGTTAAGGGCATACTCCACGATAGCCGGGTAAATCTCGGCCTGTACCTCGGAGGGCATACACTTGATAGCCTCAAGGAAACTGCGATAGAATATAAAACTGTCTCGTGCCATATAAATCAAACCTCTTTAATGCGGATGCCATGCACATGCAGCATGAGTTTCCGCTTGATGATATACTCCTTTGTTCTGACTCCCTTTGTGTCTTCCACGACGGTCTGCCCGGTAGCCTTGTCGGTATAAACGAAATCGGCTACATAAGAACAGGGACGTTCGAGAAGAACACGTGTAGGACGATTTTTGAAATCTTTGCCACACTCGCCGTATTGTGCAGGTATCAACAGGTATGACACCTGCTCCCGAAGGTCGGAGATAAGTCCGGCACGCTGCATCATGCGTAGTTCGCCAGCTCGGTAGTGCTCTTTCTTGGATGCGTGGGAGCCTACGCGCTTGTTGCCGTACTTATTCCGGCCTTGGAAGGCAAAGGATGAAAACTTAGCCATTAGCTGTGTTAGGCTTGTAACGGAAGATGTCCATAATCTTAGTCTCGTCGAACGTAGCAATCTCGAAGTCCATGACAGAACCTTTCATGTGTTCAACAACGCAGATGTGTGCATTGTTGATGTCGGAGGCACTGACGATGAAGTGAGTAGCGGTCTTCTTCTCCTTGCCAGACTTTTCATCAACGGTGATGAACACGAGTTTTGCCTTGAACCACTTGTCGGCAGTGGACAAACCATCCACAATTTCGGAGTAGTTGGTGCGCTTGATAGTGACCACATCGAAGTCGCCCGAAATGTACGGCTCCATTTCCTTTGTGATGCGTCCCTCTGCTTCGGCAAACGAGCAAGCATCAACAAGGTACAACTCTGTGACTTTCTTAGACATTCCATTCGGCATAGTACGCTCGTAGCGTATGCCACATTCATATAGCATCATAGTGTGGCCTCCTTTCCTTCGTTGATAGCCTTTACCAGTTCCTTGCTTGCACGGAGCTTGACAGACGTGTGTGCCGGGATAACCAGAGGCTTGCCGGTCTTGAAGTTGCGTGCTGTGCGCTCGGCTACTTCAACCGGGGTGAAGGTGCCGAAGCCACGGATAACAACCACTTCACCCTTGGCGAGTGCTTCCTTGATAACTCTGAGTGTGCCGTCGATGGCTTTCACTGTTGTTGAGAGGTGCAGTTTCTCAGATACTGATACCTCACGTGCCAATTCATTCTTTGTCATGATAGATAAAATTGAGTTTATAATGTTTTTGCTATATTGTTTTCGCCTGTCATAGGTATGCGCAGGTCGAGAACGTCTTTGTCTGTTGCGAGTCGCCACCGGCACTCTGTCAATTCATTCTTCTGTTCGTCGATGAATTTTTCGCTTACCTCCACCTTCAGCGCATGGATGAATGGGAAGATCTTGATGATGGCGTAACGCCCGGTTAGATTTTGGCTTATAACCTGTCTCATTTTATTTTCTTTTTTAATTTTTGGGTGAGTTGTCTAATACACCATGCACGGCATGAATTGCGCAGACCGTGCTGTTTATCGTAGAGAGCGGCCGCATCATCGAGATACTTGATAATGCGCTGCAGGTCGGTCTTACATAGGTCAGCCATCGTCGTCCGGATTGAGGAAGAGTGACGTAAGCTGATCGAAGTACATTTCATCCTGTGGAATGTCATCGTCGGTAGCCATTATCTGGTTGGCGATGGACTTCTTCTTGTGGATGATGGCATAGAGGGTGCGGTCGATGGTTCCACGGCCAAGGAGGTAGTAGCACGTCACGTTGTCCTTTTGTCCTATACGGTGTGCGCGGTCTTCGCATTGACAACAGTCGGCATAAGTCCATGGGAACTCCACGAAAGCCACGTTTGACGATGCCGTGAGTGTGAGACCCACGCCAGCTGCCTTTATAGAGCAGACAATTAGCTGTGCTTTCCCGGACTGGAACGCATCGACGGCAGCTTGTTTCATCACCATAGAGTCGCGCCCGGTAACAGATACAGCCTTTGGAAACGCCTTTTTTATCTCGTCCACAATCTCATGCAGAGAGCAGAAGAGAATTAGCGGCTTTCCGTTGGCGAGGAATGTGCGCGTGAAGTCGATGGCTTGTTTCACCTTGCCTTTGGCAGAGAGCGAGCGCAGCGTCATGAACTTGACAAGAGCCTCCATGCGCATCTTGCGTCGTATGTCGAAGTCGTCGCACTCGGTATATGTGCGCAGGTATTCTGCAAGGTCGGCTTCTGCAAGCATATACTCGTCGCGGTTGCTGATGTCAACGATGAGGTCAGTGCGCGTCTTGTCTGGTAGTTGGGTGAGTACTTTGGCCTTTTCGCGACGGATCATGCAGCGTGCATAGAGTTCTGCAGAGAGCCGGTCGAGGTTGCGCGGTGCGTCGTCTTCATCATTTCCTCGTCTCTCTTTGGAGATTTCGCCACCGCCGTACTCGGCAAGGAACTTCGAGCGACCACCGAACTCTGGCAAACGTCCCATGATGGAAAGCTGTGCTATGAGGTCGGCAGGACGGTTTACAACCGGTGTGCCTGACAGCAAAATGCGATACTCCTTGCCTTCAGCAATGCCACGTGCGAAGATGGTTTGCTGGGCTGATGGGTCTTTAACGCGGTGACTCTCGTCAATTATGATAGAGCGAAACAGTTTGATGTCGGGCGTAAAAACCACATCTTTCAGCCGGAACCCACCACGTGAGCCTCCCTTGATGTCCCACACGAAGTATTTGCGCAGAGACTCGTAGTTGACGACCGCCACCTGCTGCATGCCCATCCGGAGAAGATAAGACCATGTGGTAAGCACGGAATTGTCGAGCACAAGGGCTTTCTTGTTTGTGAATTTCTCGAACTCGCGCTGCCAGTTGATTTTGAGCGAGGACGGACAGACCACAAGGCAAGGGTAAGCATTGGCACAGTCAACGACACCGATGCTTTGCAGCGTCTTTCCCAAGCCCGGCTCATCGCCGATTAAAAATCGGTGCCAGCGCAGCCCGGCAAGTATGCCCTCCTTCTGATAGTCGTAAGGTTCGACGCGAAGGTTATGTTTCAGAGTTTCAGCCATACGCATTGATTGTGTGTTTTGAAATCGTTATGTCGTAGCCATGTATGTATGCTTGCTTGCGCAAGTCGGCGCATGAGAGCATGCAATGGCGAGCTTCCTTTGAGCGAGCGGCCATGCCTGAAGAAGAACGTACCCCCCCCAACCATGCCACCGCATGTATATCCGTAAGAGCCAGAGAACACAGCGAACGGACACATACGTCTGAGGCGTTTGAGCAGCTGGATTTGTGCTGTCTGTGATAATTTCTTTTTCATACTTTGTCTGTTACATAAGGTTGAAAGCCCAATATTGGAAGGCAAGTTCTTCGTACTTCTCGCGTCCGCGATTGTAGATGTCGTCGCCACGGTTGATGAACTTCTTGAAAATGTTGCAGTTCTTTTTGCTGATTGCGTAGATAAAGTCTCGGTCGGAATGGGCGATGTCCATGTACCATGCCCGGCTACGGTCCCAGTCGAAGAAATCTACAGCATTGTCGAACTCCGCTTGTGTTGAGGCGAATGTCGTTTTCAGATCGCCGCCGAAGTTGGCCATTGGCAACCACCAGTCCCATTTGCAGCGTGTGTCCAGATGGAAGGTAAATCCACCATTGTTGAACTCCTGCTGCTTGTTGACCATGAAGCGTTGTGTATCGGCATGTTCGAGCACCTTAGCGAGAAATGGGTCTCGTCGTGCTTCTCCACGCAGTGCACGCTGCATTTCGCGAGCGTGGAGGAACTCCTCCTCAGAACATTGTTCGCCGTCGATGGTCATGTGCAGGAAGTCAACACGCGAGGGTTCTGTGATGATGGCATCGACGATAGACCCGAAGCGGAAAGCAGCCTCCTTGTCACCGAACTGCATGTGAGGGTGCAGCAGGTTCTTCAGTTCGGTGAGGTCAGAATTGCTGACCTCACTTCTCTGATAGTATTCGTCCGGGTTGTTAATCTTCGTCATAATCGTCGTAATCAGGTTCATATTCAACTTCGCCCTCACCGTCGCACACCTCGCAGGTTTCCTTTTCGCCCTTGATGATGTATTCGCCCTTGGCTTCGGCTTCTTCCTCGGTTTCTGGTAGCATATTCCATGCTTCTTCGGAACATTCTGTTTCATAGTCTGCCTCAAAGTCGTAGGCGTACCAATGATAGCCCTTGCCGCCACATGCAGCACATTCGACCATCGTAGGCTCTCGTTCATTCCAAGGTGCGCGTGGGTCGAACTCCGCACCGGCAGGATAATAACCACTCTCGTACATAACTGTTTATTTAGCTTTTACTTCCTCATCATAGGAAACTGATGTTGAACTGATGAACTCGGGGTGGTCCTTGTCGTTAGCCACCTTCTCGCAGAACGTGATCTGCTTCTTGAATATCTTGGCGAGGTCTTCGACCGACATAAACTGTCCCTCCTTGGACCACCACATAGATACGGCAGCGAGAACGCCCTGTGCGTCGTGGAAGTGTATGCGCTTCTTGACAGAGGTCTTAGGTTGGTAGCCAGCCGGAGAAACAACCGCTTGCTGACAGAATAGGTTGCCAATCTCGGAAGCCTCGGCTTGCATCTTCTTCTTGGCTGCTTCCTCTTCCTCCTTGCGCTTGCGCTCAGCCTCGATACGTGCGGCTTCGGCTTGCTCACGTGCTTTCAGTTCAGCAGCCATACGTGCCTTCTCTTCCTCGTTAGCCTTCTGCATACGTTCCAGTTCTGCTTTCTTTGATGGCAGCATGTCGATGATGGAGTCACGGTATTCGGCTACCTCGAACTGAAACTGCTCACGGAACTGTTGCATTAGCTTAGCAAGGATGGAAGAACGAATGCCCGGCAGTTGGTCTCTCATGTCGGCAATTTCAGTCGGGATAAGGGCTGTAGAGTTCAGCGTTTTTCCATAGTCAGCCGGAAGAGTGACGGGATATTCACGGATAGTCTTGCATTGTGCTTCGTAGTTTTCGAGGGTCAGACCGCTGTTGAGCTTTGTCAGCTCGTTTGTGGCATTGGTCGTATATACATTGAACTGACGCTTGAAGTCGTCCTCCACGTCCTGCTTGTAGCGGCTGAGAGCCTGTTCGCGCTGCTGACGGATAATCTCTTCACGGCGGCGGCGTTCTTCCTCTTCACGCTTTCGTGCTGCATAGGCATTGCGCTCCTGCTGGATTTGATAAGGGATAGAGCCGGTCTTGTTAGGATCGACAGAATTTTCCATGCCGGTGAACTCGGAACGTATCTGGTCGAATATCTTGGTGATGGCAGAACGGTTGGTGTTCATCTTCTTCACCGTGTTGCGAGCCTTGTTGATGTAGTTGGCGCACTGCATATCCAGTTCATCGTTCATGCCGTTGGCCTTGATTTGTGCAAGGAGTTTCTGGCCATACTCGGTGCAACGCTCGGACGAGGTTGTGTTGTCCTTGTAAATTTGTGGCGCGGATTGCGCTATCATCTGTACGTTTTCCTTGCGTACGATGGTGAGGTCTGTTGTCTGTTCACTCATTGTTGTAAGTATTATAGGGTTAGAACGTGTCGTCGTCGTTGTTGGCGGCAGGGTCAACGGTTACTCCTGCAGACGTGTCGGTCTGAGGTGTGAAGTCTTGCTTCTCTTGGATAATCTCGCCAGTGGCGGTGTCAACCTTCTCGCCATCGGCTGTGATGCCGTAGATGTCGTCAGTGATTTCAGTCTCGTCAACTTGCTGTGACTCCAACTGCGTAGCACGACCGACACGCGCCTTTGGATAAGTTTTGAACGCGTGCTTGATGCACTTGGCAACGAGGAAACCGGGGTCAATCTGTCCGCCCTGTGCTGTATATAGAGCGTTAGGCTTACCTTGTACCCATTGCTTGGTCTGATAGTCGTACTTGGTATTCTGACGAGCAGAGTAATTGGAGAGACGCGCCCAATCCTCGGGAAGCATCACGGCATAGTCGGCAGAGCCGTCGGCGCGTGTGATCTTCATGAAGCAAGCCACGATGCGGCCAGACTGGTGGGGTAGGCGACAGGTGTAATTGACGAACTTCTGTCCGTTGCGCTCGCCAAACTCAAATGTGTCTTCTTCGTACACGATTACCGGGTTGTCGGCATGGCGTATCTGTCCGCAGCGTGCGCGAAGCACCAACTCGCCATAACCCGATATGGTGAGGACGCATTGTGTCTCGTAGCGGTTCTTTTTCTGTCCACGCTCGTCAACATAGGAGTCTACAGCGATTGAACGTGCGAGGAGGTAGGCTTGTGCCTTGGTGCCAGGGTCGAGTGTCAGACCGCTGATGGCTACATCAAGGAATGAAGTGAAGAGTGAGAAATGGTTGCACTTTTTGCGGATGTCCTCTTTTTCTGAAAGCAGACGGTTGAAGTTGCGTGCCTCCTTTTCGTAGGCTGCTTCGCCTGACACGCCAGTGGATGGTGTCCACATGGCTTCGTAGATTTGGATGAACTTGTCGCGCACGTTGTCTTGACGCACGATTTCTGAGGGCTGCAATTTGTTGAGCTGCTCGATTGTAATTTCTATTTTGCTCATAGTTGTTGAAATTTGAATGTGATTAAAATTTTATTCAGTATTGTAGAGCCGCAGGGAGGAGTTGGACCTACCTAATGTCCCAGGCTTTAATTCCTTTCGTGCCTATCCGATTGACACGCTATCTGCGGCATGGCAATTTTACTTGTCTGAGGATGGAACGGTGTTGAACGTCATCCATTCTTCAAGGTCCTTCCGCTTGAAGTAAGTGAGTTTGCCGCCACGCGACTTGTAGTGCTTGATCTTGCGATTGCGCACCAACTCATACAGATAGCTACGCTTTACCCCGAGGAAAAGACAGGCTTCTGACGTTGTGTAGATGTCTTTCGAGGACAGAAGGGTGGCATCGCGTATCCGGTCGAGTCGGTCGATGATGTCGGCTTTTTTGTCCATGGGCTATTCTTCTTCGTTGATGATGCTTGTCAGTTCTGGTATTTTGCCTTCGTCCTCCCAATGCAGATAGAGGAAGACGTAAATGAAGAGGGCTATAAGCGCAACGAGTTTTGTTCCGAAAAGCATTACGTAATAGACGAGAGAGTCAGTGCCGTCTTGTGGAATGGCAACGAGGCCAATAATGATGATAAATGCGAGTGCTGTGAGCACCCAATAGCGGTAGTTGGTGATGAGCGCTTTCATTTCTTTTCTTTTTTATGGGTTGAACATGGAGGTATTGTTGCGTGCTCAACGTAGCGGTTGAGCATGGTGCAGTAACAGCCGTTAAGAGCCGTGTAGGACTGCTTGCAGGTGGTGCAGAACTGGTTACTCATTTTTGTTGTTCCTTGTCGTCTGTTTCTTCCTTAACTGCACGCACTTTGGGCGTTGGTCAACAGCCTCAAGAAGTTCAGTAAAGTAGGCATATAGTTCCTTTGAATAAATTGTTCTTTGCATAACTCGCTTGTTTAATAGAGGTTTATGCCCAACTTGTTGAACGCCTCTTCTTCTGCAACGGATCCGCGCCAAGCGTCGAGATAATCGTTGATGGCTTTCTCGTTGTTGGCATCGGCCTTTTCGTTGTAGCCGAAGTCCTTGCAGAAGGCTGACCAGCTGATGCGGTCGAGTTCTTCGTTAGACAATTTGGTTGAGGTGTTGCAGCTGATGAGGCTTGCAACAAGGAGTGCTGATGTGATGATTAACTTTTTCATGATGGAGTGGGTTTAATGTTACGAAATTCGGGTTGCTGTGATTGTGCGTTGCTCGCGGTTGGTCGTGGTGGTAAACTTCTTGTTCCACTGGAGACCAAAGCTGACGCAAATCGACTTCAAGTAGCTTGAACGGCTAACCGATACTGTCAACTCTTCGCCGACTTCAAGGGCGTTCAACTGGCCCAAGAGCGATTTTTTTCGCTGATTTTTAGATGTTTCTGTCATTATTTCGATATTTATTTATAACTTTATGCTGCAAAGTTAGACAATTGGATTGATATAACAATACAATTGGGCAACTATTATTTGTAAATTAAGATATTTTAAGAATAGGTTTGCGTATGGAAACGATTAACGACCGAATGGAAATGCTTGTAAATCAAAGATTTAACGGCAATAAAGCAGCCTTTGCAAAGACAATTGGTTTGCCTCCTACTGGATTGTCTAACTATCTGGGGACAAAGAGGCGAAGCAAACCATCTGTAGAAATGGTTACTAAAATTGTCTTGGCATTAGATGTTGATGCAAGATGGCTGCTCACTGGAGAGGAAACGCCACAACAGCAAAACGTGAATACCAACATGAATGGCAATGTGTCCGACAGCAATGTGGCAATTGGTAGCCACAACTCTGTTGGCAATGTAACAGTTGGTGCTGATGTTGTTTTGTCTGAGCGAGTAAAGAGTCTCGAAGCCCTGCTTGCGGAAAAGGAGAGACTGATTAAAGTTTACGAGAAAATGGTGGAGAAATGAAAAAGATACTCATTCCTTTCTGCGTTTGCCTTTTGCTTTCATGCTCTGACAAACCCAAAGAAGAACCAATTGACAAGGGGGCAATTGGAAAATATCTTTATATGTCAAAGGTAGGTCTACTTCATTCCCGGAAAAGTTGTTTAGTCTTGCAGAGGGAGAAAGACCGTGGAGGACATGATGTTAATGGTATTGAGTTTGTCGATACGGCATTAATTTGCCCAAATTTCAAGTTCTACTACTGCAAGAAGTGCTTTACCGATGAGCAGTACGAGCATGTAGAGCAAATTATAGAGCGCAATAGGCTAATGAATGAACTTTCCGATACGGCATCCGTAGAGGTGGAGGAGGAATATTAAACGATTATGAAACAAAAGGCTTTATATCTCATATTTGGCACAATACTTTGTTGTGTGTCATGTGGAAGTTCGCACAAGCGTGTGGCTGTTCCAACAGACTCAAACTCCAAAGTGTGGGTGTGTACAGGAGAAAGTTCAAAGCGTTATCATGCGTACAACGACTGCAAGGGGTTAAGCAAATGTAGTGCGAGCATAGACGAGGTGACTCTGGAAGAAGCGGAGATGATGGGGCGCACACCATGCAGGAAGTGCTATAAAAAATAAAATACTATGGAACATGACTATTACGAAATATCACGTCTGTATCCTGAAATAGAAGAGATACGCATAAAGATTACGGAGACTAACGCCTGGTCTTGGAATAGGCTTAAGGAGTTTTCTTTAGTGCAAGGCTCAAAATGTAATTTTCATTTCGACTGTCCCATGAGCAAGTGTCTTGGTGATGATAGTGGAATTTACTATGAGCAGCCAATATCGGAGATGGTGCGTCAGCATGAAAATCATAGAAGAGTAAAATTGACGTGCGTAGGCTATGGCGACTACAACCTTACGTTTCATTGCGATTGGTATGCAGTTCTGGATATTTCGATAACATACCGTTAGCGCGGAACTGCTCGATGACAGACAGCGTGATGAACTCTGCAAGATAGTCCTTGCGTGACTGTATCTCTCGCTCTGCAGCAAGGCGCACAGCCATGTGTGTGGCGGTCTCCTCGGTGGAAAGAACCCGTAGTGTTGGGGTGAGTTCGCTTTCTATCTGCTGCAGTTCGCAGTATTGGCGGACATAGCCTTCTATCTTCTGAAGCCAGTCGGGAAGTGCTGGGATGTTGTGCATATTTTGTAAAATTTAAAAATATGGAGAACTTAACAAACCGCCCATGTGGAAAATGAGGCAGAATGGAATGAAAAATTCAAGCCTAAGCGTCCTGATTATCCTGTAAATCAGAGTACCAACGACCAGTAATAGCCTTAAAGGTCTCTGCTGCATAATTGTATGCACCACAACAGGTACTTTCATGCCTTAGATAAGCGAAGACCAAGCGCGTGTACAATCTACGGTAGTACCAAAAGCGTATGTATTTAAGTGTTTTCTTCATGTGGACAAAGTTAGTGATATTAGAACAATGAACGATTTTAAGTTTTGGAATGGAGGCTGTACAGAAGATAAATTCTACGCGGATCTGAAAGAGGCTGCATGGAATATTCTGCATGAAAACCCCGGAACAGATTTCGGGGATTGGCAGATGATGCTTATCGAGCAGTACCCGACGGAAGTAGTGGACGCATTGGGCACCAACCCTCTTGAAGTCTTTGCGGAACTTTCCGACTGGTGGGACTGCATGGACTACGACGATGGAGTTCTGGAGATACCGCACACGTTCCGGGAATGGGCAGAGTATTTCGCCACCGAACGCTCCGTGGAACTATACGACCTACTTGTTGAAGCGAAGCGCGAAATAAGGCGTTTAGAGGCCGAAAAATCTTCAAGGTAATAAAACTCCCGTCTGTGTGTATAGAACTCCTCACAGGTGGCAAGGAATGCGTCTGTAAGTGTTTTAAGAAAGCAGATGGAAACGAAAAGATGAATATGAAAATGATAAAATGCGGAATTTTGGGACTTGTCTGTCCCCCATATAGCATAACTCAGTGGTACTCAAAGGGTGGCAAGATAATGTACGATAATTTCGGATAAATCAATAATACCGGAATAAACAAAATGACAAAGCCGCTGAAAAATCAGCGGCTTTGTTTCGTTTGTAATGGGTTGTCCCAAAAGAAAACTATAGTATCACTACAGTGGTTAGAATGGTTTGATTGTTTTTTCAATCAATATTATTTCGTCGTCCGTCAGTTTGTATTTTCTGTAAAGCTGTTGGTCGACAAGAGTAATCTCTTGAGTCCAGTCAATGTCTGAACTTGTAGTGAAATCCTGCGAGGGGACAAACATGAATTTCTCTGGCGAGAGGTCTTGTGAGGTGATGGTCTGAAGCATGAGGAAGCGTACAAACTTTGTCTTCAGATATGTCATATAGTTGGCTGCCTCGTCGGCTTCGGCAAAAGCTCCTCCTACCAGATAGCTCTGTGTGCACACCGTGCCAGGGTCGAGGATAGCAAGCGACGAGAGTATGCGAAACTGTCCGTTACGGTCGGGGGTGCCGGCATGCTCGCAGGTGGCTTTTGAGAATACAACCTTATGGAGGTCGATGAGTTGTGCGTTCTTCTTTACTTCGCTGCGCAGTACATAGCTGTCGTTACCGCTCGACTTCAGCAATAAGGTGTCGGCATCGGTTTCGGGATTAGCAGAACCTCGGAACGTAGTGACGAAGCCGAATGGTGTTTGTCCACATACTATGGTGTTGAGCATAGATGCATTGTTTGAAGCCGCCTTGTTAATGAGTGTCAGAGCCTCGTTGTTACGAACGAAGATAGGGTATTGGTCGAGGTTGCGCTCGCACGTCTGCATCTTGCCGTAGAGGGTGTTGGTGAATGTACAGGTGCCATTGTGCTTCTTGTCCCAAAGGAAGTAGTTGACACCTCCCGAAATGTCAACTGTGGGGAAACATTCCTTTGAATCGACAAAGTCGGATATGGAGCGCAAGTGATGGTCTGCCAGCATCGACTGTCGGAAACTGTCAAGCCCTCGTCCGCCAGTGAACCATCGTGATGGCATAATCATCGAGATGTAGTCGGGATTCATCTCGCGAGCGGTGTCTACAAAGTGGTTGTAGAGCGGTATGCCATAGTTGTCTTTCTGTGTGCCGATGTTGACCTGATAGGGAGGGTTGCCTATTATTGCGTCAAATTTCAGTTGTTTCATTTTCTTGTTGCTCGAGAAGTTGTGCGGGTCGGTGACGGTGCGTATGAACTTACGCTTGTAGAGTATCACTTGTGAGTTCATATCGGCCATGTGGCATATGTTGATGTTGCTGTTGTCGCGGTATCCCATCAGTGTGCGTCGTGTGACACGGTCGGCCATACGAGTGCGGCATACGGCAAAAATGTTGTTCGACACAATATCGTCCCATAGCTGCTGAGCCTCGTCATCGGTGAGTGTGTCGAAGAGTCCCTGCGACTGGCTGCTGCGCAGTTTGTAGAGCGAGTATGCCACATAGAGCGAGTATAGTCCGGTCTTAGAAGCAATGTCGAGCACTCGCACCTTTGGATTCATCATTGTGTGCTGTGTTGCGTCTCCGTTGTAGACAAATCGTGGTTCGGACAGCATCTTGCCGAAACTGTTGTCGAAAAAGCAGTAGCCGCCCAATGTGTCTGCCATATGTCGGTTGACGGTTTGCCATGGTGTGAGTATGGTCTCACGGTCGGGATAGCAGAAATCAGACAGTATCTGTGCTATGCAGTTGATTCGATCGGGCACGTACAGTGAGTCGGCTTTATGTAGTCGTGCCACGATAGCTTTGGCTGTGGCTACGAAGATGTCTTCTCGATAGAAGTGCTTGAGTCGTTCGAACATGCGCAGCGTGATTCCTGTTGGCATGAATTCGCGCCACGAATCGGGGTCAATACTCTTTATGAACGAGTCGAGCGTAAGTCCCTCTACGTTGTCTACTGTGCCATAAATCATAAGTGGCAGACGAGTGGAAATCTGGCTAAGAATGGCCAGTGCACGCTGACGTGGTGTCAGTCTGCTTGATGCCTCGCGTGCTGCCGCAACAGCTTCCTTCTCGCTTGTTGAGAGTTCAGTTTTCTTTGTATTGTTCTTTGTGGCGGCAGTTTTCTTGCGTGGGTTCTTGGTGAGTGTCTCCTTGTTGCGCTGGCGTTCAGCCAATACACCCAGAACCATTGCTTCTGCCACTTGGTCGAGAAGTTTCATGTCCTGCTGTCGCAGATTGTCAAGATTGCCATAGAGGCAGTCGTCACGGAAACCGTTGCGTATAAGCGTTTCAGAATATGTAGAGTTGATGCTTTGTATGAAACTTTCTGTATTGTATACAGTCTGTTTGCCATGCTTTATCTCTACGAGTGGACAGTAGTGTAGAAAATCGGTAAGTTTCTGTCGGCGCTCGTCAGCATCGTTAGTCGAGGTGTTGTTATTGATATACTGGTCGACAACAGTGAGTGTGCGCTTCGGTGCGAAGTCGATGGCGAAGCATTTATGCTTGACGTTTCTGTCGGTGTAAGGACTCTGACAACGGAATATAGTTTGAAAATAGCGCATACTTCCTGTCTCGGCGCTTCCTGCGAGCATAAGTACGGCATTCCATTCGGGAATGGACACGCCCATAGTGAGACGACCACACGATAGGGTGATGGTTTTGTCGTGCTGTGTCACAGCAGTTTTCACTCTCTCCAGTGCGCTTCGCTCAAATCTTGTCTGTTCGTAAATGTCGAGACGGTCGGAGCCAGCTTCGCCGTTGCCAGCTACATTGACAATGGTGTATTCGCTGAAGGGGTTGGTAGGTGAGTCTTCGCCCAGAATCTCTGCCAGGCATTTGGCTGCCATTACTCCCGGTACATACCAAAGGGTGTGGTTGAGCGATGGTTGCAGATAAGCGTTGGCATAGGGCTGTGTCTTGTCGTTGCTGTCTTTGCCGATGAGTGTGATGAACTTACGCACGTCAGCCTCGTGTACAAATCGTGATGTGTTGTCAACGGTTGTCTCGGTGCGGAACAACTCGGCAAAGTTCAGTCCGTCAGCCTTTGTCAGGCTTCGCATTTTGTCAGAGATGTCGTAGGTAAGTATGTTCATCTGTGCCAAACCCTCATACGGATTGGTAGTGTTGGGGTGAAGACTTGTCCACTGCTGTTTTGCTTGCTGCTCCATGGTGTAGTCCCAATGAAACACTTCGCGTGTGTCGAACATTCGTTGAATGTTGTAGGGTGTGCCTGAGAGATATAGTGTATGCAGCGAGCGGTTTTGCAGGAATGCAGCAATCACTTCTTGTCCGAGTCGTGAGTAGACGCCTTCGTGTGCCTCATCGACAATCATAAGGTCCCACTGTGTGCTGAATATGTCATTGTTCTTCTCAATGCCTTTCTGTTTGTTGACGCGACGTGAGCCACGCAAGTCCTGCATTGATGCGAAATATATATAATGGACATTGATGTCCTTTTGTGCTTGTGCCTCAAGGGCTTCGAATGATAGGGCATCAGCCGATTGCATTGTAAGTGGTAGAGCCTGCTGACGCTTGCATCCGTAGAGCCAGTCGGTCATTCCAAGCTTTTGTAGCGAACAAAACCATTCTTCACGCACGTTTGGACGATGTGTGAGGATGAGTGTGCGACGGTAGCCGCATTGGCGTGCCACTTCAAGTGCACACAATGTCTTGCCGAAACGCATCTTTGCATTCCACAGCATGTTGTGCTTGCGCTTGAAGTATCTGACAGTTTGAGCTATGGCCTGTTGCTGTTCGCTTCTAAAATCAATATTATTGTTTGAGTCCATTATATTTGTTTACTAATCAGTCGTTTAAACATTAATTTGTCGCCTTTGAGTGGCGATGCTCCTTTCCATGACATGATATAGCAGGGGAGTTCGGTGTCGGGTATTGTATACTTGAGACCATCCATTTGCCATATGTTCCATGTGATTATTTCGGCGGCTTTGAGCATTATCTCGATACGAGGCAGTTTTTGCCACCGTTCAAGATAGTAGTCACAGAATGTGTTGAATATGTTTTCTCTTGCAAGGAAAACATTGTCGTGTTGCATGTCGAATCCGTATGTCGATTGCAGCGCCATGAAGGCTTTGTTTAGCCATATGCGTCGGGAGTTTTCGTTGGCGGTGTGTGGCGTGTTTTCGTTGATTACTCTGAATTTTCGGTCGAGAATACCTATGCGTTTATTTAGGGGAATTTCTAACCCAGATGTGGTGTCGTATCTGCTTGCAAGATAAGGGGCTTCGCCACAGGTAAATTCAATTCGTCGACTCTGCACGTATTTCAGCCATGGTTTGTCGGCTGTGAATACTATAGGTTGTGTTGTGGATTCCCATACGTGACAGCCATCTGCTGTCACTGTTTCGACATTGAAAACATTGGGACGACCGAACCATTGCTCGTCGATAAGGTTGTTTTGGGCGTTGCAAATCCATGCTGGGGTGAATACTTCGGCGCGTGTCTTGGCGCGAACCACCTGCTGGTGTGTATGCTTGAAGGCTCGTGGAAGTATTTGGTCAATGTCGTCGGCATGTAATATGCTTTCATGACATCCTCCCATACTCAGTGTCTGATCTATAAGTAATGACGCAAGAACCCGCTTGTTGCTTCTTGTTATTGGGGGGTTGAATGTCAAGTGTGGCGCAGAGGTCATTTGTGTTTCTGGGTTATGGCTATTGGCAAGAGGCTATGATGTCCAGCTGCTTGACACCATAGCCTCTTATTATTTTGGGCTCAAAAAATTACTGCTCGTGAAGTTTTATTTCGCAGTTGTCGAGCGATTCGATGATAGCGAGCGACTCTACTCTTATGCCGCTCTCTCTGAGAAATTTGCCTCCGTCCTGAAATGCTTTCTCAATGATGAATCCCATGCCTTCGAGTGTGGCTCCTGCCTGTTGGCAGAGGTCGATGATACCCTTGGCAGCGTTGCCGTTGGCGAGAAAGTCGTCAATGAAAAGTACGTGGTCGTCGGCGGTGAGGTAGTCGCGGCTGATGATTACGTCATACTCGCGCTGCTTGGTGAATGATGTCACCTTAGTGGCGAGCATATTGCCCATAGTGCTTGGTTTCTTCTTTTTTGCAAATACCACGGGCAGATTCATAAGAAATCCCATCATGATAGCGGGGGCTATACCCGATGCTTCGATGGTAAGAATCTTGTTGACCTTGGTGCATGCAAATCGGCGGATAAACTCCACTGCGATGTCTTTCATCAGATTGGGGTCCATCTGATGGTTTATGAATTTGTCTACTTTGAGAATGCCACCAGGATAGCATTTCCCGTCTTTTAGAATTCGGTCTTTAAGAGCTTTCATAAATGATATTGCTTACGAATTATTTTACAATTTAAGGCTTGGTTAGGGCCATTTTCTTTCAGTTGGCAAAAATAGCAAATCTTTTTTAAAAATTGGCAATATGCCTGTGGTTTTTGCAAAACAATGCCTACTTTTGTACCTGTTAGCATTTGATAATGCAGCGTGAAGCAGATAAAAACTAATAGTAAAATGAGAATTATAATCATTGGAGCTGGCAATGTTGCTACGCATATTGCTCTGGCTTTGAAACGGGCTGGGTTGCCGCCAACTCAGATTTGGAGCCGCACGACGGAGTCGGCTCAAGCTTTGGCTGAGAGTGTTGGATGTTTGTATACGAATTGTCTTGACGACATAATTACAGATGCCGATGCCTGTATAATCAGTGTGAAGGACAGATATGTCAAGGACATTGCCGCACAGGTATGCAAAGACCGCTGTCAGACTGTGTTTATGCATACGTCTGGTAGTGTTGGTTTGGATGTGTTTAATGATCTTTGTGATAGTTGTGGCGTGCTTTATCCTATGCAGACATTTAGTAAGGATAAAGAATTGGACTTTAAGAAAATACCATGTTTTGTTGAAGGAAATAATAAAACTTCTACAAAGATTATTATGAAATTGGCATCGACTATATCGAATAATGTTCACTACATGACGAGCGACGACCGTAAATGGTTGCATCTTGCTGCTGTTTTTGCGTGCAATTTCAGCAATGCCTGTTATGTTGTATCTGATGGTATATTGCGTCGTAATGGATTGGATTTCACTATTCTACAGCCATTGCTTGAAGAAACAATAAGCAAGTTGGGGACATTGGCTCCAATTGATGCTCAGACTGGTCCGGCAGTACGTGGCGACAAGAATATTCTAGATTCACAGGTTGCAATGCTAGCCGACAACGAAAGTGTGCAGAAACTATACATCAAAATGTCGGAAATAATAGCCGAACAGCAAAGTAATAAGAAATTAGAATCGGGTAAGTAAAACTTAGTATCGAGAAAATCATGATAAACTACGATTTGAAGAAAATCAAGGCTGTCCTGTTTGATGTCGATGGTGTACTCTCGGCTGAGACTATATTGTTAAGTTCCGAAGGCGAACCACTTCGTACGGTGAACATAAAGGACGGCTATGCCATTCAATTTGCATGTAAGGTTGGATTGCGCATTGCCATTATCACGGGGGGCAACACGGCAGCTGTACGCAAACGCTATGAGGGGCTTGGCGTGAAGGACATATGTATGGGTGCTGGCGTCAAGATTACGGCTTACGACGAACTGCTACAGCGATATGGTCTGGAAGACGAGGAGGTGATGTTCGTTGGCGATGACATTCCCGACTATCAAGTGATGAAGCGTGTTGGCTGTGCGTGCTGCCCCAATGATGCTTGCGACGATATTAAGAGCATTAGTACATATATAAGTGGCCGAATAGGCGGTCATGGCGTGGGGCGCGACGTAATAGAACAGGTGCTGTGGGCGCAAGGCAAATGGCTAAATGAAGATGCTGCTTTTGGTTGGTAGAAAGCTAAATTGGCATGAAACAATATAATAAATAAGGTGATGAGATTGTAATTAAAATAATATAAAGAAATATACAATGGAAATTATACTGGCAAGTAATTCGCCCCGTAGGAAGGAATTGCTCAATCAACTAGGACTTGATTTTGAAGTGAGGGTGATGAGTGGCATAGACGAGTCCTATCCCGACAACCTGCCATCGAAGGATGTTGCCGAATATATCGCGTCGAAGAAATCGTCGGCCTATTCGATAGCTTCTGACGAACTCCTTATTACGGCTGACACAATAGTAGTCGTAGGACATGACATCTTGGGCAAACCTCATGATCGTGAGGATGCCTGCCGTATGCTGCGCGAAATAAGCGGCAAGACTCATCATGTAATAACTGGTGTATGCATAAGAACGGACAGCAAGCAAAGCCGATTCTCTGTGTCTACCGACGTGAAATTCAAAAATCTCACGGATGGTGAGATTGATTTCTATGTAGACCATTTCAAACCTTACGACAAGGCTGGAGCCTATGGCATTCAGGAGTGGATTGGCTTGGTTGGGGTTGAGTCTATCTCGGGTAGTTTCTATAATGTAATGGGGCTGCCCGTGCAGCGCATATATGAGGAATTGACTGCTTCGTTCGGTTTGAACTTGGATAGCATCAATCCGTAGTAGTAAAAAAATGTGACATATTTAATATATTTTAGACTCTATATTTCGCCTTAGAGATATTATTTATGTAATTTTGCGTGTGAAAAAGGTCGTAAGACCTATGTTTAATGAATTTAGAAAATTAATTATTACTGAAATGTCAGAATCAATAGATATCCGCCAACTTAATGCCCGGATAGAACAGCAAAGCAGTTTTGTCACCAATTTGGTGACCGGTATGAACCAGGTAATCGTAGGCCAGAAGCACCTTGTAGAGTCGTTGCTTATATCGCTTCTTAGTGATGGACACATCCTGCTGGAGGGTGTTCCGGGATTGGCAAAGACACTTGCCATCAAGACATTGTCAAGTCTTGTAGACGCAGACTTCAGCCGTATTCAGTTTACTCCCGACCTCTTGCCAGCCGACGTTATTGGTACATTGGTCTACTCGCAGAAGGACGAGTCTTTCCATGTGAAGAAGGGTCCTGTGTTTGCCAACTTCGTATTGGCCGATGAGATTAACCGTGCGCCAGCCAAGGTGCAGAGTGCACTGCTTGAGGCAATGCAGGAACATCAGGTAACAATCGGCGAGCAGACATTTGCTTTGCCTAAGCCTTTCCTCGTTATGGCTACACAGAACCCTATTGAGCAGGAGGGAACATATCAGTTGCCTGAGGCTCAAGTCGACCGTTTCATGCTTAAGGTGGTAATTGGTTATCCTACACTGGAAGAGGAAAAACAGATTATTCGTGAGAATATCAAGGGCGAGCTCAAAAACGTGCTGCCAGTGACTACTGCAGAGGAGATAATGAAGGCTCGTGCCGTAGTTGAGGACGTGTATATTGACGAGAAGATAGAGCAATATATTGCGGATATAGTGTTTGCATCGCGCTATCCCGAAAAGTATGGTCTGGCAGAAATCAAGGATATGATTACGTTTGGTGGTTCGCCACGTGCAAGTATCAGTCTTGCCAAGGCAGCCCGTGCTTATGCCTTCATCAAGCATCGTGGCTATGTAGTGCCTGAGGACGTACGTGCCGTTGTTCACGACGTTATGCGCCACCGTATTGGCCTCTCGTATGAGGCGGAGGCAAGCAATGTGACGAGCGAGGACATAGTATCAAAGATTATCAATAAGGTTGAAGTACCCTAAAAGGGTATAACGATCATTCGATTTATAATGGAAACTTCAGAAATATTAAAGAAAGTCCGCAAGATTGAGATAAAGACCCGCGGACTCAGCCAGAACATCTTTGCAGGCCAGTATCATTCGGCCTTCAAGGGTAGGGGAATGGCTTTCTCTGAGGTGCGTGAATATCAGTTCGGCGACGACGTTCGCGACATTGACTGGAATGTTACTGCGCGTTTCCGCAAACCGTTTGTCAAAGTTTTTGAGGAGGAGCGCGAGCTTACCGTAATGTTGATGATAGATTTGTCAGGGTCTCTCTCGTTCGGTACGCGTCATTGCACTAAGTCGCATATGGCTGTCGAGATTGCGGCAACCATAGCCTTCAGTGCAATCCAGAACAATGACAAGATTGGCGTGATTTTCTTCTCCGACCGTATCGAGAAATTCATTCCTCCAAAGAAGGGGCGAAAGCATATCTTATATATTATACGTGAGATGCTCGACTTCAAGCCGCAGAGCACCAGAACCGACATAGGAGAAGCTATGGCTTTCTTCACACGAGCTATGAAGCGCCGTGCTACGGTGTTTGTACTCAGCGATTTTCTTGACAATAAAGACTTTTTGCGACAAATGCAGATTGCCAGCCGTAAGCACGACATTATGGCCATACAGGTGTACGACGGATGGATGAAGAAACTGCCTGATGTAGGCTTGATGCGCATTGTCGATGCTGAGACAGGACACGAGATGTATCTTGACACGTCAAGCCGCAAGGTGCAGCGAATGCATGCACAATATTGGGCTGAATCGGAGGCAAAGCTGAAGGATGTCTTCTCGCGTTCGAAAATCGACTGGGTGTCGGTAGCGACTAACGACGATTATGTCAGAGCTATGATGCGTCTTTTCGGATCGCGTATTTAGAGATATTTACAGTCAGTCAAAACGTAAATAAAAAATAATGAGGATATTCATTTCATACATATTGTCATTGCTGTTCTGCGCCACTGTGTGCAATGCTCAGGACGTGACAGTAGAGTCAAAAATAGATTCCATAGCAATACTTATAGGCCAGCAGGCTCATTTGTCGGTAGAAGTGTCGGCAAAAGAAGGAGCTAAAGTAGTGTTCCCGCATTTCAAGCGTTCGCAATATTATGTTCCTGGTGTTGAAGTGCTTGAAGAAACATCGTCCGAGCCAGTTGTCTCGGATGGCATTCTTAAGGTGAGCCATTCATATACGCTTACAAGTTTTGATGAGAAACTGTATCCGTTGCCAGGTGTCAAGGTGAAGGTGAACGGTAAGGTCTACACATCCAACCAGCTTGCTCTCAAGGTGGTGACATGTGATGTGGACACTCTTCATCCCGAAAAGTTCTTCCCTCCCAAGGATATACAGGACAATCCTTTCATGTGGAGCGAGTGGACTCCGCTGATGTGGTCGGCACTTGCTGTTATAGTGTTGTGTCTGGCTTTTGCCTATCTGTTGCAACGTTTGAAGCACAACAAGCCAATCATAGCCAAGATACGCATTGTGAAGGTTGTACCTCCACATCAGAAAGCGCTCAATGAGATAGAAAACCTTAAGAAGGTGAACTTTGAGTCGACCGATGACCAGAAGGAATATTACACAAAGCTAACCAAGGCTTTGCGTAAGTATATTAAGGAGCGTTTCGGATTCAATGCTATGGAGATGACAAGTTCGGAGATTATAATGCACCTCAAGGCCAATGGCGATGAGAGTATGATGAACGAACTGCAGGAACTCTTCATGACAGCTGATTTGGTGAAGTTTGCCAAATATTCTTCATTGCTAAACGAGAAGGACATGAATCTCGTCAACGCCATAAACTTTATCGACAAGACGAAACGCGACGACGTTCCGACTGAGGAGAAGATTATGCCTACGCTGAGCGACGACGAGAAGAAGACCAACAAGAACCACAGAGTGATAAAGTCGTTACTGTGGCTGATTGGCATAGCAGCATTTGTTCTGGTGGTTTACATAGTCTACAACGCATGGCTGTTGCTGGAATAAGAAAAACGAATGACAATGGAATTTGCTAATAAAGAATACTTTATACTCATCTTACTGTTGATTCCGTACATTGTATGGTATCTTTTATATCGTAAGAAAAGCGTGCCCTCAATGCGTGTCAGTACAGCCGAAGCCTATCGTTACGGATACTGTACATGGCGTACACGTCTGGTGCACGTTCCGTTGGTGTTGCATTGCATCTGCTACACATTGCTCGTATGCGTATTGGCTCGTCCTCAGACACGTAATGCGTGGGATACTAAGTCGGTAGAGGGCATTGACATAATGCTTGCAATGGACGTTTCGACTTCCATGCTTGCCGAAGATCTCAAGCCCAACCGTCTTGAGGCTGCTAAGAATGTGGCTGCAGAATTCATAGCCGGACGTCCTAACGACAATATAGGTCTTACCATTTTCGCCGGCGAATCGTTCACACAGTGTCCTATGACTACCGACCATACATCTCTGTTGTATATGATGCAGTCGGTGCGTACTGACATTGCTGCCAGAGGCATCATTTCTGACGGAACAGCCATTGGTATGGGCTTGGCAAATTCTGTGTCACGTCTGAAGAACTCAAAGGCCAAGAGCAAGGTGGTAATCTTGCTTACCGACGGTAGTAACAATATGGGCGACATCTCTCCTATGACGAGTGCTGAGATTGCCAAGAGCATGGGCATAAGAGTTTATACTGTCGCTGTAGGTACAAATAAGGTGGCTCCCTACCCGGTGCCAGTGGCTGGAGGTATACAGTATGTAAACATGCCTGTAGAGATTGACACTAAGACACTCGAAGAAATTGCCCATACAACAGGTGGCAGCTCTTATCGTGCCACCAACAACAAAGAGTTGTCAAAGATTTACAAGGACATCGATACACTTGAGAAGACCAAGATGGACGTAAAGCGTTTTTCAAAGCGTTATGAGGCTTACCAGCCGTTCCTTCTCTTGGCTGTCATCTTGCTGCTTGTAGAGATAGTCTTGAGAAACACAGTACTTCGTAAAATACCATAAAGCGAAACAGTATGTTTAAATTTGCTGACCCATCATATCTATGGCTGCTGGTAGCCGTAGTCTTTCTTGTCGTACTTAGATTCTATAATCTATGGAAACGTCGCCGTCTGATGTCGCGTCTTGGCGACAAACAGCTGTTGGCGGCAATGATGCCCGATGTGTCCAGAGGGCGTCCTACAGTTAAGTTTTGGCTACTTATAAGTGCATTGGCACTTATGATTGTTATGCTTGCTCGTCCTCAAATGGGGTCGAAAATAGCCAATGACAAGCGCAATGGAATCGAGACGATAATAGCCATGGACATAAGCAACTCTATGCTTGCCCAGGATGTTGTGCCGTCGAGACTCGACAAGAGCAAGATGCTTGTAGAGAGCCTTGTCGACAATTTCACAAACGACAAGATAGGTCTTGTAGTCTTTGCTGGCGATGCCTTCGTGCAGTTACCTATTACAAATGATTATGTGTCGGCCAAAATGTTTCTTCATGACATTAGTCCGTCGCTTATAACAACACAGGGCACCGACTTAGCCCGTGCCATCAATCTTTCGGCAAGCAGTTTCACACAGCAGCAGGGGGTAGGACGTGCCATTATTGTCATTACCGACGGTGAAGATCATGAGGGTGGTGCCGAGGAAGCAGTGAAGGCTGCACGCAAGAAGGGCATAAATGTGTTCATATTGGGTATAGGTAGCACCAAGGGTGCACCAATCCCAGTAGGTGGCGATTATCTCAAGGACGCTTCGGGCAATGTTGTTATGTCGGCCCTCAATGAGGATATGTGTCGTAGTCTTGCTCAGGTTGGCAGCGGATCATATATCCATGTGGACAATACCAATGACGCCCAGGAGAAACTGAACAGTGAATTGGCAAAACTTCAGAAGGGCACCACACAGGATGTGGTGTATAGTGAGTATGCCGACCAGTTTCAGGCTTTCGGCCTAATTGTAATCTTGCTTTTAATTGTAGAAGCTTGCTTGCTTGAGGCCAAGAACCCACGATTCAAAAATGTTTTTCTTTTCAAGAAGAAGGCTTAAATAGAAGAAGGCTTAAATAATTCCATAATTAAGATACAATATGAGAATTGCTATAGTTATAATTATGTTGATAGCTTCGGTGGTGGACATCAGTGCCCAGTCGGACCGTCGTTGTATACGCAGTGGCAACCGTCAGTATCGCCAGCAGAATTTTGTTAAGGCAGAGGCTGAGTATCGTAAGGCTGTTTCAGCTAATAGTACCAATACTCAGGCTTTATACAATCTTGGCTGTGCCTTGATGATGCAGAACAAGGACTCATTGGCAACAGTACAGTTTGAGAAAGCCGGACGCCTTGAGAAAGACCCTAAGCGCAAGGCTATGGTCTACCATAATATCGGATTTATCTGCCAGAACCATCGTCTATATTCTGAGGCAATCGAAGCATACAAGGAGAGTCTTCGAAATAATCCGTCAGACAATGAGACACGCTACAATCTTGAATTGTGCAAGCGCTTGAACAAGTCGAACAAGCAACAGCAAAAACAACAAAACAAGCAGAATAACGACAACAAGAAAAAAGACGATAAGAAGAAAAAGGAAGAAAAGAACAAGTCGCAGCAGAAAAATCCTGAAGATCAAAAGCAGAAGATGAGCAAGGACAATGCTGAGCAACTGCTTAATGCTGCCATGCAAAACGAGCAGGCTACGCAGCGCAAGGTTAAGGAAGCGCAACGTGCTGGCAAGTCTAAACGTCTTGAGAAAAACTGGTAGTAAGAATACAAACTTTCAATGAGAAAGCTAATGACAAAGCTAAATAGAATGAAACGGTCTATATTGTTTTATGTTCTGTGCGTATTTACGTTATGTACCTACGCACAGGGCATTTCTGTTTCTGCACCGTCGCATGTTGCGACAGGCGAGAATTTCCGTCTAACGTATAGTGTTAATGCTCAAAGTGTGGACGACTTCCGGGCTGCAAACATTCCTTCGGGTCTTGAGGTGATAGCAGGTCCATATACGTCCTATCAGTCGAGCTATCAAATGATAAATGGCCATACAAGTCGTTCGGCAAGTGTCACATATACCTATACTCTGTATGCAGAGAAGGCAGGCACCTATACAATTCCTGGTGCGCGAGCAAAGGTAGATGGCAAGACCATCAGTTCGCATTCAGTACACATTAAGGTGTCGGGAGCAGCAAAGAGTGGTGGTTCGTCGGCTCCTAAGAATCATGAGGACGAGAGCTACGATGTCAACAATACTGGTCATATCTCTGCCAAAGACCTTTTTGTAAAGGTTAGTGCCAATAAAAAGCGTGTTCACGAACAGGAACCGATACTGCTGACATACAAGGTTTACACTCTTGTCGATTTGACTTCGCTCGACGGCAAGATGCCAGACCTTACTGGTTTTCATACCCAGGAAATAAAACTCCCACAGCAGAAGAGTTTCCATGTAGAGAAGGTTAACGGTCGTAATTATCGTTGTGTCACGTGGAGCCAGTATGTAATGTATCCGCAGATGACAGGCAAACTACAGATTCCGAGTATAACATTCAAGGGTGTAGTAGTGGCACGTAACAATGCAGTAGACCCCTTTGAGGCTTTCTTCAACGGTGGTTCGGGTTATGTGGAGATAAAGCGTGACATCGTGGCTCCAAGTCTGAACATAGAGGTAGTTCCGCTTCCTGCCAAGCCAGTCAACTTCAGTGGTGGCGTGGGCCGTTTCAATATTGCAGCCCAGCTTCTTGGACGTGGTTCATATAAGGAGGGCGACCCCGTTACTTTGCGTGTTGTGATAGGTGGCAATGGCAACCTTAAGCTTGTAAAGCAGCCGGTAGTAAATTTCCCAAAAGATTTTGACAGGTATGATCCTAAGGTAACAGACCGTACCCGTCTTACTGCAAATGGTATTGAAGGCAATATGGTTTACGACTATCTTGTTGTACCACGCAACCAAGGCAAATACACTATTCCTTCGGTAGAACTGAATTATTACGATGTTGCTGCCGATACATATAAGACTGTCCGTACCCAGCCAATTGAAATAAATGTTGCTAAGGGCGACGGACGCAAGTCGTCTGTGAGCGACTATTCTGGTGTTGAGTCATCCGATATTCGTGCAATCAAGACTGGCGAAGCCACTTCTGGCAAGGGATATTCGTTCTATCGTTCAGCGTCTTACTGGTTGGGGCTTATTCTGCCTTTTGTATTCTTTGTAAGTGTGCTCGTTTACCATCGCAATCGAGTACGTGATAATGCCGACGTAGCACGTATGAAGGGCAAGCGCGCCAATAAGGTTGCCACCAAACGTCTGAAGAAGGCTCTGCAACTACTTAATGCTGGTCGTCAGAACCTGTTCTACGACGAGACCTTGAGAGCATTGTGGGGTTATGCCGGCGACAAGTTGAATATGCCGGTCGAACAACTCTCGCGCGAAAATATCGCCGCAAAGCTTGAAGAGCGTGAGATTAGCCGTGACACTATTGACAAGTTCATTGCTGCTCTTGACGAGTGTGAGTTTGAGCGTTATGCTCCAGGTGATGTAGGTGGCAATATGATGAAAACATACGATACAGCTATGATAGCTATTACTGACATTGAGGGTGACTTGAAGACCTCGCGTGGCAAACGCAGTGCACAAACAGCGTCAACACTATCGGTTATAATCATCGGTTTTGTTTTGTCGTTGTGCAGTGTCGAAGTCTTTGCTGTCAATAAGGCAGATGCCGATTCTGCTTATACTAGCGGTAATTATATTCAGGCAGCCAGGATTTACAACGAGCTGTTGAAGGTTGACGAAAGTGCAACTCTTTATTATAATTTAGGCAATGCCTACTATCGATTAGGCAATATCGGTCAGTCGGTAGTGGCGTATGAGAAGGCTCTGCGCCTCGCTCCTCAGGATGATGACATACGTGCCAATCTCAAATTTGTCCACAGTAAGACCATCGACCGCGTGTCTTCGGGTTCGCGTATGTTCTTTGTCGATTGGTATGAGTCGATGCTCAATCTTTGTGGCATAGATGGTTGGGCCGGCATTGGTGTAGCTTCGTTCATTGTAATGCTTCTGCTTATTGCTGTCTATTTCCTATGTGGTAGGGTAGTGCTGCGTAAGGTGGGCTTCTATGGAGCGTTGCTTTCGTTCGTCATATTCATTATGTCCAATCTTTTTGCCTGGCAGCAGCTGCGTGCATTCAATGCTCACGATCGTGCTGTTGTAGTGCGTCCGTCTGCACAAATCAGAAAGACTCCTTCAGATACAAGTGCAAGTGCCTTTGTGCTTCATGAGGGCACGTCGGTAGTCATTACAGATAGCTTGATGAAGGGATGGTTGGGCATCCGTCTTGACGATGGTCGTGAGGGATGGATTAAGAGCAATCAGGTAGAAGTGATATAATTCAAGATTTTACAAATAATATAAATAAAACCATTCGCAATAATGCTGTTAGATATCCAGACGTTTTTGGCAAACGACAGGCTTGTCCTGTCATGGTTTAACGGTAGCAACTCTGTCTTTCTCGACGGATGGATGTCTGCCCTTACGTCAGGCTTTACATGGTTGGCGTTGTATGCGTCGCTGTTCTATCTTGTGGTCAAGAACAATGAGACAATGGGACAGATAATGCTTGTTGTAGGTTGTGCTTTAGCTTGTGTGGGATTGGCTGATATTATGGCCGATGTCATAGTAAAGCCTCTGGTAGAGCGTTGGCGACCGAGCAACGATCCCATCTTTAAGTATGATGTGTCGGTAGTGGAAGGCTATCGTGGAACGTCTTATGGATTTTTCTCGGCACATGCAGCAAATACATTCTCCTTAGCATTGTTTTTCTGTATGCTTGTGAGGAGTCGGGTGTTGAGTGTAGCGCTTGTACTTTGGTCGTTTGTCAACTGCTATACCCGTATGTATCTTGGCCTTCATTATCCTTCAGATATTGTTTGCGGTCTTCTTTGGGGCAGTGTATGTGCTATAGGAGTCTATTATTTTTATTTGCGAGTGAGCCGCCGAATGTTTGGTGAGGACAATTACGTATCAACTCAGTACACGTCAACGGGCTACCGACTTTGTGATGTCGACATTGTAGTTTTTGTGCTCGTTTCTACAGTTCTCATCACCTTATTCAAGGCTTTGTTTATTTATTAAGACCATATTATAGAATTTCAGTTAGATAAAATAGAAAATGGAAACAAAACGTATACATATTAAGGACTACAATTATTCTCTTCCTGACGAGCGTATAGCCAAGTTCCCGCTTGCTCAACGCGACCACAGCAAGTTGCTTCTTTATAAGCATGGTGAGGTGTCGGAAGATGTCTTCTATAATATGCCAAATCATTTGCCGGAGGGTGCTCTTATGGTGTTCAACAACACCAAGGTAATCCAGGCACGTCTGCACTTCCGTAAGTCTACGGGTGCACTCATCGAGGTGTTTCTGCTCGAACCTTATGTACCTGCCGACTATGAGCAGATGTTTCAGACTACCGGTTCGTGTTCTTGGCTTTGCATGATAGGCAACTTGAAGAAATGGAAGGGTGAGACATTGCGTCGTACTTTTGATGTAAAGGGTCGTGAGGTGACACTCAATGCCGAGCGACGTGAAGATGTAGGCAAGAGCTATCGTGTCGATTTCTCATGGGATGATAATACTGTATCTTTTGCCGAATTGCTCGACTCTGTAGGCGAGTTACCAATTCCTCCTTATCTTAATCGTGAGACTCAGGAGAGTGACAAGACAACTTATCAGACAGTATACTCTAAAATCAAGGGCTCCGTGGCTGCTCCTACGGCTGGTCTGCACTTTACATCAGACGTGCTCGCATCGCTCGACAATCACGGTATTGATCGTGAGGAGGTGACGCTACATGTTGGGGCTGGAACATTCAAGCCTGTAAAGTCAGAGGAAATACAGGATCACGAGATGCATACCGAGTACATATGCGTGCATCGTCAGACTCTCGAAAAACTCATTAAGCATAATGCATGTGCCATTGCCGTTGGCACTACGAGTGTTCGCACGCTTGAAAGTCTTTACTATATGGGTGTTAAGCTTGAGAAGAATCTTGACATCTCTGAAGATGAATTGCACGTATGTCAGTGGGAGCCTTATGAAGGTGAAACCTTCGAAATGGCAGCTATAGTTACGCCTCTTAAGGCCATACAGAACATTCTTGCTTATCTCGACCGCCACTCGCTTAATTCGCTTCATTCAAGTACGCAGATAATCATTGCCCCAGGCTATGAATATAAGATAGTAAAGATGCTCGTTACTAATTTCCATCAGCCACAGTCTACGTTGCTATTGCTCGTGAGTGCATTCCTGCATGGAGATTGGCACAAGATATACGATTATGCTTTGGCGCACGACTTCCGATTCTTGAGCTACGGAGACAGTTCATTGCTCATACCTTAATGTGTGAGTAGTTCATATTTTATTTAATAAAGAAAACACGTTACAATTATGAAAATAGGTGATAAAGTACAGTTCCTCAGCGAAATTGGCGGTGGAAAGATTGCTGGATTTCAAGGCAAGGACATAGCCTTGGTTGAGGACGAAGACGGATTTCAGATTCCAACTCCCATTTCCGACCTTGTTGTGACCAGTAGTGGCGAAGAATATTCTTCATCGCGTTCGGTAGTCAAGAAGGGTGGGGCAGAACAGGCTTCCGAAACTGCCGACCCCGACACGTTCAATATGTCGGTAAAGGCTAAAATCAACGCTACAATTGATGATGAATTTATAGAGGAGGAAGAATATGATGCTGCCGACCGTGAGATTACCTATCGTGCTAAGGTAGAGGAGCGCAAGGGAGGCAACGTGCTTAACCTCTATTATGCTTTTGTGCCAGAGGATGTCAAGAATTTCTCGAAATCAACATTCGCTTGCTATCTTGTCAACGACAGCAACTACTATGTACATTATCTCTATATGAGTGTTGACGGCCATTCGTTCCGCTTGCGCGGTGAAGGCGAACTTGAGCCCAATACTAAGCTCTATATTGAAAGCTTTGCACTCGACCAGCTCAACGAAATCGACCGTGTACGATTCCAGCTTCTCTCGTTCAAGCGTGATAAGGATTTCGTAGCCAAACCGGTTTGCGATGTTCAGTTCCGTATTGACAAGGTGAAGTTCTACAAGTTGCATACATTCCAGTCAAACGATTTCTTCGAGACTCCTGCTCTGCTCTATCCCGTGGTGAAAAACGATGAGGTAGCACATCTCAAACCTATTGAGGCTGAAAAACTTATATATGTAGAATCTGATGAGACTGAAACTAAGAGCAAGAAAGATGTTCAATCTAATGTTTCTTACAGCAAGTTGAAGGGACTTGAATCGCTCAATACTCCAAAGCACGCCAAGTCGAAAAAATCATCCAATGAGCCTCTTGTTGTCGACCTCCATGCTAACGAACTCCTTGAGACTACTGCAGGAATGGGTACATCTGACATATTGAACTATCAGCTCGACTACTTCCGTAGAACCCTTGAGGAGAACAAGCATAATAAAGGACTCCATATTGTGTTCATTCATGGCAAGGGCGAAGGCGTGCTTCGTCATGCTATAATCAATGAGTTGCGCTATCGTTATAAGAATTATCCCTATCAGGACGCCTCTTTCCAGGAATATGGTTATGGGGCTACACAGGTAACAATCAGATAATAAAGAAATGAAGTACGGTTACATCACAGTTGCGTCTGCCATTCCTTCGGTGAAGGTTGCTGATGCCGATTACAATATAAAGCAAATAGAGAGTCTCACAGCTCAGGCTGAAGGTAAAGGGGCTGAGATTATCGTATTCCCTGAACTTTCAGTCACGGGCTACACTTGTCAAGACCTCTTTGCACAACAGACGCTTATTGAGCAAGCAGAAATGCAGATTCTGCAGTTGCTCGACTTCTCTCGCAAACTCGATATTATCTGCGTTGTGGGAGCGCCAGTGTGTATTGGTTCTGGGCTGTACAACTGCGCTGTAGTGTGCCAGCATGGCAATATCCTTGGTATTGTGCCCAAGCGTTATCTGCCTAATTACGCTGAATTCTATGAAAAGCGTTGGTTTGCTTCTGTTGACGATATTGTACGTCCTACAGAAGTACGTTTTGCTGGCAACACTATTACCGTACAACCTGGTATTCAGCTGTTCCAGACTTGCGACGGAGTGAAGTTTGGCATAGAACTGTGTGAGGACCTTTGGGCACCAGTTCCACCGTCAAACGACATTGCTCTCGCAGGAGCAGATATTATTCTCAATCTTTCTGCAAGCGACGACCTTATAGGCAAGAATGCCTATCTGCGTTCTCTTCTCTGCCAGCAGAGTGCTCGCTTGATATGTGGTTACGTATATAGCTCATGTGGATTTGGCGAGAGTACTCAGGATGTTGTCTATGGTGGCAATGCGTACATTTGCGAGAATGGAACTATGGTGGCAGAGTCGGAGCGTTTTGCTCTTGACGAACAACTCGTGATAAATCAGATTGATGTAGATAAGTTGCGCACCGAACGCCGTAAGAACACATCGTTCGTACAGGCAAGTGCCAATAATGATAATCCGGTGACTATCATTTCTACAGATGCCGTAGAGCCTCGCGACTTTTCTCTTATGCGTAGCGTCAATCCTCATCCATTCATACCTACAAGCAATGATATGTTTGCTTCTTGCGATGAGATTTTCTCTATTCAGGTATGTGGTCTTGCCAAACGCCTTGTACACACATGCTCCAAGCGTGTGGTACTTGGCATAAGTGGTGGCTTGGACTCTACTCTTGCGCTGCTGGTATGTGTCAAGACATTCGACAAGCTTGGCTACGACCGTAAGGGAATAGTTGGTGTCACTATGCCCGGCTTCGGCACTACCGACCGTACCTACAACAATGCCATCTCGCTCATGCAGAGCCTCGGCATCACAATACGCGAGATACCGATAGCCAAGAGCGTAACTCAACATTTCGAGGATATCGGCCACGACATAAATGTGCATGACGTGACATACGAGAATGGCCAGGCACGTGAGCGTACGCAGATACTCATGGACCTCAGCAACAAGTTGGGCGGCTTAGTCATTGGTACGGGCGACCTTAGCGAACTTGCACTTGGTTGGGCAACATACAATGGCGACCACATGTCAATGTATGGGGTCAATGCCAGCATACCCAAGACCCTCATACGCTATCTTGTAGGCCATGTAGCCAATAATAGTATCGACGAACAGTCGCGTCTGACGTTGCTCGACATTATCGATACTCCGATTTCGCCAGAACTTATCCCTGCCGACGAGGATGGCAACATCAGCCAGAAGACCGAGGATCTTGTAGGCCCATATGAACTGCACGACTTCTTCCTCTATCATTTCCTGCGTTTCGGATTCCGTCCGTCCAAGCTCTTCATGCTTGCTCGTCATGCCTTCAGTGTAGAGACTTACGACGATGATGTAATCAAGCATTGGTTGCGTACTTTCATTCGACGTTTCTTCCAGCAGCAGTTCAAGCGCTCGTGCCTGCCCGACGGTCCGAAGGTTGGTAGTGTTTCACTCTCGCCACGCGGCGACTGGCGCATGCCCACCGATGCAGCATCCGCTCTGTGGCTTGCAGAATGTGATACACTTTAGGTAGATAAATTCCACTAAATGACATTAAATGGAACAGACAGCCAAAGCAAAGAAGGCTCCCGTGTATCTGACCAAAATCTCGCGCGAAACATTCGACAAACTGAAGGAGCAGATCTTGCACGTGCTTGTCGTAGAGAAACGCTATCGCGAAAGTGGTTTCTCAGCCCATCAGTTAGCTGAGATGCTGCATACCAATACGCGCTATGTTTCTATCGTGCTCAGCGTGCGCTATCATGCCAACTTTGCGCAGTTTATAAACAAGCTGCGCATTGAAGAGGCAATGGCTTTGTTGCAAGACCAACGTTATGCCAATCTACGCATTGAGGAGATTTCTGATATGGTTGGGTTTGCCAATCGTCAGTCGTTCTATAGAGCTTTCTGCCAGATTGTGGGCAAGACTCCTCGACAGTATCAGGAGCAACTGTAATAAATATCATTAACTGAACTTTAGCAAGTTCAGAGAATGCAGAAGTTAAAGAAGTTAGCGCTCCCTACGGTCGCTAGAAATTTTTGCTAAGGCAAGCGGCAAAGCCGAGCGATAGCCATTACTCTTTTTGCTGAATATTCAGCTATAAGGCATACGGCTTTAAATTCTATAACTTCTTTAAATTCTATAACTTCTGAACTTGCGAAAGTTCGATCATTAATTACAATGACAGAACAATTCAACTATACCGACGAGCGTTTTGCCGACATACAGATGCTCCGCTATCGTCTCGACGGATTTGAGAGTCTGACGCTTCGTCAGAAACTATATATTTATTATCTCGCTAAGGCTACACTGTGCGGTCGTGACATTACGACCGACCAGTTTGGCCGATATAATCTACGCATACGCTTCTTGCTTGAGGCTGTCTATAAGGGCTACTCTGGCAATCGTCAGACGGACGAGTTTTGTGCCGTTGTCGATTATTTGAAGCGTGTGTGGTTTGCCAATGGCATCTATCATCACTATGGATGCGAGAAGTTCATACCCGATTTCAGCGAAGAATACTTTCGCGGCATCGTCATGGCAACCATTCCCGACAGCGCATGGGTCAGCAACGAATTGAACGAATTGTGCCCCATAATGTTCAATCCTGCCATCATGCCCAAGCGCGTCAATCAGCGTGCTGGCGATGACATTGTAAAGACCTCGGCTTGCAATTTTTATGACAATGTAAGTCAGAAAGAGGTGGAGAACTATTATGCACAAATGCGCAATGCCGACCCAGATAAAGCTACTCCAATTTCTTATGGACTGAATTCTACGTTACGTCGTACAGACAACGGTTCTATCGTAGAGGAAGTATGGCGTGAAGGTGGCTTGTATGGCAGTGTGATCAAACAGATTATTTACTGGCTTACAAAGGCTTCTGCTGTGGCTGAAAATGAGCAACAGGTTGAAATTATAAGTCTTCTTATAGAATATTACCGCACTGGCGACCTCCATGTTTTCGACAAGTATTCTATAGAATGGTTGAAGGAGCATGAGGGACGTATCGACTTTATCAATGGTTTCATTGAGGTATATGGCGACCCGCTTGGACTGAAAGGTTCGTGGGAGGGTATTGTACACTATAAAGACCCGGTAGCAACGCAGCGCACACTTACTCTTTCTGGCAATGCACAGTGGTTTGAAGACCACTCTCCGGTTGACCCTCGATTCCGTAAACCAAAGGTTGTTGGCGTTACTGCCAATGTGGTTTGTGCTGCAATGCTTGGTGGCGATGAGTATCCGTCAACGGCTATTGGCATCAATTTGCCCAATGCTGATTGGATACGTGCTCAATATGGTTCCAAGAGTATCACTATAGGCAATCTGACACATGCTTACAATCAGGCGTCACGAGGCAATGGCTTTATTGAGGAATTTGCAATCAACGACGAGTCTACTCGCTCTCTCATCGGTCTCTATGGAGATTTATGCGACGATTTGCATACCGACCTCCACGAGTGTCTCGGTCATGGTTCTGGACAGTTATTACCTGGTGTCTCTGCCGACGCTCTTGGCTCATATGGCTCAACAATAGAGGAGGCACGTGCCGACCTCTTCGGATTATACTACATCGCTGACCCGAAACTTGTGCAACTTGGACTTACCCCCAATGTCGAAGCCTATCGTTCTCAGTATTATACATACATGATGAACGGTCTGCTTACTCAGCTCACACGCATCAAGCCTGGCCACCAGATTGAGGAGGCTCACATGCGCAATAGAGCCCTCATCGCACGATGGGTACTCAGTCATTACCCCAATGCCGTACAGCTTGTGCTGCAGGAAGGCAAGACCCGTGTGCAGATTTCCGACTATGAGCACCTACGCGAAGCCTTCGCTGCCCTACTCGGCGAGATACAGCGCATAAAGAGCGAGGGCGACTATGAGGCTGCCAAGACTCTTGTCGAGGAATACGCCATAGATGTCGATGCCGACTTGCACACAGAGTTGCTCGAACGCTATCGTTCTCTCGGCATTGCACCATACAAGGGTTTTATCAACCCACGTATGACGCTAATCACTGACACTGACGGAACTCCCACAGATGTCGTTGTTGACTACAGCGAGAAGTACGATGAACAGATGATGCGCTACTCGCGCGAGTATACCTCAAACTCATGAAAGAACAATATATTTTATGGAAACATCCGAACAGGTAAAACAGATAAAACGTTCGTTTAGATTGTTTATGAACGGAGTCACTGCTGCCTCGATGCGTAGCAAGGGACTTAACTACAAGATAAATTGGGGCGTTCAATTGCCCGATTTAAAACGTATGGCGGCTCAGTATGGACACAATGCAGAATTGGCTTCTGCATTGTGGGCTGAGAATGGGGTGAGAGAGTGCCGGTTGTTGGCTACGCTGATAATGCCTGCCGACAAAATGTCTTCCGATGAAGCTATTGATTGGGCAACGTCTGCCGATATAACATCCGAGATAATGGAGATGGCTGTGTTCAATCTGTTCCAGCATCTTCCGTATGCCGATAGTCTTGCACACACCATGCTTAATAACGACAATATGATAATCCGTGCCGGAGCCTACCATCTTGTGTGTAGGTTGCTCAAACGTGGCTGTTCCGTCAGTGCTGCTACTATAGAAAAACTTCTTGACGTGGCTCGTATCGACACTCAGACAACCGACCGACAATTGCTTCGTGCACTCGTATCGTGCTTGCAATATATGGCGTCTACAGACCATATTCAGGCCAAAACAGCTGCCACAGTACTGAATGACGCTGGATTTGACGCTTTTTAGCATATCTTCTTGGTTGAATTGCCAAAAAAACGTAACTTTGCAACATGATGCAAGAAGATGCTATACAAAATGCACATGCTACACTAGCTCGAAGCTTGCAGGCCACGAACAGTCGCTGTACACCCGAACGGCGAGCCATACTTGATGCGGCATGCTCTATGGATGTTCCTTTCTCTATAGCAGACATTGCAACTAAGTTGGCAAACGAAGGTTTTAAGGTCAGTCGGGCCACACTTTACAACACGCTACGGCTGCTTGTCGATTTGCGACTTATAGTATGTCTTAGAATGCAAAACTGTACACGCTACGAAGTGGTTGACCCTACGCGTGCAAGATGCCGACAGGTTTGTACAGTGTGTGGACGTACGACGGATATCTGTGCGCCTACCGAAGTGGCACTGCTGCCTGGAGCTAAGACGCGACGGTTTCGTCCCACAGCTTATGCACTCTACGTATTTGGTCTGTGTGCTTCATGCCAGCGACGAGCGTGTCAAGACGCAAATATTAACAAAAAACATACTCGGTCCTCAGGGACAGAGAAAGAAAAATAAGGAAATATATGAACAAAGGAAAAGTTGACGTCCTGCTCGGATTGCAGTGGGGCGACGAAGGTAAGGGCAAGGTTGTTGACGTCCTCACCCCGAAGTATGATGTGATCGCACGTTTCCAGGGCGGTCCTAATGCAGGCCACACACTTGAGTTTGAAGGCCAGAAGTATGTACTCCGCAGCATCCCGTCGGGCATTTTCCAGGGAGGCAAGGTCAACATCATCGGCAACGGCGTGGTACTCGCTCCCGACCTCTTCATGCAGGAGGCTAAGGATCTTGAGAAGAGCGGACACGACCTTAAGAGCCGTCTGCACATCTCTAAGAAGGCTCATCTCATTATGCCCACACACCGTGTGCTCGACGCTGCCATCGAAGCCTCTAAGGGCAAGAACAAGGTGGGTACTACAGGCAAGGGCATAGGTCCTACATACACCGACAAGGTGTCGCGTAGCGGACTCCGTGTAGGCGATATCCTCGACAATTTCCAGGAGAAATACGAGGCACACAAGGCTGCCCACCTAAAGCAGATAGCAGCCCTCGGCTATACCGACTTCGACATCACCGAGACCGAGAAGACATGGATGGAGGGCATCGAATACCTCAAGCAGTTCCAGATTGTCGATTCGGAGCACGAAATCAATCGCGTACTGCGCTCTGGCAAGGACATCCTCTGTGAGGGTGCTCAGGGCACAATGCTCGACGTCGACTTCGGCTCATATCCTTTTGTGACTTCTTCTAATACCATCTGTGCCGGTGCTTGCATCGGATTGGGCATCGGTCCTAACCGTATTGGCAACGTATACGGCATCATGAAGGCTTATTGCACACGTGTCGGTGCAGGTCCTTTCCCCACAGAGTTGTTTGACGAGACTGGCGGCAAGATTCGCGACCTTGGCCACGAATACGGAGCCGTTACAGGTCGTGAGCGCCGTTGCGGATGGTGCGACCTCGTACAGCTTAAGTACTCTGTCATGATCAACGGTGTCACCGAACTCATCATGATGAAGAGCGACGTGCTCGACAGCTTCCCCGTTGTCAAGGCTTGTGTAGCCTACGAGTTGCCCGATGGCACACAGACTACTGAGCTGCCTTACGAACTGTATGATGCCAAGCCCGTATATAAGGAATTCAAGGGATGGAATACAGACATGACACGCTTCACAAGCGAGGATCAGTTCCCCGAAGAGTTCAATGCCTACGTCAAGTTTCTCGAGGAGTACCTTGAGACACCAATACGCATAATCTCAATAGGCCCCGACCGCGACCAGACAATCGTTCGCAAATAATAATACACTGAACTTTCGCAAGTATAGAGAATTCAGAAGTTAAAGGAGTTAAGAGGTGAAGCCAAATGCTTTTAGTGTTATAAAGCAAGAACTAATGGCTTCACTCCTTAACTCCTTTCGCTTGCGAATGTTCAATCCTCGCGCATGCACGCATATATTTGCGTCGCAAATAAGTGACATGTAAAACTTATTATATAAGTAAGTAATCTAAATTATTTTATTGCTGTCCGGTAAATAATTATCTACCCTTATATTGCTTTATTGTTCAGTGTTTTATTGCAATATTTTCCAAATAAGGCTTTATATACCATGCTGGCTGAACCATATTGTTAGTTTTACATGACTGCAATAATTAAATGTATCTTACAGGTCATTATTGACATTTTGAAAGCGAAAGAATGAATACGTTATCATCCCCCGATGAATACGTTATCGTTGGCATATGAATACGTATTCGTATTAGGAGACAGATACAAGCGTCTCAGAATAAGTAACAGTTCAGAATTATCTTAATATAATAAATAAGAGGAGGGTGCGTCAAAACTCATACTGCTTTTTTATATTTAACAATTGTAGGAGGTTATGACGTCTTCGCCATAACCTGTGCAAGGAAACGGCACCAGCAATTAATATTGTAATGTCATTTGAGATTTGTCAACTGCACAGACTATGGCGGGATACCATAGCCTCCTATGGTTTGTGTTTTGTTTACGAAACTTTCGTTTAGGGTCCTTGTGAATCCTTGCCCTGTTATTGTTGTTGTGGGGTTTATGAGATGTGATTTAGCAATGGTGTTGGTGGATATTTAACGTTAAATTTTATTTCTTTCGTCATAAATTCAGAGTGCAAGCAGCAGGGTATTCAATATATTTTTTGTACCTTTGTAGCTATGTTTTGATTCTTGCTGAAAATCAGCAAACATTATTAACGATTAAATAATATATTGTATGTCAGCAAATTACACAAAGCCCTCAATACCTAAAGGCACGCGCGACTTCTCTCCGGTGGAGATGGCAAAGCGCAACTACATATTCGACACAATACGCGAAGTATACGCCCTGTATGGCTTCCAGCAGATAGAAACCCCTGCCATGGAGACCCTTTCTACGCTTATGGGCAAGTATGGCGAGGAGGGCGACAAACTGCTCTTCAAGGTGCTCAATTCGGGCGACTATCTTGCCAAACTCTCCGACGACCAGCTCTTGCAGCGCAATCCGCTGCATCTTGCAACAAAGCTCTGCGAGAAGGGCTTGCGCTACGATCTGACGGTTCCGTTTGCACGATACGTAGTGCAGCATCGTGACGAAATTCAGCTGCCGTTCAAGCGCTATCAGATACAGCCCGTATGGCGTGCCGACCGTCCGCAGAAGGGCCGTTATCGCGAATTCTACCAGTGCGACGCCGACATTGTTGGTTCTGACTCGCTGCTCAACGAGGTGGAGCTGATGCAGATTGTCGACACCGTATTCACTCGCTTCGGTGTGCGCGTGGCCATTAAGATAAACAACCGAAAGATTCTTACGGGTATTGCCGAAACCATTGGCGAGGCTGACAAGATAGTGGATATTACCGTGGCTATTGATAAGCTCGACAAGATTGGCATTGACGCTGTCAACGAGGAGTTGCGCCGCGACGGCATCAACGAGGAAGCCATTGAGAAGCTGCAGCCTATCATAGCGCTTACTGGCACCAACGACGAGAAACTCGCCACTATTGCTAAGGTGCTTGCCCAGTCGGAAGTGGGAATGAAGGGTGTTGAGGAGACTCGCTTTATTCTCGACACGCTCAAGACGTGCGGGCTGCACAATCAGATTGACCTCGACCTCACGCTTGCCCGTGGACTGAATTATTACACGGGTGCCATATTCGAGGTGAAGGCTCTCGACTATGCCATTGGCTCCATAACTGGTGGCGGACGCTACGACAACCTTACCGGTATCTTCGGATTGCCCGGAATCTCGGGTGTGGGTATTTCGTTTGGTGCCGACCGTATATACGACGTGCTTGGCGGTCTAGACCTCTATCCCAAGGAGGCTGCTCAGGGTACCCGTCTGCTCTTCATCAACTTTGGTGCTGCCGAGACTGCCTACTGCCTGCCTCTGCTGCGCCGTTGCCGTGAGGCTGGCATCCGCACCGAGATATATCCTGATAGTGTGAAGATGAAGAAGCAGATGGCATATGCCAACGCCAAGCATGTGGCTTTTGTAGCGCTGGCTGGCGAACAGGAAATTGCCGAGGGCAAACTCACTCTTAAGAACATGAGCACCGGCGAGCAGACTCTCGTTACGCCCGAACAGCTCCTGGCTGCCGTAAGCAAGCCTACGGAACTTTAATATAAACGCACACAAATAATTTCGTGGATAATTCATGAGCCCACTTTAAAAAGGGACATATTTTGAATTCAGTCTGACCAGTGTGGTCATTCTGAGTGAAACATAGCAATCGACTCCTCCGGTGAATATCTTTTGAGAAATTGCATTGAAAGAGCCGAAAGCTTCTCTGATAGGCCCGAAAAGGTAGGGTGTTCAAAATCGCTTAATCCTGCGCATTTTTTAACCTATAGTATTGATGCGCTTGACCACCAAATTTGGAGAAAGGTTTTCATTCGTCCATTCCGTAATGTGACGGTGTCTTCCTTCCTCCAATCTTTGTTTAAGATTGAAATTAGCTTTGTAAGTCTGAAAAGAAAGAACTTACAACATCTGCCGAGACACCTTTTACAATAGCAATGATGGTTGCAGATGCTTTCACCTATGTTTTCGGGTAAGACAAGCCAGTCTTCTGCATGCGAGAGTTCGGACCACTCGCGATAGCCGCTGAGCACTTCCTTGTATTGCTTTTCAAACGTATCCCCGTTTATGTGATAATAGTGGTCAAGCGAACGGGAGGTCGTAGGAATCGTCTCCATACACTCCTTTTAAAAAAGCTGCAAACTCCTTGGAGTAGCGGGTTCCTTCAGCTTTCTGCTCATAAGAATCAGAGAAGTATCGGTTGTTTAGCTTGTCGTACCATTTGCGTCTTCTGACAATCAGATCAACACCTTAGTCGCGTATTTGGAAGTCACGTATAGTTACGGCATCACAGAAGTATCCCCGTTTATGTGATAATAGTGGTCAAGCGAACGGGAGGTCGTAGGAATCGTCTCCATACACTCCTTTTAAAAAAGCTGCAAACTCCTTGGAGTAGCGGGTTCCTTCAGCTTTCTGCTCATAAGAATCAGAGAAGTATCGGTTGTTTAGCTTGTCGTACCATTTGCGTCTTCTGACAATCAGATCAACACCTTAGTCGCGTATTTGGAAGTCACGTATAGTTACGGCATCACAGAACCCTTTGGATTCAATCTCAGGGTTTTCTTTATATTCAGCCTTAACCGATTCGTCAAGATAGATGCGGATAAGGGATGCCTCTTCTTCTACACGTACTACTTCAAAATTTG
>X199_Human__coassemble_1776_pt1 | contig 38783 bp, 39 predicted proteins | sample X199_Human__metabat2_high_PE_010 | metagenome-assembled genome bin X199_Human
GGTATAAGTAGATTTATTTATATCTGGTGGCGCGACATCAATTCCTGACATCTTCATTTTTCCAATGGCAGAACTAATTTTTCCATAATTCGTAGTTTTAGCTTTTTTCTTTTTCTTTTTCTCTTTTATAACTTCTTCATCATCATCTTCATCATCATCGTTATCATCCTCAAATTCTTCTACGCAATCAACATAAGTTTCTTCAATAGTATCATCTTCCTCATCTTCTTCTGCTCCCTCATTTCCCCCACTGTCACTAATAAGACAAGCGCAATTCCAGAAAATAATTGGAAAGCGATAAGCCAGATTCATTTCTTGGAGAGCAATTAGCGAGTAAGCTAAGGTATGCGATGCATTAAAGCCATAACCTTTACTTGTACAAACTAACACATTCCAAACATACTTACAAAATTTTTCATCCAGCCCTTTTTCTTTTATGACCCTAAAATATTCATCTTGTAGTTCAAGGAAAGCTTTGGGATTTTTCTTTGCGATAGATTTTCTTAGTTTATCTGCCCAGGTAAGGCTGAAACCCCCGCATTCAGGCAATTGAACCAATTCCATAACACTTAACCTAATGATTTCTCATTAGAGTAGACTATTTTTTATTACCTCACTCGAGGTAAAACACCCATTTCAAATTGCGTATCAATAGCAATCTTACTCTCCGGAATGGAGATAGTCGTTACAGGATTATATTATTTTCGTATGGGATAAATAAGATTTTTTTGCTTGTGGGTTTTACCAGTATTGACTCTACTTACCCATGCAATAGAAGTCCCCAGTTGGTTAGCTATGAAACCATTGGACTTACCCTGTTTTAATAATTGGATACAAGTTTCTATCTTATCAGAGTAGTCTTTTGGGTCTTTTCTAATAGGATACTTGATTCCTTCTTGGGGATAGTTCTTTCCAACATTTATCATAGAAACCTGACTTTCACCCCAACCAACCCTTCTACCAATTTCTTTAAAAGATAAGATAGTGTTTTGAAGTAGTTGAATAACTTTATCTGCCCTCTGACAATTGATTTCAGCCTCACTGGGCCGAATCGGGTAGGTTAACCCATAATAGTTCCAAGTATGGCCATTATTAATGTTATTTACAATTGCGTAGGTTACTTTATATTTCTTTACTATTGCCGGTTTCGGCAAAGCGAGATTCGCCAAATCTTCTTGTATCATTCTCGCAGTCTCTTCTGAGATTTTTGCTTGAGAATGATTTTCTTTTTGCTGATTAGGCAAGTAGCCTCCGCCTTCGCAGATATTGTATCCATAAGGTTTGTAGGAATGATAGTGGTCAATCCAATATCTCTCTCTTTCATTCGGAATATCGGTTTCTTCCAAAACCTCAAATTCAAAATTCTCGATACCGTATTTCTTAATGGCTCGCTCAATGAGACTGGTTTGATAAGAATGTCCATACAAATGCTCGCTAAACCTGCGCCGAACATCATTCGTCTGGCCAATGTAGACCTTATGGTTTACTTTATTCTCATACTTGTAAATAAACTTTTTCATTTTTTCACCTCCTTTTTACCTTAATTATTTAACCCACTTGAAAATAATAATTTCCCACGAGGTTCCCACCGACACTACTCGCTGAGGGTTTCTCGTTAGCCACTTATGTGACCCCGCCGATAAGCGGAAAAGGTGTTATAAGCCTATATTTGACTTTTCTTGGGATTCGCAGATACCATAAGAAATTTTTACTACTGGTTCAAGAATTTTCATTTCTTCTTTTGTAAGACCATAATTCTCCATTTCTTTATACCACAAAGAAATATCATTTTTGAAACGAGCAAACTTATTTAGAGGTTGCTCAGCTCCTTTTTCTTGAGCCATCAAACGAATTACAGAATTCAAAACAGCCAAATCATCTACTGATTGAGGATGAGTCAGTGCAATGCCGCTAATTCCACTTTGCTTTTCCATTTGAAATAAACTAGTGATTTTGTGGTCCCATACCATTTTCCACATATCCGGCGCCGTCCGCTCTAAATTATAAATACCAATGACGCTTTCATAGGTTTCTTTTAGAGTAGCTCTTTTTTTGACATATCCATAATCAACTAGTAAATCTAGGCAGTTATGGATTTTATCCAGGGCCTCTACTGATAATAAGTCATACTTGATAAGCGACACATCCTCACACGCATGGAGGTCAAAAGCTGTAATAATTGTACCATCTGGCGCGCGCATTAGTCCGGTTGAATTGGTAAAAGGTTCATCTACAAAGATTACTCCGCCGGCATGGATTCCGTACCCACAAATCAATCCCTCAATTTTTTGGGCGACTTCCCAAACTTCGGGATAGTTTTCGCTCATTTCATATACGAATTGTTTGATTGGTTTCCAATCATTTTCGGTATCACCATACATACATTGAGATAAAGTTCGTAATAATCCTCGGTCAGAGGGTATCAACGAGGCTAAGTATGAGGCAATATCAACATCTATCCCTAAACCACGACAGGCTGTAAGGATTGCTGATTTAGATTTTTCTTGACGAAAAGTCGCAACATTTGAAACTCGATTATCTCCATATACCTTTCGTAAATGATTTAGGACATCTGCGCGCCGACCACCCTCAATGTCAACATCCACGTCAAGTACTGAAACTCGGTCCGGGTTCAGGAATCTCCATCTGAAAGTCTTAGTAGTTTCTTGTAGGGGATTGATTTGAGTTATATTCAAAAGATAAAGTAGGATAAAGCCTACTCCAGAACCTCTTCCTGGCCCGACTAATGTACCAGCTTTCCAACATTCTTCGATAATTCTTTGAAGATTTAGATAGTAAGCTGACCAATGGGCTTTATTTACATTGGAAGAAATCCAAGTCATTTCAAGGCAGGCGTTGACTTCATCCCATGTCTTTTGATTCCATAATTCTTGAGGTCCATCTTCTAGTGCCTCAACAATCATACAAGCCAAAACTTGGTCTCCAACATAATCAGACTCCATAAATGTTTTCAGATAAGGAATTCTTTCTATCCAACAATTCTGAACATATTTAATTTTAGATTCTTTCCAAGGGAGTTGTGGAATATATAAAGGCTTTAGGAGACTATAATCCTCACACATATCCTTTATTTTTAGGATATTCCTATATGCTATTTGTAACTGCTCTTGTGAGAAATATCCAAAATAACTTTCAAGCTCTTCTGTATCCATTAGATAAGTTGTAGCGTAGAAATCATCAACCTCTCTATCACCATTTTGAGCATTTAGATAAGCCTTATGAATCGCTCTGTCTTCTTTTTTGAGATAATGAGTATCTGTTGTGATAATATAGGGAATTTCAAACTCATTTGATAATTCAAAAAGTTTTTTATTGACATAAATTTGTTCCTTATTATTACTGGGTTGCATTTCAAAAAAGAAATTTCCATGGCCGAATAAGTTGTCCATTTGATTTATCCAGTTATGAATTTTTGGCATTAATTCTGGATTATCTTTTGCTTTTAGAAGCTGAGTAGGGAGACATCCTCCGAGGCAGGCCGTCGAGCCAATTACATGGCCAGGATTCGCCCCAATAATTTCAAATAAGTCATTATAATAAGTCGGAACTCGACGCATCCCTCGCGCCATATAACTTCTCAGCCAAGCGCGAGTAGAAATTTCACGAATTTGCTTATGACCAATGGCATCTTTAGCCAATAAGATAAAGTGATAATATTTATCCTGTCCAGCTTTATAGTTTGAAGCATTTAGTCCATTCCGACAAAGGTAAATTTCGTTTCCTTGAATGACTTTGAAGTTGGGATGATTTTCTTTTATCTTTTTATAATATTTTTCAGTTCTAACGGCTCCAGAGATACAATCATGGTTAGTAATGGCTACTACTTCATGTCCCAGCTTAATAGCATAGTCAATCAAATCTTCAACTTTTATGATACAGTCGCGCAGCCGAAGATTTGAGAACTCATCGTGGTTATGCAACGAACCAGGGTATGAGATTCTTTCACTCATTTACAAACCTCCTTTTTATTTTCTATATATATTATATACTAAATTTCAAAAAATTTCAACTATTAGAACGAAAATCTCGCATCCTGAACCTCCATATCCACTATGAAAATTTGAGGCAATTCTTGCCCCAGCCAAGTGTTGATATTAGGTCTACCAACTAAGGTAATTTCCATTTCATTTGAAAAACTTTTTAGTTCTTCTATCAAATCTTTTGCTCTGAACTTGATATAGGTAATTCCATTTTTCTCAATTCGTAATGTATCTTTATTTTTCCCTATAACTTTTATCTCATTAGGTGAAATTACCAAATTAGTAATAGCTATCATAGCTTCAGGATTTTGCTGTCCAAATACTTGCTCATACGGCGCGACATCAAGAATTATGGTTTCTATATCTTTATCACTAGCTTTTCTAATAAAATTTACATCATAAACATTTTCTCCAAAATCAATTTTGGAGAGTTCTTTATTCGCTATTTCATGAAGTTTTGAAAGATTCTTATCAGAAACGCTAACTCCGAATGCTTGGTCGTGGCCCAGCGTATATTCAAAAAGGCCCGTCTCCGATAGAAATTCTTTGAAAGAAGTTAGTTCCGTATTACTTGGCGCGCGAGCGCTACCTCGGTCATAGCCTTCGAAATTTCGTCTGGCCAGTATGGTAGGTTTATGATATTTCGCTGATAATACCATAGCAACTAATCCATTCAACTCAGCGGGGAAATCATCATCATCATCAAGTCTTACAAATAAAATCTGATTTTCCAACAAATCTTGCTTGAAGATTTTTACTTCTAATTCTTGGACTATCTTCTCTTTCATCTTATCTTGGTGAGCCTTTGCATTTGTACATTCGCGTGCGCTCTCTATACAAAGCCTTTCCATTGTTCCTTTGGCTCCACGCTTATGACACTCTACCATCTCATTTGGTTCAATAAAACTACGATAAAGTCGATATTTTTCTTCCATTGAACCGACTCGAATCATAGCATTTATAAGAGGCACAATATAAAAAGCAACAGTTGTTGGGTTTATTTTTCCACCCATTGAATAGTCCTGTTTATCTAATAGAACTCGTAGCATTGTATTCTTGATATTTTGAAAACCAGTTTGAACTAAATATTGATTTTCATATTCAAGCATACTCATCATATCTCCAACTAATGAAATAGCACAGAGGTCGATATAATCATAAGCCCAGTCTCTCAAAAAATAGTCATCTAGGGCTCGGCAAAATTGCCAAACAACGCCTCCACCACAAAGGTTTTTATTTCTATAATTTTTAGAAGTCTGGTTATTTATAAGTACCATATTGGGTGGAATTTCGCTTTCTGCTTCTTTTATATGGTGGTCTAAAACAAGAACTGGGCAGGTAAAATCTTTTATATACTGTCCATCATTTGTGGCGCTATCTGGCGCAATAATAAGGCTCCATTCTTTTTCCTCTAGCTGGTCCATCATATCAGAAAAACCATGCTGTTTTCCCTCATGGATAAAAAAAACGATTTCTTTATCTGGATTTAATCTTTTTAGATATTGATAAATTATAGCAAAAGAACAAATTCCATCGCAATCGCAATCTGCAATAATGGCGTAAGGCTTTTTATCAGAAATCGTCTCTTCAATAGTCTTTATTCCCATCTGATAATTATCCAAATCTTCAAAACTTTGTAAGCATTCTTTCGTTGGATGAAGGAAGGTTTGAACGTCCTGAATACCTCGCGCGCGAAGTAAGTTCTTTCCATAGTCTTCTTTTATCTCTTGATTTACTAGTCGATATTTCACTTCACAATTACTCTCCTTTTCAATAGCTCTTCAAATTTTTCTTGTCCCTCATCTACTGGAGAGTCCTTCTTTTTCGTAAGATTTTCTCTATCATAGATAAAAGAAAAATTTGAATAATTTTTATATTTACTACACATTTTCCACAATTTTTGAAAATAGTCTTCGCTTCCGGGCTTTTCTTCATTATCAAAGCAGATAACAATTTCTTTTGGTTGGGCATAACGCATCAAAATATCAAGTTGATATTTATTGAATTGACTTCCACAAGAAGCAACTGAACAATTAGGAAATGAAAAATTTTCACACATAAGAACGCTTTTCTCTGCTTCAAAGACATAGCAAATTCCATAGCGTTTGATGTTTTCCAAATTTTTATCTAAACCATAGAGATTCAAACTTAATGGATGAGAATACCATTTACCCTCAATTTGAACTGGCATATACTTTCCTACGTTTTCTACTTCCCACTGATTGAGCGCTCGCCCTCTAATTCCAACTAATCCGCCCCTAACATTATAATGAGGAATTATGATTTTATTTTGACCAATAGAAAAACGAATATTGAATTTATCCATAGCCTTATGAGAAATTCCTTCCTCTTCCCAATCAGCAGGATACTCCTTTATAAAAACATCCAAGATACCTTTTTCATAAGTTGGAAGCTCTCGTCTTTCTTTTTTGGGCATAAACTCGTTTCTTTTTGACTTATAGCTTTCATTGATTTCTGTGTCAGTAAATCTTTTCTCACCATAACTCCGAACAAATTCTAAAACATCCTCATGCCAGTCATAAGTGATTCCTCTCGTTTCATAATAATGTTCAATAAAACGAAAGATATTCTGCGCGCCACATTCACTATAACACATAAAAATATGTGTATTCTTATAGTAATAAAGTTTCCAAGATGCTTCATCTAAATTAGTATTGTGACACGCAGTTTTACATAAAAGGAAATCTCCCTTATCTTGCCAAGGAATTTCCAATTTATCCAAAATTTTCTCTACTATTTCATCAGTAAGATTTTCAATTATTTCTCTATAATCCAAAGAAATCTCCCTTCTTACTTATTTATCTCCTCTAAGAATTTTTGCTCTTTTTCATCTAATTCCCATTCAACCTTTTGCTGAGTATCATAAAAATCAAGAATAGGATTCATCCTATCATCAGTTACGAATAAATCGGTAAGTCTTAGCGTCCCTGTGTTGAAATAACTCCAAATACGAACTTGAGTCCAACGACCCGATCGAACTTTGAATACATCAAAAACTCGATTCGGAATTATGCCACCCATCAAATTTCCATCTTTTTGAAGTATATCTATTTCATCTTTCGTAGGTCGAGCGCCGATTATGCCATTATCTGCTTTATTGATTGTCGCTCGACCACCAGCTAAACTTGCTTCATTTCGTATCTCTGAATTGTCATCTGCTTTGGCATTCACTTGGGTTGAAGTAAAAATTGAAACATTCTGCTCAATAGCTAAATCTTTTAGAGCTGTTGCCATCAATGATAAAATTTCATCATTTCTGAGGTTATGCCCTCGAAATTCATTCAAAACTCCAGGAGAAATAAAAATATAATCAAAAAAGACATAACGTCGTTGGGAAAGAATTACTTCCTCTCTAACACTTAGTTTTATTTGCTCAATAGAAGGATTTGGTATTCTCATTAGTTTTAAAGTTTTATAGGTCTTGATTATACGGCGCGCGACCTCAACTCTTTTTCTTTCATCATCAGTAAGAGTATTGAACTTAAATTTAGATTCTTCTACTCCACTAAGATATGCCAAAATCATTTTTATTATTTGTTCTGGTTTCTGCTCTGTCATAATAAAAAGGACTGGCTCACACGCACCATTTTTGACCCACTTCCCATCTGCTTCACTATAGAAAAATGGAAAAGCCAATTTGCACGCATCTGCGACAGAAAGCCTTGTTTTACCACATCCACTAGAAAGGCTTCGTATTGTGAGAGCCCCAAGCTCTGCGCCATTTATAATTGACGAAAAAATCTCTCCATTGATTGACAGTCCAATACCTTCTTCGCTACCAAATGCTTCAATTACATTATCAATTTCATTCTCTAACTCCCAAGTTTGGACAGTTTCATTTTGGATATAGGATTTTTCTACATCCAATAAATTCTTCTTGACTTCTTTCAGTATATCATCTACTGAAAGATTTTTGAAGCGTTGATTTATATCAAAGGCTTTAGGCTGAGTTAGGTTTTCACAATAGATATTACTAGTGTCAAGACCCATTCGTTTGAGGTCTCTTACTAAATTGAACTTTTTTAGTTCATTATAATAATAAGGAAAATTACCTGGCTCACTCATAAATTCAGCGTCTTGAAGATACTCAATACCGTTATTTTGAGAGAAAACTAGTTGTCCACTTGGCGTGCTTTCAAGATAACTTGAAATATCAACTGGAGTAATATGAGAAGCGCCACCTCGATACAAGTTATCAATCGCAACAAATAAATAACGAGTAAAAGTAGAGGAGAAATCTGTGGGAGTTATTGTATATTTATCTATCTCACTCAGATATTGAGGGCGCTTCATTAGACTCCCAATAATTTGGAGTTCTGTATTCTTATCAATCATTCAATATCCTCCAAATTCCATCGAGACTTTTTCTTTTGGGATGTAGTTTTTGGCTTTTTTAGTAGAATTTTTTGCTGAGACTCTCGTTGTTTGATTTGTTCTTCAATTCCAGCCAAAGTCCCTCGTTCATTATTCTCTCTTTGCTTCCAATAAGTAGTAGCTTCTTCGTAGATAAAAGGGACAATTCCTAGTCCTCCATGGCCCTTTGACCAGTCTCCATTCCTAATCTCATAGAAATATTTTAGTGTATAAAAAATGCCTTTATAAGTTCCAATTTTATCTTTTTCGACAAATTTTTTCAATTGAGCTTCACAAAGATGATAGTCATAAGAAACTTTTAGGTCGTGTGCGATAAAATCATAAATACGTTTTTTCCAATCCTTATCTTTTAGGATGTTTCCTTTCTTTAAATTTTCATAACAAGATTTGTGATAGTACCATCCTTTGGATGGCATTACCCATTCTATATCCGCGCCAGATAGTTGTGCATCAAATCTTTCCTTGCAGGCACGGCAGGTAACTAAATGTTTTGCCATTTATATCCCTCCAATCTTATTATATTATATCACGTTTTTCCAAAAATGTCAAAAAAGAGGTAGGATTTCTCCTACCTCTAATTTAATTCTATGAATTACATCGCACGCAAATCCATGACAGCGAGCTGTAAAAGAGAGACTTGATCTTCGGTAACCTCCGATAGTTTTATCTTTCGTCCAAACACCATCTCTACCTTTTTAGACATAGCACGAACTACTGCTTCCTTATCTTCATCGGTTTGAGCGTTATTTACCTTAGTGGTCCAAATCTCACGGGCTTCAGACATTAGAGCGTTGAAGTCGAGTTTTTCTTCCTGGAAAGTCGGTGCTTCATCAGTTACTAAACCACCATTCTTTTCTTCCATATCAATAGCCTTAGCTACTGCTTGTTCAAGTTCATGGAAACCAAATGGAATACGAGGCTCAAGATACTTATAACGAGAGCCTGCGGTAATAGTAGGAGTAGCACGGGTTTGAATCCACCGGTCACTTTCTCCTTTTTCATTCCAAGTTTGGGTAATAACTCCAATAATATCGACAAGGCCATTGACAATCTTCAAGCAGCGATTATTGAGGTCAGGCTTATAACCTACTACCTTTCCATCATCATCAGTTGTTTCTTTTAGATGACAAGTCATAATAAGGCCAAAGCCCATCATGGTAATTTTACGAAGACAATTCTCAAATTCCTTTGAAGTTTGACTATATCCCCCGCCATAGGGGATGTCTCCGATTTTACTTACACCGTTCTGCTGACAGATAAATTGCTCACAAAGGTCATATAGAATACCAATAGTATCAATACAAACAGTTGAATACAGTTGTTTTGCTTCAGGCTTTTCTAATTGACGAAGAACTAGCTTAAAATCAGCAAACTTCTGAATAGGAAGAGCATGAACGCCAGATTGAGCATTTGTGCCGATCTCAGTCGCAAGAATTAGCGCTTTATCACTTTGGGCACAAAATTCAGTCTTTCCAATTTTAGGAGCGCCCGCTAGAAGAATAAATTTAGAACGCAGGTCGCGAGAGATTTTATTGGGTTGGAGGGAAAAAATATCAATAGCCATAACTATTTACCTCCTTAAAATCCCATGTCGTCTCCTGCTAAACGAGAAGTAGTCGGCGCAGGAGTCTTCATCTCACCCTTTACTTTGTTCATATCCTTAGCCTTCTGGGCCTCCAAACGAGCCTTACGTTCCTTCATTGCTTGTGCGAGGTCCTCAACATCAAAAGCCTGCTCACCCTCTAGAGCACTCTGAGAACCACCAGTAATTAGTAGCTCACTAATACTACGGGTACGAGTCTTTTCAATGGCCTCACCAAAATCAACATCCTCAATATAAGTCTCAGTAGTAGAGGTAAAGTTCAAACGACCATTAGCCTTGAAGGTATAGTCAGGCTCCCAATATTGAGTAATAGCATTGATAACATTAGGATTAGAGGCATATAGCTTCACTACTTCAACTTGCTTATTCCAATTAGGAACAATAGCAGTAATCTCTAGCTTCTTTGGCTCAACTTCAATACCTTCCTTATCAACAACATAATTGATATTAGAAACGGCAAAAGTTAGAGAGAAGCTAGCTTCTGGCTTGAAATCACCAGTAGCCTTACCAACGAAAGAGGCGGTAATGCGGGGAGAACTTACAAAACGACCGTCCTTGGAAAAGAACTCGTTCATCTTGATTTTTGCACCAGTAATACGAATCTTATCAGCACCTTCGCGTCCGCCGGCAGAAGCAATGGACATAAACTCTTCCTTGACACGCTGAATGCTTTCATAGGAGGGATTCAGACCTCCATCCTTCTTATACTTTTGACTAAAAAGATGGACGGGGATTTCAAGATGTAGAGGAACAGCGTTTACAACTTGCTCAACAAGTACCTTGATAGTTCCTCCAATTGTCTCGATTGTCTCGCCATTCTTGACAAAAGAACCATACTTCAAATCAGTTTCACTTAGTAGACCTTCAATACGAACACGGTTTTCGGCTTCATGTAGCATACAATTTTTCTCCTTTTTACATTTACAATAATTACTTTGGTTCTTTCATAAAAAGGTAGGAGGGAATTCCTCCTACCAAATTACTAAAATAAATTACTCAGCGTCGTCGCTGGGGACAAAGGTAGCGCCGGCATCAGTTAGATTTACATAAACTACGGGCTTCTCAGCACCCTCAACCTCAACCTTCTCTCGCTCAACTAGACCCTTCTTCTGTAGGTCGGTTACGTTAGCACCTACGGAACGAGAAGGACGACCGATGGCATTACAAATCTCATCGATAGAGACATGACCACCTGCATTCTTCACATAATCAAATACGCTCTGGCTCTTTTCTGTTAGCTTCATAATTTTTTTCTCCTTTTACATATAAATTATTTTATTATTAGATGAGTAAAGGTTTCATGCCTCTCTCAACTTTCTATAAATATTATAGCTAAAATTTACAAAACTTTCAAACTTTCAAACTTAGAAATTTTGGATTTTTATTACTTTTGAATTTTCTCCTAATTTTAGAGTCTTGACTCCTTGCGTACCACGACTTAATACAGGAATTTCCTCAGCTTTTACTCGAATTTGGGTAGTAGAAGATACAACTAAAATATCACTAAGGTCAATAATCGGTAGAAAGTCGCAAAGATTATCTGCTCTTTGAATCTTTACTCCTTTAGTTGCCCGTCCAGTAATTTTGAACTCGTTTATATCAGTCCGCTTTGAATACCCATCTTCACTCACAGAGAGGATTTCTCTTGTTTCTTTAGGAATGACTCGTCCAGAAACAACCTTATCTCCCTCATTTAGCTTGATACCTACAACCCCTCTGGCTACTCTACCAATAGGTCTAATATCTTTAGTTTCGATAATGATAAAGTTTCCTTCCTCAGTGAGAATACCGACTCTTTCATCTTTCAAAATAAGAATAGAAGCAATTAAATCATCATCATCTAACTTTAGAGCCTGAACGCCCGTATTTCTTCGTAAATTATACTCAGAAAGCGCTGACTTCTTTAAAATTCCATTCTTTGTAAGAAAGAGAATATTTGAGGATTCCGTGTCTTTAGAAAGAATTGTAGCTGATTTTATTTCATCATCTCCGTTGATGGGTAGAAGTGAATTTAGATATTGCTTTTCTCCAATATTGAATTCTCCTATCTTCAAATGGTAAAAAGCACCGCGCTGTGTGAAAAAGAGAACTTCATCTGTATTGTTTCCAATTAGAGTATCAACTACAAACTCTCCTTTATCAAGCTTGAACTTTGAACCCACACCATTTCTTCGTTGAGAATAAAGTGTAGAAGTTTCGCTAACAAATACAGCTCCCTCATTTGTGAAAGAAAGAGACAGTTGCTTTTGCTCGATTGTTTCTTCATCATTTGAAATATTCAAAATTTTGGTACGACGTTCATCACCAAATTTTTCAGCAACCTCGCGCAGTCCTTTTTCAATTTCTTTTTTGAGAAGAATTTCATCACCTAAAATGGCTTCAATTCTTTCTTTTTCAGCTTCAAGATTGGATTTTTCAGTTTCTAACTTTGTAATATCTAAATGAGTTAAACGAGAAAGCTTTAAGTCTAGAATAGCCTTTGCTTGAATTTCATCAATATTCAGTAGGCGCTGAAGGCCAATTGAAGCGTTTTTAGCATCTGCACATTTTTTGATGGTTTTTACCACTTCATCAATCATTGAAATAGCTTTCATCAAGCCTTCAATAATATGAAGTCGTGCAAGAATCTTCCTTCGGTCAAACTGAAAGCCATTTATATATACGCTTTTTTCATGGTCTAAATGAGATTGAAGAAGTTCCTTCCACCCAAAAACTCTTGGAAAACGGCCATTTTCCAAGAAAGTAAAATTTACTCCATAATAACTTTCAAGAGAAGTATTCTTGTAAAGATATTTTAGAATCTTTTCAGGAGAGGCGTTTTTAGAAAGATAAATCTTGATTAGAGGAGTCTTACCAGTCAGGTCATTGAAACGATCAATTCCTGGGTTTTCTTCTCCATTTATAATATCTTCCAATTGCTTGCAAATAGTCTCTGTATAAAGCATATAGGGAATTTCAGAAACGACTAAACATTTTTCTTTCTTATCCCAATCAACAACACTTCTTAGCTTACAAGCAGGCCCTGTTCCAAGTCGATGACTTTCTTTTACCTCATCAGCATTGAGGAGGACCGCGCCAGTGGCGAAATCCGGAGCGCAATAAATTTCATCAAAATCGATATTTGGATTCCACAGCAACCTAATAAGAGCTTCATTTAGTTCCTTCAGATTGTATTGAGGACAGGAACAAGAAGCACCAACTCCTATTCCATACGACCCATTTACCAGATTGTAAAAGCCTTTTGATGGCAGAACCATTGGATATTGCTCCGTATTATCATAATTATCTCTCCATTCTTCAATAACTTCTTTTTGTATATCAGAAAAAAGATAATTAGCCAAAGGAGAAAGACGAGCACTTGTATATCTTGGAGCACTCCAAGATCCAGAAGCTAGTAATGTCCCATAAGAACCTTCTACTTCAATAAGAGGATAGCGCATGGCAAAAGGCTGACCAGCTCGCATTATCACTCCTTCGGCACTACTGTCTCCATGGATATACATTCTAAAGCAAGAGCCAATTGCCTTCAAAGTCTTCTGAAAAGGTTTTTCATGAACAAACTTATCAGTATAAAGACAATAAAAAATCTGACGAGCAGAAGGTTTCAATAAGTCTCGTGCGTCAGGGAGGGCGCGCGATTGAAGAACCGCTCCTCCAAATTGGAGGAAACTTTCTTTTATAATTGGAGTCAAATTTACTTCCATTTTACAGCTCCTTTCTTTTTCATTATAATATAATTATATCAAAAAAAAGAGGGGAAATCAAATTTCCCCTCCTTATTCTCGAATTTCTGAAAAATCAATATTTTCAAAAATAAAATCATGTTTAGGTTTACTGTCTTTTCCCATCAAAGAGTAAAGGAGGCTATAGGTCTCTTCATCTGGAATTAGCGTATCAATCCGCTGAAATTCAGCAGAGAACATGGCCCGCCTTGCCTGCTCTGCGCTTAAACCACCAAGTCCCTTATTTCTTTGAACAATTCCTTTAATAGTTTTTCTAACTCGATTGAATTCTTCATCACTATAATAATAAGTTTCCTGCTTTCCATTTTTTACTATATATAAAGGAGAACGCATCCAACATAGCCGACCTTCCTCAATCAATTGAGGAGCTACCTTATATATAGCACACATAATCAATAGAGCAATAGCTTTTCCGTCACTATCTTCATCTGTTAGAATTCCAATTTTACCATAGCGAAGCTTCTTACTATCATATTTTCCAGGAATGATATTCATAGCACTCAAAAGAAGTTTTACTTCTTCATTTTGGTAAAATTTTTCATCATCATTAGAAAAAGAGTTTATCAGTTTTCCCCGCAAAGCTAAAATTCCAAAGTGTTTTTCGTCTCTCGCAACAGCAACACTTGAAGCAGCTGATAATCCCTCAACGAGTAAAAGCGTTGAATCTTGTCCCAAAAACTCCGCATCCTTCAGCTTATCACTCGCAAAAACTTTTTTCCGTTGATTCTTTTCAACTTCTTTACCAGCTTCAAGAACTTGACGGCGCGCTTTTTCAGCTACCTGCTCAGCCTTAGCTTCCTTTGTGAGAAGTTCCATTACTTTTTCAAATTCATCAGAATGCTTTCGTTCAAACTCCTCTAACATTTGTCCCGTCGCGCGCTGACAAAGCCCTCGAAGTACGGGATTATTTACTTTTGTCTTTGTTTGGTCGCTAAAACTCGGCTGAGGAACTTTACAACTAACAGCATAGAATAGTCCTTTTCGAAGTATATCAGGAGAGACTTCACCTTTGATTTTTTTCTTAAAATAATTAGTTAGCGCAGTTTTGACTCCTGTTAGACTTGTTCCACCAGCAGTGTTTTCAAGACCATTAGTAAAAACGTGCCATTCCTCATTTCTACTACTAGTCCAACACATTACAATTTCAGCCTCAACATCATTTTCCTTCATCGTAATATGAAGAGGAGTTTTATTTAAGGGCTTGTTAGCACAAGTTTTCATAAAGTCTAAAAGCCCATTTTTAGCTTGGTATTGAACTTTTTCTTCCTCTCCCTTTTTGTGATTATTCAAAATAAAAGTCAAGAAGGGGTAAAGATACGACCAGTTCCGACACATTTCTTTTATGTCAGAAAATTTGAGGTCAATTGGTTCGAGATTATAGACTTCTTGAGATGGGGTGAAATCAACAAAAGTTCCTCGATTATTTGAACTACCAGTTGTAAGTGAAACCTTTTCTCCTTCTTTTAGGACTAGTTCGCACTGCTTTCCATCTCTCATTGATACAGCACGGAAGGTATCGCTCGACAAGGCTGTCCCTTTTGCCCCAATGCCATTGAGGCCTCCCACGTTTTGGTAAATTTTATTATTGAATTTTCCCCCACTATGCGGAAGAGTATAAATTGCTTCAAGGGCGTCGACGCCATCTTCTCTCGGACCGAAAGGACATCCTCTTCCATTATCGAGAACCGTTATTCGGTTTCCATCATAAAGATCAACAATAATACGATTACAGAACCCCATTGTAGCTTCATCTATACTATTTGTAATGATTTCACGCACACATTGAAGCACTCCTTGATTGTCTGCGCTACCCATATACATTGCGACCCTAGAGCGAACAGCGTCTTTGAAACTTAAAGTTTCAATAGAGTTAGCATCATAGCTCATTCATTTTCCTCCAAAATCTGATAACCTTCAAATCTATCCAAATACATAGGATAGTAGAAAACACCATCAAAAAAATAACCAACAATACTAAGTGGTGGCTTTGTATTTGGAAAAACGATATGGCCAATTGGATATTGGCTCTTTACTTCTTTAAGTGAATTATAACCTTTCATCACAGTCTCCTTTCTACATTTATAATAATATTATACAACAAAATAGAGGAGAAATCAAATTCTCCTCTACTTAAAATTTTCTCTCAAAATTGCCACTAATACTGGAACGCCGATTGAATTTCCAATTTGCTTATATAGTTGAGTATTAGATAAATAAGAAACCTTATCAAAATCATCATCCGTAAATCCCATTAGACGCCAGCATTCTCTTGGAGTAAGTTTTCTTACTTCTCCATTGTCTAAAATTTTTGGCTCTCGATGTCCCCCTTGCATTGTAGTAAGAGTTGGACACATCCCATCAATAGCATAAACTCGTTTAATACTATCGGTAGCTTTCATTTCAAGGTTCCCAATTTGATGAAGCCCACTTTTTTGATTTTTCCCCTTATCTTCAAATACAAATGGTTTATTCATGTAATATTTTCTATCAACTGTTGACTCTAAAAAATCTCTAAGGCATTTATTTGTTAATTTTCCCTCTGGTATTTTAGGGTCATTAACTAAAGAAGAAAAACAAAAAAGTCTTTCTCTGTTTTGAGGAATTCCAAAATTATTCAAATTCAAAATACCATAGGAGCTTTTATACCCCAGTTCTCGTAAATAATTAAGATATTTCTCAAAATTTTGCTTATGTGTTGGCCCAATAAGGTTTTTTACATTTTCCATCAATAGGTAGGTCGGTTTTTTTTCTCTTATTATTCTTAAAGCTTGCCAAAGCAAAGAGGAACGGGTTCCACTATTTTCATCTAATCCATTCTGTTTACCCGCTATACTAATATCTTGACAAGGAAACCCAAAAATCAGCATATCAAAATCGGGCAAATTTGAAGACTCAATTTGACTAATATCTCCATAATTCTTTGTCTCACCATATAAAGAATTATAACTTTGAATAGCAAATTTATCTATTTCGCTAATTCCAATAACCTCAAAGGAAATATGAGAGTCTATAAAAGCTTTTCTAATAGCTCCAATTCCAGCAAATAATTCAAATATTTTTATCAATAATTCTATCCTCCTTAAAAGAGAAAGTCATAAAAGGGACAATTTTCATTTCATGGCACTTTTTTAGTAAGCTAAATCTCGGACGACGCCCTTGCAAACACTGCTCAGCAAATGTTTGAGTTTTATTTACATAAATATCTTGAATATTTTTATCAAAAAGGTAAATTTCAACTGTATCGTTTTCACAAATAAAGTGCATTAGAACTAACTTATCCCATTCGCTTTTAGGCCCAAAAGAAGTAGGTCCTCCTTCTTCATTTTTCGATAAGGTAGAGACTGCTTTAATTTGATAGGACGTTCCATTTTCATCCACGCAATCAAAAGAAGAATGACACTTAAACTTTTTGTTGTTTGTCCGACAAGCATTAAAAAGAATGCAAGCCAGTCCTTCACTAATAATCTCGGGTAGATTAGTCCGCCGACTTTCAAGAGACATAATTTCTTCATTTAGCTGTTTATAAGAATAATAAATTTTTTTGAGCTTCTGATAATCAATTTCATCAAAATAGTCTCCTGTACCATAATATTTTTCACCATTTTCAATAACAAAAATATTCTTTTTTACCATTATTGTTCCTCTTTTTCTTTTTTTTATTATAATAATATTATATCCCAAAACTCCAAAAATATCAAATTTCCTAAAACTAACTTCCAAAATCTACTTATAAATACAAAGGAGAAATATTATGACATCCAAAGAAGCAATTCAAAGTGTAAAAGACTATGTACTTGCTGGCAATAAAAACCTCCAAGTATTAGATATTTTACTAAATAATGTAGCAACCAGCGCCGTCGCAGAGGTTCCACCCACAACTGAAAATAAGAAAGAAGAAGGAGAGGTCTAAAACCTCTCTCTTTTTCTATCATTTTTATATATATTGATTATAGTTGCCATATCTTGAACACAAGCATCACAAAGACAAAATTGTTCTGAAGCTATTTCTTTTTCACTAAAAACAACTGCATCTCTACATCCTCCACGAGCGATTATACTATTATCCCAAATTGGAAGAAACCAAGTATTATAGGAAGTTGGATTAGGAATATAAGTTTCACAAAAATCACAAAAAGTTTTAGTCATCTTTTTCCTCCACCCAAGAGAGCCAGCGCATCACTAGGTCTTTGTCACTAATATTACAAAGCCCATATGGACAGTCCTGGTTCATTTCACAAAAACTTACGAGACTTCCATCATAGTCTTCTGTGTCTGGACAATTATTACAAAAAGTATCCACCATCCATTGGTCATAAACTGTACCTTCAAGCGCCATTTGGCCAGATAGAAATTCTGCCATTTCTTCTATTGAGAGATTTTTGAGTTTTTCAAAATTTGTAAGTGCCATTTCTTAGTTCTCCTTTCACTTTTATTATATTATAAAAGAAAAGTAAGAGAAAATCAAATTTTCTCTTACCCTCCAGCTTTCATATTCAATTGCTTTTGCGTCCCGTACAAGTCGATATAGAATTTTTCTCTCTCACTCTGTTTATCTTTCGGAACCTCTTCTAAAATTTCAAAACTGTAATTCCAAATTCCATTCCGTGCCATATGAGTATGAAGTGTTGAACTGGCAGCTTTCTCCATACCCAGTGCAGTCTGAATATGAGCTTGCCATCTATCCTTGAAATTGACGGTTCGGCCTATATAAGCTTCCCCAGTTGGGATATAAGTAATCTTATAAATTCCTCCAACTTTTTGCCCAACAACTCTCTTTATCATTTCACTTACAGGGCGCCGAGCGATACTCTCCCATATGACTTTGGGAAGAACCTCTTTATGACTTAAACGGTTCTTCATACTATCAAGAATCTTTATATCTTCTATATCGTTTTGCGTAAGTTGGATTTTATAGAAGTCTTCTTTTTCAATTAGTTCTCGTTCTCGTCGTATCGCTTCATTTACAGCATCGCGCCGACTGCGAAAATCTTCTAATTCTTTTTTAAGATAGGAAAGCTCATTATTATAACTTCTTTGTTTCGCTTGGAATTCTTGTTGAGCGTTTTCTTCTAAATTTTTGTATTTTTCTTCTAAAGCCTTCCGATATAACTCATCAGTATTAGATTTTAGTTTTTGAATATTTTTTTGTTGTTTTAGTAAAAGGAAAATACCTCCTAAAATCAATAAAACTAAAACTGCTATCATATTCTTACTCCCAATTTGTAATTCTTGTACGCTTCTTTCTTTGTGGCGTCATCCATAAAACACCATCTCGCGCACGAGTAATCCCAACATAGGATACTCTACACTCTTCGGGGCTCCAAAGATTCAATCCAACGCAAGCTACATAATCCCATTCCAAGCCTTTCGCGCTGTGTACAGTCAAAACCTTTACTGTATTTTCTTCCATTTTTTTATCTAGTTCCTCTTTTTTGAGGTCTCCTTGCTTGAAGCTATCACAAGGAATTCCGTTATCAACCAGATAATCTTTGATAGTATCGACTTGGGCATTAGTCCGTGCTAATACTGCCCATTTATAATATTTTTTACTAATATTTATCATATCTAGGATTAGCTGTTCACTATAAGGTTTCATTGCCACCGTTCCTTTAACATGGCGTATAGCAATACTATCATCACTCATACTACATTTTTGAAGAGTAGATTTTGCAAAACGAAGAACATCAGGACAACAGCGATAATTTTCATTCATAGAATAAACTTTTGCCCCAAGTTCGTACTGATAACGCTTCAAAAGATCCGGACGACTGCCTGCAAAGCCGTATATCGACTGTCGTAAATCAAAAACAATAAAATATTCTTTTGCGTGAAGCATTTCAAAAATAAATTTTAGTTGAATTTCATTACTATCTTGGGCTTCATCACATAAGCAAATATCGATATTCGGCGCGCATTCTGGATGCTTTTGCATTAGATGAAAAAGTCCATCGAATTTTTCATCGTTCATATACTTTATAGCTTCTTTTACACCATTTCTGAGCAGAAGATGAGCGCAATAAGAGTGGATGGTTCCAATAAATAGGTTATCATTATTATCAATTTGAAGACGCTTTTTCATTTCTCCAGAAGCCATATTTGTAAAGGTAAAAGCTACCACACTTTTTCCTTTTTGAATACTTTGGCGAACTTTCTCAGTCAAAACTCTTGTTTTTCCTGACCCACTCGCGCTACTCACAAAGATAATTGGCTCTGTTGCTTCTAATATCGTATTCTGTATATTACTTAGTTCCAATTCCTTTCACCTCTTTCTTATATTATAACATTTATTTTAATAGGTGTCAATTTTTTGGAGATTTTATAAGTGATTTTGACTTATAAGTAGAAACTTATAGGAGGTAAAGGAAATGGAAATGCTAACTTTGATTGTTGCACTATCTGCCGTACTTTGGTATGTAATCGACCGCGTGCATCCTCTATGGGAAAGTCTTTCTTATGGGAAGTGGATTACTCTTGTGGTTGCCGGTATTGGTTCTTTCTGTCTAGTATTTTCTTTCGGTCTAGACCTAATTTTTGCTTGTGGTCTAGTAGACAGTGTAAGTATGGCTGGTCAAATTCTAACTGGCTTTGTACTAATGTCTGGTTCTAGCGCCATTAGCGAGGTTATTGCTCGTATCAAGGGCGAAAATAAGTAAAATAGAAAGAATAAAAAAGGAGAGGATTTTTGTCCTCTCCTCTTTTTTTTATTGATATAATTCCTCTTCCGTAGAAACAACTAACCAAGTCTGAATTATTTTCATAATTCCGTCTATAAAAGAATTGCCTCCTTGGGCGTGATAATCTTTATAAACAGCGCAAACAAATTCTTTGTCATATTGTAATATTTTCTTATAAGGTAAATATTTATAATAAATTCCTACAATATCTTTCCTAAGCATATCATTCGAAGATTTAATAAGCATTCCTAACTTTTCATCTTGTAGACGATTTTTCTCTTCAAACGTTGTTATAATAAGAGTTAAAATTTGCTCGGCAACTTTTTCGGTTGTTTTTTGGACAATCTCTTCCTGCCTTTTCTTTTCAGCTTCGATTTTCTTTTTCTTCATCTTTTGAAACCATTCAAAGTTTCCGCATACTTTTTCTAAAACCTGCCAAAAAAGAAAAATTAGAATGAGGATGCCTCCAAGGCTATTCGCAACTTCTTGGATAGTCAAAAGAAATCCCTCCTTTCTACTTCAAATTATAAGTAGAAACGAGGGACTTTTTCTCTATTTTTTTAGATATTCTCGATAAGCATTATCATTGTGATAACGAGTTCGCGCTAAATAAGCATCATTTAGTAGGTCTTTCACTGAGGAAATTTTATCCATATCCCACCAAGGAATACAGTAAAGAGGAATTTTATGAGAAAGACAGTAACTTATTTTTTCTCTGTCTCGCTCTTGGGCTTTTAGGAAATCAGAGCGACTTTTATAAAAGATTTTTGTAAATTCCGTATGCTGACGTCCTTGAATTTCTAAAAGAATATTCTTTTCAGGAAGAAAGAAGTCAAATCTATAATATCCATGATGAAGGTCACTAAAGGTCTTCTCTTTTATAAATTTGACTTTTTCTTTATTGAGAATTTCAATTACTTTTTTCTCATAAGATGAAACTTTATACATTTTCAAAAATTCGATACCAGTCGCATTCAGTTGCCATCTTATCGTCTCTTAGGCGAACAGGGCGCGGATGCCTTAGACCATAGCTATCAGTCATGACTTCCATTGCGGTAATCTCAATGACCTTTCCAAGATAGGACTTCCAGTTCAATAAAATTTCCTCTTCAAGTCCACTGAGATTTCCAACTTGGACTAGTTTTCCATCTTTATAGGCTCCAATTTTTAGTGAGCCAGCACCACCCAAGAAATACATTTTTGTAATTGGTTCGATAGGGTCTCCATCACTGTAGTTCTTATAGAGCGCGCCCTCGACTTTCTCACCAGTAGATAAATTTTCCCAGTACTTCCAGCTCATAAGTTCTTTTCCATTATAAAGACGAGTCGGCGCGTTTGCTCCCATAATTACTACATCCAGAGTCTCTTGAAGTTCTTTCTTTACTTTGATTGTCATATGTGCAGGAGTCCGCTTGAAATAAATTGGACAGTCCTTACGGGTAATTACTACCCCTTCTCGACCAGAGGCCAGGTAGTCTTGAAGATGAGCCCATAGCTCCTTCCCATTATAATACTTAGCCCACTCCACATAGGGAGAAGTAAATTGAGTAGAGATTTTCTCTAAAAGTTGAAAACGCTCAATTGCTTTTGTATCTACTAAATTTACTCCATCATAGGCACAAATATCAAAAATATAGAAATGAAGCTTTTGACCACTCTCTTGGCGAGCAATACACTTATCTTTGAGACATCCCAAAAGAGAAGTAATATTTTTTGAGCCTTCATGCCCAGGAAGATAACACTCACTTAGAAGAGCTGTTCCATTTGGTAATTGCGTCATAAAATCTTGAAGCTGAGGAACCCATTCAATCTTATTTACGGCTTCGCCTTTTACATTCTTATTGCGCGCAACCATAAAACAATTTCCATCTTCATCCTTTATGAGACGCTGATAGTAGCCATCAACTTTTAGAGCGCCATAGTAGTCTCCACTGTAAATAGCATTTACTACTTCAGACTTCCGCTTTTCCTCAGAATAAGAAGCAGGAATACTCCAGTACTTCATACTCTCGACATTTACCCAATCAATATCACCAATAAATCCTTTCACAGTTTTTCTCCTTTCAGAAATTGTTCTACAAAAATATTCGCGGCAATTTTAAGATGTTCTAAACTATAATTATTTTTAACTCTAATATCATAATGATAATTATGAATTTCGCTATCAGCATGATTTGATTGAGGCAAATTATCGACCTCTTTTCTTTCTACTATCAGAGTCAACGCTCCCATTCCGTCTACAAATTTTTGGATTTCTTTTGGTTCTCGACACATTATAAAGTAGAGACATTTTTCTTCATTGTATCCAAACTGCTTCCAAATTTCTTTACACCCATTATAAGAATCAATAATATCTTTATAGGGAATATCATTCCATTGGGTCAAAATATCTTTTAGGTCTGATAAAAATTTTCTATCTTTAGGAGTTTTTTGACCATTCCAACCACAAAACTTAGCAACTTCTTTTACTAAATCAACTGTGGAAATAATTCTACAACTATAAGGACCGACTCTTTCTTCCATTATTTTTTGAACCATTTCACAGAAAGTGTCTTTTCCCGCTCTTGGTGCGCCATTTACAACTATTATCATTATATATAATTATACTCCTTACATATAGTCTATATAGGGCTCTCACCTATTTCTTACTCTATATCATTTTTGTTTCTTTTTATATAAAAAGAAAATTTTTCTGCTTACAGGTTTATTTATATCATAAATCCAGACAAAAAGCAAATTTTAGATTTGTTTTCGGGCTTCTACGGCTAACTTATCAACTTCATTGTTCCAATCTTTTGCCCCTGTATGTCCTTTTACTTTTTCAAAAATAAAATTAGTATTTTCGAAGAATGGAATAAGTTGAAGCCATAATGTCTTATTAGCAACTGGTTCTTTTTTAGAATTTTTCCATCCATTCTTTTGCCAATTTTTATACCACTTTTGAGTATAACAATTATGACAATAAGCGCTGTCAGTTCGAATTGTAATTTTTTCAAGTGGATAGAATTCCTTTGCCCATATACACCCTTCAATAATAGCTATCAATTCGCAGATATTATTTGTAGCTTCAGGAATCGGCATTTTCCATTCATAAATTTTTTCTTCATTCTCCACCGCAATAAAACTTGAACCACCAGGGCCAGGATTCCCACTACAGGCGCCGTCAGTATAAATATAAATCACTTATAATATTCCTCCCAAATTTCATCTGGTGTAGCTTCAATTTCTGTAAAGGTAAAATCTAAAAACTTCTCAATATCGATTCCATCGGAAAAAGACCTCGCACGCTTAGTGCGCCGGATATCTTTTGGGGAAAATAAATGCTTCCAAAAACCCATTCCTAAAACAATCTTTTCACTATTATTGATATTGCTTACAAGGCGCGCTACCTCAAAAATATACATATGAGTATGATTAGTGGGGTCAAAATTTTTGAGTTCGATTTTATTATCGTGCCGTTTTGCATAGGACATTAGGTTCGTAGCTGTTCTACTCACAGCTAAATCATACATCTGAAAATCTTTCATAATATTTCTCCTTTTACTTTTTATATTATAATTATATAATAAAATAGCCAAAAATTCAAATTTATTATATGCTAATTTGACTTTTGAAAAAATTTGTGTTATTTACGGGCGTGCGCGCGTTTTATATAAAGGTATAAGAAAAAATTTGATTTTTTAGATTTTTTGAGGTATAATTTTTATAGAAATGAAAGGAGTTGAAATATATGCGAGTTTCACCAGATGATATTATTAGATTCAATGACTTATATTTGGAATTAAAGACTTATGCTGGAGTGGCAAGAGAAACAGGATTTTCCGCTTCAACGGTAAAGAAATATATTATAAAGGATTATGCCCCTGTTGAAAAGATAGAGACACAGAAGTTCAGTGGAGAACTTCCTGAATTTGCGCCTGAGATTTTTCGCAAGCAGGATTGGACTTCTTTCTTGGATATGACCGAGGCAGAGTATGATGAAGTAAAAGAACTATGGAAGGAGATGTCTCTATGAAGAAATATTTTTACTTAGAGGAAAGTCCTTATATGAAGACCTATCAGGCTATTTATCTCAATCATGGGAATTTTCCTTTTGAGGGAAAGGTTTATGGTTCTTTCAATCTGATGCCGGCGCGCCTTTTGGGTCTGACTTATGCTCAGTATCTTCGTTTTTGTAGGGATGTACTCGGCGCGACCTTGGTAGGAAAGAATAGTAAGTATCCGGTAGCTTATTTTCGTCTCACTCCGGAAGTTCAGCAATTTGTAAAGCTTTTGAATAAGCGTGCTGAAATGGCCGTTTTTGAGCATGACCATCCTTATGATTTGGAAGTAAAACTGGATGGCACAATTGTGAAAAAAGGAGAAAGTGAATGATTTTTTCTATTGATAAGTTGGCAGAAGTTATCGGCTATGAAGCTTATAAGAATCTTATGGAAAAGACAGATTTTCCAAAAGAGCCAATGGAACTCATAGACGCCATGGGATGGGTTCAAAATCACTCTTCAAATAAAGAAAAATCATTATTTTCAAAGCTTTTTAGCGACTGGCGCACTTATGTAGGAATGGAACCTCTTGAAGTAGAGAAATTCGAAGAAGTTTTTGAAATCGTAAATAGCTCTATAATTTTGAGAAGCCTTTATACAGATTCTAGTTCAAGAGTTCAAGATAGTGAGAATGTGTTTGGGTCAAAGTATGTAGCTTTCAGCGAGGACATCAAGAAGAGTGAGAGAATCTATTCTTCAGTAAATGTAGAGAATGGTCAGTATATCAATGCTTCTTTCAATGTATTGAGCAGTATGGAAGTCAATAATTCTTCAAAAATAGAATATAGTCAGAATGTTTTCAATAGTAATGAAATTTCAAATTGTTATGGAGTCTATTCTTGTGAAAAGGTAGAAGACAGTTTAGGAATTTTCAATGTTTCTGCTGGTAAAGAAATTTATTTTTCTACCAATTTGAAAGGTTGTTCTTATTGTCTTTTTTGTAGCGGACTAAAAGATAAAAAATTTTGTCTTTTCAATCAAGAGATTGGTCCAAAGGATTGGTTTGTAATAAAAGAGCTACTATTGAACGAATGGTCAAAGGAAAATAAGAATTTTTATAAGGTTATTTCTTTTGAAGATGATGATAAAGAATGGTGTGGTTTTAGGACTTCTTCCAATGATAGTGTTAGTTTTTCTTATGTAGCTCAGAGAGAATTCTTTAAAGGAATTTCTTCGAAATTCTTGAAGTATATTCGTTCTATGCCTTATTATAATGAATGGCTTCTTTATCAGATTACCATGAATCCAAAAATTTTAGAAGAATAATAATTTGAAATTTTTTCTAAAATAAAATATTATATATTTGTAAAGTTTGAGAGGAGAACTTACTTAGAAATACTGAAAGGTGAGAGTTTTCTTCGGAAGCTTTTGGGAGAGGCGGATGCGTCCGAATCTTCCTTATCCCCAACTAGCTCAGTTGGTTAGAGCACCCAACTTTATCGCATAGTTTAAAAGTAAAATAGCTGTTCTAGTCAGAAGATGTAAGGGCAGGACTTACTGCGATAGCCAATAATTGGGAGGTCCTGTGTTCGACTCACAGGTTGGGGACCATTTATGCTGATGTAGCTCAGAGGCAGAGCGGCGCACTTGGGTAGTTTCATCTAAGAAAGATACCTAATAAGGAAATGTGAGTTCAAATCTTACAATTACCACAATAATGCGCAGGTCGAGATTTCGAAATTCTCCATCAGCTCCACTATTTGCAGAGTAAACTCAGAAGGCCTGAGGCTCGCCTGCTAAGCGATGCGTACTGAAAGGTATCAGCTTCGAATGCTGTGCTCTGCGCCATTTATTTTTATAAAAGGAGGGATGCTTATGGATATTGATGATTTGATTTTCGAGTCCGAATATGACCGGAAAAAACATAGCACAAAGTAAAACTTGGATAATACGTAAAAATATTATCCCCTTTATATAGGGAGTTAGTGGACAAGTGGACACAATCGGCTTTGACCCGATAGAAAAAGGAGCGTTACCTTTACTCCCTGCCACTAAAAATTTGAAATTTCTATAAAAATAATATATACTTTTTATAGAAAGTGAGAAAGGAGATATAAAAATGTCTCAATATCTAAATATTTTTTTGAAGTCAGATGGGAAATTTATTCCTATCAAAGACTATTCTCGTTCTACTTATCTTTATGATGAATTCCATGCTCCTTATGAAAAGATTTGTGAGTATAAGGCAGAAGGACTTCGTGAAATTGGCGCGCGACTTGAAAGTAGAGCCAATGACACTAAGAAATATATCCAAAAATTGGAGAGTTTGATTGCTCTTATTCCTAGTTTTCAGGGACAGGAGATGGAGGAGAAGATTTCTACTATTTTGGATTATAAATCTCAAATCGAGGAGGAAAAAGAAGAGTTGAAGATTCTTTATTCCCAAAGTTCTATTTGTTATTTTCTAGCAAGCATTGCAGAAGATTATGTTCCTGTTTATGCGGGAGTTGAAATCGCCGACCCGACAGACCAAGATGTAATTTGAAAAAGTTAGAAAAATTATATATAATATATATAGAAAGTTGAGAGGAGAATAAAAAAAATGATTCAGAGAGATAAGCTTCATTATGAAAATCGTCTGGCTCGTCTTATGACCAATCCGGTTGAAAATGCTAACCTTATCCGTAAGGTTCGGCGTCATCTGCGAAAACAGAAGTAAATAAATATATAAAAAATAGGTGCTACGAAGTGACCCGCGGTAGTCACAGTCGGAAGATTGGTCAAAGCTCGATTTGATGTTCGGACTAAAGATCCCTTCTGAAGCAGTAGTTAAATGGAATTTGAAGAACAGCCTATTTTATAAATGCCGGCGTACTCAAGTGGCTGAAGAGAATGGTCTTGAAAACCATGAGGGGTGTAAAAGCTCGCGAGCGTTCGAATCGTTCCGCCGGCGCGGTATCATAGAGAAGCCTTCCCGTGGCGATACTGTTTTGACTAATTCTCTAATTTTATATGGGTCAGTAGCAAATCGGCAACTGCGGCGGTCTCCAAAACCGCTTGGGTGGGTTCAATTCCCAACCGTCCCTGCCATATACCTCATTAGCTCAGTTGAATAGAGCAATGGTCTTCTAAGCCATGTGTCGTTGGTTTGAATCCAACATGGGGTACCATCGGTCACTGTCAATCGTAATAAATGCTGACAGCGAGGTTTAGCTATGTAGTTTCTCGTAAATATAAACCATAGCTATCGAAGTCTTTAAGGCATTGGTGCGCTGACTTCTGAGTAAACAAAAACGCACGCATTGCGGGTGGAGTGGCTACCCATCAGTACATAAATAGTAGCCTTATTTGCGCTTATAATTCAATGGTAGAATAGCGGTCTTTTAAACCGTCTATCCCAGTTCAACTCTGGGTAAGCGCACCATATTATTAGCAAAGGGAGCATTAGAGTAATTAACTAATGAGTAATGATTTCTCCTAAAATCAATCTTTGTTAATATATAATTTATTAGGAGGAATTATAATGAATACAAAAGATAAGGGTAATATTGGTGAAGCAGTTATATTAGCAGAATTTATGAAAAAAGGAATACCAGTTTCTATCCCCTTTGGAGATAACGCAAGATATGATTTAATTGCTGAATTTAATGGAAAATTAAATAAAATTCAAGTAAAGTATTGTAGTCAAGAAACTGAAAATCAAAGTATTTCTTGCAAAACTGCCAGTTCAACTAATCATACTACCAATAAACATTATACAACTTATGAAAATGATGTTGATTATTTTGCTTTCTATTTAGAGCCTTGGAAGATTTGTTGTTTAATTCCAATAGAAGAAATTGGAAATAGAAAAACTATTACTTTAAGAAAGACGAAACCAGCAAATAATCAGAGTAATTATTGGGATTGTTTTAATTATACTTTTGATAAAATTATTAAATAATATACTCGTTGAGCGTTCAAGTCGTTCCTGTTAGACCAATAACAAAAAGAAAACTTGAAAGTTTTCTAAAAATAATATATAATATATACATAAAGTTGAGAAAGGAGTAAGAAATGAATTCCAATACCAATTCACCCAAAAAGATGACTCCTTCCCAACTTGAAGGGTGGCTTGCAATTCGTAAGAAATGCGCACCTCAGAAATCCAAGAAAGCCTATACTCGTAAAGAAAAACACAAACAAAAATTTGAAAAATCTCAAGATATTTAGTATAATATATATAGAAAGTCGGGAGAGGAACTTCAAACTTATTCCTTTCTTTTGAAGATTCCTCTCCCACCAAGCTCGTAATGCGACTTATCAATTTTATTGATAAACGGTCCCAAGTCCGTGAAAACGCAGAGGGCGAGACTAATAGCGAGGATATATTAGCGCTGATATAACCTCCAAATTTTCGGAGTCGGGAACCTCTTGAACAAAAGTCGTTCAATATACACTAGACCCCAGCTATGGATAGCGTCCATAGGAATATCATCTATAAAGATACGCCTGGGAGATGGAGAAAGAAAATTGTTAGTCTTGAAAATATGGGGGTATGGTGGAATCGGTCTACACAGCAGACTCAAAATCTGTGCTTCGGCATACCAGTTCGAATCTGGTTACCCCTACCATTAAATAATAGTCAGTATAAGTGAATTGTATAAAACATTGAGTAGTGAGTAAAGAGCCATTAAAGTTATAAACTTCACGTACAAACTATCCATATAAAGGACCGTACAACCTGTTGGATAGGAAGTTACAAGTTAGACTAATTCGTCTAAGAGGCAAGGACGCCGGGTGCAGGAACCCGGAAACATGGGTTCGAGTCCCATTATTAGTCGCCCAAAAAGAAAACTTGTAGGAAAAACTTTGATGAAAAACTTACTTAGACGTTAATGGGGATTAATGAAGAGTATTACCTGTGATAACGGTAATAAATTTACGTCGTTGAATAGTGGTCGCGAACATTATTCAGAGTAAGTCGTAAAGGTGAGAGACCTTTGCCTCAATGATTTATACAGATATAATTATGATGCGGATGTAGTATAAAGGAAGTATATCAGTTTTCCAAACTGATGGTGCGATATCGTAATTCGTCATCCGCTCCAAAGGATTGTCTCGTCCTTAGTCAAAAAGAGACTATTTGAAAGTTCGAATAAACTTTCCGCTTCCTATTCGCGGAGAAAATAGGGTCCTTTCTGGTGGCGACAAGTAGAACCAGCGTTGGGAGTAATCGGAAAACTTCCCCATAGTTAGTGGGACTAACTCGCAGACAGTAGAAAGCATCCTGTGTAAAAATGAGGCTTTCTCGGCATGGTCACCTGGTCGTTAGAATAGATTGACTATCTATTCGCTGGTGGCTTGAAAGACTCTTTTCTAATTTCTTTGAGGGCGCGGTGTCGAAAAATTAGACGAAAGTGGAGCTATCGTATAATAGGTCGCCTTGGACTGCTCGCTATTATAATTGCTGACAAATGCGGGATGGCACTCGCAGTAAATGACATAGTAAGGGACAAGGACCAACTAACTGGACATTTACCTAATCAAAATTGAGGTGCGGATTTCCTACTCAGTGGCTACAACGACCAACTCAAGAGTGTCGGGTGTAAAGTAGGTTTTGATTAGATTTATACGAGGAGTGAGTAGATATTTGGCCCTATGGACGAATTGGTAGAGTTACAACCCTTTCAAGGTTGGGTTTCCGGGTTCAATCCCCGGTAGGGTCACCAGTGCACAATTTCCTTCATGATAAGTGTATAGCTTATCGGAGTTGGATTTAACAAATGGCTAACCACCAGGAGTTAAAGGTACTTTTGAGCCGGTTACTTAAAAGTATTGGTTAAACTATTATTCATTTAATGCTTATAACTATGCTCCCGTAAGAGACATGGTCTTACTTTCAAATTTGTCAAGCCAAGGAGGCAGAGAAGCCGACGGTTTTAGGAAGGTTTATTAGAATTGGCGCCAATTGCTAATAAGGTAGGCTTGAAAATTTGAAATTTTTCTAAAATTTAGGTATAATATATACATAAAGTTGAAAAAGATATTGCGGTATAGAGAAGTGGTTATCTCGCTGTCCTCATAAGTCAGAAATCGCTAGTTCGAATCTAGCTACCGCAACCATGGACTCCCACAAGTCCAAATAAACTGTGGACTCTCGTAGAGGATGGATTTATAGGATAAACTACCACCGGCGTTCAATAAGGAGCGCGTCTTAGACAAGCGACTGAATGACTGAATGATATGTGGCATAGTCATTTGTAGAGAGTATAATAAATAAAAACGAAAGTAATCCTATCATTGTACTTTGAAAACTAAACAGCTTGATTATAACAATAAGGCACCTCGGTGAAGACACAAGACCATGTGGCCGAGACATTACCTTCGCTTTTGGGGCGTACTACGCATTTCTATTCAGAGGGATACCTTTGTTTAGGTGTGCTTCGGAGAATCGTGAGATTTTCTGATTGCGGAAGGCTGAACCAACCGCTGTTAGAGGTAATGGTGCTGAAGTAATTGCTGATAAAAACATTGTCTCATCGCTATCATAATAGAAAGCTAAGCGTTAAAAGCGTAAGCCGAATCCAAGTAAGGACATGGATTGGTCGTCTATGTCAAACCTTGGAAAAGACCAATAAGATAGTTTGCTGTGATGGTATAGAAATATACCTATAAGATGAGGTCAAAGTCCGAGTAGCTAAAAGCAGAGACTTTTCAAGAAAAGAAATTAGTATTGAAATTTCTGAATGGTTAGTGAAAGGTGCGAGTAGCCAATCTCGTATAGGAATTGATACTTTGTATTGGGGCAAGAACTTATAGAGCGACGGCTCTATGGGTCAGACTTGTCTCCCTATTGGTTGAATATATCAGAAAATTATGGAGGTAGGGCGAAGGTCCGCCTTGTGGTTATAATCAAGTTGTTTAGTTTTTATTTTATAAAAAGAAGGGATTTTAGTATGAAGTATTATTCTGAAACACTAAATAAGATTTATGATACTCAGGAAGAGCTAATTAGCGCTGAATGTGCTTATAAGAAGAAGCTCGATGAGCAGAAGAAGAAGGAGGCCGAAGAGGCTGAGCGTCTAACCAAGCTAAAGGCAGAGAAGGAAAAGCGCCTTCAAGAAATTGATGAAGCCAGAGAAGCTTATAATAAGCTACTGAGGAATTATTGGAAGGATTATGGAGATTATGATATTGGTAGTGCTTTTCATAGTCTATTCAATATTTTTGGTTTTGGCGAATAATTTATAACTAATGGGTCGGAACCTATGCGGCGCCGGCCCTCTTTTTATAAGAAAGGAGCTAAAATGAAAGTTTATTTTGAAAATTCTCAAGGGAAGATAAGAGAAATTGGAGAGGTAGACAGTAAAGAAAAAGCTTTTGAGATAATCAAAGATTTTCTTTTTGAACACAATTTTACTTCTTATTATACTCGATATTGGGAAAAGAACGACTATTTGAAAATTGATGTCGGGAGTCATACAGAATTCTTTTATGTAAGTAAAGACTAACTTAGTAGAAAGAAGGATAGAAAAATCTACTTTTGAGTAGAAAGGAAAATCTATCCTATGGAGGATATTTTTTATGAAGAGATGCGAAGAGCAGATGGTATTACCTTTAGTCCAGATTCCGGAAAGCGCAAATTATTCATTGCCGGATGAAACTCTTTTGGCCTTTTATCATGATTTAGATGAAAGAGTTTTTTGGATTAATGATGAAATTAGTGCCTACACTCTAAATCTTGCTCACTATATTCTGAAATGGAATCGGGAAGATAAGGATATTCCTATTGTAGAAAGAAAGCCCATCAAGCTTCTTATCCACTCTCCTGGAGGTTCATTGGATATATTAGGAGTTCTTTATGACCTAATTCGACTTTCAGCTACTCCTATTATTGGTATAAATATGGGTCAGGCATACAGTGCTTCTGCTATGATTCTATTAGCTTGTCATAAGCGCTATGGTCTAAAAAATTCAACAGTCCTTTTTCATAAAGGTAGTTGTCAGGGCGCCGGAGGTTCGTTTGAGGAGCTAAAATCTTTCTTCGATGAATATCAACGTCAAGTCGCGCAACTTTCAGAGATTATTATAGAGCGTACTATTTTCGATAAAGAAGAAGTAGAAGAAAAAATGAAAAGTGACTGGTATTTGAGTGCTGAAAAATGTGTAGAGAAAAAAGTCTATGATGGAATTATTACTTCTATTTATGACCTAATCTAAGGAGGCATAATGAATTACACTGGAATTTACTACTTCTTTTTGCCAGAAGATGATGACCTCGCGCGGTTCTATGAAAATCCTAATGAATTTGCAGATAGGCTAATGGAGAATCAATATTTGATTCTTGGAAATGATAAGTGCGAACCTATTGACTTTTACAAGAAAAGAAATGGCTGGCTTGAAAGAGTTTCTTATCCAATTTTTGAAAGTCAATTTTGTGGAGTAATGAAGCCTAGAAATCCTGAGCAGAGATGCGCTATGGACCTTATTCATAGCGACGTTCCAATTAAGCTTATAACAGGCCCATTTGGTAGTGGAAAATCAATGATTATGATTGAGGGAATGATTGAAGCTCTTCAAAAGAATAAGTTTGAAAAAATTATCTTTATTCGAAATAACATCCAAGTAAAAGACACGGATGCGCTCGGCGCTCTCCCCGGCGATGAGTTTGCGAAGACCCTTCCATATGTAATGCCTTTGGCTGACCATTGTGGAGGTATTGAAGGATTAAAGACTTTGATTGATACGGGACGTCTTGAAGTTATCCCTCTTGGATTTTTACGTGGGCGCAGTATTCGCAATTCCATTCTCTATTCCATGGAAAGTGAAAATCTGACAAAAGAGCATATTCAACTAATAATGGGTCGTATTGATGAAGGCTCTCAGCTTTGGATGGATGGAGATATCAAACAGAGAGACCGAAGCTCATTTGAGAGGAGTCAGGGTCTTGAGATTATGATTGAAAGATTAGCTGGTAATCCAAATTTTGGATATGTAAAATTGGAGAAATCCGAGCGTTCAGAGGTCGCACGCATGGCGGATTTGTTAGATTGACCAGGAGTTTTCCTGTTTATAATATATGGGGAGAGCCTCGGCTCTCCCTAACTTTTTAGGTGGTGAATTATGGCTACACCAAGTAAATTTCGTGAAGTATTAGATAGAAACAAATCGCTATCTGATTGTTATGTTTATTATAAACGATTAGAGACTGATATAGATGATAACCCACAATTAGCAGTTGCAAATAGGAATTTGATAAAAGCTATTACAGATGGAGTCCAGTCAGTAGGAGTTAGTTATATAGGAGCTCAGCAATCAGTAGGAGCACTTCGTCGAATGGCGAAAAGTGAAGCTCAGAAAGAACAACGACTACTAAATACAGTATTCAAGGCAAATATTGTTGTTGATTGGGATGACAAAACTCAAGTAAAATCACTAATAGATACTTATAATAGTTGCCTGAATCTAAAAGAAGTTTATGAAAGAAATTTATTCCTTATAAAAAACTCTAATGGCATGAAAGGAACCTTTAGTTTTTTTGCTACTAATTTTAGTAAAGTTTGGGATGAAAAGTGGCCTCAAATGGCAGAAGACATTTCTCAACATATGGACTTGAGCAAACCGCAAGAAACGGGAAAGTATATCGGAAAAGTTATTGATGATAATATGCCAGATATTATTATTCAAAGCCTGGAACAGATGTTTTCTGCTAAGAATGAGTTGAAATCAATGCCCGAAGAGATGCAAAATGCTTATAATCTTTTCTTGTCAAAAATTGGAGATTTACAAACAGCAGGAAGCCTTGCTCAAAAAGTATATCAAGCATATAATCTTGATAAGGTCAAAGAATATTTAGTAAGTCAGCTAACTGGTAATGACTTCAAAAAACTAAAGAGTGGTTTGAGTCGTTCAGAAATTGAGAATTCATGGAATAATAAAGGATCTCAGCAGGCTGGTATCTTTTTTGAGCATTTAGTTGATACTATACAAGGAGAAATTGGGAGAGAATTAGCAAAAAGTAAAAATATACGAGTTGAGAATTTTCATACTGGTTCATATGGCGCGACTTCAGTTTCAGCAGATAATATAATGAGTATTGGAATAGACCCAGCCTTGATAGAGGAAACTTTAGAAAAAGCCCGAAGTTCAGGTATGAAAAAACATATAGAAGCTTTCAATGAATTGGGAGAAAAGCTTAGTAATTTGAAAGATGGGTTTCTTATTTATACAACAGATAAAAACTATACACTAAATAAAAAGTTTGAAACTTATTTTGGCGGTTATCATGCGAAAAGTATAAGCGCGCGTACTACATTAGATGTACTTGCTCCAATAGTCAAAAATGCTAGAACTTTAGTTGGCATGGCTTTGCAGTTAGGAGAGGGCGCGCTAGCCAAAGAAAATGGATTGATTGATGAAGAAGTTTTGTCTCAGATGTTCGCTAAACAAATAGCCTACTTTTTATTTGATGACCATCAAACAATTGGGGAAATTCAAAGAGACGTTGGCGCAAAATCGATTCACATGATGGATATGAATGGAGTAATGGTTCCTCTTTCCTTTTTTATCTCTCTTCTGGCAGATAGCATTCAGTATGGAATTATGAATCCAAAAAAGATTGCCCAGGTAAAGTTCCATGCTCCTAAAATCCTTTTCCCAACTATGGCAGAACAGAAAGCTTATACTCCAGCTAAAAATGACCCTGGGAGTGCTTGGAGAAAGCAGAAAGAATATGCTTTAGATGAAACTAAAATAGAATTTCGCTTCTTAGGTGGATTGCGGGATATACTAAAAGAATATGTATGAGATAAGGCTCGTCTTCGGACGGGTCTTTTCTCTTTATAATTTGAAATTTTCTTATATTTATAATATAATATATATAGAAAGTGAGAAAGGAGTAAATAAAATGAATTTTCCCTCTCGTCAAACTATTCATGATGTAGCGCGAGTTCTAAGTGAATGGGGAATCACTGATTTCTTCAAAGATACTTATCATCAAAATTGTAATCGTTTCAATATTTGGTGTTTGGAACTTTCTAAAAATACCAATCTAAAAGTGTCAAATGGATGCACAAAAATTGTAGTGAAGTTTGGGGACGATGATTGGGTTATAAAGATTCCTTATAGGACGCAAACCAATTATTGTCATCTTGAAGCAAAAAATTACGCTCTGGCGCACAAGGCTCATCTCACTGATTTTTTCGCTCCTTGCTATTTCTATGGAGTAATTGATGAAATTCCAATCTATCTTCAAAGACAAGTAGATAAGGAGGACTCAGTAATTACTAGCGAATGCTGGAATTACGCATATAGTAACAATCCCCAAGAAGAAGAAGAGAGTGATGAAGATTATGCTGATAGAATCAGCGAGTATATTGAAAGTGATATGGATGATTGTGAAGTAGTTGAGGCAATTATTGGAGAAAATCGAGAGCTTTTGGATTTTATTTGTGATAATGATATCAATGACCTTCATAAAGGAAATTTTGGATATTTGAACGACGCACCGGTTATTTTTGATTATAGTGGTTTTTAATAAGAAAGGAGAATAAGAAAATGAATTATGTTTTTGTTAAGTTTAGTGGTACGGTGAAGAATTATCTCTATAAGACTAAGTTGAACCTTATGGAGGGCGCGACCTACAAGATTGTTGCTGATGGGATTACAACCTATGCCAGTCCTGTAAAGGTCTGTTCTATTGTTCCTACTCGGCCTAATTTTGAAGGGGTAATTCGTGAGATTACTACTGCCGAAATTATTACTGCTCCTCCTCGTCCAAAGGTAAATGCAAAGTTTGTTATCAATAAGGAAAAGGGCACGACTGTTGCTCTTTGGAAGGATGGGACTAAGACTATTGTGAAATGTCAGACTGGGGATTCTTTTGATGCGGAGAAGGGAATCGCAATGTGCTTTATGAAGCGATATTTCAAGAACCGTGGATGGTATAATGAATGGATGCGTGAGATTCTGAAAGAGAATGGCATGGTTGAAGAGAAGTGAGGAAGGCTATTGCCTTCTTCACAACTGTAAGCTCAGTCCGCGCCGAGTACATGAAAAATGTACGAATCCACATCGAGCAGGTTGCACAAATGGAAAGAAATGCAGTCATTTATTAGTAATAAGAAAGGAGATGAATACAAAATAATGGGATTGCTTGTTATGCTTATTGGAGTTAGCGGATGCGGGAAAAGCTCTTTCGCAAGAGATTTTTCTGAAGGGTATGATGATACTGAAGTTTTCTCTTCGGATGCAATTCGAAAAGAAGTATTCGGAAATGAAAATGACCAGACTCATAATAACGAAGTTTTCTCTATTCTTCATAAGCGAATTGTCTCCTCTCTAAAAAAGGGAAAAGTTTGCATTTATGACGCCACAAATCTCAATCGAAAAAGACGAATGACTTTTCTTCATTCTATCTCTGATATTCCTTGTGAGAAATTTTGTGCTGTTTTTGCTACTCCTTTTGAAGTTTGTATTGAACGAGACCGTAAAAGAGAGCGGTCGGTTGGAGCAGAGGTCATTCAGCGTCAAATCTCCCAGTTTCAACTCCCCATAAAAGAAGAAGGGTGGGATGGTATTAAATTCTTATATGAAAAAGATAGGTCTATTTATAAGAATCTTTTGGACTATATTCCAAAGGAGGAAGTCCCTCATGATTGCCCACCTTGGCATTTGGAAAGTATTCAGTCTCATTTGCGTAGAGTTTTGATTGAGGCGTGTAAAGAGCGCGCTGACTGGGCAATGTTGCTTGCTGCGCGGTATCACGACATTGGAAAATTCTATACCAAAAGTTTTTGGAATCCAAAGACCAAAACCAATGGAGAAAAAGCTCACTATTATGGTCATGAGAATTGGAGTACTTATCTGGTTCTAAGTTCTTATGATTGTGCAACTGCTGGAGAACTAACTGGAGCATATTTCTATGCAGTAGAGCTAATAGCTTTACATATGGAGCTATATAAAAAGAATAGTTCTATCTTAGAAGTGTTGTCGAAGAGTGAACTCGAAGATTTGAAACTTTTGAAGAAGTATGATATTCTTGGAAGTATGAGAGGAGAGATTTGATGAAATTTTTTGGAACTTATGGTTGTAGTGCAGCCAACTCTGTTTATAATATTGCTATTGAAGCAAGAGATGCTGAGAGCGCGCTAAAGTTTTGCTATGATAGCGCAGTAGAGGACAGAGATAGTTATGAAGGGCTTTATGGAATTGAGACTTGGGTAGACATTGCTGAGAATGAGGGTTTTACCGTAGGAGAAATGTCCTCAAGAGAAGAAAATTATATTGATGACCTATATACCGAGTCTATTGAGAGCGATATTATTTATAATGTGGTTCCTTTTGATATAAATAATTGGGAGCATCTTGAGGTACTAAAAGAACAAGAATGTGAATTCTGGCAGGCGTAGAAAGGAGGCTAAAATGGAACTTCAAAAGTTTCTAATGGAGCATAAAGACGATTGGGAGGAAATCCTAGATAGAGAACCTTATTGTCTAAAATGGAATAAGTGGAAAGGTTTTGTAAGTTTCAAGTATAACCAAATTCAATCTGATTTTTCTAATCCGATTGTCCGTGAAGCCCGAGGTGCAGTCTTCTTCGAAGACACTTGGGAGTGTGTGTCCAGGGCATTTGACAAGTTTTTTAACTATGGAGAGCCTAATGCTTCTGCAATTGATTGGAATACTGCGCTGGTTATGGAAAAGATTGATGGGTCGTTGATGCGTCTTTTCTACTGGGAAGACAAATGGTATCTAGTTACCAATTCTGGTATTGATGCCTACATGGCACCGACTGGCGATATCAATTATCCGACTTTTGGGCATATTTTTGAAGAAGGGCTTCGGAATTTGGGATATAAGAATTTAGAGGATTTTTGTCGTAGTAATCGTCTTATGACTTTTAAGACCTATATGTTTGAACTAGTTAGCCCTTATACTCGAGTTGTAATTCCTTATAATAATATTGCTATTTATTATTTAGGTGAGAGAAATATGGAGTCTTATCAAGAAGACTATTGCCCCAAAAATTTTCCTATGTTATCGCACCCTCGTATCTATAATTGTTCTAATCTCTCCGATTTAATTAGAATGGCGCAAGAGCTTCCATGGGATAAAGAAGGGTATGTTGTATGTGATAAAAACTTCAATCGTATTAAAGTCAAATCTCCTCAATATATCCTTGCCCACTATGTCCGCAATAATAATGTAATTACAGAAGAGCGTCTAATGGAAGTAATCCTAAAAGGAGAAATTGAAGAGTTTTCTTGCTACGCAAGTGAATATCTTCCCAAATTGCAGGAACTTCAGAAGAAAAAATCTACTTTACAAGCAGAGGCCGAACTCCTTCGTTCTCTTCTCCAGTCCCAGTTCCATTTTACCTCCCGAAAGGAGTTCGCCTCCAC
>X199_Human__coassemble_1820_pt1 | contig 31620 bp, 35 predicted proteins | sample X199_Human__metabat2_high_PE_010 | metagenome-assembled genome bin X199_Human
GCAGTGGATAGAGCCTATATTGACGTTTTCGTTTTGGATGATTGTAGTCATAATATGGATATGGTTATAGCTACAAAATTACTTCTTTTGCTGCTGATGCGAAAATATAGCCAATGGTTTTTCTGTGTTTTTGTGAATTTGTAGTATTTTTGCGATGCTGTGCAACTTATTCAGTCTGCATAGCGTCAAACTATTGTAATTAAAATAGAAAAAACAACAGAATATGAAAAAGATATTATTCTCACTTGTAGCAATCATGCTTTTGGGCAGCACGGTGCCCATGGAGGCACAGCGCCACCGACACACTCCGCGCACAACAGTAGTAGACGACACGAAGGCCGACAATGGCATTGAGGCTTATTCCGACACCTCGTCTACAGCCGAACAGTTAGACACAGCTGATTACAGCACTACTGCCGATACCGACGACGTAAACGACAGCAACCGGTATGATCCGAGCAGATTCTCCGACCCGTTCTCATGGTTTGCCTTTCTTGGCACTTCGGGTTTTGTAGGCATACTGATAACCGTACTCTTGATAGGTGTGGTACTCCTGTTTCTCTTCATGCCGCTCATCATCGTATTGCTCATCATACGCTATCTGGTGCGTCGCCACAATGACCGTGTGCGTCTGGCAGAGAAGGCGATGGAGCAGGGACAGCCGCTCGGCGAAAGTGAAATGCCACTCAATAAGAAGTCGCCCGACTATCTGTGGCGTCGTGGAGTGCGCAACGTTTCAATCGGTGCAGGCTTGGCTTTGTTCTTATGGTTTCTCGGTGCCGACAGTCTTGTAGGCATAGGATTGCTTGTGGCGTGTCTCGGTGTGGGCCAGATGTTCATGGTGCGCTATAACTATAACAGTAAGTTCGGACGCAAAAAGGAAGAACCGAACGACGATTTTGGCAATATTGACAGTGACATCACCGATATAGATTTCGGCGACAAGGATAATAAATAAATGAAGCAAAACAACGATCTCTCTCTCGTCTCTCAGGTGGCTGAGTTTCACGACCGTGCGGCTTTCGACCGTTTGGTTGTGAAATATCAGTCGCCGATAAGGCGCTTCTTCTTGCACCAGACATTGGGAGACGTACAGTTGAGCGACGACCTTGCACAGGACACGTTTGTCAAGGCTTATGTCAACATATCGAAGTTTCGCGGACAGGCAGCGTTCTCTACTTGGCTCTATCGCATAGCCTGCAATGTGCTGTACGATTTTCATCGCCGTCTGCGTCCCACCGATGATGTTGACAACTCTATAGAAGCCTCGCGACGTGGTGCCGACCATGCCGACAGCAACGTGAAGCTTGACGTTTACGATGCCTTAAGACGTTTGGGCGACAAGGAGCGCACCTGCGTCACGCTGCAACTTGTCGACGGTTATCCCATTGATGAGATTGCCCAGATAACGGGAATGGCTGTGGGAACGGTCAAGTCGCATCTGTTTCGTGGCAAGGAAAAGCTAACGCGGTTTCTGCGGCAGAACGGTTATGGATAAAGACTTGAATCACAGCGCTTTGTGCTAACGGTTTGCTTGCAGCTTGAAAAGGACTCCTTTTAGCTTGCAAAAGGACCCCTTTTGGAGTGCTAAAGTTGCCCTTTTGGAGTGCTAAAGTAGTCCTTTTGGAATGCAAAAGGACTACATTTGAAAAATCATTGAATTCAGACTAACGGAAAGGCTGGCAAGATGGAAAAAGAAAAGGATTTGATAATGAATAATGGTACTGTCGACGAAGAGCTTCTGCGTGGGTTCTTTGCCGGCAGTGTGCGTATGCATATAGCCGACAACGGGTTCTCGTATAGCGTCATGAAGCGTGTGCAGGAAGAGATGCCGGCACGTGGACGCTTCTGGTATAATGTATGGACGGCAGTGTGGATGGTGGTTTGCGTTGTGTCGTTCTTTGCGAGTGGAGGTTTGGGAGTGATGCGCCGATGTCTTGGCAATGTTGCCGACAGTCTACATACGATTGCTTCCGGCTGTCTGCCACGCTTGTCGATAGACTCGCTACTGCCACAAACAAATACAGTGGGCACTACCTTACTGATGGTAGTGCTCACTGTATGGGTGCTGAGTTGCGTCATGCTGTACGACTTCTGGGAGTCGCAGAAGAACGCTTAGTTTATATAGAAGTCTTCCTTCTGGTCTTTATTGGCTGAGGAAGGCTTTTTTGTTTTTGCGGGTTGTTTGCTTGGTTTGCCCTCTTTGTCAAACAGTCCGTAGGTGGTTCTAAGCACGGAGAATTCGGTACGGCGGTTGAGCTGGTTGCAAATTTCCTGCTTTGCCTTGTCGAGTTTTTGTATGAATTCCTCGCTGAGCACGTCGCCCTCCTTCAGCCAGTTGTATTTTTCGGTGAGTTTCTTGCGTATGGTCTTGGGTTTATCCTTGCCATAGCCCACGGGTGTAAGGCGTTCGCGTGCTATGCCTTTGCCCACCAAGTATTGCACCACCGATTCGGCTCGCCGTTGCGACAGCGCCTTGTTGTACGCAGCCGAACCCTTGTAGTCGCAATGGGCAGACAGTTCGATGGTTACGTTGGGATTCTCCTCGAGTATCTTCACGAGAGTGTCGAGAGCCTGAGCCGATTCTGGACGCAGAGTAGCCTTGTCGAAATCGTAGAATATATTGCTTATCAGCACAGGTGCTGTTATCGATGCGAGCGGAAATTGCAGCACGTATTCGTGCGACTCGCTGCGCTGTGCCACCGCCACCTCTTCCTTATGATTCAGAAAACCCTTGCATGTGGCAAGGAAAATATAGTCGGTGCCGGGTTTCAGTATGCGCTCAAACGAGCCGTCGCCACCCACGCTCAGCTTCTCGTTGGTGCCGTCGCTGCCCACCATATACACCAGTGCAGAGGGCAGTTCGTAGCCGTCCTTTTCGTACACCCATCCCTTCACGCTCTGTATTATTTCGGGATTGTCAAAACTATATATGTGGTCCCATCCGCGGCCGTCGTTGCGGTTGGATGCAAAGAAGCCACGGTTGTGCACACCCTCGAACGTCATACCGAAGTCGTCAGCCTGCGAATTGAGCGGATATCCGGGATGCTGTATGTGGTATTTGCCGTCCTTGCCAACGGTGGCAATGAATATGTCGAGTCCGCCCATGCCCGGATGGCCGTCGCTTGAGAAGTAAAGGTCGCCGTTGGGGCGGAACGTCGGAAACATCTCGTTGCCCGGAGTATTTATGGGTTCGCCAAGATTCTCCACGCCACCCAGTCCGTTTGATGTCAACCGCACGCGCCAGATGTCCATTCCACCCATTCCTCCAGGCATGTCGCTGACGAAGTACAGCCATTGTCCGTCGGGCGAAATGGCAGGGTGGGCATAGCTCGACAGCGTGTCGCTCGTAAGTTTCAGTTCGCTCGCCTTGCCCCATGCAGCGTCCGCACGTGCTGAGGTGACAATCTGTGCAAAACGTGGATAGTCGGGATTGCTGGTGCATTGTGTCAGATACATTGTGCCTTGGTCGGGCATAAGGGCACAGGCACCCTCGTCGTAGTCGGTGTTCAGCCCGCCCTCTACGGCTTCGGGCTTGGTCCAATGGCCACGGTCGTCCTTCTGCGATACGAATATGTCGCCTGCCTTGGTGCCAGTGATGCCGCTGAGTTCCGAACCTTGAGCCTCGTTGCGGGTCGAAGTGAAGTACAGGCGGTCGTGCTGGTCGCCTGCAAGAACGGGCGAGTAGTCGGCGCGTCGCGAATTGAATATGTCCATACGCTTCACCTTATAGCGCGAGCCTTCCTTCTTCCATGCGGGTGCTTTCTGTGCCGAAATGAGTCCGTTCTTGGCAAGAATGTCGTCGGGCATCGAGTCGAGCACAATCTTGAACTGCTGTTCCGCCTGACGGTACTGTCCGTTTTTCAGCAACTGTCTGGCGTAAGCCAACCGGTGCTGGGGCGTGGCTTGCTTGTAGCGTATGGCGTTGGCATAGGCAGCAGCAGCCTTCTGCGATGCGTTGATGCGCTCGTTGCACAGCGCCACTTTAAGCGCAATCTGTCCGCGCTGGGTGCGTTCCTTGGGTGGTGTCTTGGTGTAAGCCTGCTTGAATTGGTTGGCAGCGTCGTAGTATTCGCCTATGGCAAGATACTTCTCGGCGCGTTTCAGGTTCTTGTCGGCTCCGCATCCCGACAGCACAAAAGTCATGACAGCTATGCAGGCTGCCATGACGACGACGGTGTATTGGGTTGATGATTTGTGTAATGGTGTGTTCACTTGTATATGTAATAATGTGTGTGATAGTGCATAAACAATAAGTATAACGCAAGTTCAATGTCTTTATTGCTTAAAAAATATAGTGTTTTTGTGGCGTATGCAGTCCTGTTTCAAGAAATAATTAGTACATTTGCAGTTGCCAATAGCATAAAGATAAAGTAAATTTACTCGAAACAGAATATAATGAGACTGAAAATAATCGTACTTTTCGTGATTATCTGCGGTGGAACCTACGCTCTTACCAAGTCGTTGAGCATTGCGGCTGGTGTGGCAATACTTCTGTATGTGGCAGATAGCTTGCTGGCTGTCTGGGCCGACCGCAAGAACCGCGAGTATTTCAATGGCGATAAAGCCACTACTAACAATTCTGCCGACGAAGCCGAAGGCAGCAATAACAAAGACAACAATGGAGAAACTGACCGAACTATATAATAAGTGGCATGGCTCTATGCCCGAGTCGGCCGAACGCCTGGCTGGTGCAGGCAGCAACCGACAGTACTATCGCTTCACAGCCGAAGACGGAACTACCGTAATAGGCGTTGTTGGCACAAGCCGCGACGAGAATCACGCTTTTGTTTATCTGGCACAGCATTTCGAGCAACGTCAGTTGCCCGTGCCGCAGGTGTTGGCTGTCAGCGACGACGGACTGCGTTATCTGCAGACCGACCTTGGCTCAGTATCGCTCTTCGATGCCGTGCGTGGCGGACGTGAAGCGGGCGGACGCTACAATCTTGAGGAACAGGAACTGTTGAAGCGAACAATACGCCAGTTGCCCAACATACAGATACGCGGAGCACGCGGACTCGATTGGCAGAACTGCTATCCGCAGCCCGAGTTTGACGAGGACAGCGTTCTGTTCGACCTCAACTACTTCAAGTATTGCTTCCTCAAACCTTCAGGACTCGATTTTCATGAACTGAAGCTTGAGGCCAACTTCCGCCTGATGGCAAAGGACCTTACGTCGGAGCAGGTCGATTCGTTCCTCTATCGCGATTTCCAGGCTCGCAACGTAATGCTCGATGCCGAGGGCAATCCTTACTTCATCGACTTCCAGGGCGGACGCAAGGGTCCTTACTATTACGATCTTGCCTCGTTCTTATGGCAGGCGTCTGCACGCTACAGCAACAAGTTGCGCCGCGAACTCGTATTGGAATATTACGAAGCGCTGAAGTTGTACACCGAGGTGCCAAGCGTGCGTCACTTCGTTACTCGTCTGAGTCTGTTTGTGCTGTTCCGTACTCTGCAGGTGCTCGGAACGTACGGATTCCGTGGCTATTTTGAGCGCAAGAAGCACTTCATCGAGTCTATTCCGCCAGCTATGGACAATCTGCGCGAATTGCTGAAGATGGGCGAAGACGTGTTCCCCTATCCGTATATGATGGACATGTTGCGCCGACTGACCGAGCTGCCGCAGTATGCGCATATCGAACAGCCAACCGCATCGCGTGCCGATGGCTACAAGACAGCCGACCGCAACGTGTATGTTGCACATCCGCAAGACGGTCCGGCTACATTCTCCAAGTACGACGGCAAGGGTCCGTTGCGAGTACGTGTATTCAGTTTCTCTTACCGTAAGGGCATTCCTGAGGACGGTTCGGGCAATGGCGGAGGATATGTGTTCGATTGCCGCTCTACACATAATCCCGGACGCTATGAGCCGTACAAGAAGCTCACAGGACTCGACGAACCCGTAATACGATTCCTTGAGGACGACGGCGAGATTCTTACCTTCCTCGAAAGCGTATATAAGTTGGCCGACGCTCATGTACAACGCTATATCGACCGTGGATTTACCGACCTTATGTTCTCGTTCGGATGTACTGGCGGACAGCATCGCAGCGTCTACTCGGCACAGCATCTGGCAGAGCATATACACAACAAATTCGGCATCGAGGTGCACGTATGCCATAGAGAACAAGGCATAGAACAGACGCTGCCGAGCACGTCGAAAGACTGAGTTCGAGCTGCAATCAGAAGACAAAAGCTATATTAATAGCTACATTTATACACAATCCCGTTAAAAAGTTGAGGCAAGCTTTACTTTTTAACGGGATTTTCAGTAACTTTGCATAACAACTTTACATCCTTAAATATATGATGCAAGCAATGATTTTCGCGGCTGGATTGGGCACACGCCTTAAACCGCTCACCGACACAATGCCTAAAGCTCTGGTGAGGGTAGGGGGTGAGCCGCTCATTAAGCGCGTCATCATGAATCTTGCTGCGGCTGGCGTTGACCGTATTGTAGTCAACGTGCATCACTTTGCCGGGCAGATAATCGACTATCTTAAAGACAATGATAACTTCGGACTCGACATCCGCATTTCTGACGAAACTGCCGGACTGCTCGAAACAGGAGGCGGCATAAAGAAGGCAGCACCATTGTTCGACCACACTGATCCTATACTTATTCACAATGTAGATATTCTTAGCAATGTTGATTTGCGGGAGTTCTACCAGATTGCTTCACAAAGTGAAAAAGGAAAAGTGAAAAGTGAAGAATCCGAATGTGGAAGTGAAAAGGGAAAAGTGGAGAACGAAGATGGAAGAGGGAAGAACGAAGAATCCAATTGTTGTGATGCTGTCGATGCTGTATTGCTTGTCAGTTGGCGTAAGACCAAGCGCTATTTGCTCTTCAATGACGACATGAAGCTTGTGGGATGGACCAACATCGAGACGGGCGAAGTGCGAAGCCCTTATCCCGAACTCAACCCGAAGGAATGCCGAATGTATGCCTTTGCCGGAATACACGCATTGTCGCCACGTCTGCTTAAGATGATGGACGAATTCCCCGACCGCTTTGGTATTATCGACTTCTATCTGAAGGCGTGCGCCACACATAACATAAAAGGTTATGTCAAGGACGATTTGAAACTGATGGATATTGGCAAACTCGACACTCTTGCACAAGCCGAAGAATTCCTGGAGGAATTACGAGTTACGAATTAGGAGTTTGGAATTACGAGTTCTTGAATTAGGAATTTCGAGTTAAGGGTTTCACCCTAATTAAATATTAATCGTTAATCATTAAACATTAATAATTGAACATTAATCATTAAACAATATAACAAATGCAACAGAAGATTATAATTCTTGATTTCGGTTCGCAGACCACGCAGCTCATCGGCCGCCGTGTACGCGAATTGGACACCTTCTGCGAGATTATGCCTTACAACAAGTTCCCTAAGGACGACCCCAGCGTTATCGGTGTCATCCTCAGCGGAAGCCCTTATTCGGTACACGATAAGGAGGCTTTCAAGGTTGACTTGAGCCAGTTTGTAGGACGCATCCCGGTGCTTGGCATCTGCTATGGCGCACAGTTCATTTCTTACGCCAACGGTGGAAAGGTTGAGGCAGCCGACTCTCGTGAGTACGGACGCGCCAATCTTGAGCACTTCGATGCCGAGAATCCGCTGTTCCACGGATTTGTTGAGAACTCGCAGGTGTGGATGAGCCATGGTGATACCATCACAGCCATCCCAGAAGACTACAAGTGCATCGCATCGACAGCCAATGTCAAGTTTGCTGCTTATGCTTCTACCAAGCAGCCGGTATGGGCTGTTCAGTTCCATCCCGAGGTGTTCCACTCATTGCAGGGTACACAGCTCCTTAAGAACTTCGTAGTAGATATCTGCGGAAGCCGTCAGGACTGGAGCGCCGACTCGTTCGTTGAGACAACCGTAGCTGAACTTAAGGCTCAGTTGGGCGGCGACAAGGTAATCCTCGGTCTGTCGGGTGGTGTTGACTCAAGCGTTGCCGCTGTACTCCTTAACAAGGCTATCGGCAGCAACCTCACATGTATCTTCGTTGACCACGGAATGTTGCGCAAGAACGAGTTCCGTGATGTAATGGAGGATTACAAGTGTCTCGGTCTGAACGTTATCGGTGTAGACGCATCAGAGAAGTTCTTCAACGACTTGGCTGGTGTAACCGATCCTGAGGAGAAGCGTAAGATTATAGGCCGTGACTTCGTTGAGGTGTTCAACGCTGAGGCTAAGAAACAGACTGGTGCCAAGTGGCTTGCACAGGGCACTATCTATCCTGACCGTATCGAGTCGCTCAACATTACAGGCAAGGTTATCAAGAGCCATCACAACGTAGGCGGTCTGCCTAAGGAGATGAACCTCCAGTTGTGTGAGCCGTTGAAGTGGCTGTTCAAGGACGAGGTTCGTCGTGTAGGTCGCTCAATGGGTATGCCCGAGCACTTGATTACACGTCATCCTTTCCCAGGCCCAGGCTTGGCAGTACGTATTCTTGGCGACATCACTCCTGAGAAGGTACGCATACTTCAGGATGCCGACGACATCTATATCCGCGGTTTGCGCGATTACAAGGTGAAGCTTAGCGGTGAAGACGCACGCCGTGTACTTGCAGCCGGTGTTCCTGCCGATATGCACGACGGTGAGATTGAGGTTTCGCTCTACGATCAGATTTGGCAGGCTGGTACAGTATTGCTCTCTACCGTACGTTCTGTAGGCGTTATGGGCGACGAGCGCACATACGAGCATCCAGTTGCTCTGCGTGCCGTTACATCTACCGACGCTATGACAGCCGACTGGGCTCATCTGCCATACGACTTCATGGCTAAGGTGAGCAACGAGATAATAAACAAGGTACGTGGTGTAAACCGCGTATGCTATGACATCTCGTCAAAGCCACCATCAACAATCGAGTGGGAATAATCGGAATGCCGATAAACAGCCACTCAAATAAAGATGAATTAATTTAAACTCAATAAGTTAGGGGATTCGTTGACGTAACAGCTTAATAGTCAACAAATCCCCTTTCTTGTACATTTTATCCAAAACCGTCCCCGATTTCGTCCCTGCTTATCCCCGATAGCATTGGTTAGAAGTTGCTTGAGTATTCCAACATCTTTGCTATTTGCTCGGGTGTCGCCTTCACGTATTTATAAAATGTGCGTTCATTGGTATGTCCTGTGATTTGCATGATGGCGTAGGTTGGTTTTCCTGCAAGAAACATATTGGTCGCAAAACTTCTTCGAGCGGTATGGAAGCCAATCAAATCATATTTCTTGTATTTAATGGTACTTATTTTTCCACCTCTATTTTCTATCTTAGAAGTAATCTCGTCAATACCTGCCAATCTACCCAAGTTTTTTAGATGTACGTTTGTGTTATATTTGTCACCTAACTTTGGCATATTTCCTTTGTACTTATCGTATATAGCTCTTACGTAAGGATGGAGTGGTATGACTATACGTTTTTTAGTTTTCTCTGCGACAATCGAAACTGTATTTTTGTCCTCTGACAAATTCCAAATACCATCATTCAATTTGTTCAAATCGCTTCTACGTAAGCCTGTGTAGCACCCAACAATGAATAAGTCCCTTGTCTGTTCCATCGTACTCTTTTCATCTATTAGCCCTTCTTTTTTTAGGTGAGGTATATCCAATTTGTAGATTGCCTCTATTTCTCGCTCATTGAGATAGATGTTATCTACGTCTTTGCATTTTCCACGCAACTCTTTGTAATAAGTATCATCTATGTTAAATCCACTCTTCTTTGCCGCATTCAGTTGAGCTTTCAGAATCTCGTATGTAACATATATGGTGTTTTCTTTGTAGTTTTTCTTTTCGTAACACCATTTCATGTATTTGTTAGCGAAATCAGCATCAGCAAATGTCTTAAAGGTATCTTCTAAGTGGTTATCACTTAAGAATGATTGCAGCCTATGAATTACAGTTGATTGTGCTTTCTTCGTTCTTTCTGCCACAAATCTTCCCGAATGAATGTCTATGCGGTCACTATTGATATTGTCCAACATCCACTCTGTAGCCTTCTGATTTTGTTTCTTCTCTTCTTCCACTATACCTCTGAAAAACATATCGGCATAGTGGGCTACGATGTCTTTAAACTCTTTTTGGTTTGTAAGATATCTACTTTGTTCACCCCATCCGCTGAGACGGTCAATTATAAAAGCCTCAATCTTATCCAATTGCTTGTTAATCTTTCTCGCTTCACGATTCTCACGGTCTGCGAACAATTCCTTTGATGTGATGCAGCGATGTAACTGTTTGTTCCACATTTTTGTCTTAGCACTTTGTCTTGTTGATACCTTTGCAACGTTTCCATTACAGCGAACTGTAAGGAATATTAAAGACTCTTCCTTCTTTGGGTACTGTAAAATTGAGCTATAGCTAATTTTCGTCATGTCTATTCATTTTTAAGTTAAACAATCATTTTATCGTTTCAAACATACTACTTGATTGATAGCTTTTTACAAAATCATCATGCAATAATTGTTAAATCACGTACTTTGCGCAATGTATTCACACTTGTGTGAGTGATTTTACAGATGTTTCTGAGTGAAATGCCCTTTTTCAAAAGTCGTATTTCTTCAGCATATTCCTCACGCATTTCTTCTTGTGATTTGCGATAACCTGTCTTCCTGCCAACTTTTCCGCCGTTATCTCTAAAATGGTTATAACCGCTCTTCATACGGCTACGGATTAAAGAGCGTTCCATGCTATTGAATTGTGCAATAATCCCAAGAACCAAAGATGCAATAGGGTTTATAGAACCATCTTCAAGCAATGTTTCAAGTCCATTCTGATGAATATACAACGATACCTTCTGCTCGTTTAGCTCCTCGATTACTTGAAGGAAATCAACGATTCTTCTGCTGAGACGGCTGCACTCGTAAATTAACACCTTGTCAACCTTGTTGTTTCTTACATAGTCCAACAACTCAGATAGGGCATAGCGGTCAGCAACTTTCTTAGCTCCACTTACTTTCTCGCTGAAAGTCTTGACTACTTGATAGCTCATGCGGTTAGCATATTCTTTCAATTCGTCTATCTGTCTGTCATAATCTTGAATGGCAGTTGAAACTCTTGCGTATATAATTACTCTTTTCATATTTGTATTGATATTACGTGTTACTATTATGGCCGCTAAAGTACATAAAATATCAATTGGAACCAAATTTATTGTGATATCTAAAGTTAAATCATATATTTTTGATTGATATTTGGTATCAATTTACTAACTTTGCACCAAAAATGATTGATATGAAAGTTAATTTAAGCACAACAGTTAAGGAATTATGTCGCATACAAGGCATAACATTGAAAGAATTAGCCCAAAGAATTGGAATCGCCCCCGAAAGTCTATCCCGAACACTGAACGGCAACCCACAACTTTCTACAATAGAGGCAATTGCAAGTAATTTAGACGTAAATCTATCTGATTTGTTTGCTTCTTCGCACTCAAATTCGTTGCATTCCATAATAGTGCATGACAATACTACTTATATTGCAGACGATTTGAATAGCTTAATAAATAATGTAAAGGCTATTTGTGCAAAAGAAGGCATTGAGCTATAAAAGAATAACCGCCAAGTATTGATTCTTTAAAATTTCAACACTTGGCAGTTTCGTTTATTCACATAGAAATGGTAATTACTTTAATCCTATGCGCTTCGTCTCTTGCTCATACAATTTTATCAAGTCCTTTTCAACCTTTGAGAAGGTTGCATCCATATCCATTTCTCCTGCATCATCAAAGTGCTTGGTAACAGACAATCCTTTATAAGGTTCTGTCATTGTAACTTTGAAAGTATCAGAAGAAAGCATTTCACAAATGCCCTGCAAATGAATCTCTTTGCCTGCGATTACAGAATTAATATCGATATCAAAACGGTACATATTGCTTGCTTATTAGAACAATCCCCACTCGGCAAAACGCTCAAATCCACCAATTCTCGTGATGTAGTTGCGAGCGATTTCCACAATTTCTGAATATGGTTTCCCGTCAATCTCTGTGTCACCGATAGCACAGAATAGCTCCACAGGTTTGCCTGTCTCCTGCGCTTTCTTGAAAGCGTAGATGTTGACCGAAACATCAGCCTTTGAAAGGTCCTTCGCATTTATACCTCCGCCCGACACTGATTTCGCCATATCGCTTCCTAATTTGCGATTTGTGGCTCCTGCGTCAATGTCTATACCGCCACTCCAATCACCAAGCGGATTGATAACGGCATTTGGATAGAGTTTCTTTAAATCCTCTGTCTTAGCATTGCTCTGACATATTATCAGCTTGCCATTGCCTAACACATATTTGCCGTCAGATGGATATGTTTTGTAGATGTCGTGAGCGATTTTGCTGAGTTCTTTTTCCTCTTCAGTCAATGGAACACCCTTAAAGATACCATTGTCGCCGCAACGGATTTCACCATCTTGGTTGTGGGCAAGGATAGGGTCTTGTGCTACCATGACGAGAGACACTTTCAAGTCTGTACGCTTAGTTATACGGCTAACAATGGCCTCAGCCTCAGCGTCTGAAATGTTCACACTACTCTCAATAATGAGATTAACAACACCATGTCCGAGCAGTACTTCAACTGCTATTTTCGGATTCTCTTCTTTCTTGTACGCAAGGTCTACAATAGCTCCTGCGATACGGTCTGCCACCTTATCCGGATGACTTGGATTTACTTTTTCAATCATAATTTATTACTTTAAATTAATTGTTTTTATGTTGTCTAAAAGTTCTGTCAACGTAATTGCTTCGTCACCTTCTGCCTCCTTGAATAATTCTTGTTGCGTAAGGGCAAGAGTATGCGCACGGCTAAGGAAACTTCCAACTTGGGCATTGCCGTTTTTATGGCAATGTATGCACTTGTAGGATATTGATGTTGTGCCACTCAACGGACTACCTGCAAAGCTATATATGAAAGCCTTGTGCCCACATTCGCATTGATATGTAAGCCACTCGTTTTCATTCGCCCAAAGTCTTAACATCGTGCCAATACAGATAGGTTGACATACCATATATACTTTCAATGGTATTGTAGCCATTGCCCATTCCTTATGAGCAAGAATTTCATTTCGATGCTCATAAAGCAATTCGATGTTGTCTATATATGGACTCCATATCCTTTTTTCAGCCAAATTATGCTCTCTTTGTTTGACTAATGATGTAATTGTATCATGAACGTTTTTGAGCGTAAGATGTTCGTATTCACCTGCTGCCTTGCTGTATCGGCTACAGTGTTGCTTTAAGCGACTTAGCCTGTCGGAATTGTCTTTTTGAAAAAGAACATCTTTGATTACCTCCGATATGGTAGCCACTTGTGTAATACTTTCCAACCATTCCAATAAACCACCTAAAGTGTATATGAAATCTCTGTCTTGATATACAGGTATCAAAAACATACGGCTGTTATCGAAAATGAACTCTCTATGTTCGTAAAAGAAATCAGCATGTTCGCAAAAATACCTTATGGTATTCTTGTTACTGTGCTTTTGACCGCCATAGAGTTTTAACTCCTTGCCACTCTTTATTTTGATTGTATTGCTAATTTTCATGCCACTATATGTAAGTTAGACATTGGTGTGTTATTGGTTGGGAACGTGAGGCGTTTGCCCATGATGTGAATGTCTTTTGACTCCAAAAGAGCGTAGTCTATTGGTGGTTCTACGCCTTGTATAAGACAATCACGGCAAATCATGAGAATCTTGCCTAAGTTGTTTTGACCGACAAACGTTCCAATGCCATTGACTTTGCAAGTCTCACTATTAACTATACGCTTCAATGCAGCCATGCTAATCTTGGGATTGCCCGACTTAGCCTGTCTTGTAACTTTCTTTTTAAGCTCAGCTCTTCTTATAGCCAACTCTGTATTGGTACATCCCCAAACTTCTCTGGTGTCACCTTGTTGCTTGGTAGTGTCCTCTATGATGATAGCGTCATGTGGCAGCTGTAAGAGTAAATTTGCAAAGTCGGCATTACCCTTACACTTCTGCCATATAACGTAGAGCATCCATTGTATGCGGAAATCGGCAAAATCTTGGCGGATGAGGTTACTGTTTCTTTTCTTGATAAAACGTTTAGCTGCAAAGCCACTTGTCTGACGTTGCATATCCTCTTGTACCAACAGATGCTTTTCTGATGAGTCCGAAAACTCACCACATAGATAAAGCGTCTCACTATCATGCCAAGTTACACCTCCGAATGAAAATGGATAGCCACCTGCCATGTTGCTGAGACGCACGTTAATGCCATTCACTATGTCTGAAGCCTTGGAGAATGACAAACAATTAAAGTGTGAAGCGTTGATGTGCTCCACACGACCTAAGATAATTTCAAAAGTGTCTGCTTTCTGTGACATAACTTTTAATTTAATGATTATTACTAAATCCTTAAACTCGTATCATTTTTACCACCGTGGCTATGTCTGCTCGGTTGGTTCAGTACTTAAACTGCCTCTTGATACTTACTCAAAAAGTAAAAGAACTACTCCCCATTTTGGAAAGTGACTACAAAGGTATTGACTTATTATGAGAAAATCGAAAATTCTGTGCTAAGAATTGTTAATCAAGAATTGTTTGGATTTTGACTAAATTACGTTTGTGCTTACGCAAATGATTCCATGTGGGGCTTCGTAAAATGAAAAGAGGCTGCCAGAAGCAGCCTCAATTTAATCTGTTACGTTACTCGTCTAAAGTAAATGTTATCGTACCATTGATTGTAATTTTTTGCTTATTGATTGAACTGATACTTGTATAACGTTCAAAGCTAAAGTCTTTAAACTCAATGGTAATCTTGTCGCTATTGATAGATTTGACAGTCGCATTTTCGCTGCATTCATCAGTTGAGCGCACACTATCATCGCCAAAGAAAATAGCACTCACGGCAAGTTTTTGTCCTGCCTTAATGTTCTCACGGCTTTGGAACTGCCAATAAGTGTAGTAGTTGTCGCCGTCAGTGAAAGTCACGCTAAATGTTGCACCGCTATCATAGTCATAATGCGTTGTTCCTTCTACGCTTTGAGAGAACAGTTCAAAAGTTGCTTCCTGCACAGAATAGTTCTCTGTTACGGCACCTTCGTACTTAACGGACACTTTTCCGTTGTTGCTACCGTTACCGCCCTGTTCATCGTCATCATCGTCGGATGAGCAACTCGCCAATGTCAATGCACTTACAGACATCAACATTGCCATGAAAAGAAATAAATACTTCTTCATTGTGAATGATAATTTAAAGTTTGGCATTAGAATATTCAATGTTTTTTATGAATATTTGCCTATACAGACAATCTACGCCATAATTGAAACATTTATTTTTCTTTCATTTCTTCTACTTTACGATAAAACATATAGCACTTCTGATTGTTTTGTGCATCTATAACCGTCAGAACCTCCATAGCCTTAGTAAAGCCGATAGAATTCTCTCTGATTATATCCGTAATTTCTTCAATGTTTTTCCCTTCCTTAACCTTTTCTGTTGTACGGATTATTGTTTCGCTTTGACTTGTAACAAGTCCACCAAGATATTGGCTCACTTGACGTTGGCTTTTTACGTGGGCGATACGATTTCTTGTAGATTCAGACTGCCCATTATTGGCAACGAGAACAACAGAAAGCAAATAATTGTTGTCATAATCTGATACAACTTTTACACCTTCAAAAGGTTCCGCTTTGTATAATCGCACAAGGAAATTTTTCAAAGCGGTGCGTTCTTGGTCGTAACTTTGCGAGTATGCGTTTACACCCAATATCATGCCTAAGACAATAATTAAAATATGCTTCATTGTTCTTTTATATAGTTAAGTTCCATTTTTTATTGACCTTCTTCTTGTTTATATGATTTTAGAGCCTCTTCAAACATTGCTTTGGTAAAGTTTGGAAGTTCAGATATAGATTGGTAACTTTTAAGCAATTCATCAAGCTGCTCTTTTGAGAATGTTGGCACTTCTTGAAGGATTATTTCCTTTTTTGAATTATCTTTGAGCATTTCATCTAACATTTCCAATGTCATTGTTGGCTTCTCTTGAAGTAATTGTCCATATATTTTTATGGCGGTTTCAAAATTTCGGCTCAATTCTTGTATTTCTTCCATGGAAAGTTTTGGAGCACTACTTTGCATTTGTTGCATAGAATATACTTTTATGTTACTTATACGTTCCACTTGTTCCAATGTGAAATAAATAGTACCGTTAAGTGTCCATTTCGCTGATTCTGCGACAGGAAAGAAAAAGCTATTTCCCCCTGTGGCAGCACATCCAATAGCAATATCATCAGTATAAGGACGAGAAGACATACCATCTAGATAATGCTCTCCTCGCTTTGTACCAAAGCTACAACGACATTTGTTTCTTATGCCCCACTCACTGCTTCGATAGTACCCAAATTTATCTATTGTACAAAAAAGTTTGTCAAATCCTACGTCAATCGTAAATGAGCCTAAAGTTGTTCTAATAAGCTCACCAAAATCTTCAAAGAATTGCTTAGAACGAAAGACTACATATTGGTCATTATCATAGCTGTTTCCTGAATTTAAATAAGTAACAGGAAGTTGAGTTGCAAGAATTGTCACACTCCTTTGATTCTCTTTCCCAAGAGCATAGAATTTAACTCTCGTAGGATTTAACCCCTTTTGCGACATATCTACAATATCTTCCTCACCTTTAAGACACAACACACCAAGGGTATTCCATATAAGATTTCTTGCTGCGGTATAGTTGTTGTTTGTCCTAATAGTAACTTTCAAGTCAGAACAATACTCATTACCCGATGCTCTTGGAGAACTTGCCTCAATAGAATAATCGAACATTTGTGGAACAATAACCTTGAGTTCCTCCATTAAATGCTTTAATACCACCTCTTCATTTTGTTTGTACAGCTTTTTCATTTTTATATCCATAGCAAATGTTGCTCCTGCCAATTCTGTTGTGCCTCCCTTTTGCTGTACATACGAAGTAAGTTTACCAACTGAGACAATAGTTTGAAGGGATACATACCATTTACCATCTTTCTGATTTTCTGATATGTATTTGAAACTCTTGATATTCCCGGAAGACACAGTTATTATATCATCTTTTATAAGATTATCATTCAATATAGCAGTGTTAGAAGAAACAAATGTACCAAAAGCTTGTTCTATGGCACTGCGCAATGCTACCTTAGTAGCCTCGTCTTTTGTGGAGCCTTCCCCGAAAACGACAAGTACGGCATCGTCTTTTTCGATATCTACATCCGTCATTTTTGCCTGTTTTTTCTTCTTGTCATTTTTCTCCTTAGAGAAATTTGGAGCATCTGTTAGCATCGGCTTATTCCAAAAACTTGAATAACCTGCCAAATTTAAAGAAATACTTTTTAGTTCACTTGTGGAGGTTCTGCCCTCCGCCGAAACATTGATACTGATTAGGATAATCAGCAAGCTAAAAACCAATCTCATTGGTCTTGAATTTGTAATTACACTTACCATAATATTACACGATTAAAATTTATTACTCTTGTTACATTTTTCGGCTGATTCTTTGCATAGGTAATCGCCACATCCCTTGCTGCTTTTAGATACATCCTTTGGGTCTGTACATTATTTTCATACTCTCTGACATTTTGCGCCCATTGTCGTTTTTCACGCTCTATGCCATCTTGATAAATTTGCATTTGATGTTCCCATTCTCTTTTGTCTATTTCGTTCATCTTAGTAGTGATTTCACGCAATAGTGAAGTTGCTTGTGGCTGACACGATGCGGCAAAATTAATCTGAGAAAGCAAACGTGTTGCTTCCATAGCACCTTCTTTTGTCGGATTGTTTGCCCATGCTGCACGTGCTTGATTCAAGAATTCGCCACCTCTTACCTCTATCATATTTGTATATATGGAGGTCGCTGTGTGAGCTGATTTCTCAAAGCAATCTGTACAAACCGAAGGAATCGATGCCAAAAGCATCAGAGCATCTTCATAATTTTGCTGAGACGCTTGTCTTTTAGCCTCTGCAATCAATTCTTCGCAATGCGTTTGGTAATAAGCCAATAATTTTTCCTTTCCTTCCTGTAGAAACGCCGTTATAGCAGATTTCTTGGAGTCGATATTCTTAAAGGCTGATATATAAGATTTTTCCAAATTCTGCCCTATACCAATAGTTGATATTGTTAGTTGCGAATAGACCTTATCCTCCTCAATATCACCCAATATGAATGTAATATCTAACTTCTGCGATATGCGTTGAGGTGGCCCTGCAACAATATCTTTTGAAATCACATTTATTTTTGCTGTCAGAATAAATCTAACGATATTCTCGTTATCAGAGATGCCATTGGCTGAAATAATCTGAGAGAGTTTTGTTTCCAACAATTTATGGGATTCATACGGCAGTTCCTCACTTTCGGGGACATAGGCATGAATAGAAATACGCCCAATGTCGTCAAAACGCTCTTGCGCATGAATGTGCATAGCACAAATCAATGCTATAAGAAACAAGATATTCTTCATTGCCGTGTTATTTTTCGCCTAAAACAAGTACTGCTTCTCCCAATCCTCGCATCATTAATTTTGACTGAATATTGAAAGGTGCTGCGTTGAGATACTTTTGTAAGCCTCTTGTAAAGCTGCGAGCATCTACAGCTACGCCATTTTCATTTTTCAGAGGAATCATTACTTGTTCAAACTGTGCAAAGTTTTCCGATGCGTCTGAAAGATTATACTGTTCCTTTATTGTGTTTTTTGCCAACCATTGTTGGATATGTCCTAACAGTTCTTCGTTGCCATACTCACTTTCTAAGTCGTGTCCCCAATTATCCCATGTACGAATGGTCAAAACGATTTCACGTCCATTTGATTTCATTTTGGTATAAAACAAGTCGAGTTGTTTGTCGAATGGTTTTATATGTCTCTCTACAGCTTGCTGCAACTGTATTGGAATGGCTTCTGACGTTCTGTGCTCTGTTGCAGTCGATGTGGCTATACGTTTGCTTGTATAGGCATCAAAAGCCTCTAATGTGAATGTTAAGGAAGATGTATTTACCACCCATCCAATTTGGATAATGATGTCGGCTTTCGCCTTACGCTTCAATACGTCTAATGGGGTTTCCGAAAATTGCGCTCCGCTTGACTTGCTAAAAGTCACATTATCTTCAGATGTTCTTGCAGAGACATTACGCAACTCCATTTCTGCATCTTTGAGGCTATAGCCGTAACTTGTCATCAATTCTCCAATCTTACTAATGACAGGGTTTAGCTCTAAATCCTCTTGAAAAGCTTGCTTGTAATTTGGCATACATTCTTTTATGCCTTGGTTGTCGTACTCTGTCATAAAATAACGTTGAGCACACCAATTGTCCGATGGCAAAATCATTAGTGTAGGTTTCTTCTGCGCCAACATAGAGGCACATAATACAAAAGAGAAGGATAAAGCCAATCCTAATCTTTTCAGACAAACCGCAAAAATCCTCATAGCCTTTGCTTCCATTTTTAGCACTTTCAGCTCAAACAGTGCAGTTTGACAATTTTATTAGGTAAGGCATACAAAAAAAGTGGAGCTTCTATTCGCACCCTTGATGTAAGCCTTCGACTGCTTATGGAATTGGGATATGAATAGACAACTCCACTTGCAGTATGTTCGTGTTGATATACGAATACACCGAAATGGAGCGTCCTTTCACATATACCCTCAATTCCATTTTGTGAGTTGTCGAAGTTCACATCAAATCAGGTATAAGCGAAATACGCTTTTCTAATATGTCTGCCAAAAGCCAATTACGGCAATATGGCACGGCAAAGATAACCAATTTCAATGAAACTAAAGAATTTCAATTGAAGAATTTGATACTTGCGTCTTTTATTTGGAAAAATTCTACTTTGCGTCTGTAATCTTTGTCTTTTCCGTATCAAGAAAATCTTTTAGATTTGATTGATACAATAAAACAAATGTATCAGAACCCAAACAAAGATTATTTTGATACAATTGGGATTCTGATACAAAAGTTCTAAAATTGATACACATCTTCGACTTGTATAGTTTGGTTTGTTTGCCTTGCTTCTCTTGCTTTCTTTTCTCTCTCTGCCATATCATACAACCTCTGTTCATGTTCGTTTGGTTCAAATAAGGCGTTGAAGAATTTATCGTCTTCATTCTGAGTGTTGCTTGGTTGATGTGCTTGTGAAGTAGGCTTCATACTTTGAGGCAATTCTCCTTTGAAATGAATACCCCATTTATTATAAAGGTCATACATCAAGGCAATTGGATTTTGTGGCTTGTCTGTTAGTTGTCTACTAATGTATTTTCTTTTGCCATTCATGAATTTCTCCAATTGCTCTGTTATCCTTTGCTTTTGGTCTGAATAAGGACACAAAGCAATTTGTTTTTGAATTTCATTCTTTATCTGAAATACACCTACAATGTCGTTAGTGTTTTTCAATCTGTCAAATAGGGTATGAGTTTCTGCAAATTTCCAACTGTTTTGTTGAGGCTCTTCAATTTGTGATTGAGGTGAAACATTTACTTTATCCAAAGCTTTTGTCTTTGATGGTAAAAATGAATTTGAATTTTCAATACTGAGGTCTGTTAAGTCTTTCTCTTCATATCCTCTATTGTTTGTTATGTTTCTTATTGAACCATCAATGCAATTTGAATCAATTGTTTTATTTATTCTTTTCTCTTCAATATTATGTTGGTTCAATTTGGAACTTACGGAAGTTTCATTCTGAACATTTGGCATAGTTCGTTCTGGTACCTTACCTGTTAATTCTGTTTCTTGGTGTTCCTCAAAATTTGAACAATAGTTCTTGTAGATGTTGTTCAGCAAAGAATAATCAAGTTCATACTCATTTGCTAATTTTGAATTCGCTCCCTTGTTCACCTTGGTGCATATTAGCAATCCCATCGACCTTAGATTTTTCAAAGTTCTCTTGATTGTACTTTCTGATACATTGCACTCTTTTACCAAGTCTTTTATTGACTTGAAATAGGTCTTGCCATTGTTCTTGCAATATTCATAACCATTCCACATCGTAGCAAATACGATTCTTTCTACAGGCTGTAGTACAACCATTTCTTTGTAAAGTCTTACAAATGTTGATTCGTTCTTTTCCATATCCATATATTAATCATTATTTATATTATTATCAGTAACTAAAGGAACTGTGTTCCAATACCTTTTCAATGCTTCTGCCAAAGCTTTTTTGTGTTGCTCAGTCTTTGGCTTACCTTTTAACGCTTTTGAAATCTTCTGTCGTGTTTCTTCTTTCAATGTCCTGTTTGTACGTTTCATCGTGTTTATATTCAAAATCTTATTCATCGCTCCAAATATACTACTTGAGTTTAAATAAATATAGGTAAGAATGTTAAAAATATCAAGTTTAGTAAGCTTTCTGAAAAATATACCGGAAATTTTTCTAAAAGATGCACGGCAAGCCGATATACACCGTGCCTCGCTCCCTATATAGGGGATTGGAAAGATGGGATACGGAGGGAGAACTCCCCTTAACTTCATTATGTACAGTGCTTTGCATTTGTTCAAGTAGTAGAAACTGATGCTGAACATTTACACCTTATTTATATAGTGGGCACCCACGTTTGCCTTGGTTGGTCTTTAAAACTACGTACATTTACACCTTATTATATATATAAGGGCTGATGTAGATTGTCTTGTTGAGGCTTGAAATCAATTGATTTTAAGTAGAATAAATCTTGTAAGTAGCTGATTGTCACGGAGGTGTCCGATGCTTGTACTGTCCCCGATAAATATCCCCGACAATAGCTAACTGTCTGAATATCAGATATAGAGTATAATTGAGTGGGAGTAAAATCAATCCCAACTGATACATAAAAAGGGGGTATCAAAACGGAATTAGTTCCAGTTTTTGATACCCCCCTCTTCTTTTTGGAGTCTTTGTTATGTAAAGATACCTTTGTTGTATAAACGTATTTAGTTTATAAACATATTGCGTTTTGGCATTTTGCTTCCAAAGCGCTTGCGTAGTTTTTCGAACAGCGCCATTGTGTCTTGCGAGAACTTGTGTCCTTTCCATGTACTTGTGTTGGTGATGAACACCCAGCACTCGCCGTCGGGATAGCGCAGTACAAGTGCCGATGTGCCTACAAGCGAACCGGTACGTATCCACGGACGGTTGCGTGGCGTAAAGTTCCAGCCGAGCGAGAACTGATGGTCGGGCATTTCTTGCGTCATCAGTTTCACGGCTTGTGGCGATATTACGTCAGGTACGGTACGGTCGCCGTCGATCGATGCTACCAGTCGGCATAGTTCGGCAGCCGATGCCACCCATGCACCTGCGCCAAGAGCCGTCGTTATATCGTTCTCGCCATAGCAGCGCACCACCATTCTGCCTGAGTTGTTGAATTCGGGCACCGGTACCGAACTTGAGTGCATATAATATACCGTTTCGTTCTTTCTGCGGTCTTTCAGATAGTTACCCGCTATGTGGAAGTCGTAGCATCCTGCCGGATTGAGCACGTAGCGTTGCATGAAGTTTTCGTAGCTCATGCCCGTGCGCTTCTCGATAATCAGCGACAGCAGCGTATAGCCTATGTTGCAGTAGCGTTGTGCCGTTCCGGGCGTGTAGCCAAGATGTCGGCGCAGCACTATGCGCAGCAGTGTGCGGTGGTCGGGTGGGGTGGTGAGGTGGTTTTGCTGCATTATGTAGCGAGTCGAGAAAATGGCGTCGCCAGCATAATTGGTAAATCCCGCCTTGTGTCTCAACAGCTGTTCGACGGTTATGTCGAAGTATCGTTTGTCGCGTATTGAATTGACGTAGAACGTGTCGTTGAGTATTCCCTTTGGTCCGAACACCTTGTCGCTAAGGCGTATCTTGCCCATGTCGCGCAGTTTCATTATGCCTGTAGCAGTGACCAGTTTCGACACCGAAGCCATGCGCATGATGTACGACGGCTCCATAGGTATCTGACGGTCCTTGTCGGCATAGCCGAAACCGCGTGCATACAGCAATGAGTCGTGGCGCGATATAGCAAGCTGTGCCCCGTGTATCTCCCAACGCTTCAGATAGCGCTGCATGATAGAGTCCATGGCGTGCAGCTCGGGTTGTGCCGAGAGGGCATTGGTGAGCGTGTCGTTGAGATGCTTGCGGTTGCTTGCTTCGTATATCGAGTCTTTCTCTCGGCTTTTGTCGCTTGAGCACGACGAGCATGTGCATCGGCAGATGCTTGATATGATGACAACGATAAAGGTGAGGCATCCCAAGCAGGACAGCCTCACCTTTGTACGATATTGTTTCTTTATTCTATATCCGAACATTTCTGAACATTGGGTATTATGACAATCCTTCGATTTGACCGTTGACGATGTCCATGTTCATGGCAGCTGGAACCTTGGGCAGTCCGGGCATGCGCATGATATTGCCAGCAATGACAACAATCATCTCTGCACCGGCGTTGATGACAATGTCGCGAACGTTAACGTCAAATCCTGATGCTACGCAATACTGCTTGGCATCGGTAGAGAATGAGAACTGTGTCTTGGCGATACATATAGGGAAGTTCTCATAGCCGAGGTCGCGTATCATCTGTAACTTCTTCTTGGCAGGAGCGGCAAACGAGATGCTTGCAGCACCGTAGATGTTCTTGCAGACCTTCTCAATCTTTGTCTCGATTGTATCTTCGTCGTCGTATGCGAAGTTCAATGGCTGCGACGGCTTCTGCTCGATAGTGTCTACTACGAGACGTGCCAGGTCGGCAGCACCTTCGCCACCTTTTGCGTAAGCATCGTTGATGGCAAATCCTACACCGATGCTCTCGCAGTATTCGCGCACGATGTTCTGCTCCTCTTCCACGTCGCCGGCATAGTGATTGAATGCTACGATGACGGTCTGTCCGAACGACTGCATGTTCTTGATATGCTTGTCGAGGTTGGCAAGTCCCTTCTTGAGTCCTTCGCTGTTAGGCTTCTTGATGTCCTCAACTGGTACACCGCCGTGCATCTTCAGGCCCTGAGCCGTTGCCACAACGATAGTGAGCTTAGGCTGCAGTCCGCTCTTGCGGCACTTGATGTCGAAGAACTTCTCGGCTCCAAGGTCGGCACCGAATCCTGCCTCAGTGATGACATATTCACCGAATGTCATAGCCATCTTAGTTGCGAGTATTGAGTTGCATCCGTGTGCAATGTTGGCAAACGGACCGCCGTGTACGAATGCAGCGGTATTCTCTGTGGTCTGAACGAGGTTAGGAGCCAGAGCGTCGCGCAGAAGGATGGTTATGGCTGCAGCCACGCCTAAATCCTTAACGGTGAAAGGCTTGCCCTCAACGGTGTAACCCAAGAGGATGTTCTCAATGCGACGACGCAAGTCGTCCTCGTCCTTTGCAAGACAGAGAATAGCCATAATCTCTGATGCAGGAGTGATGTCAAATCCCGACTCGCGTACAATGCCATTGGCTTTGCCGCCCATACCGGTTACGATGTCGCGCAGTCCGCGGTCGTTAACGTCGAGTACGCGGTTCCACAATACCTCGCGTAGAGCGAAACCGTTGTCACGGTTCTGGTACATGTAGTTGTCGAGCAGTGCTGTGATAGTGTTGTGAGCCGAAGTGATAGCGTGGAAGTCGCCTGTGAAGTGCAGGTTAATCTTGTCCATCGGCAATACCTGGGTGTAACCGCCGCCACATGCACCGCCCTTCATTCCGAATACCGGACCGAGCGAAGGCTCACGCAGGGCGCAGATAGCGTTCTTGCCGATGTGGTGCATACCAAGTGCCAGACCTATGGTAACGGTAGTCTTGCCGATACCAGCCTTTGTCGGTGTAATGGCTGTAACGAGTATGAGGTTGCTGTTCTTCACACGCTCCTCGTCAATAAGGCGTGTAGGAACCTTAGCCATATAGTGGCCGTAGTGTTCAAGTTCTTTTGCAGGGATGCCATACTTAGAGGCTACTACCTCTATCTCCTCGAGCTTCGTGCTGCGAGCTATTTCGATGTCTGTCATTGTATGTAAAAAATTTGTAGCGTTTCGTGTATAAATTGAGTTGTTTACGAAATATGTAGTATGGAGTGTGAGTGCAAAGGTACGACTAAATAATCAATAATCTGTCATTATTCTCTTGTTTTTGCTCGTTTTTGCTTCGAAACGTCAGGTGAGAGTCCGATGTTATATCAAAATTTTTACATATTCTTTCGTTAGTGCCACGAAACTTAAGTTGTATATATATAAGTGTATTCTCAACTCTCAACCTTTTTTATCCAGCCATAGAGCACCACATTGTCACTACGAACGGCACGGTGAAGTCGGTCACGAAACCGTGGTAGATGCTTAGTGCTACGTAGCGCTGGCCTACAGTCTGTGTGATGATAGGTAGGGTGGTGTCCATTGTCGTTGCGCCACCCGAAGATATAGGAGCCAGCGGACCGAACCGCTTTGCTATCAGCGGAGTAAGCAAGAGGGTTGTCATCTCGCGTATGATGTTGGCAAGCAAGGCTATTGTGCCCAGTTCGGCACCGCGATATTCGGTTATGAAGATGCTCGACAACGAATAATAGGCAAAGCCGCTGTCGATGGCAAGGCAGTCGGTAAGCTGTCGATGGTGCAGTACCGGGCAAACGTCGCTACACATTATTATATATGCCACCATTGCTCCGAGCCATGAACCTAAGATGGTGGCTACGGGCAACAGTGCCAGACGAGGGTTGAGACTCTTGATGTCGTTCTTCATATCTGGATTCATTCCTATGCCTAAGCCTACGAAGAGCAACAGGCCGCACAGCACTACGAAGCTGATGTTGCTGTCCATAGCCCATGATGGCAGACCGCCGCTACGTCCTGCCAATACTCCGAGGATGAAGAATCCTACTACTATCAGACTTCCTTTCATCGCTCCTTGCCTCCTTTCGCTGTCTTCCACAATGCCCATGCCAAAGCACAGCTGCCCAATGTGGCAAATCCTGACAATACCAAAGCCTCCACACCAAGTGTAGGCAAGGCAGAGATAATCTGGTCGTTGCTTCCCACTTCGATGCCAAGCATAAACAGAAGCAGCCATATCAGTCCGGTCGTGGCACGTCCTGCCCACGTGCCAATCGCATTCTTGCGAGTAGCTGATTTAATCCTTGTGCGTACGTTGTAGCCTACAAGTATGCCAAGGAATATAAACAAAATTACTATAAACATTTATTTTATTGGTTGTTTTTTTACATGAATCCTCCTGCAAAATAGCTTCGCGCTATGAAGTATGAAGGCTCGTAATAAGCCGAACAGTTGTAATAAGGAACAGGCCGTTCTCGGTAATGTCTTCTTCAGGGAAATATATATTCTTCATTTGTTATTGGCTTGAAGCGGTTTCTTATAATAAATAATGTGACGTATATCTGATACGTTCTATTGCTTTCTGCGTGCAGAAGACAATTTGGTGCGTAGGGGTTCTTTTAGTTTCTGCAAATCTAATCAAAAAACTCTGTTTTGGCAAATATTTGCGTGCAAATAATGCATGGATTTGTAGGAGTGGAGCAAATGTAGTCCTTTTGCGTTTCAAAACGAATACTTTTGACTTCCAAAAGGAGTCCTTTTGGAGAGTAAAACGAGTCCTTTTGCAAGGCGAAACGAGTCCTTTTGCAGCAGCTTCCTTTTAGTCTCTTCATTACTCATTACTTCATTCTTATTGTTCTGAATTTTGTATTTTTATTAAATCCAAACACCATCAAGTTGTAATCTTCGGGATAATAAACAGTGTTATTATGCACGATATATGGCTTTGGAGCATTTGTTGGTAACGAAACATTTATCTTGTTAACAGTATCTTCTATTTGGTTGCTAATCACCCAAGAACTAAAAAAATTCACGCTTGATTTGCAGTTGCCCGAAAAGTCTATTATTGATGGTGCCTCGTAGTCGTGTTCTAAAACTTGTTGGTTTATATATAGCAATGTATCTTGTACTTCTTTGTCCAATTCACAAAACAAAGTGTCTTTATAGCTTCTGCTGGAACATGCTCCAACAAGAAGAACTCCGAGTATAAAGCATAGATATTTCATAAATTCCATTATTTGATTTTTCTTAGTTAGACATTATTATCATGCTAAAAATAAATATAGGCCAGACGAGGAGCAAACATACGCAAGTTATGCAATACCATACTCGTCTGATTCCTGGCGTATCTTTAGCAAACACCTCCCAGTACCTAAGATATTTATCCTTTCTCCATAAGAAAAAGTAATTTATAAAGAGGCAAGGTACTACTGAGACAAGGATAAACGCAGTCTTGCCTAAAGGCAGTAAAGAAACACATGGAAATAATATGGATACGAGATTGAACAAAGTCCATATCAATAGACAAGTAAATCCAATCATGATATAATCCGATACACATATTCCTACAATTTCATTATAAGGTATTCTTGTGTTGTTCCCTTTACGATTTCTGTAAAACTTCAAATAGTAAAACAAACATTCAAAAAATCTGTTTAAAAGAGTTTGCGTTTTCTTATCGCAGTTAAAAATACAATAATATAGCCTATTCCAAAACAATTCCATATACTTCATATAGGCCTCTCTTTCTTTGAATTGGTTCTTTTTGAAATAAAAGAATAAATGGCATACTGGATACAAATTGGCAGGAGATTGACTATCCCCAACCAAACAAACACTATGAGGCTCAAAGATAAGGCTGCCCCATTGGTTACAACTAAGGAAATAATGCCTATCAAAAGCAACGTCACAAGACTATTCAATATTATTTGTCTTTTCAGCAAAAATTCTTTTCTAACAGATTTTGCCCAAAGCCAAGCAAGCAAAGCCATACTCAAGTTAAACAAGGAAATACAAATCGTAAGCATAATGCCCATAAAATGTCCCAAGTACAAGACCACTGCAGGAATAATATATGCAACAAATGTGGCCACAAATACTGTGAGCAAATATATCTTTGTATCTTTATCTCTTAGTTTCATATAATGCCAATTGTGCGTTGGATGGGAGTCTGCCATTCTGTTGTATAGGTTGTGACAATGTCTGATTTCAACCTCTTTACGAGCTTTGGCAAATTCTTCTTTCACTTGTTTCTCTATCCTTTTTTTTGCTGAATCATATGACGAAGCACAGCTATTGCTTCTTACTTATTTTTGATGCCATACTAAATCCTTTCTATTAAAGTTTTCTTTTGACAAAAATACAATTAATCTTTGTGTTTGCCAAAAGAATCCATAATTATTTAATCATCAATTGTTAAAGCTACGATTCAAATTGTCCATCCCAAAATTTTTTTGATTATATGTTTTTATTTCGTAATTTTGCAATTGCGGACAATCCGAAAGGTTAAATCCGTAAGATTATAGGCATAAGGAAAAAAGAAATGAAACAACTTAAGGAAAATGAAGGCATAGAGCGTAGCTTGTTACTTGCAATGGCTGTTATAGCGGGATTGACCGTGGCAAATTGCTATTACAATCAGCCTCTTCTGGAGATGATACGTCACGACATAGGAGTGAGCCAACATGAGGCAAACCTTATAACCGTTGTCACCCAAATAGGCTATGCGCTTGGTTTGTGCTTCCTTATCCCTATGGGCGACCTCTACTCGCGCCGTCGCATAATCGTTGTGAATATGACGGTGGCAGCCATTATGGCAGTCTTCATTGCCGTAGCCCACAATGTGTGGATGATTTGGGGAGCCTCTCTGCTATTGGGAGCCTGCTCCGTAATTCCGCAGTTTTTCATACCTATAGCAGGACAATATTCCGAGAAGAAGAATAAAAGCAGGAATATGGGCGTCGTTCTGTCAGGGCTGCTGACAGGCATACTTGCATCGAGAGTGGTTAGCGGTTATGTAGGCGAATGGTTGGGCTGGCGCGAAATGTTTTTAATAGCGGCTCTTGTGATGGTGCTGTGCATGGCCATTACGCTCAAGATTATGCCACAGATAAAGAGCAACTATGTTGGCACATATGGTGGCTTGATGGCCAGCGTATTTAATATTGTGAAGAGTAATGGGCGCATACGTATTTATGCCGTGCGTGCCGCCTTCAGCTTTGGCAGCATGATGGCCATTTGGGCGTGCCTCGCTTTTCGGTTGGCACAGGCTCCGTTCTTTTCAGGTAGCGAGATGGTTGGAACGTTAGGATTGTGTGGCATAGCCGGGGCTATAGCGGCAAGCGGTGTTGGCAAGCTTGTGAACCGTTTGGGCATAAGGAATATGAGCGTTTATGGAGCTTGCTTGCAGCTTGTGGCGTGGGCAACGGCCTGGTTGTTTGGTGACACTTTCATGGGGCTTGTTGTGGCTATCATATTGGTAGACATAGGATTGCAATGTCTGCAACTAAGCAATCAAAGTGGCTGTATTCAGGAGATGCCTCAAGCTTCCAACAGGGCCAATACCATCTTTATGACAACATATTTTATAGGCGGCTCCTTTGGTACCTATTGTGCCGGATTGGCTTGGACACATCATGGATGGATTGGCGTGTGTGCGGTGGGAGCTATTTTGGCTGCAATCTCGCTCTTCATAACCTGTTTTAATGGGAAGAGAATTTAAAAATAATTGCATTATATGATTTCATTTCAAAGTGACTACAACAACGGTATGTTGCCGGAGATATTAGAGGCTCTTGGCAGGACAAACGATGACAAGACTCCTGGTTATGGCTACGACCATTATACAGAGTCGGCAAAGCAGAAGATTCGCGAGGCTGTAGATAACGAGGAGGCTGACGTGTTCTTCCTTGTGGGAGGTACGCAGACCAACACAACGGTCATCGACTCTGTGCTGCTGGGATGTGAGGGCGTTGTTTGTGTGGAGACAGGACATATTGAGGTGCATGAGTCTGGTGCCGTGGAGGCATTCGGACATAAGGTGATCACTCTTCCCTCCGTCGACAGCAAGCTGACTCCTGACACTCTGTCTGCATACATGGACAGATTCTTGGCTGATGAGACGCATCCGCACATGGTGCAACCAGGAATGGTGTATATCTCAATGCCTACTGAGTTTGGAATGGTATACACAAGGACTGAGCTTGAGAATCTGTACGCCACATGCCGGAAATATGATCTGCGTCTGTTTATCGACGGAGCACGACTGGGCTACGGACTGATGTCGGAGGCATGCGACTACGACTTGCCATTCCTCGCCAAGCATTGCGATGTGTTCTATATTGGTGGTACAAAGGTTGGAGCAATGATTGGTGAGGCTGTGGTGTTCACAGGAATGAAGGCTCCCAAATATTTCTTCACTATCGTGAAACGCCACGGAGCTTTGCTCGCCAAAGGCAGAATGCTTGGCATCCAGTTTGACACGTTGTTTACTGACAATCTGTATTTTAAGGTTTCGCAACATGCCATCAATATGGCTGTCCGTATCTGCGATATATTCAAAAAGCATGGCATAGTGATAGCCTACGACTCGCTAACTAATCAGCAGTTCATCGTTCTGCCCAAAAGACTCTACGAAGCACTCTCACAGAAGGTAGCTTTTGAGATATGGGAGAGAAAGAGTGATGAGGAGATTGTCTGTCGTTTCGTCACCAGTTGGGCGACAAAGGAAGAGGAACTGGACGAATTGGACCGAATATTGACAACTTTATGCGGAGCTTGCTGAGATGAAGACTGATTGTGGCAGTTTTTATTATATATGCCACCATTGCCCGAGCCATAAACCTAAGATTGTGGCTACGGGCAATATTTGAGTTTTTTTTGTTTGATAAATTTGTTGGCATTTTCTTTCATTCTTATTAGGATTTTTTCTTAAAAATCCACAACATTCCAATATTTATTGCTAACTTTGCAAACTGAAAATTGCAATTCGGATACTTATAAAGTATTCTACGTAGAGAAAACAAATTGTTTTAATAATTTTATGGATTTTATTTTATTAATCACAGTCATCTTGACGGCTGTTGTATTGGTGGTAGGTGCATACGTAGTTGCAAAGCTCGTAGGTCCTCGTTCGTACAACCCGGTTAAGGGTCAGCCTTTTGAGTGTGGTATTCCTACGCGTGGAACCTCTTGGATTCCAGTACACGTGGGCTACTACCTCTTTGCTATCCTTTTCCTGATGTTCGACATTGAGACACTCTTCCTCTACCCCTGGGCAGTGGTTGTCAAGCAGTTTGGAGCCATGGCGCTTGCGAGCGTAGGCTTCTTTATGCTGGTATTGGTATTTGGCCTTGCTTATGCATGGCGGAAAGGAGCATTGGAATGGAAGTAAGAAAACCTGTCATCAAGAGTATCCCTTACGATGAGTTCAAGGACAATGAGGGCCTTGAGAAAATCGTAGACGAACTCCATGAAGGAGGCGTCAACGTAGTGGTTGGCTCGCTCGACCAGGCTATCAACTGGGGCCGTTCCAACTCTTTGTGGTCATTAACATTCGGTACTTCGTGCTGCGGTATTGAGTTTATGGCAGTGGGCTGCGCCCGCTACGACTTCTCACGCTTCGGCTTCGAGGTAACACGTAACTCTCCACGTCAGGCCGACCTCATCATGTGTGCCGGTACCATCACAAACAAGATGGCTCCTGTCTTCAAGCGTCTCTACGACGAGATGGCTGAGCCTAAGTATGTTGTAGCTGTGGGCGGTTGCACCATCTCGGGCGGTCCGTTCAAAAACTCGTACAACGTGGTGCGTGGCATCTCGGAGATTGTTCCGGTAGACGTTTACGTTCCGGGCTGTCCTCCACGTCCAGAGGCTATCCTCTATGGCAT
>X199_Human__coassemble_1822_pt1 | contig 31224 bp, 27 predicted proteins | sample X199_Human__metabat2_high_PE_010 | metagenome-assembled genome bin X199_Human
CACATCAATTGGGATGCCTGATTTATGCATATAAGTTCTTTGTCAGTACCACATAAGTAACACTCCAGTACCAGTCAAGTGAAACTCCAGTACCACCTATATGAAACTCCAGTACCAGTTAGGCGGTACTGGAAACGGTACTGGAAGCGTGCATCAAGCTTATTGTAATACATAATTAAAGCTCATCCGATATTTGGAGTGATTCAATTATGAACCTATAAGTAGTGGAGGTCTCCGCTACTATACAAACTTGTTATATTAAGTATGTATTCATACTTATAATATCATCACTCAATATCACGGATGAACCTTAGTTTTCTGAAATGTTTTGCATAACTTTGCAATATCATTCAATCAAAACAACACTTAATAGCGATGGACAAAATGAACACTATTGATATTGCGCTCCGCATAGCCACTACAGCACATGCCGGACAGACCGACCGCGACGGCTGTCCCGTCATACTCCATCCTCTTGCCGTGGGACTGATGGGGCATACCGACGAGGAGAAGATAGCAGGGTTTCTGCACGATGTGGTTGAGGACACAAGCTACACTTTCAATGATTTGCTTGAAGATGGTATTCCTACTGGCATAGTAAATGCCCTACGCCTACTCACTTACGACCATTCAACCGACTACTTCGAGTATGTGCAAAACATTATTGACTCGGGAAATCCCATTGCTATGCAGGTGAAATACAACGACTTGCAGCACAATTTTGCCCGAGGCAAGGCTCACCCTGATCTTCAGGCAAAGCATGGCCGAGCATTGGAGATGGTGAAGGCTGCCATCGAAAGCTGCTCACAAGTCAGCCTGTATCATGCTCCTGCGGATGAGAATATCGAGGTAGGCATCTTTGCCTGCGGATGCTTTTGGGGCACACAGCACCAATTTCAGAAACAGTATGGTGTGCTCAACACTCTTGTCGGCTACACCGGAGGCAAGGAAGCTTTTCCCACGTATGCCGATGTGCGCGACCATAATACCAGCCATGTAGAGGCTGTAATAGTAGAGTTCAATCCGAAGCAGGTTTCGTACGAGAGCCTGTGTAAGCTGTTCTTCGAGATCCACGACCCGGCACAGACCGACGGCGTTGGTCCAGACATCGGCTCGCAATATCGCAGTTGCATATTCTATCGCAACGAGGGGCAAAGGCAGACTGCTGAACGTGTAATACAGATTCTACGCGACAAGGGCGACGAGGTGAACACTCTGCTTCTGCCAGAAGCTCCCTTCTACATAGGCGAGGCTTACCACCAGCGTTATTACGAAAAGACGGGTGGCGAACCCTATTGTCATGTCAGAATCAGGAAGTTCTAATCGTCATATAGCCTATTATACAGGCCGTTGTGAGCATCTCCGATACAGCCAAGGCGAGCCAGATGCCTGTATCGCCAAACGCAATAGGAAGGATTATGAAGCTCGGCACAAGCAACAAGAGTCCGCGCAGCAGGGCAAACACCATTGCCGAGCGCACACGCTCTATGCTTTGGAAATAGCCTATGAGCGTGAGGTTGACTATGAAGAACACAAATGCTGCAGCCATCAACGGAAATCCCTTGACGGCAAGCGGAAAGGCTGCTTCGCTGCGATTGATAAACAACTCCACCAGCTGATTGGGAAGAAGCACGAATGCCGCACTTGCCAACGCTCCACACACTACGGCTGCCAACAATGCCACACGCAGCGTGGAATGTACCCGTCTACCATTGCCACAACCGTAATTGTAACTGATGATTGGCTGTGCCGACTGTGCCACGGCGTTGCCTATCATGTAGACAAAGGGGGTGTAATAGCAAGCTATGCCGAATGCACCTATACCAGGGTCGCCAAGATAAGAACCGAACACGTAATTGCCGATGAGGGCAAGCACAGCCATAGTACATTCACCCATAAGGGCAGAGAGTCCGATGGTGCACTGATAGCCTATGTTGCGCACAGAATAGAGCAGCGACCGACGGCTCCACTTCAATGGGATAGGCCGCAACTGGCGTGCCACAAAAAGCATATACCACATAGCTATAATACCTCCAATAGCCATACTCAAAGCCGAGGCTACAGCTGCTCCCCAAAGTCCCCATCCCATGAATACTATCATAAACCAATCGAGGAAGATATTGGCTATTGCCGACACTACGTTGCACCACATGGCGAGGCGCGGACTGCCGTCAAGACGAATGACAAACAACAGCAATGCCGCCCACACGCCAAACAGTTCGCCCGGCATAAAGCCCAACATATACTCGCGCACCAATGGCTGCAAGGCTGCCGACGAGCCGAGCATTCGGGCTATTGCCGACGGAAACAGCATCACGGGGACAATCATTGCCATAATCACCAACGTGGCAAATATCCAAGCCTGCGTAACGTTGATGCGTGCAGCCTTCAGTTTGTGCTGAGCCATATGTATGGATGCCACCACAGAGCATCCCGCTCCCATCATCAGCCCCAGTCCGGTGGCCAGCATCAGTATCGGCACACATATATTGATAGCCGCTATTCCATCTGCCCCGACGGCATGACCTACGAATATTCCGTCGATGGCTGTCATTGCCGATATGCTGAGCATACCCAGCAATGTAGGGAGAAAATAGCGCCCGAAAAGGCGCGGAATACTCAGCGTGCTGAGATCGATGGCGTCTTTTGTAAGTTTTTCTGACATAATATAAAAAAGCGTGATTACGTGTTCGTAGGGAAATCCCCAATGCTAAAGAATGTATTTCTGCACAAAGATACTAAGAAAAATCTTTACGTCTGACATTTTATCACAAGAACATGACAAAATTGATAAATATGTCATATTGGCCGATACATATAACGGTTGGCACATAAGTTGCAAAAAGCATAATGAAAGCCGAAAGCAATAAAAGCTACAGGCAAAACGAGATTATTAACAAACAGAAATCCCGACGGAACCGTAAGGCGAAGAGAGGACGAGAAAAATACAAATGGAGGTAATTCATTATGATGCTAGTTCGCAGGAATAACTATTCAAATTGGTTGAACGATTGGTTTGACAACTGTTTCTTCAATACTGAGGAAGTGCCTCAGACACGCACTACAGCCCCGGCTATCAACGTCAAGGAGACTTGTGACGAGTATATTATGGAGGTGGCAGTTCCCGGACTCAAGAAGGAGTGGGTGCGCATCAACGTTACCAACGAGGGCTTGCTACACATGGCCATTGAGAACAAGATGGAGCACAAGGAGCAAGAATGCAATTGCCGTAAAGAAAGACACGAGCGCTACCTGCGCCGCGAATTCACCTATGGCAACTACGAGCAAAGCTACACCTTGCCTGACGATGTAGAGCGTGACAAGATCTCGGCAAGCGTTGCCGACGGCATTCTCACCATCGTAATCCCTAAGACTACTCCCGAGCAGGAAGCCAAGGTAATGAAGAATATCGAAGTGAAATAACATTTCACTGTATTGAGGAATATATAGAAGGTAGGATTGTAATAAAAAAAGGTTGGATGCGAGCACAATACTTGCATCCAACCTTTTTTATGTTATTTCTTTACGACAAACACGCGTGTCTCGTGCGACATCACACGACCTTTCCATTTGGAAGCATTGCGAGCAATGTCCTTATGCTGCCACACATCTCGAATGGTATATTTGCCGGGAATGCCAAGATGGGCAAAGTCGGCGATAAGAGTCAGGGGCTTTTCAGACGTGTTGAGCAATGCAACTGCGTGAGAACCATCGGCAAGCTGGCGTACAAATATCTGATAGCTATCGGTCATCACCTTACGCTCGGCTGCCTTGCCAAGAGGGTCTTGATTGATGGCGATAATTTCCGGATTGAGCAGTATACGACGGTCGTCCTCCGACACCTTGCGCAGGTCGTTGGTCATAGCCAGAGGCGATGCCATCATACACCACATACTCATCTGGGTCTGATACTCGGTCTGGGTGCACCCTACTCCACCGAGGTCGCTCGACGGACCACCCTTGCCGTTAAGGCCAACTACGAGCATGTCCATGTCAGGCCATTGTCCCGGACGTACGTATTTGGCAAGCGGAGCCGTGATGTTCACGATATCGAGTATACCCATACCACCCTGATTTACTACATCCTTCCACATATCGCGAACGTCGTATGAGGTACGCCAGAGCTGACCGCCTACTTCCTCACACCACTCTTCACATTGGCGCTGTCCCCACTCGCAAATGCCGAGCGCTATGTTGCGACCCGACTTCTGCAAAGCATTAGCCATAGTGCGATAGCGATGGCGTGCCGTAGCACTATCTTCAGGAGCATTGCAATAGTCGTATTTCAAATAGTCGATGTCCCACGACGCAAATGTACGGGCATCCTGCTCTTCAAATCCAAGACTTGCTGTCCATCCACCACAGGTAAGCGGAGCTGCATCCGAATAGATTCCGAGCTTAAGACCCTTAGAATGTACATAGTCGGCAAGCGCCTTTATGCCATTAGGGAATTTCACGGGGTCGGGAATCATGTTGTTGTGACGGTCGCGTCCACCCTGCCACAGGTCGTCGATAAAGATATATTTGTAGCCGGCATCGCGAAAACCACCTTCCACCATAGCATCGGCAGTTTCACGTATGAGTTGTTCGTTTATATTACCTTGAAACAGATTCCATGTCATCCATCCCATTGGAGGAGTAGGAGTAAGCTGGTTGCGTGGTGTGGTCTGTGCCGACGCAAAGAGCGACGACAACAGCAAGGCAGAAGAAAGAAGTAGTGATTTTTTCATTGCTTTGATTGTTTTATTGCTTATAATAGTTTATTTATGTGCAAAGATACACATAAATTTATGTATCTTTGCACATATAACTAATTTAAACAATCTTTAATAGCAATAAAACATGCACGAACCGATTATTTTTGAAGCCACAGAAGCCAAGCTTGAGTATCTTGAAAGCATCAACATGCTGTTGCCCCAGCTCTCGCAATCAGCTCAGCCTATGACTATAGAAGCTCTGAGCGCTATCATAACATCACCCTACACCCACCTGCTAATATTGGAGACTGACGGCAATATAGTTGGAATGTGTACTCTCGCCGTCTACTATGCCCCTACCGGCAGCAAAGCATGGATAGAGGACATAGTTATAGACAATAGTATGCGTGGCAAGAAACTCGGCAGACTGCTGATTGAATATGCTATCGAAGCAGCCCGCAAATACTCGCCATGCACACTGATGCTGACATCGCGCCCGGCACGTGTGGCTGCAAATATCCTGTATCAATCCGTAGGATTTGAGCAGAAGACAACAAATGTGTACAAGCTGAAAGTATAATATTATAATTCCCAATCGTCGGGATTGCACTCAGCCTCGACCTTCTTCTCTATCTTGTCGGGAAGTGACGGGAAGAAGTCGATGCCTGTGATGCGCTCTACCTCATCGACCGAGTTGGCATAGTCGCCCTTCGGACGATTGCCATCAGCATTCTTGTAGATAAAGCCGATAGCCTTAGGCTCGCCCTTCATACATAACACCACCTTGAAGAAGGCATTGGGAACAGCCACCTTATTAGCACCAATCGTCTTGGTCTTGCCTTTATAGAATATCGGTCCACAGACAATGTACAAATTGCCATATTGCTTGGCCCACTTGCGGCAGACTTGCTCCATTTCGTTCCAATCGCCACGATTAAGCGAAGGTGCTTGCGGACATATATTTGTGAAAAGAAACGATTCGTCCATTGCTACAGCACTCCACTTGTTGTCGCCAGCCGGACACATATGACCACGATCATAGCCCGAGCGTACATAGTCGAAGTTGACAGCATGTGGCTCCGGAACGTCCTCGTCCTCATGAAAAGCCGCCCCATTACGCTTTGCTTCACCTGTCAGTCGGTTTGGCGTAAGATGCCATGCCACCCAGTTGGGCACACGACGGTCGCTGTTGTAGGATGCAGTATAGCCTGTACGACGTAGTATCTGTTCGGGCACCAACTTCAGACGGGCAGGAATCTCAAGGTTGGGGTTTTCTGCATTAGAATTTTCTTTCTTCTTACTAAAGTCGGCATCAGTCTCTTCTTTGTTTTGTGATAGCAGAACATTCTTGCTCTCCACCACCTTTGCGTCCATGCGCTTTACTATCTGATTGCATGAGCTAAGCGTAGCACAAATGCAAAACAATACAAGAACGGATTTCAATCGGTCGTAACCGTCAATAACATAACGTCTTGCAATTGTAAGCGAAACGACAGCTGCCACTACCGATGCTGCAAATACAGCCGTCATAAATAGTATCTGAATAGCAACCGCATCGAAAACCGATGCTCCACACACTATCATTGTCCACATAAATACTGGCGAAACGCCAACAACGACTCCTGCCATACGGCGCAGTCCTGGCACATACGATTTCTCCAATGCACGTTTCATAAGATAACTTATGGCCTCAGAGCGGGTTGCGCCATTGCCTATAAGATAGTAATACAGATGATTGTGATGCTTCAGACCTGCATAATATGTTGCCAACGATTGTGCCATTGGCTCAACAATGCTTCCCGACAACAATGCAAATACTGGCAACAAATAACGCATACCGAAATTATCACCTATTGCGACATTGGCAAACAACAATATTGCAGCAGCAAAAACAACTGCTACCAACATTCCTGCAAATACCGGCAACAGGAATAGTGAAAGCTTAAGACGTGCCCTATAGACAACAACTACAACAGAATACAGCATAAACACTAAAGCAGCCAACAAGCTAAGTGTCAGACTGTTGGTCTGCATAAGATAATAGACTGCCACTCCAAGCACACCTACACGCAATGCCATACAGAAGAAGGTACGAAGCATACGCATCACCATATCTATATGATAGACGTAAGCCACACACAATGGAATTAATAGAAACAAGACTCCAAGAGCCAATCCTAATGTCGTTATCATATTATTATTATTTGTTTGCTATAAATTGTTTCTTGTTACACACTGCTATCACAATCGGATCAGAAGTAGCTACAACTACCGCTACATCATCAAACAATGAGGAAGACAGATAATCGGCTATAAGTTTGCTTCCAGCCTCATCTTGTAATGACGTTGGATTGTCGAGCAAAGCTATCGGACGACCGTCCATAACTGTGACGGCAAGAGCTGCACGCTGGGCAGTAGATGCATCAAGTGAGGCAAATGATTTGCTCAAACATCCAAATTCCACACCAAGAAGTTGCAAATGACGTTCGGCTTCTTGTAATGAATACTTGCTGTCACCCTTCATTTTATCCTTTGCTACCTGTTCAACAGTTACACTTCCAAAGTCTATATTCTTAGGAAGATACGAAATATAACGTCGGAAACAAGTTGCCACAGAAGGCAATACGGGTTCACCATCAATACATGCCCAACCACTGTCCATACGTCTCATACCAAGCATTGCCTGCAAAGTCATAGTCAAGCACTCTGCATCGGAAGACACAAGCGCCAAGCGATCGCCTGCACTTGAAATAAAGGACAAATCCGAAAACAACTGATTATCCTTGAACTTCATTGCGGCCTTATATAGTTCAATATTCATATTACCTATTCGTTAACTATTTGTCACGCATATCACTAAGTATTTGCAGCATATTCACCCTATACTCACTGAGTTTGCCAAGCTTTATACATTTCTTATTATACTTCCACCAATTAAGAAGTCCACGGTTTTCAACCTTCTTCTTGTCGGGCAGATGACCATGCGCCAATATGTATTCCTTCAACGCAAGATAGTTGGCATTCCATTTTTCTTCGTTTCTTGATGTCATAAGCTTATATGAATTTTAACGATAAACACAAACGCGGATGCTTCAAAAACCCTTTCGCATTTTTGAAACACCCGCATTTATTATAATCATAAAGTGATCCATCATCACTTTAATCAGACAAAAACAAGTTTAGACAAGTCCCTTACCGTGGCAGTTCTTGAACTTCTTGCCACTTCCACAAGGACAAGGATCGTTGCGTCCAGGCATCTTATCCTTAACAAGCGGAGTGTGATTCTCGCTTATGTTCTCACGTGTATCGTGATTGGCGGCGGCACGCTGCTGCTCGTTGTCAAGGTCTACCTTCTCTTCGGTATAGTTCTGACGCTGTGTGTGCTCCTCGGGAGCTGCCTCACGAACCTCCTCCTGTCGCTGCATTTCAGGTATCTGTCCACGTGTGAGGATGCTGCAGATACGGTTGTTCATATCGTTAACCATCGAGTCGAACAACTTGGCGCTCTCAAGCTTGAAGATGAGCAACGGATCCTTCTGCTCGTATGAAGCGTTCTGCACACTATGACGCAGCTCGTCAAGCAGACGCAGGTTCTCCTTCCATGCATCGTCGATGATGTGCAGCATTATCACGCGTTCAAACTGCTTTACAACGTCCTTTGCCTCTGTGCGGTAAGCCTCCTTGAGATTGCAAGGAATATTGTATACACGCTTGCCGTCGGTGATAGGCACCATGATGCGCTCATATATTGCACCCTGGTTCTCCTCTACCTCCTTGATGATAGGCCAAGCAACACTCTCGATACGGTCGGTCTTGCGCTTGAATGTAGCCATTGTGCTCTGGAAGGCGCGCTCCTCAAGGTCTTCACGCTTTGCATTGTCAAACTCTTCCTCGCTGAACGGACACTCCATAGCCAGAATCTTAAGGAACTGCTCGCGGCATCCCTCATAGTCGTTCTGCTCAACGATATTGACAACACGGTCCCAGATAACGTTTGTTATATCCATACCGATACGCTCGCCCATAAGAGCATGGCGACGCTTCTCGTATATTACAGTACGCTGCTTGTTCATCACGTCATCGTACTCAAGCAAGTGCTTACGTATACCGAAGTTGTTCTCCTCAACCTTCTTCTGAGCACGCTCGATGCTCTTCGAAATCATCGGGTTCTCAATACGGTCGCCCTCCTTGAATCCGAGGCGGTCCATAAGGCTTGCAATACGCTCTGAAGCGAACAGACGCATAAGCTTGTCCTCCAACGACACGTAGAATACAGAGCTACCCGGGTCGCCCTGACGACCTGCACGACCACGAAGCTGACGGTCTACACGGCGGCTCTCATGACGTTCTGTACCGATGATGGCAAGACCGCCTGCTGCCTTAACCTCAGGAGTAAGCTTGATGTCGGTACCACGACCTGCCATGTTGGTGGCAATAGTCACGGCACCCAACATGCGCTCCTCGAAGTGCTTTGTTCCGTCTTCGCCTACAATCTCAGCCATTCCCTTAGTGCTGCGTCCTGCCTCAGCCACGATGTCAGCCTCCTTCTTGTGAAGCTTGGCATTAAGCACCTGATGCGGAATCTTGCGCATATTGAGCATCTTAGAGATAAGCTCAGAGATTTCTACAGATGTAGTACCTACAAGAACCGGACGTCCGCTATTGCGCATCTCTACAATCTCGTCGATTACAGCCGAATACTTCTCACGTGCTGTCTTGTACACACGGTCGTCGAGGTCCTTACGCAGAATAGGACGGTTGGTAGGAATCTCTACTACGTCAAGCTTATAGATGTCCCAGAACTCGCCTGCCTCGGTAGAGGCTGTACCGGTCATACCCGAAAGCTTGTGGTACATACGGAAGTAGTTCTGGAGTGTGATTGTTGCGAAAGTCTGTGTTGCAGCCTCTACTCTAACGTGCTCCTTAGCCTCAACAGCCTGATGCAAGCCGTCGCTCCAACGACGACCTTCCATAATACGGCCTGTCTGCTCGTCGACAATCTTCACCTCACCATCCATAACGACATATTCGTCGTCCTTATTGAACATGGTGTATGCCTTAAGAAGCTGCTGGAGAGTATGTACACGCTCCGACTGAACTGCATAGTGATTGAGCAAGTCGTCCTTCTTGTCAAGACGCTGCTGGTCGTCAAAATCCTTCTCGTTCTCAAGAGCCGACAGTTCTGAAGTGATGTCTGGAAGCACGAAGAGCTCCTTGTCCTGTACCTGGTTGGCAAGCCACTCTGTACCTTTATCTGTAAGGTCGCAGCTGTTCAACTTCTCGTCAACTACGAAATAGAGAGGCTCAACACATTCCGGCATACGACGGTTGTTGTTCTCCATATAGTACTCCTCGGTCTTGAGCATTCCTGCCTTGATACCTTCCTCTGAAAGGTACTTGATAAGCGGCTTGTTCTTTGGAAGAGCCTTGTGTGAACGGTAGAGAGCGAGGAATCCCTCGTCAAGTTTCTTCTGGTCGTTGGTCTTCTGACCCTCGGCTATAAGCTGCTTAGCCTCAGCAAGATACTGGGTAGCGAGCTTGCGCTGTACGTCTACAAGACGCTCTACCAGCGGCTGATACTCCTCAAACATCTGGTCGTCGCCCTTGGCTACCGGACCTGAGATAATAAGCGGAGTACGTGCATCGTCAATAAGCACAGAGTCAACCTCATCGACAATAGCATAGTTGTGCTTGCGCTGAACGAGGTCGGCAGGCGAGATTGCCATATTATCACGCAGGTAGTCAAAACCGAACTCATTGTTTGTACCGAAAGTAATATCGGCCATATATGCCTTGCGACGCTCGGGTGAGTTAGGACGATGCTTGTCGATGCAGTCTACCGAAAGACCGTTAAACATGTAGAGAGGTCCCATCCACTCAGAGTCACGCTTGGCAAGGTAGTCGTTTACAGTAACGACGTGTACGCCATTGCCTGTAAGGGCGTTGAGGAATACAGGGAGTGTAGCCACAAGGGTCTTACCTTCACCTGTTGCCATCTCGGCAATCTTACCCTGATGCAGAACGATACCACCGAAAATCTGTACATCATAATGCACCATTTCCCACTTGAGGTCGTTGCCACCAGCTGTCCAATGGTTGTGATAGATGGCATTGTCGCCATCGATTGTTATAAAGTCGTTCTTTGGGTCGGCAGCAAGCTCGCGGTCGAAATCAGTAGCAGAAACGACTGTTTCCTCATTCTCGGCAAAGCGGCGTGCCGTATCCTTTACAATAGCAAAGGCTACAGGCATAATCTCGTCGAGTGCCTTCTCGTAGATTTCCAGAACTTCCTTCTCAAGCTTGTCGATAGCATTGAATATGCTTTCGCGCTCATCAATCGGAGTCTCCTCGATCTTTGCCTTCAACTCTGCAATCTTAGCTTTCTGCTCGTTGGCAGAATCCTGCACATACTTCTGCAGCTGTTTTGTACGCGCACGCAGTTCATCATTGCTCAGCGCTTTTATCTCCGGATAAGCGGCCTTTACTTTCTCTACAAGGGGCTGAATCAGCTTCATGTCCTTTGACGACTTGTTGCCGAACAATGATTGTAATAATTTGTTGAAATTCATTTTATATTTTGCTTTTATTTTATGCTTGTTACGATTATTGGGTGTAAAATTACAAAAAAAAATCCGAACAGCACCAAAATAGGCTCCTTTAACGCCTACAAAGATGCCATTTTACCATAACAGAAGCCTCACACAGGCTACTGCAACGGCTCTGACGAACAAGCATTCGGGGCGCGTATACGTATCGCTTTGGCTACGGTTGGAGCTATACGGTCCACCGTGGCTTGGGTTGTGACACGTCCTGGCTTAACTCCCGCACCATACATTATTATAGGGAATGGAATGAAAGCCGCACGCGAGAAATAGTTTTCATGACTGTCTTCATTGAGTATCTGCCATCCTGGGGCTGTCTCTATGACAAGGTCGCCGCTGACAGACGGATTGTACGGACTGGTGGACACATTGCGCACGCCAGCAGTCTGCACAAGCAATTCTTTCGACCTGGTAATCACGTCAGTAAAGCTGATATGACGCTGCTCTATAAGCTTACGGTCGAGATAGATTTGATTATGGAAGCATGTTTCTACATATTTCGCTTGGCCATAAACAGCACCAAGATACATATTCAGCAGATTGGCTGTACGATTTATATAGAATGTGCCTGAAGGGATGCGGAATCGCTGGTAATCCACGGGCTGCTCATCAGTGTAGCCTGTACTTGTAAGTACAAACATCACCTTGTCGCTGCCCACCTTGTCTTCGATACGCTTAATGAGCGAAGCAAGTGTACGGTCGAGCTTTACATAGATTATTTCCATTTCCGACTGCCATACAGTAGGGTCGGTACCTTTGGCTGAGAGCGTAACTGACAGCATATCAGTAATGTTGTCACGTCCCATAGCCATATCGTTTACACAAGCCACCGAAAGATCGGCAACGCCATCATTGTCGCCTGTAGCACGTCTCTGCATGGTGTTGTTGTAGGTGCGGACAAGTGCCTGAGCACCCTTTGAGTAATAACCTGACGTAGCCCATTGGCCTGTCTTGTCATTCACCCAGAAAGCGCCGTCAGCAGCATGGCCTGTCGACAACACAGCGGCATCCTTAACCGGGGCTACCGAATAGACAATGGCAGCACCCTTTGTAGAGATTTTCAACTCATCGGCAACTGTCGATGTAGCCATATTGTGCGGTGAAGTGCCGAATTCCTTGTCATCGGTACAGAACACCGGACGCAACGTATTACGGTCGAGCCACTGTGTTGCAACGATATTGTTGTAATGCGGTGTCGTTCCTGTAGCTATCGACGCAATAGCCGAAGCCCTGTCTACCGGTGCAAACGGATAGCTCGCTGCATCATACACACGACCATGTTCGAGCAGTTTGCGGAAACCACCGTCACCATATAGTGGTGCGAAATGCTCAATATAGTCGGTACGAAGCTGGTCGACAGTTATATTGACGACAAGACGTGGCGCAGGCTGCAAAGTCTGCGCTTGCATATCCGCTCCTGACAATACCGCCAAAAACAATATAGTGGATAATTTCATCTTGTTTTATTAAATGTAAATATTTTTGATATGTTTCTAATTAGCAAAGATAGTGCCAAAACAAGCATTCCTTCTGCATAGGTCTGCAATAGGCCGCCTATGACGAACAGGACGATGCATGCTGTCCATAGTTTCAACCACGTGTGTATACGTCCACGTCGCAAGCCTCTTACTACTGGCACCAATGCCACAAGGTTTATGGGATTGAGCAGCAATATCTGCAGATTAATCCTTACCGTTGGATGTTGCGAGAACACCATTGCCAGAAGTATCAAGCCACAAATTCCCGTCAGACCCATCAGCACAGCGTCGAGCATCCAGTAATTAGCCCTCTTCACACGCTCAACGCATGTCAGAGCCACTACAACCAAAGCTACCAACGCTATACATGCCATTGGCGACAGCGGGAAGGAGTCAGTCCCTACCCCACGTGTACGCTCTACAACCCACGACTCTCCTGCAACAAGCTTGCGTCGGCTGCCGTCATTTGCCACTATTTCTGCATCTGCGAAGTCGTGACATAAGTTTTCGGGCAAGAATTGCTGCTCGCTACGATTGGTCTCTGAATCAGCCTGCACTCCCAGCAACAGGTCGTTGCCGAAACGTGCCCAACGATGAGTTCCGTTGTAATAGTGAATCAGCTTGCGGAACGAAAGGCTTGAATCCACCTGCCCCTTATACTCCACCTTGCCGTCAATATGATTCACTATCATTTCCCGAGCGCGTGTCGTACAGTTGTCGAAGAAATAGTTATATCTGTACACGCGGTTTTCGGGCTGATAATTCTCGTCTATAGCAGCCGCTATAACAGCCTTCTCATGTGCCGTAAGATTGAGCCTTTGCTGACGCACGCCACATCCTGTAGGCGCATATTGCGACACAAAGTCGTCAAAATACTCTATACCCATCTCGTAGTCTGTCAGTCCGAAAACAAACCTGAGCACAAAGAACGGCTTACCGAAAGAGAACATGCCATAGTTGATGGCAAGATCCTCTCCACGTGTTATATTCCTATATCTTATAGCCGTATGCCCATACAGACTATACACATTTGGACGCGGTCCGCATGTAAGCAGGCTTATCTCTATAGAGTCCGGCTCGACGGTTGCGTTCAAATCGTTTGCATACGCATTATTACCATGCGCAAGAAACATAAAAATAGCCAATACGGCAATTGTTAAATGTCTTTTAAAGCGTTTCACGATGCAAAAATAACTTATATTTCTCACACTTCGTGCCATTATTTCGTTTTTTTTCGATAAATTTGCAGCCAATTATTCATAAACAGAATAAAAGCGCCTGCAACCCCTATTATATATAAGGTGTAATGGCAGGAGCCAAATTGATATATAAAAATTAAGATATTCAGAATGATGAAACAAATACTCATGACTGTTTCCATGTTGACATTGTCCATGGCTGCATCTGCACAGAGCGGTACAAACTCTCCTTACAGCCAGTATGGCTTGGGCACATTAGGCGAACAGGCAAGCGGATTTAATCGCGGAATGAACGGATTAGGTCTTGGATTTCATGAACACAACCAGATAAACACACTCAACCCGGCATCGTACGCCTCTATCGACTCCCTGTCGTTCATATTCGATGCAGGTATCTCCGGACAAATAACCAACTACAAGGAAGGCGGAAGAAAAATCAACGCCAAGAACGCCAACTTCGAGTATGTTGTGGCAGGATTCCGTTTGGCCAAGCGTCTCGGACTCAGTTTCGGTATTCTTCCATTCTCTAACATAGGATACAACTATTACAATACCGACAAGATAGGAAATTCTCCGAACGAGTCGTCCACTACATCTTATGTCAACACCTACAATGGCAGTGGCGGCCTGCATCAGGCTTATCTCGGTATGGGATGGATGCCCGTAAAGGGATTGGCAGTAGGCTTCAACGCCTCATACCTTTGGGGCAACTACACACGCTCAATCGTAAATTCATACACCGACAGCTACGTCAACACCCTTTCACGCTATTATACAGCCACAGTCAACAGCTATAAGCTCGACTTCGGAGTACAATACACCCAGAAAATCTCTAAGAAGGACGAGCTGACTCTTGGCTTGACTTACAGTCTTGGCCATAAGTTGGGTGCCAACCCGAAATGCCAGGTCATTTCGAACAATGCACAGACAGGCGTAGCTGACACAGCAACCTATAGCAACAATGCCAAGAACAGCCTTGAGCTGCCCTCGACATATAGCGCCGGCATCATGTGGAACCACGCTGGCAGCTGGAAGATTGGAGCCGACTATCAGTTGCAGAAATGGTCGAAGACCGTTTATCCGCAACTCGTCAACCCAAACGGAACAACCGACTATATAACAACCAAAGGAATGTTTGCCGACCGTCATAAGTTTACTCTTGGTGGCGAATATTGCCCACAGGAGAACAGCCGAAATTTCCTTAAGCGCGTACACTACCGCCTTGGCGCATCGTATGCTACAAACTATCTGAAGATAAACGGTGCCGACGGCCCTAAGGAATACAGCGTAAGCGCCGGCTTCGGAATACCGGTAGTCAATGGCTACAACAACCGTTCGCTTCTCAACATATCAGCACAATGGGTACGCCAGGACAGCAAAACAATGATTACAGAAAACTCTTTCCGCATAAATATCGGACTGACGTTCAATGAGCGTTGGTTTGCCAAGTGGAAGATGGAATAAGAAGAACAAACACAGTCACATTGCGATTGAACTCGGATGAAATACAGCAAAATCATAATATTGGCACTTGTCATTTCCGCCCTTTTGGGGGCATGTCAGGAGCAGAAAGAGCATACGGCAGCTGCTGTACGCGACCGTGACTCCGTGTCGATGATGATAAGCTATGGCGTCAACACACTCATATCCGACTCAGGCGTAATAAAATACCGCATTGTGACCGAACGGTGGGAAGTGAACACCGTACGCAACCCGTCACGCTGGATATTCGAGAAGGGACTTTTCTTTGAGCAATTCGACGAGAAGTTTCACGTACAGTCGTACATCCAGTGCGACACAGCATACTATTACGATCAAAAACGCCTTTGGGAGCTACGCAATCGTGTAAGCGTACTCACCAAAGACGGAGTAAGATTTACAAGTCAACAATTATTCTGGGACGAGAGCAAGCACGAACTATACTCAAACGTATACTCCAAACTCGTAACACCCGAACGAACCCTCGAAGGCGCATACTTCAGAAGCGACGAACGTATGACCAAATATTATGTATCAAACAGCCGTGGTTCGTTCGAGAAGACTGACATAGCAGGCAGTGGCGACACTATAGCAACAGCCTCCGACACGGTGAAGGCTAACATCCGACCGCAAGCCAAGCCAATACGCCGCATGCAGCCCAACAAATAAAATTCATTAAAAAACACAGTGGAAATAGACATTCCTTTATTAGCAAGTATAGCGGTGACAATGGTGTTGTCAGCGTTTTTCTCGGGCATGGAGATTGCTTTCGTGTCAAGCAATCGTATGCTTGCCGAAATGGACCGCCAAGGCAACAAACTCACCAAAAGACTAATATCCAAATTCTACAGCCACCCCAACGGATTTGTCAGCACAATGCTTGTAGGCAACAATATTGTGCTCGTAGTGTATGGCATCCTGTTTGCAAGCCTGTTTGACAACACGCTGTTCAAAGGGCTTGACGATGGAGTAAGAGTGACAGCCGACACCATACTGTCCACTCTTGTCATCTTGTTTACCGGCGAATTTATGCCGAAAATACTCTTCAAGAACAACGCCAACCGACTATTGTCGGTGTTTGCGCTGCCTGCTTACGGCTTCTATTTGTTGTTATGGCCGATAAGCAAGTTTGCTACATTCCTGGCTAAAATACTTCTGCGACTTGCAGGAATACATATGGAGACAGAGACCGACGACGAAGGATTCTCGAAAGTCGACCTCGACTACCTGGTGCAGTCGAGCATAGAGAACGCGCAGAACGAAGACGAAATAAACGACGAAGTAAAGATATTCCAGAATGCTCTCGATTTCTCCGATTGCAAAGTGCGCGACTGCACGGTGCCACGCACCGAAATCAATGCCGTTGACATAAACGACTGCACTACCGAGAAACTCATGCAGAAATTCATAGAAAGCGGCAACTCCAAGATTATCGTCTACGAGGACGACATCGACCATATAGTAGGCTACATACACAGTTCGGAGATGTTTCACAACCGCGACAGATGGCGCGAATGTATATGCACAATGCCGTTTGTACCCGAAACCATGGCGGCGCAGAAACTCATGCATATATTCTTGCAACAGAAGAAGAGCCTCGGAGTAGTTGTAGACGAATTTGGAGGCACAAGCGGCATCGTGTCGCTTGAGGACATTGTAGAAGAGATATTCGGCGACATCGAGGACGAACACGACAACGACAAGTATATAGCCAAGCAAATTGGCGACAAGGAGTACATTATGTCGGCACGACTTGAGATAGACAAGGTCAACGACCTCTTCGGCATCGGACTGCCCGAAAGCGACGAATATATGACTGTAGGCGGATACATATTGCACGAATACCAGAGTTTCCCAAAACTCAACGAAGTCGTCAATATCGGTCCTTTCGAATTCCGCATCATCAAGAGTACAATGACAAAAATAGAATTAGTAAGGCTAAAAGTACACGATAAAACCAATTTTTAGCTGCAAACGTGCCATAGTTTGCCAATAAATTAGTATTTTTGTACGCCTTTTGAAACACATGGCCCTTGCGAGGCTTGTCATAGGCACATAAAAACCGGTCTATCATTAAAACGGAAATAAAAAAATAAATAATAAACAATTAAAAATGGCAGCATTAGGAAAAATCAGAAGCAAGGGAGTCCTGCTGATATGCATTATCAGTTTGGGTCTTTTTGCATTTATTGCCGAAGAGGCATTCCGCTCTTGCGAGTCGTCAAGCAATGAACACCGACAGCAAGTGGGAGAAGTTTTAGGAGAGAAAATCAATGTTACTGATTTTCAGAAGATGGTTGACGAATACACCGAAGTCATCAAGATGCAGCAGGGTCAGGACAACCTTAACGAGGACCAGCTCAATCAGGTTAAGGACATGGTATGGAACACATACGTACAGACCAAGCTCGTAGAGAACGAGGCAAAGCGTGTAGGACTCACCGTAACAGACAACGAATTGCAGAACGTACTCAACGAAGGCACCAACCCCATGCTTGCTCAGACTCCCTTCTACAATCAGCAGACAGGACGCTTTGACGCTAACGCACTCAAGAAGTTCCTTGCAGAGTATAAGACTCAGAGCCAGGCCAACCCACAGATGGCAAAGCAGTATGAGAGCGTCTACAAGTACTGGACATTCATCGAGAAGACATTGCGCCAGCAGCTCCTAGCACAGAAGTTCCAGGGTCTCTTTGCTCATTGCCTGCTTGCAAACAAGGTAGAGGCCAAGATGGCATTCAACGAGCAGCACGAGGAGAGCCAGATACAGCTTGCATCACTCGCATACACAAGCATCGATGACAACAAGGTACAGATTTCTGATGCCGACCTCAAGGCTAAGTACAACGAGATGAAGCCACGCTTCAAGCAGTATGTAGAGAGCCGCGACATCAAATATATCGACGTTCAGGTTAAGGCTTCTGCAGCCGACGCTGCTGCTCTTCATAAGGAATTTGCCACATACGGCAAGGATCTTGCAGCTGCAGCCGACCCTTCAGACGTAGTACGCAAGAGCACATCATTGGTCAACTACATCGGTGTGCCTGTTACAAAGGAGGCTTTCCCTTACGACATCGCCCAACACCTCGACTCAATGGCAGTAGGCTCTACAAGCAAGGTTCTTGAGAACAAGGCTGACAACACACTCAACCTTATCAAGCTCGTTGCCAAGCAGCAGTTGCCCGACTCAATCCAGTTCCGTCAGATTCAGGTAATAGGCGCTACAGCTGATGAAGCTACAAAGCGTGCCGACTCAATCTACACAGCTCTTAAGGCTGGTGCCGACTTCGAGGTTCTCGCCAAGAAGTATGGCCAGACTGGTGAGAAGACATGGATGACAACACGCCAGTACCAGAGCGCTCCTTCACTCGACAAGAACACCAAGGACTACATCATAGCTCTCAACACCATGTCTGTAGGCGAGATAAAGAACATGCCTCTCTCACAGGGCAGCCTCATCGTTCAGGTAGCCGACCGCAAGGCAATGACTACAAAGTATACTGCAGCAGTTGTCAAGAAGAACATCACATTCTCTAAGGACACCTACTCTGCAGCTTACAACAAGTTCAGCTCATTCGTCAGCGCTAATCTCACAGCCGAGGATCTCGTAAAGAACGCAGCCAAGTCAGGCTATACTGTTCTGGATCGCAAGGACGTGACAACAGCCGAGCACAACCTAGCTGGCGTACGCAGCACACGCGAGGCTATGCGCTGGTTGTTCGATGCCAAGAAGGGTGAAGTATCACCTCTCTACGAGTGTGGCGACAACGACCACCTGCTCATTGTTGTTCTTGACAACATCAATAAGGTAGGCTATCGTTCATTGGACGACGCTCAGGTTAAGGAGATTGTTAAGGCTGAGGTTATGAAGGACAAGAAGGCAGAAATGCTTATTGCCAAGCTCAATGGTGTTAACAGCATTGCAGCAGCCAAGGGCAAGGGTGCCAATATCACAGCAGTCAATCAGGTTACATTCGCTGCTCCTGTATTCGTTTCGGCTACTGGCGCAAGCGAGCCTGCACTGAGCGGTGCTGTTGCAGCTACAGCTAAGGGCAAGTTCTCTAAGGCTCCTGTCAAGGGCAACGCTGGTGTTTATGTATTCCAGGTAATTGGCAAAACAAAGCGTCCAGGCAAGTTTGATGCAGCCGCTGAGATGCAGAAGCTTCGCCAGAAGGATATGCAGGCAGCCGGCAACTTCATGAACGAGCTTTACATCAAGGCTAACGTAGTTGACAACCGCTACCTCTTCTTCTAAAGAGAAACAACAAAACCAATATTTATATATCATAAAAGGTCTGAAGGCTTTTGCTTTCAGACCTTTTTTTTATACCTTTGTATCTAATAACCGTAAATAACTATTAGTTAAACCAAAACCAATATAAAATGTCAAGCATTACAACCATTAAGATGTTACGCACAGTTGATATTAAGCTTATTCCTAATCACTTTTTCGCATTATGCATAGGTATCATCATGTTGACATGTGCCAACACTTGTATCGCACAGGAAACAGAACAATTCAAGCTGGTAAAGAATGTGACAGAACTACAGGAAGGGGACATTGTGATTGTTGTGAACAACATAGTTCGTGATAATGGTCATTGTTCAGCATTAGGAACAACATTAAACAAAGATAAAAACAAAGTATGCGGATGCATAATTGATATTGATGGGGAAATCGCATATGCAACTCCTGAGGTAGACAGAATAAAGTTAGAAAAAAGCGGAACAGACAAGTGGCTTTTGTTTTCAACTACACAACAAAAGTACATTTGCAATGGCAATAAGAATAACGAATCCAATACATTGACTTTTCTAAACCAAGATCACGATTCATTCAACCATATGGCAAAAGTTGGAATAACAATAGACAATAAGAATAACAATATTGCCATTATTAAATATCCATATAAAAAGGTTAGTGACAAAGAGAAATACCAAGAATGTGCTATCTCCTTCAATTACTTCACAGACAATAAAGACCCTAATTTTATCGGATACTTCAGCGGTTATGATACCAGCAACTCAGATACCCCTTCATATGGAAGGACTGTACAACTATACAAGAAATATACTCCCCTTACTCTCAATGACGAGACCGACAACTCAGGATTGCTTACATCCAACAACGGACTTCAGACCTCAGTAAATCTCTCGCGTAAGCTCTTGGCCAACCAATGGAATACATTCTGCGTGCCATTCGACATTGACATCGCAGACTGCAAAATTAACGGCATTGAGGCGAGTGTAATGGAATACGACCATACCACAGGCAACACAATGGAGTTTAAGGAGGCGACACAGATAGTAGCAGGAAAGGCTTATCTGATCAAGCCTTCAGCAGACATAACCGACCCACAATTCGACAATGTTACTATCAAGAATGATGATCCTACGGTCAGTGGTGACGCTGATGGCTACAGCTTCGTAGGAATATACAATCCAAAGACATTCAGTGGCAACGACCAGGAGCGTGTATTGATTTTAGCGAGCGAGGCAAAGTTCATGAAAGTGAATAACGAACAGCGAATGAAAGGAATGAGGGCATACTTCACAATTCCTGCAGGAACGAAGGCAGAAGCCGTACGATTGATGATAAACAACCGCCCTACTGCCCTCACCGAAATCACCACTACCCCATCGACCTCAGAAAAGATATTCTACATTGACGGCACTTATGCCGGCTCCGACATCAAGAACGTCAAAAAAGGAATTGTCATTAAGGAAGGCAAAAAATATTTGATGAAGTAAAGGGCCATCCAATTACAACAATCGGTCATTAGCAATGGGCTTATTCCATTGTCTAATGACCGATTTTCATGCAATACGTATTCGATGGCAAATGAAAACGTATTCATCAGCAAATGAAAACGTATTCATCAGCAAAGTAATACGTATTCATTCGCAAAGCAATATATATTACTTTACCAAGTATATTAATATTACTTTATAATGCCAGCCTCAAGCCACTGGTTGGCTATTGTCTTAGAGTCGGCAAGAGCCGTAGCTTCGTCCACATCATATTCGTCACAGAGCAGCGACTTGAGCGTTTCTACGTCGAAATCCATGTTCTGTACCTTCTCCCAGAGATAGGCAGCACTGTCGTTCATGCTGATTATCTTTGTGAAATCAATGTTTTCTCTTCCTTCGGCTACAACGATTTTCTCGCCGCACACATCCTTCAGTACGAAGCCTGTCTTTGTTCTCATATTATTTATTACTTTTTTTGTTTTAATTTCAGAGTAATTCGATAAGCGAACAGCAGATACCTACGCACAGGCAGCAATGCCGTCCATAAAGCCGAATAGATTCGCCATTTCCAGCCTGTGGTATAGTCGGGACGCTTACGTCCCTTACGGTAGAAGCAATGGGCAATGCCCAATACTTTGCTTGCGTCAAACTGTTCGGTGGCAAGGTTGCCGTCGCCTCGCATCGTGACAAGACTGCCTTCTATCTTCACTATACGATGGAGCGCATAGCGTCGAGACGATACTTCAGCCAACACTACATCCCCTACCCTTACGGGCTTGCTGGGCTTAGTGAGTATTGCCTTGTCGCGTCCATCCTCAAGAAACGGGCGCATACTGACACCACGTAACGTCAATGTCACGCTATGACCTTCGTCGAGAAGCCGTGCTATCTCGGGAATGATGACGTCATTGGCAAACTCCTTGTGCCTTACTGACTGACTGTTATTGGTTTGAATCATTGTCGGTCGGGTTTTATGGCTATGGTGTCATAGCATAATAAGGCTGCCTCTGCATCGGGCAGACAATGCAACTTGTACACAGGTGGCGTCAACTCAAGCAGCTTTATCACAAGATCGCAGGTTTTGCCGAATACGCCTTTATCCCATTTCATCGTAGAGCAAGCGGGTACTATTATGCCAAACGCAGTGGCATACGACACCTTCTCCATACGGTTGCGCTTAGCCCGCTCTATCTTGACTATGGCTCCCAATGGTGCCTTGATATTGCGATAGCAAGGGGTCTTGCCGCTCCACGGACTGCCGTATACATAGAACTTATTGTCGATGATACGTATAATGGGGTTGTCATCGTTCATGAGGTCGCTCCCTTCGATGTTCTGTATCCAGAGATTGGTGTGTGTGCTCTTTCCAGTTCCACTCTTGGCGGTGAAAGCATAGCCGTAGCCATTGTTGCGCACAAGCGATGCATGGATGAGAAGCGTGCCGAGCTCTACACCTCTGAAAGCATACAGCATCATTATGGCAGTATTGAGTCCGAACGAACGCATCAGACGCGTTCCGTTCAGAGCGCAGTTGCCTATCGAATAGTCGCTGTTGGTCTGCAGCAAACAGCAGCTGTCTCCGTTTATGTCCTTCACAATAAACTGATAGCCACCACCCTTGACACTGTCTACAATGGTCTTGCCGTTGCCCGTATCAAATATGTCGATTCGCTCTCTCAGTTCTTTGTTTATCGGCTTCAGACTGTCGTCTACCGTCAACGACAGCATACAATCCTCGTCAGTGTCCTTTATCTTGAAAGGTTCGTATGAGGGTAATAAAAATATGTCATTTGCCGTTTCACCGACAAATGACACACTTATTTTATGTTCTGCTATATCGAAAAAATGCTTCTTCACTATATTAATTCTTTTCTTTTTTCTCTTTCTTTGCCTTCTTTTCCTTCTTTGCCTTCTTTGTATAAGCCGAAACCTTCTCGCTGTCGTCCGGCTCTATCGGCTCGAATGAAAAGTCGTGGGCTGTGAGATACTTCACGTTATAACGACCGTTGGCTGTATAACGCTTCTTCATAGCGAAATACTTCTTCTCTACGTCTTTGCGTGTCTTGGCATAAACCGTAACGCATGTAGGATTGGGCAATCCGAGAGTCTTGAGCGCCTCACGCAACTGGTAAGAGTAGTTGTCGCGGCTGTAGAGGAAACCTGTCTTGCCATCTACCCATGTGCCTTCCATAAGCTGAATCTCGGTGAAATATACCGTAGAGTCGTTGAATGATGTGGCAAAGCCATATACAAACAATGGCACCTTCTTCTGTGCTGCGTTTGCCATCTTCGGCATAAGCATAGCAACCAAAACTATTATAAATGATTTTATAAACAGTCTACTTGTCTTCATCTTCTTGTTGAAAGTCTTTTTTATATGTTTTATTTATTATCCTCTAACCCTTCAAAGCTGGCGTCTTATCTTCCAAGATAGGCTTTCAGCATCTTGTTCTTGGTGTTCTGCTTGAGCTTGCGTATTGCCTTCTCGCGTATCTGGCGCACACGTTCGCGTGTGAGTCCGTACTTATTGCCAATCTCTTCCATTGTGCATTCAGGCTGGTTGATGCCGTAATAAGCCTCTATCACGTTACGCTCACGCTCATTGAGTGCTGTAAGTGCGCTTGCTATCTCCTCGCGCAGCGACTCCATTAGCAGCGTGTTGTCTGTTTCGGGCTCAGCATCGCTCTGCATAAAGTCGATCATGCTTGTGGCGTCACTATCTGACACCGGAGCATCTACCGACACCTGATGTGTGTTCACCTTAAGCACATCCTCTATCTTGTCGTGAGGGATGTCGGTCTTCTCGGCTATCTCGTCAATGCTCGGGCGACGCTCGTTCTCCTGTTCAAACTGGTTGAGTATGCGATTTATCTTGTTGACGCTTCCCACCTGGTTCAACGGCAAGCGTACTACACGGCTCTGCTCGGCTATTGCCTGCAATATGCTCTGTCGTATCCACCATACGGCATATGAGATGAACTTGAATCCTCGTGTCTCGTCGAACTTCTCGGCAGCCTTGAGCAATCCTATGTTTCCTTCGTTGATCAGGTCGGGAAGGCTCAAGCCCTGATTCTGGTATTGCTTCGCAACTGAGACAACAAAACGCAGATTCGACTTTGTAAGCTTCTCTAAAGCCTTACGGTCGCCAGTCTTTATGCGGCGAGCCAGTTCTGCTTCTTCCTCCACAGATATAAGCTCTTCATGTCCTATGTCATGAAGATACTTGTCAAGCGAGGCATTCTCTCGGTTTGTAATTGAGCTTGTGATTTTCAGTTGTCTCATTAAGTGCTGTTTTTTTGATATTATGTTCTGCAAATTTAACCAATAATATTGGTTGTCGCAAATTTTTCATTGCTTATTTTACACTTGGTTTTCCAGCTTTGCTTCTTTGCCTGCTCAGCAGCAGACTCCCGTATGCTCTGTAATGTAGTCGTTTTGAGGTGCAAATGGGGTCGTTTTGGTATGCAAAAGGGCTCCTTTGGGAGTGCCAAAGAAGCCCTTTTATAAGGCTGAAGGAGTCCTTTTGTGGAATACGCAAAAGGCCAAGCCTTTGTTTTATGTATTAGTCTTCAAGCGGAACGGCGAAGTATGCCTTCTTGCCTGTAGGATAAACGCCCTGTATGTAGAGCACCGGATTGCGGCTTGTAGAAGCTTCCTTCACGAGATTCTGCAGATCTTCGATTGTTCTGACTGCGTTGTCATTGACACGCTGGATGATGAATCCCTTTGTAATGCCTGCATCCTTGAACTTGCCTGAGTTCACCTTCAACACCTCAAGACCATAGCTGATGTTGAGCTGCTTCTTCTGGCTGTCGGTGACTGTACGGAAGTTGCCTCCGAGCACGTCGAGGTCGGCCTTCTTCACTACCTGTGTATTGCCCTGCTCGTTCTTCAGTGTCAAAGTCTTGCTTGCCTTCTTCTTGTCGCGCAGATATGATACCGACACCTTGTCGCCCGGACGCTTCTTGGCAAGATACTCCTGCAGGTCGGCCATCTTGTTCATTTCCTTTCCGTCAATGGCGGTAATGACGTCGCCTACCTTCAGACCGGCTTCCTCGGCTGAGCTCTCTTCTACAATCTTAGCCACGTAGATGCCTTCCATTGTGCCAAGGTCGATGTCCTTGCCCTGCTCCTTCTGAGCGTCAACATAGTTCTTGACATCCTGTCCCTGAATACCGATAACGGCACGCTGAACAGTTCCGTACTTCTTGAGATCGTCGACTACCTTGTTCATAATAGATGTAGGAATGGCAAATCCATAACCGCTGAACGAACCTGTCTGCGAGTAGAGCATTGCATTGATACCGATAAGCTCGCCACGGGTATTCACAAGCGCACCGCCTGAGTTGCCCGGATTTATGGCTGCGTCGGTCTGGATGAACGACTCTACACCGTTCTGATAAAGCGAACGACCCTTGGCGCTGACAATACCTGCTGTGACTGTGTTGGTAAGGTTGAACGGGTTGCCTACTGCCAGTACCCACTCGCCTACCTTAATGTTCTCGCTGTTGGCGATTGTTATGGCAGGCAGATTCTTTGCGTCAATCTTGATGAGTGCAAGGTCGGTGGTCTTGTCTGTACCGATGATGCGTGCCGAATACTCCTTGTTGTCGTTGAGTGTCACCGTGAGCTCGTCGGCATCGGCTACAACGTGATTGTTTGTCACAATATATCCGTCGGTAGAGATGATGACACCTGAACCGGAACCCTGCTGCTTGGGTGTGCGTACGCTACGCTTCTGTCTGCCGTCCTGACCTTGGTTGGGATTGCCGAAGAATCCAAACGGGTCGCTGAAAAAATCCGAGAATGGGTCGCTCTGCACCTCAACGGTCTGAATCTTAGAGTTCTTTGTGCTGAGAATATGTACTACCGAAGGCAACGACTTCTCGGCTGCATATGTAAGGTCAACGGGCTGCGCCGGTACTGCTGCCGAAGGAGCCTGTGTAGCATTCACCTTAATCAAGGTTCCAGTAGAAAAGGCAAAGGCAAGTGCGCTCATTGCCACAACCAAATACTTAGAATACTTTTTCATAGTTCTTTTACTTTATTGTTTTTATTATCATTTTATAGTTAAAAGGCTTATGTTAACACAAACTTGCATTCTGACATATTGAAGCCTCCACAAGTCGTAGCTGTGTTAAAACAATAGCGTTTTGTCTTTTTCGGTTGCAAATATAGACGCAATATTTGTTAATGTGTCATTTTGGCATGTATCTTTATCCCATTTTAACACTACAATTTAACATATTAACGGCTGTTAGAAATCATCTGTCTGTTTTTCACTTTTGTTTGTTTCCTCGCGTGGTAACAATTGTTACTACACGTAGTTGCAATTATTCTCTCGGCAGAGAATAATTATTTTCTGCCGAGAGAGTTATTTATTCTTAACTACACAAAAAAAAGATGCGACAGCCCCCTGTTTTCAATCAGAGAGCTGTCGCATCCTTAATTATAACATCTGATGTATCCGCACTTAACGGACACTACCTCCGTATTACTCAATCACTACGAGCGGAGCGTCCTCAAGAACACTTTCTCCGTTCTTTACGCAGATGGCTGTAACCTTGCCGTCCTTCTCAGCCTCAAGGTTGTTGGCCATCTTCATAGCCTCAAGCACAACGACTACGTCGCCTGCCTTAACCTCGTCGCCTACAGCAACCTTTATCTCTGTCACAACACCTGGCAGCGGAGCCTTAAGCGCATTGGCAGTATTCACGTTGGCTGCACCTGTCGACTCACCTTCTTCTGCAGCAGCAGTGGGCTGACCGAGTACAACCTTCTTCTTCTCAGGCTCTGCCTCCTGCTCCATCTCGACCTTGAAAGCCTCGCCGTTAACATTCACGCTGGCGATATTGCCCTCAACATCCTCTATCTGGACTTTATATTCCTGTCCGTCGATTGTATATTTGAATTCTTTCATTTCCCTGTATTTATGGTTTAGCTGTTAAACTCAAGAACTTGGCGTTCCACATCGTCTGACGTGGCTGGATTGTTATGAAACCAGGCTCCTTGTCATGCACATTGTTGCCCTGATATTCATATAAAGCCATTGCTATGGCTGCATAGATATTCTTGTCCACCTTCATTATGATTTGATGTTAAGTGTTAAGTGTTAAGTGTTAAATGTTAAATTAATATTGTCTTGTCAGCCAATGCAATTTAACATTTAACATTCAACATTTCTCATTGTTATTACATCGGCATGCAGCCATGCTTCTTTGCCGGCAATGACTGACGCTTTGTGGCAAGCTGTGCCAAACCACGGCAGATACGGAAACGTGTGTTGCGCGGCTCGATTACATCGTCAATGTAGCCATATGAGGCAGCCTCATACGGATTGGCAAACTTATCTGTATATTCCTCTTCTTTCTCAGCGAGGAATGCCTTAACATCCTCTCCTGCCTCCTTCTTGGCCTTGGCTTCCTTGCCACACAGTATGGCAACAGCACCGCTGGCACCCATAACGGCAATCTCTGACGACGGCCATGCGAAGTTGAGGTCGGCACGAAGCTGCTTGCAGCCCATAACGATGTGCGAACCACCGTAGCTCTTGCGCAGGGTGATTGTAATCTTAGGTACTGTAGCCTCACCGTAAGCATAGAGAAGCTGTGCACCGTGCTGGATAACTGCGTTGTACTCCTGACCTGTACCGGGAAGGAATCCTGGAACGTCAACAAGCGAAACGATAGGAATATTGAAAGCATCGCAGAAACGTACGAAACGTGCTGCCTTGCGGCTGGCGTTAACGTCGAGCACACCTGCATAAGCTGCCGGCTGGTTGGCTACAACACCAACGCTCTGACCGTTGAAACGTGCGAAACCGATGATGATGTTCTTGGCAAACTTAGGCTGTACCTCGAAGAAGTCGCCGTTGTCGGTAATGGCACCGATAACCTTGTACATATCGTAAGCCTTGTTGGGATCGTCAGGGATTATCTCGTTGAGCGAATCCTCCATACGGTTGATCGGGTCGTTGCACTCTACACGAGGAGCCTCCTCTGTGTTGTTGCTAGGGATGAACGAGAGCAAGCTCTTGATCATCTCGATGGCCTCTTCCTCTGTCTTGGCTGCGAAATGTGTCACGCCACTCTTTGTAGCGTGAACCGAAGCGCCACCAAGATGCTCTGCATCGATGTCCTCGCCGGTAACGGTCTTAACAACCTTCGGACCTGTAAGGAACATGTAAGAGGTCTGCTCCTTCATGATGATGAAGTCGGTAAGGGCTGGCGAGTAAACAGCACCGCCTGCACACGGACCCATAATGGCAGAAATCTGAGGTACTACGCCCGAAGCAAGGATGTTGCGCTCAAATATCTCACCATAGCCGGCAAGAGCGCAGATACCTTCCTGAATACGTGCACCACCTGAGTCGTTCATGCAGATAACAGGTGCACCCATTGTCATGGCCATATCCATTACCTTGCAAATCTTCTGTGCCATTGTCTCAGAGAGCGAACCGCCGTTGACGGTGAAGTCCTGAGCATATACGTATACCAATCGGCCGTCTACTGTAGCGCTACCAGCTACTACACCGTCACCATAATAATGCTTCTTGTCCATACCGAAGTTTGTGCAACGGTGCTTCTTGAACATATCATACTCTTCGAACGAACCCTCGTCTACAAGCATTTCGATACGTTCACGCGCTGTGTATTTGCCACGTGCGTGCTGCTTCTCAATGGCCTTCTCACCACCACCAAGACGAGCCTGCTCGCGCTTTGCGACCAATTCTTTGATTTTTTCTACTTGTTTGCTCATATTTTTATATATGTTATATTGTTCTTAAAATACCGTGCAAAAGTACTAAAAAAAAAGGAAAGCGTAAAACGATTACAAATTTTTAATGTATAAACCGACCAATATACGTATCTTATTGACCAATATCACTATTTCATGCTTGAATCGACAAACGACAATGGCAATAAATCTTTCGCCGAACCAACGCTATACACTCCGCTTTTGCCGTACATAAGTATGCGCATCGGCAGACCATAGCGTTCTTCCACACCAAGCAACACCTGACGACAGGCTCCACACGGCGTAACGGGATTGTCTATCAAACCGTTATCATTGCGCGCCACAAGAGCAAGAGCTTCTATTGACTGGTCAGGAAAATTGGCCTGTGCGCTGAAGACGGCTGTACGTTCTGCGCATAACCCTGAGGGGAAAGCCGCATTCTCCTGATTGGCTCCTATCACTATCCTGCCATTGGCAAGGCGCAGGGCTGCACCGACATAGAAATGACTGTATTCGGCGTAAGCATTGTCAGTTGCCTTCATTGCCTGTTCTATGAGTTCACGATCGGCAACGGAAAGCTCGTCCAGCTGACAATGCTTTATAGCAATATTGAGATTTATCGTCTTCATAATCTTACTCTTTATTTGTTATTTATTCACAATAACCTTACTCTTTGTTTGTTGTATATTCATAAGCTCCAACATCCGGCTTGTCCCCTCGCTCATGTCCGTCATGGTCGTGCTTGGTTGAGGTTTGCACATTGGCCTTATCTATAGCAGCCGACTCCTTACGCAAGTGGAAATCATAGAGTTGCATATTTGCATCGACAAGCAAGAAATGCTTATAACCATAGCTCACAGTGTCCTTTACATCTTCGAAAACCACATCTGTATAATGTGCCTTTTCCTTGTCTTCCACTTCAGGGGTGCGTATTATGCAGTTGGCAAAATCATAGTTGAAAGCATTCTCGCTGCCAACGGCTGGTTTCAATCCCATCATTTCATCGTCCGAATAGCCCGTAACAATGCTGTTCGTCATCTTAAACGACACAAGCGGATGAGCATATCCCGAAAAACCTAACGCACTGGCTCTCAATGCGTCAAACGGATAGAACTGTACTATTGTAGAACTATTTACGGTGACGTTTCCACCGTCTACACTCAAGCAATTGCCTAATGTATTCGTCAGCTGACAATTCTCCACGAAAACATTCGAATTCACCACACCAAGAGCATTGCCTTGACAGTTGTGGATGGTAGAATTTCGTATGGCAAGTGTCTGACGTGTCACGTCCGACGAATCTACCTGCACGCCATCAAATGTTCCGTGAATATCCACATAATCCAATTCGTTGCCATACGATGTCTCTTCAAATCGAATGCCACGCCATTGTCCGCTCATACGGTCGTACGGCAAATAATCGAACATACGGTCGAGTCTGTCACCACGCAACACAATACCAGCCGACTGATTGCCATTACATATCAGCTTGCCTTTAACATCAATGCCCGCATCGCCGTGGAAATATAAGGTTGTGCCGGGAGCAATATTCAGAGTAGCCCCTTCCTCCACAGTCATCACACCATAAATCACAAGTGGCTTGCCTGGCGACAGAGTCATGTCCTCGCCTACTGTCACATTGCGCATCATGTTAGCATCCCACGACCACGCCTCAAGCGCTACCTTCTGCTCGCGTCCGCTCTCAAGCGCAAACACCAGATTGTCCTCAATACATTTAGGAATGTCGCTGTTGGCATTAGCCGTTGTCACTTCTACAAAGACACGGATGCTGTCTCCGTTGCGCACCTCAATACCGTCCGCCTTGTAGCCTTGCTCCGGACTGAGATACACTCCATCCACATTGACACGAAATCCATGCTGATTGCCTCCTTCCAGACGTACGCTCTTGCAACGCAATCCGTCGCCCGACTTGTTGTAGACCCAAAACGAACGGGTCGACGACGGTACTGTTGAGAATACCGTATCGAGCCGCAATGTATCCGTTGAGAATGTCAGCAGATTGCGGGTGGACGTTGTGAACGAATCGTCATCATTACAGGCACACAAAGTTATTAAACCTATAAAAAACAGTATGTTGTAGATTATTGCTTTCATCATTATTGATAACGAGAAAGACTGCGATTTATTGCAACAACAAATCAAAAAGTAATAAAACGAAAAAAGGTATTGACCATAAGCCAATACCTTTTAGTACACCCTTAGGGGTTCGAACCCTAGACCCACTGATTAAGAGTCAGTTGCTCTACCAACTGAGCTAAGG
>X199_Human__coassemble_1828_pt1 | contig 30752 bp, 27 predicted proteins | sample X199_Human__metabat2_high_PE_010 | metagenome-assembled genome bin X199_Human
AAACGCCCTGCAAGGGCAAAAGCGTTAATAATCAATGCTTTTGCCCTTGCAGGGCGTCTTGCTTTTATCAATCCGTACACCCAGGGCGAATGCCCTGGGCTATGTGCTTATTGGGCTTTCAGCCCGCTTTGTTTTACTCTTGCCTAATCCTCCTCTTATAGAAAGCAGCTCATATATAAAAATAAATATGACCACATACTTATTATATCAATTCTCCGCCCCGTTCCACTTGCTTACAAACTCCGTAACCTTCCTTATGTATTCCGCTTTGTGGTCGCGATAGGAGAGGGCATGTTTGCTGCCGGGCGCAATCCACAGCTGTTTGGGTTGAGGCTTGGCCTCGTAGAGCGGATAGACCATAGCCGTAGGCACGTAAGTGTCGTTGTCGCCATGGATGAAGAGCATCGGTTTGCGGCACTTAGCCACCTGCTTGAGCGGCGAAGCCTCGCCGAACGACCATCCGTACTTCATCCTTACCACCCACGACGCAGTATAGAGCAACGGGAATTCGGGCAGCGAGAAACGTCCGCTCAGCTCGTGCGCAAACTCGTCCCATACGCTTGTGTATCCGCAATCCTCTACAAAGCACTTCACATAATCGGGCGTGTGCTCGCCGCTGACACACATTGTAGTGGCTGCACCCATCGATATGCCATGCACCACGAGGCGCATCGAGTCGGCAGGCGTACGGAACATGCCGGGTGCCAGACCAATCCAGTGCATCACGTCGAGACGGTCCTTCCATCCCATCTGAATGTCCTTGCCGTAGCTTTGACCGTGAGCGTGAAGGTCGGGCAGCAGGATGTTGTAGTTGAGGAAATGGTTGTAGATGCGTGCAATCATAAGCATCGAAGTGGCGTTGTCGGTATATCCGTGCACCAGTACAGCCGTTGCGCCATGCGCCTTGGACGAACGTGCAAAGATAGCGTGCGCCCTTTCGCCCGTAGGCATCACCACGAAGGTGTCGCGCAGGGCACCCTCTGCCTGCAAGCTGTCAATCCACGAGCGCAGTTCGGGATAGTTGGCTATGGCACGATTGAAACTGCTGTCACGATGGCGCGGCGCATCCACCAGCGCATAGTTGACCAGATAGAACGAACCCGCAGTCACCGCAGCCACGAGTAGCACAACGACAGCAGCCGCTGTCAGCAGAATTTTCTTTTTCATATATGTTTCGTTTTGTATTCAATGTTTCGTTATATCCCCATTTGTAGTATAATGCGATAAAGGTATTAGAAAAATCTCAGATAACACAGCAAGGCAGCCGAAAATATTTATGCAATGTTTCATTTGTGTAAAAATTGACTACGATTGTGCAAATAATGTAGAAGTAAAGTACGCTTATTCGTCATTTTTATTTACCTTTGCAGCCGAAAATCAATATATACGCAATATATGGACGACTATCACGCGGAAAATATGAATTTGTAGTGCAGGAGGACAGCAACTCATAACGGCTGGTCTCCCACACATTGTTTTAACCCATGGAGACCTATCTTTATGAGAACATTTTGGAATACAAACTCTACACTTAAGACCATCGACGAATGGCAGCCCAACTGCTGGATACAGGTAACGTGTCCGACAGACGACGATCAGCAATTTCTGGAAGACAAATTCAACATACCCGACTATTTCCTGTCCGACATCAGCGATGCCGACGAACGTGCACGCTACGAGTATGACGACGGATGGATGCTCATCATCCTTCGTATACCGTATGTCAAGGAGATACGTTCGCGCACGCCATACACCACCGTGCCGCTCGGTATCATACACAAGCGCGACGTGACCATCACCGTGTGCTACTACGAGACAAACATGATGATTGACTTTGTGTCGTACCAGCAGAAGCGCGGCGAGGGATTCACCGACTATGTCGACATGATTTTCCGACTCTTCCTTTCGTCGGCAGTATGGTATCTGAAGCGGCTGAAGCAGATAAACACCCTCATCGAAAAGGCAAAGCACAACCTCGACCACAACGTCAACAACGAGTCGCTCATAGCCCTGTCGCGACTGCAGGACTCGCTCACATACTTCGTCACGTCAATACGTGGCAACGAAACGTTGCTCTCGAAGCTGAAGTTCAAGCTGCAAGTGGACGAGTTGGATGCCGACCTTATCGAAGACGTTAACATCGAGATGTCGCAGGCACGCGAGACTACCAACATCTACTCGAACATTCTTGAGTCGACGATGGACACCTACTCCAGCATCATCAACAACAACATGAACACCGTGATGCGTACGCTCACGTCCGTGTCAATCATCATGATGTTGCCTACGCTTATATCTTCATTCTTCGGAATGAACCTCATCAACGGTATGGAGGACAGCCGTTTCGGATTCCTCATAGCGCTGCTCATATCGATAGTGATATCGGCTCTGTCTTGGATAATACTGCGTCATAAACGACTGTTATAAAGCCCCAAACGGCTGTTAATATACAATTAAAACGACCCGAATAGTACTGATTATTAATTATTGGTATTGTTCGGGTCGTTTTGTGTTTAAAAAAATCCGATTTTTCGTTATAGTCTGCTTTTTTTTTACTAATTTTGAACCAAATAAAACTATAACCAGTGTCTTTATGACACAGTAACCTTAACGATAATGACTATTAAATTCAATCTTAACTACCAAACCACATTTGGCGAGCAACTGTTGCTCAACGTCAAGGTGACAACAGAAGACGGACAGGAGAAGACCGCTGTGTTCGGCATGTCTACCACCGATGGACGCCACTGGCAATATACTTTGGACAAAATAGACACTCCTTCAACTCCTTATATAGATTATTTCTTCTCACTCAGCAACGCTGGCAAAGAGTTGCGTCGTGAGTGGATAACCGTGACACATCGCCTCGACCTCAACATGAGCGGGGCCACTAATATAATCGTAAACAACCGTTGGAACGAGATTCCGCATGACTCCTATCTGTACACATCGGCATATACCGAATGTATCAACCGCCATCCGCGCCACTCGGTAGGACGCTCAGCATACAGCCGCACGGTGCGTCTGATAGTGCGTGCGCCTCAGTTGCGACTGGGCGAGAGGCTTGCCATCGTAGGCGAGCATCCCTCGTTGGGAGCATGGAACACCGGACACGCCATTCCGATGCACGAGCATAACTACAACGAATGGCAGATCGACCTCAACGCCAACGCTCTCGGTGTGCCGCAGCCTGTCAAGAAGAATGCTGAGGCAGCACCGATGCGCAGCATTGAATACAAGTTTGTGGCAGTCAGCACCGACGGCAATGTGATGTGGGAGACGTGCGACAACCGTAAGCTCAAACTCGATGCGATGGAGGCAGGCGACGTGTGCGTGATAGAGGAGGACCAGTCGTTCTTCGCCATGTGCAACCGACGTCTGGCTGGAACACTCGTGCCGCTCTTCTCGTTGCGCACCGAAGGCAGTTTCGGCGTAGGCGACTTCGGCGACCTTGCCGCAATGACCGACCTCGTGGCAGACACCGGCCAGCGAGTGCTGCAGCTGCTGCCCATCAACGATACTACCACGTCGCGCCGATGGACCGACTCCTATCCATATTCGTGCATCAGCATCTTTGCGCTCAATCCGATATATGTCGATCTCAGACAATTGCCGCCTCTGGCAGACGCAAAGAAGCAGGCTGAGTTTGAAGCGCTTCGACAGGAACTCAACGCACTCCCGGCTGTAGACTACGAGCGTGTGATACGCGCCAAAGAGCAGTACTTGCACCTCATGTTCGAGCAGGAGAGCGAGCGCACCATGCGTTCAGCTGCGTTCAAGAAGTTCTTCCGCGACAACGAGCGCTGGCTCGTGCCATACGCACAGTACAGCTATCTGCGCGACGCTTATGGCACAGCCGACTTCAATACCTGGCCCAGTCATCGTGAATGGACTGAAGCCGAACGTGGACAACTGTCGAATCCGCGCACTAAGGCATACAAGAAGCTTGCCTTCTTCTACTATGTGCAGTTTGTGCTCGACCAGCAGATGTGTGTCGCACACGAACACGCTATGGCTCGCGGCGTAATTCTCAAGGGTGACATACCTATCGGTGTCGACCGTACAGGATGCGACGTGTGGTTCGAACCGCACTACTTCAACCTTGACGGACAGGCAGGTGCGCCACCAGATGCTTTCGCTGCCAACGGACAGAACTGGGGATTCCCTACGTACAACTGGGACCGTATGCTTGCTGACGGATGCCAGTGGTGGGTGCGCCGATTCCGCAATATGGCTAAGTATTTCGACGCTTACCGCATCGACCACGTGCTCGGTTTCTTCCGTATATGGGACATTCCGGCAGACTGCGTACATGCTCTGCTCGGACAGTTCTCGCCGGCTCTGCCCATGACCAAGGCAGAGATAGGCATCTATGGATTTGAGTTTGACGAGGAACGACACACACGTCCGTTCATCAACAAGTGGGTGTTGGAGCGCATCTTCGGCGAACGTGCCGATGAAGTGGCACAGAACTATCTGCAGCCTGTTGCCGATGACGGCACCTACAGCATGCGTCCCGAATACGACACCGAGCGCAAGGTGCAGGCTGCCTTTGCCGGAAAAGACTCGGCTGCCGACACAGAGTTGCGCGACGGATTGTACAAACTCATTGAGAATGTATTGTTCGTGCGCGACCGCAAACGCAACTATCTCTACCATCCGCGCATTACGGCACAGCTCAACTTCGCCTTTGCCGCACTCGGCGACGACGACAAGCAGCGCTTCAACCGACTGTATGACGACTACTACTATCGTCGCAACAGCATGTTCTGGTATCGCGAGGCTATGAAGAAACTGCCCCGACTGGTGCAGGCTACACGCATGCTTGTGTGTGCCGAAGACCTTGGTATGGTGCCGGAAAGTGTGGATTGGGTCATGAAAGACCTGCGCATTCTCTCGCTCAACGTACAGACTATGCCCAAGGAGTATGGTGTGCGCTTTGCCGATCTGTCGAAATATCCCTACCGCTCGGTTTGCCTCTTCTCGTCGCACGACATGCCTACGCTCCGACTGTGGTGGGACGAAGACCTGGAGGTGGCGCAAGACTACTACGAGACGGTGCTCTATCATACGGGCGCGGCACCTCATCCGCTGCCGGGATGGCTGGCTCGTGAGATTGTGGTGCGTCAGATGCAAACCCCGTCGATGTTGTGCATAGTGCAGTTGCAGGACTGGCTTGCCACCGACGAACGCATCCGCCAGTCCGATCCTACCGGCGAGCGTGTCAACGTGCCTGCCAATCCGTTCCATTACTGGCGCTACCGCATGCCAATGACCATCGAATCGCTGAAGGCTGACCGCGACTTTGTGAACAGCATCAAGGATATCGTTGGTGAAACTGGAAGATATTAATAAACCAAATACAAATGCTTAAAAGATTTCTCTACACCGTTGCACTCGTTGCAACTTCATCAACAACAGCTATGGCCCAGCACGGGCTCAACTACTGGTTTGACACTCCAGCCACTATGCGAGGACAAGCCGTGTGGTATGGTGGTAATCCGCAAATGTGGAAAGGCGAAAACAAGCCTGAAAGAGCGGGCGATACTGTGAAGAATCCCGACCAGGAATGGGAGTCGCAGTCGCTGCCTATAGGCAATGGCTCTATAGGTGCCAACATCATGGGTTCTGTTCCTGCAGAGCGTATCACCCTCAACGAGAAGACACTCTGGCGTGGCGGACCTAACACAAGCAAGGGCGCACGCTACTACTGGGATGTCAACAAGCAGTCGGCTGGTGTAATCAAGGACATACGTCAGGCTTTTGTCGACAACGACTTGAAGAAGGCGGAAATGCTTACACGCAAAAACTTCAACAGTCCGGTGCCTTACGAGGCAGATGCAGAGAAACCTTTCCGCTTTGGTAGCTTCACTACAGCAGGCGAACTTTATATCGAGACCGGACTGAGCGAGGTGGGCATGACAGGCTATCGCCGCTCGCTCTCTATCGACTCGGCTCTGGCTGTGGTGTCGTTTGCCAAGGACGGTGTCAGCTATACACGCGAATACTTCGTCAGCTATCCTGCCAACGTGATGGCTGTACGCTTCAAGGCCTCGCGCAAGGGAATGCAGAATCTCGTGCTTTCGTATGCCAAGAACCCCGTTTCGGAGGGCAAGATGATAGCCGAAGGCAACGACGAACTCTTGTGGAATGCCCGTCTCGACAATAATAATATGCAGTATTGCATACGTATGAAGGCGGTGGCAAAGGGCGGTACCGTAGACAATCATAACGGAAAAATTACCGTTAAGGGTGCCGACGAGGTGGTGTTCATCATCACAGCCGACACCGACTACAAGCCCAACTACAATCCCAACTTCGACGATGCAAAGGCTTATGTAGGCGTCAATCCTGAGTCTACTACACGCCAGTGGGTCGACCAGGCCGTAGCCAAGGGCTATGAGACGCTGTTCAAGGAGCATTACAATGACTACGCCAGTCTGTTCAACCGCGTGAAGCTCAACATCAACAACGCAACAGCCAACGTTAAGGACATGCCTATCAACCAGCGACTCAGCAACTATCGTCGCGGCCAGAAGGACTTCTATCTCGAACAGCTCTACTATCAGTTCGGGCGCTATCTGCTCATCGCTTCGTCGCGCCCCGGCAATATGCCTGCCAACCTCCAGGGAGTATGGCACAATAATGTTGACGGACCTTGGCGTGTCGACTATCACAACAACATCAACGTGCAGATGAACTACTGGCCGGCATGCCAGACCAACCTCAGCGAGTGCGAGCAGCCGTTGTTCGACTTCATACGTACTCTCATCAAGCCGGGTGAGGTTACTGCCAAGGCATATTTCGGTACACGTGGATGGACAACATCTGTATCTGCCAACATCTTCGGATTCACTTCGCCCTTGGCGAGCGAGGATATGTCGTGGAACTTCTCGCCATTTGCCGGTCCGTGGCTTGCCACACACATGTGGAACTACTACGACTATACTCGCGACCGCCGATTCCTTGCCAATGAGGCTTACGACATAATCAAGGGTAGTGCCGACTTTGCTGCCGACTATCTGTGGCACCGTAAGGATGGAGTATATACAGCTGCGCCTTCTACTTCGCCCGAACACGGACCGGTTGACGAGGGTGCTACGTTTGCACACGCTGTAGTACGTGAGATTCTTATGGATGCTATCGAGGCAAGCAAGATTCTCGGTCGCGACGCCAAGGACCGTCGTGTGTGGGAAGATGCTTTGAAGCATATCGCTCCTTATAAGATTGGTCGTTATGGACAGCTTATGGAGTGGTCGCGCGACATTGACGACCCGAAGGACGAGCACCGTCACGTCAATCATCTGTTCGGATTGCACCCGGGTCACACCGTTTCGCCTGTCACAACTCCTGAGCTTGCCAAGGCTTCGCGTGTAGTACTCGAGCATCGTGGCGACGGAGCTACAGGCTGGTCGATGGGATGGAAGCTCAATCAGTGGGCACGTCTGCATGACGGCAACCACGCATACAAGCTCTATGGCAACTTGCTTAAGAATGGTACGCTCGACAATCTGTGGGACACTCATGCTCCTTTCCAGATTGACGGCAACTTCGGTGGAACTGCCGGTGTGACCGAAATGCTGATGCAGAGCCATATGGGATTTGTCCATCTGTTGCCAGCATTGCCTGACGCATGGGCTGAGGGTACAATCGAGGGTCTGCGTGCACGTGGCAACTTCACCGTTGGCATCGTATGGAATGGTGGCAAGCTTACTAAGGCTACCGTTTATTCAGGTGCTGGTGAGCCGTGCGAGGTTCGTTATGGCGACCAGACCGTACGCTTCAAGACCCAAAAGGGCAAGACATACAGCGTTACCAGCGTGAATGGTAAGCTGATTGTTAAGTAAGGGCAAAACATTTATATACAAAAAAAACTGGCAAGTCGACCAATTGGTCAACTTGCCAGTTTTTTTTGTATTTAGTAAATCCGTAGATTACTTGTTTATTTGGTTAATTCGTAGATTACTTGTTGTCCTCAATAAGGTTCTCGCCAGTCATATCGGCAGGCTGCTCCAGTCCCATGATGTGGAGAATAGAAGGAGCTACGTCAGCCAGACGACCGTCCTTGACAGTTGCTGAGTTGTTGTCAGTAACGTAGATGAACGGAACCGGGTTCAATGAATGGGCTGTGTTAGGAGTGCCATCCTCATTAAGAGCGTGGTCGGCGTTGCCGTGGTCGGCGATGATGATAGTCTCGTAGTCGTTAGCCTTGGCAGTCTCAACAACCTCCTTAACGCAGTTGTCGATAGCGTGAACAGCCTTGGCGATAGCGTTGTAGATACCAGTGTGGCCTACCATGTCGCCGTTGGCGAAGTTGACAACGATGAAGTCGTACTCCTGAGTCTTGATAGCACCAACGAGCTTGTCCTTAACCTCGTATGCGCTCATCTCCGGCTTCAAGTCGTAAGTGGCAACCTTTGGTGAAGGAACAAGGATACGGTCCTCACCCTCATACGGAGTCTCACGTCCGCCGTTGAAGAAGAATGTTACGTGAGCATACTTCTCTGTCTCGGCAGTATGGAGCTGACGCTTGCCGTTGGCAGCGAGGTATTCGCCGAGAGTATTTGTTACGTTCTCCTTCGGGAAGAGGATGTGTACACCCTCGAACGATGCGTCGTACGGAGTCATGCAGTAGTACTGCAGATCCTTGATGGTGTGCATGCCAGCCTCGGTGTGGTCCTTCTGTGTGAGCACCTCAGTAAGCTCCTTGGCACGGTCGTTACGATAATTGATGAAGATGACAACGTCGCCCTCCTGGATTGTACCGTCAACGGTAGAGTTGTTAATAGGAAGGATGAACTCATCAGTTACGCCCTCGTCGTAGCTTTCCTGCATAGCCTGAACCATATCAGCCGACTGCTTGCCCTTGCCTTCAACGAGCAGGTCGTAAGCCTCCTTGACACGCTCCCAACGCTTGTCGCGGTCCATAGCGTAGAAACGACCTACGATGCTTGCGATGTGTGCGCCGTTGTCAGAGCAGCACTGCTGTACCTGCTCGATGAATCCCTTGCCCGACTTCGGGTCGGTATCACGGCCGTCCATAAAGCAGTGTACGTATACGTCCTTCAGACCATACTCCTTACCAATCTCGATGAACTTGAAGAGGTGGTCGAGTGAAGAGTGTACGCCGCCAGTAGAAGTAAGACCCATAAGGTGGAGCTTCTTGCCGGTCTTCTGAGCGTAGCTGTAAGCGTTAATGATTTCCTTGTTCTTGAGGATAGAACCGTCCTTGCATGCGCGGTTGATCTTTACGAGGTCCTGATAAACGATGCGACCAGCACCGATGTTGAGGTGACCTACCTCCGAGTTACCCATCTGTCCTTCGGGCAGACCAACGTCTTCGCCACAGGTGAGGAGCTGTGAGTGAGCACTAACAGCTGTGAGATAGTCGAGATAAGGAGTCGGTGTGTTGTAGATAACGTCTCCCTTGCCATGCTGGCCGATGCCCCATCCGTCGAGGATCATCAATAATGCTTTCTTTGCCATAATTATTGTAAAAATCTTATAAATGAATTGTTCTGCGATATAAAGGCTTCCCAATGCTTTACACATTGTCACCTTATTATATACAATATGCAAAATTACAATTTTCGGTTTAATTGGCAAAATAACTGAAAACAAGTTTAACAACAATTATAATGCAGTCATTTAGCTCTGCATTTCGCGCCATTCGCGTGGCGACATACCTGTGTTGTCGTTGAAAATCTTGTACAGTTGGCTGCGCGATGAGAATCCGCAATATATAGATATTGTATCGTTGTTGTATTCGGGATGTGCCTTGACAAGCCGTTGTGCTTCTGCAAAGCGTATGCCTGACAGCCACACTCTGAATGTAGAGTTAAGGTACTGGTCGAAGTATTGGCTCAGTCGTATGCGCGAAATGCCGGTTTGTTGCGACAGCTTGCCTATGTTGGCAGAGCTGTCCCTGAATCCTCCGTTTGCAACCCATTGTCCCAGTATAATGCTTATTTTTTCGATTTGTCCCGTCGATATGGTTGTAGGGTCATCGTCAGCTAATTCATTGTAGTAGTCTGATGCATTGCCGTATGTTTCGTCTTCGGTCAGCACGTCTTCAACGGGAGCCATGTTGAAGCCTAACGCCACAAAACTTGAAACGAACAGAAACACAGTGAACAGCATTATCGGACCGACGACATACAATGCCGGTCGCCAAGTTACAGCAAAAATAAGTGTGGACGACAGCATGGAAAGCAATAGATAACTTGCTTTTGTGTAGCGGTCGTACGTTGATATGTCGCCGCCGGTGTCGTTGTTGATGCGGTGTTGTGTGCGTCTTAGTATAATGGTAGGCGACGTCATGAAGTACACCATGCTCAAGGCGAACATGGCGAATATTATACCACGCATTCCGTCAAGTGCCATATTGCCACTTGTATACCATCCTATTGCAAACACCCCGACTATGGATAAGCAAGCCAATGCGCCTACTATGGCATAGCGACGTGTGGTTTTGCGCGAACTTTGTAGCTGTATTATTGAACAAGCCAGAAAATAGTTGGCTATAGGATAGAACTAAGTATTGAATACTGTGCCGACATTATCGTCATTAGCTCTCAGCTTGAACTTTATCTGCAGAGCGTAGTGAACTACCAGTATCAGCATTGTTGCAGCCAGCAGCAGTCGTGACTTCTCGTATTGCGGGGTAGTGGAATTCTGGTACAGTCGCGAAACAAGCAGTTGCAGCATAAGCATTGCGAATACAAGCAAGCATGTGTATTGTAATGTAAATAATGATTCCATATCGTAATCGAAATATTAAAAGCAGTATATAGTAGTAATCTTTTCTGTTATCTTTAACATTACAAAATTACCATTTATTTTCAAGAAACGAATATTTGTAATAGAATTTTATTCTTTTTTTAATTTAAGTTTCGCAAGCGAAAGTAGTTCGAAATGCCGCAAATGTGAATACAAAAAAAATGAGGGTGTTCAAAACTTTATTGTTTTGACACCCTCACAATTTTCAATTGACTTTTATATATAGTGTTGTTGTCCTATGTGATTGTTGGCTATAGTTTAGCGACGGCTTCCAAACGAACCGTGGCTGCTACCGCCATTGTTGCTCTTGCTTCCGCCATTAGAGCGTGAACCGCCTCCAAACGATGAACCTCCATTGCTGCGACTGCCTCCGAAAGAGCCACGTGAGCCGAACGAAGAGCTGTTGTTAGAGCGCGAACCGCTTCCGAACGAATACCCGTTTGAACGTGAACCGCTACCGAATGAAGATGAGTTGCTGCGGTTGCTGTTGCCGAACGAAGGTCTTGACTGGTTTGACGTGTTGGGACGTGTGAACGTATTGCGTGGTGTGCCATATACGTCGTCACCTCCACGGCGTGAACCAAACTGTCCGCGGTTAGTATTGTTGTCGGTCAACGAATGTCTTACTGTAGTGCGTGTGCTGCTGCCACGTGAGCCAAACGAACTCTGTTGACGATTGTTCTTGTTGCCAAACGAGTTTTGTGGACGACCTGAGATATATTGTGGTTCGCGTGAACCGAACGACTGTCTGTTGCCACGTCCATAGTCACCACGGTCAAATCTATCGCGCATTCCGAAGTGGCTGTCGCCGCGACGTGATCCGTAGCTACGTCCATGATACCAAGAACGTCCGTGGTTTGTGCTCCATGAGTGTCCGCCACAATAGTTTACGTATACAGTAGGACGATTGAAGTAGAAGTAGTCGCGGTGCGGATAGCGTGCGTAAATGCCGAAGTGCCAGTAGCCAGCGTTGAAGTAGAGCGGACGATAGAAGTAGGCTGCGTCGCAGAAAGCACGATACTGCCAGTCGAGCAGAACGTAGCTCATGTCGAGATTGCGGTAGCGCCAGTAGGCCCCATACAGGTCGTCGACAGTATTTACACTCATAAGGTAGTCGAGGTTTATCTCGTATGCTGCCTCATACTGGTCGTTGGTCAGATTCAGCTCATAAGCCATTTTGTCGGTCAGGAACAAAGCCTGCTGACGAGCCTGCTCATAACTCATAGCGTTTGACGACATTGTGAACGCCATCAGAAGCATTAGTATGGAAATCAGCTTTTTCATAATGTATATGTTTTATATTGTTCGACAATTGGTTTCTTTTTACACTTGCAAAGATACATACACATTATGGGTTGGCAAAAGGATTTTCCCTAAACGCGTGTGGGAAAATCCCTATTGTTGTTTTTCAGTCTTTCGGTTGCTGGTCGTCTTCCTTTACTGTAGTGCTCACGTTACGCTCTATGCTGCGACGCAACTGGTGCAGCTTGATGGCGTTGGTCAGTTCCACAATGCCATAGACAATCATGCTCCAGCCTATGACAAATAATGGAGCCGATGCAATAGACGATGGCGAAACTATAGCCACAATACCTATAAGCAGAGTCAGCGCCGGCATAATCCAGTAGTAGAATCCGATGCGTGCCATGCGTGATACCGCTACAAGATTTGCCATCTGGCTTATGGCTCCCAGTATGAGTATGGCTGCAAGAATGTACATCAGACTTTGCACGAATGTGTTGGGCATAAGAGCCAGGATGAGTCCAAGTATGAGGCTGCCCAGTCCGACGATTGGAAACGTAGGCTTCATGCCAGTCAGCAGTCTGCCGTCGGCATCAAACACCTGTATGTCGTTTTTCTTGCCTCGTGCAATGAAGTAAGTTACGCACGAGAACACTCCCGACAGGAAGAACAGCACACCAATGGCAATAGTTATCCACGTTACGGTAAGTTCGCGATACTTCACGATGAGCGCTCCTACAATAATGGCGCACAATGCGCGCACAACAGAACTTTGAAATACTTTCATATCTTCTTGCTTTTTTTGATTATATACAATAATGTGTATGGCAAATTTATACATTATTATCTATATAGACAACACAAATGTCGTTTTTATGCCTTATAAAGTGGCAAATAGGGATTTCCCTATTTACTATTATGGTTTTTATACATTGCCGTGTTGTTTGGTTTTTCTATCTTTGCATCAGGAAACAATTTAAACACATACACTATGAAACGAATTTATATTTTCCTTACAATGTTCATGTTGGCATTGATGCCGGCAATGATGACAAGTTGCGATACTGATGATGATTATTGGTGGGACGACTATTATGGTGAATGGTATGACGAATACGATTGGTATAATGATCCATTCGATCATGGTAACAACCAGCTTGTATCTATGGCTCGCACCCTTAACGGCACATGGACAGGTGATGCCAAGAGCGATTTTAAAGAAGATGGCCAGTGGTATACTGCTTACTTCGATGTAGAGTTCACCTTCACGCAGTACACCCCTTATTCATGCAACGGTACCGGATACGAGACCGACTATGCCGACAATGGCGAAACCAATGTCAGTCGCTTCAAGTGGTATATCGACCCTCGTACGGGCAATATCAATATAGAGTACATCCCGAGCGGATCCCGATACCTTCTCGATGCCAATGGCAATTCCGATAAATCCGGTTTCTTCCTTGGATGGGACTCTAAAGAGAAGCAGGATCTGTTCAATGGAGTAATGGAAGGCGTCAACGTCGACGAGTACATAACGTTCGACTGCGAGCGTGTCACAAGTCGCGGCACACGTGCTCTTGGTTCAGACTCTGTACAGACAACATCGCAGGGCAAGTCGTATGGCAAGGGATTCACATTGAAGCGCGTTGAAAATAATGTACCGAAGACTCTGCGTCGCAGATAATATAGGAACGGCTGACTCCAGTCCGACGCGCAGCAAGAATATTGAAACAGCAAACTTTAGTAGCGGAGGCCGAAAGACCTCCGCTATTGTTATTGTGTAAAATCCCATTCTTTTTCATTGTTTATTTTCTGTAAATCCGTAACTTTGCAAATATCAAACAAAGTGAAAGACAATGGAAAAAGAAAATGATATATTCCAGAGAGCCGAATTGCTCTTGGGCAACGATGTGATGAATCAGATAGCCTCCAAGCGTGTCATCGTGTTTGGGGTAGGAGGCGTTGGCAGTTGGTGTGTTGAGTGTCTGGTACGTTCGGGCATACGTCGCATCACGATAGTCGACTTCGACAGCGTGTGTGCCTCAAATGTCAACCGCCAGCTTATGGCCACTACCAACACCATAGGTCGCGTCAAGGTTGAAGCTTTAAAGGAGCGATTGCTCCAGATCAACCCTGATTGCGAGGTCACAGCCTTGCAGAAGATGTTCACCGAAGAGACAGCCGACGAGTTCTGTCTCGACCAGTACGACTATATCATCGATGCCATTGACTCGCTAAAGGACAAGGTGGCGCTCATTATGCGCGCTTGTCAGACATCAGCTGTATTCTTCTCGTCGATGGGAGCAGCCTTAAAGATGGACCCAACCCGAATACGCGTGGCGGAGTTTTGGAAGGTGCGTGGCTGTCCGCTTGGTTCAGCTCTGCGCAAACGTATGAAGCGGGCCCAACTTAAGCCAGCCCATAAGTTCCAGTGTGTGTATAGCGAGGAACTTCTTGACAATGTCGGTCCGCAACCCGAACCTGAATCCAAGAAGCAAACTAATGGCAGTATGTCGCACATTACAGCCATCTTCGGCTTCACCATTGCAGGATTGGTACTCAACGATATTCGCGATAAAGCACTAAAAGTCGACAACGAACACAACAATTAAGCCGTTTTGCAGTTATATATATTATATAATGTATAGATATAACAGTTTAACGTATTCACATAATAATTCATAATGAGACGATACATAGTATACATATTGCTTGCTCTTCTGATGCCTTTGGCGGCAGTAGCACAGTCGATGACCGACGATCAGGTTATGGCATTTGTAGCCAAGGAGCATGCAGCCGGCACGTCAAATGCCCAGATTGTAACCAAACTCATGCAGCGTGGAGTCGACATATCTCAGATACGTCGCGTGCGCACCAAGTACGAGAGCCAGATGAATCAAGGCTCAATGAGTTCGATGTCAGGCAAGAGTGCAGCTGAAACCTCACGTATGCGCACCAATAATGGCAAGACACGCAATGACTATGGCAAGAAGGCTGATGCTGAGGCTGCCGAATATTCTTCGCAGCGAGTTAAGGCGCAGCCCGACCGCAGCTATACCCATACCTACGACGACAACGATGAGGAGTATGTCGACTTTCAGAAAGAGATGGCTGCAATGGTCAGTAGCGATAAGGACTCATTGGCAAAAAGCAAAAACCGTGTCTTCGGTCGCGACATCTTCAATAGCAAGCTTCTTTCGTTTGAGCCCAATATGAACATAGCCACACCTCAGAACTATCGTCTTGGTCCCGGTGATGCTGTAATTATTGACATCTACGGAGCGTCGCAGAAGACCGAGCAATGTACCGTATCGCCCGATGGCGACGTCACTATCGAGGGTTACGGACCGGTTCAGGTGTCAGGACTCACCGTGGCACAGGCCAATGCACGCCTGCGTTCTACGCTTGGCAGCCGCTATACAAGCAGCCGTGTACGACTCACAGTAGGTCAGACACGCACCATTATGGTCAATGTGATGGGCGAGGTGCGCTTGCCTGGTACATACACGCTGTCTGCCTTTGCTACAGTATTCCACGCCCTATACATGGCAGGAGGCACCAACGACCTTGGTACGTTGCGTAACATCAAGGTGTATCGTAGCGGTCGGCTCGTCACCGTAGTCGACATTTACGACTATATACTCAACGGTCGACTTACGGGCAACGTGCGTCTTGCCGAAGGCGATGTTATCGTAGTAGGTCCCTACGACTGCCTTGTTAACATTTCGGGCAAGGTGAAGCGTCCAATGTTCTACGAGATGAAGAAGAACGAGTCGGTAGCTTCACTTCTAAAATATGCAGGTTCGTTCACGGGCGATGCCTATACCAAGGCAGTTCGTGTCAATCGCAAGACCGGCCGCGAATATTCGGTATATAACGTTGGCGAGTTCGACTTCGCAAGTTTCCAGATAGCCGACGGCGACTCGGTAGAGGTAGACTCCATCTTGCCTCGTTTTGCCAACACCGTCGAGGTGCGTGGCGCAGTATTCCGTCCCGGCAAGTACAATCTTGGAGGTCAGGTCAACAGCGTGCGCACTCTTCTTGCCCAGGCAGAGGGCGTGACCGAGAAAGCCTTCACAGCTCGTGCCGTAATGCATCGCTTGAAAGCCGATCGCTCGCTTGAGGCAATACGCGTTGACGTGGCAGGCATCATGAGTGGACGTGTAGCCGACATACCATTGAAGGAGAACGACGTGCTCTTCATTCCGACACGTCCCGAAGAGATACAGGAACGTACCATCACCATACGAGGCGAGGTAAACTATCCCGGCACCTATCGCTATGCCGAGAACGAGACCGTTGAAGACTTCGTGCTTCAGGCAGGCGGATTGACCGATCGTGCCTCGTCTGTCAATGTCTACATTAGTCGACGTATCACCGACCCCAAGGCACTGCGTCACGATTCGGTTATAGCCCAGACCTTCACCGTATCGTTGAAGGACGGATTTGCTGTAGACGGACAACCCGAGTTCAAGCTCATGCCCTTCGACGAAGTGTATGTAATGCGCAGCCCAGCCTACAGCGAGCAGCAGAATGTAAGTGTTGAGGGCGAAGTAGTGTTTGCAGGAATGTACACTTTGCCTAAGGACAATGTACGATTGAGCGAGCTGTTCCGCAAGTCAGGCGGTTCCAACGGACTGGCTTATATCAAGGGAGCACGCCTTATGCGTCGTGCCAACGAAACCGAGAAGGAGCGCATGCGTGCTGTATTGCGTATGCAGCAGGAGCATTTGCAGAAAAATCTGCTCCAGCTTTCGGCAAGCAGCAACAATGCAGGCGGCATGCAGCAGGTAGCCGAAGATGCCAAGAATGCCGAACTTGCCAAGTTCAACGTGCCCGACGAATATCCCGTAGGCATCGACCTTGACGAAGCATTGAAGAATCCAGGCAGCGATGCCGACGTAGTGTTGCGCGAGGGCGACCGCCTCATCGTGCCCAAGTACAATGGAACTGTCAAGGTTAATGGAGCCGTAATGTATGCCAATACCGTAGCCTACGAGAAGGGCAAGCGCGCATCTTACTATATCGACCAGGCAGGAGGCTATGCTACAGACGCCGTCAAGAACCGTGCCTACATTATATATATGAACGGTCGTGTGGCTAAGGTGAGCCATGGCGCACGCGTAATGCCGGGTTGCGAGATTGTAGTGCCAGCCAAGCTGAAGCGCAAGATGAGTGTGGCTGAGACCATGAGCCTCGGTTCAAGCATGTCGTCGATAGCCGCCATGATAGCTACGATAGCCAATCTGACGAAGTAAAATTGCCTGATTACGTATACCTCTAATACATATATATATATGAAATATCCAATAGGAATACAAGACTTTGTCAAACTTCGTCAGGGCGGATTCGCTTACGTTGACAAAACCAAATTTGTATATAAGCTTGCCGACGAAGGGTCATATTACTTTCTGAGCCGTCCACGACGGTTCGGAAAGAGTCTTTTCCTGTCTACACTCGAAGCCTATTTCCTTGGTAGGAAAGAACTCTTCGAAGGACTTGCCATATATGATATGGAGAAAGAATGGAAGAGTCATCCAATTTTTTATATAGATTTGAATACGGCAAATTTCCGTGACGAGAATAGTCTGTATGAAGTCCTCAATTCACACGTGAGTGTATGGGAAGAAATGTATGGTGCTCGTGAATATGAAACAACACTCGCTTTGCGCTTTAAAGGTGTAATAGCACGTGCTGCCGAAAAGGAAGGACGTGGAGTCGTAATACTAATTGACGAGTATGATAAGCCTATCCTCCAGACTCTGCGCAATGAAGAATTGCAGGAGAGACACCGTTCGTTGCTCAAGTCGTTCTACTCAGTACTGAAGACGCAAGATCGTTATATACGTTTTGCTTTCATTACTGGTGTAACAAAGTTTGGCAAGGTAAGCGTGTTCAGCGACCTCAATAATCTTATGGACATATCCATGGATCAACGCTATATAAGCATTTGTGGTATGACGCAGAATGAACTTCTCTACAACTTTCGTGAAGGTATAGAGCAATTGGGCGAGGCGTATGGCGATACAGAAGAAGAGACATTGAATAAGCTGAAGATAAGATACGACGGCTATCATTTTGAAGAGGATACAGTAGGTATATACAATCCGTTCAGTGTACTCAATACACTGGCTAAGTTGCGTTATAAGGACTATTGGTTTGAAACTGGTACACCCACTTTCCTTGTCGACCTATTGAAGATGCACAATTATCGCCTGTTAGACATCACCAGAGAGAAAGTATCAGGCGACGTTATAAACAGCGTTGATTCGATGTCTACCAATCCTATTCCTATGATATATCAGAGCGGTTACCTTACTATAAAAGGTTACGACGAACGTTTCAAGAAATACCGGCTTGGCTTTCCCAACAAAAGGAAGTAGAAGAAGGTTTCCTTAATTTTCTTTTGCCGTTATATACATCGGCAGGCAATAATTCGCCTTTTATGGTCGACGAGTTTGTGAAGGATGTCAAAGCTGGTAATCTAAGACTCCCGGCAATGTTTATTTAATAGAATGCAAATAAAGATATGCAAGAAAGAAGATTGCCGTTAGGCATACAGGACTTTGAGGAGCTGCGTAATGGAAACTATCTTTACGTGGACAAGACCGATATGGTGTGGGCTGTGGCTAACAACCGCAAATACAATTACCTCAGTCGCCCTCGTCGTTTCGGCAAATCACTTTTTGCGTCTACTTTGAAATGCTATTTCGAAGGCAGGAAGGAATTGTTTGATGGTCTCAAGATAATGTCCATTGAAAAAGAATGGATTGTGCGTCCAGTCATATATTTAAGTATGAGTTTAGGAGGCTCCGATGCTCAATCGTTGAAGGAATATCTCAACGAACGTTTGAGTTATTACGAGTCTGTATATGGAAAGGTACAATCCGAGCAATCATTGGGCAATCGTTTTAATGGCGTGATTCGTCGTGCGTACGAAAAGTCTGGAGTACAGATAGCTGTAATAGTAGACGAGTATGACGTGCCGTTGCAGCATACGTACGATACAGACCAGCATGAGGAATGTCGAACTATATATCGTGATTTTTTTACGGGGTTGAAAGATTTTGGCTATTGTATAAAATGTGTCTTCATAACAGGCATTACTAAGTTTACGCAGATAAGCCTGTTTAGTACTTTGAATACTATTGCCAATATAAGTTTTGACGAATCGTTGGCTACCGTTTGCGGTATCACGTATAGCGAATTGACAGACAATTTTCAGAATGAGATAAAGAGATTGGCTGACAAATGCAATATGAGCGAAGAGGCGACAATCAATGAGATGCAATCCTTGTACGACGGTTATCACTTTGCCTCCAACATGTTGAATGTGTACAACCCCTATAGTGTGTTGTCGGCATTCTCTCGTGGACGTCTTAATTCTTATTGGATAGCATCAGGTTCAAACGAGATGTTATTTAAGGTGTTGAATAAGTTCGCCAAGGATATCCCCATGCTCGATGGTTGTCTTATTGATGCCGACTATCTGGAAGAGAGCGATGTGAATATGATTGACCCGAAGCTGTTCCTCTATCAAGCGGGCTATCTGACAATAAAGTCAGTAGATGGTAATACTTATGTTTTGGGCTATCCGAATCGTGAGGTGAAAGAGGCTGTTCAAAACTCGACATTACGCTGACTCTTATGCTGCTTCTGATAAAAGAGTGATTTGTTTGGCTCTTGAATTCGGAAGAGATAGCAGAGGACTGGAACGATGGGCTGTCATATAATAAAAAGTATGTAAACAAACCAAAGAACGCGTCGGGGCATTGCAAAGGTAATGACTGGCGCAAGGGAATGCAAGGGAAAGAGAATTTTGTAGTAATAAAAAGTGTTTGAATGAACAATATAAAGGACATAACAATAAGAAATTACCGCGGAATACGCTATGCCGAAGTGAATGGCATGGCGAGAGTGAATGTGTTCCTCGGTAACAACAACTGTGGTAAATCTTCTGTATTGGAGTCTGTGCTCATGCTTTTGGGTGCAAACAGTCCTGCGTTGCCCTTGGCGGTAAACGTGAACAGAAACTATTCAACAGTAGACAAAAACGACTTTGCCTTGTTCTTCCATAATTGTGATGTTGCTAATGTCATAAATATAGAAGCATGCCTTGCTGACAATTCATCTATGCGTTTGGATATGACGTATTCGGAATCTACGATTGATGAGATTCCCGTTTCTGATATGCAGAATGGTATGATTGAAACGTTGAAAAGATACACTCTCAATCAGAAATATACATATGGCGCAAAAGAGTATCGTACAGCATTGGTGTATAACGCTAAAGATTCTAAATTGTCTTTTGTTCCTGCTGAAGAAAATGCGAAGTGTCCTTCTGCATTCTACATGGCACCACGTTATAACTTCAATGACTACATTAGCCATTTCAATCAAATTGTAATAGACAAGGAAAAAGCCAAGGTAGTAGAAGTGTTGAATTCTATAGAGCCGAGAATAAAAGACGTAACGGTAATAGGTCACAATGTTATGGTTGACACTGGTCTTGACAAGCTTATACCGATAAATCTTATGGGTGATGGTACACGTAAGTTGTTTACTATAGTGACTGCGTTGTATAATGCAAAGAATGGAATTCTTATAATTGATGAAGTGGACAATGGACTTTATTATAAGTCTATGAAATCCTTGTGGAAATCAATACTAAAGATGTCGCAAGAATATGATATACAGGTATTCCTTTCTACTCATAGTGTAGACTCCCTAAATGCATTGAACACTTTGCTTGAAGACGAAATGCCGGAATGTCAGAGTGATGTCAAGATATTCACGTTACGCAAGAATATGCAGGATGAGTTGAAATCTTATGATTATCAATTCGAAAAATTCAACTATTTGCTTGATAGGGAGGAGGAAATAAGATGAAGAAACTGCATGTATTTATTGAAACTTCAATATCGTCAGCAAAGAAGAAGCAAGGATTGTATACAAATGAATATCATTTTGTTGAGCAATACCTTAAATATATATTACCTGATATAAGTGCCATTGATTATGATATAACAGATGTCGGTGGCAAAGACAAATTGTGGATGTTCGACAATGCGATGAAACAAAATACGGAAGCAGGAGATATTAATCTTGTCATTTTCGATTGCGATGAACAATCTACTGGAGGAGGATATGCTGCACGATCATGTGAATTGAATTCTTTGCAGACAAAGCTTGGCGTGAAGTTCGACTTGTTTCTGTTCCCCAACAATAAAGACGAGGGGGCTTTTGAGGATTTGCTTCTTAATATTATAAACAAGAAGCATCAAGGTGTGTTGGAATGCTTTGAAGGTTATGAGATGTGTCTAAGAGGTCATGACCCCAATGAAGAACTATATGAAACTCCAAATAAGAAAGCCAAGATTTATTCATATATTACAACGTTCAAGCATAGTAGAAAAGAAAACGAGAAGATAAAAAGTGGAGATTGGAATTTCTCGAATGCTGAATATTGGAATTTGGATGCTGAATATCTGGAGCCTCTTAAAAGATTTATAATTGAGCATGCAACATAAAAGTATGTAAACAAGCCAAAAAACGCGTCGGGGCATTGAAAAGGTAATAACTGGCGCAAGGGAATGCAAGGGAAAGAGGACAAATAATATTTTTAAATTGTAATAGCGGAAACACTATTATGCAGATAAATAAAACACAGAGAGGAGAAAGTAGAAACAGGATGTTGCTTCGCAATGTTCTGTTTTCTGGCATATTGAAAGTAGTAGGTCTGCTTACTTCTCTCTTTATTGTACCTGTCACCATAAACTATCTTAACAATGAAGTTTATGGAGTATGGATGACCATTACATCTGTGTTGTATTGGATAACAACATTTGATATAGGATTGGGTAATGGTATGCGTAATTATCTTACAGAGGCATTATCGCAAGGTAACACAAGTCTTGGCAGATCGTACATCAGCACTACAATGTTATTGTTGAGCCTTATTGCATTGGTAATGGGTTTGTTGTTATTATATCCTTTATTGGCTATTGATTTCAATAGATTCTTCAATACTTATGCTGTTAGTGGTGAAGAATTGCGTATAGCAGTTGTTATTGCTGTATGTTTTACGCTGATGAATTTTGTAGTAAAAAACGTAGGCTTTGTTTTTGTTGCAATGCAGAAATATGCTATTAATGATTTGCTTGGTATATCTGGTAATGTACTCGCTTTAGTAATAATATATGTGCTTACAAAGCTTACATCTGGTAGCCTTGTGTTTGTTGTGATGGCATATACAATAACCAGTTGTGTTGTGTATCTATTGGCTGCGATACCGCTTTTTGTAAGACATCCGGAGTTGCGACCTTCTTTTAAATATTTCGATAAAAGTTTAAGTCGTAAAATTGTTGGTAAAGGTCTTGGATTCTTTGTTATACAGATAAGTAGTTGTCTTGTAATATTTGGAGCTGCCAATTTCTTCATTACACAGTTTTGTGGCCCGTCTTCTGTTACGACTTATAACATAGCTTACAAGTTTTTTAATCTGCTTGTAATTGCCTATACAATAGTACTTTCCCCAATGTGGAATGCTTATACGGATGCTTATGTCAAAGGCGATATGTTGTGGATTAAGTCTACATTCAAGAAGGCATTGTTAATGTGGGTACTGTCCGTTTTTGGCGGTCTTGTAATGCTTGCCGTATGTAATCTGTTTTATAAAATATGGGTTGGCAGTAAGGTTGAAGTTCCTCTTATGGTATCATTATGTACACTTGTGTATGTTTGTTTCTTCAATCTCAACAATTGTGTTACATATTTGATAAATGGTTTGAATAAAATTTTTGTCCAAATTATAACATCTTTGGCATTTACTGCGTTATATATAATGTCAGTATTTGCAATTGGAGGCAAACTTGGTATTGAAGGCATTGTCTTATGTATGGCTGGCAGCTATGCTATGATGAGCCTAATACATTTATATCAGTGTTGGCTTCTTGTGAATGGCAAGGCTAAAGGTATTTGGAATAAATAATAGATATTAGTAATGTCAAATAAGATAAGTGTAATAACCGTCGTATATAACGACGTGAAAAATATTCGCAATACAATGGAAAGTTTCTTCTTACAGACGTGGGAAGACAAGGAGTATATTGTAGTTGACGGTGGCAGTACTGATGGTACAGCAGAGGTAATAAAAGAGTATGCCGACAGACTTGCATGGTGGTGTTCTGAGAAGGATGATGGCATCTATGATGCAATGAATAAGGGTATATTGCATGCTAATGGCGATTGGATAAACGTTCTGAACTGTGGCGACAGCTATTGTTCTACCGAGTCATTAAAAGAAGCTATGACAAACTGCGACCCAGAGAGTGCTGACATTATATATGGAAACTCAGTTAGGAAACAGTTAGGACATACTATAAGGACAGAAGTTTCCGCAGATACTACTGGTTTAAATTATGCTCCTATTTACCGACATGGATCATCTTTTGTAAGAACTTCTGTGCATAAAAAATATCTTTTTGACCTTTCTAGAAAAAAGAATTTTGGATATGCTCTTGATTGGTATTTGATTTATACATTATATAAGAAAGGCTATCGCTTTGTAAAGACAAATGCTTCCATTGAAACTTATGACATAGATGGAATGTCTAACCATCCGGTACGGAGTACTTGGCTGAATTATAGAATCGTTACAAGTGATGGCTTCAATGTAAAGAAGCTCAAAAAGTTCATAGTTTCTTTTGTCATGGCTGCATTAACAAGAGGACGGATATACAGGGCATTCAGAAAATTTGTTCTTGAAACATTCACCAACACAATACTTTCGCATGTGCCTATATGGACTGTTAGACGCAGTTCGTTGAAGATGTTGCGTACAAAGATTGGCAAAGGAACGTATATAAACAGGCATTGCTATATAATGGATCCTAATAGGCTTTCCATTGGGCATTACAGCCATATAAACAGGATGTGTACTCTTGATGCAAGAGGCGGACTGTATATAGGAGATAGCGTGTCTGTCTCGCATGGGGTAATGCTGATGACTGGCAGCCATGATATCAATGCTGTAAATTTCCCTGTTAACTATTTGCCTATACGTATAGGAGACTATGTTTGGATAGGCTGTGGTGCTATAGTGTTGCAGAATGTAACCATCGGCAAAGGGGCTGTAGTGGCGGCAGGGTCTGTTGTAACAAAAGATGTTCCGCCATACTGTATAGTAGCTGGTATACCAGCAAAAATAATAGGAAAGAGAAATGAGAATTTGGATTATAAGTGTGAACCATAATATATAAGATAAAATATATGAAAGAGATAGATGTAATAAGTGTGATTAAAAAGGTTTTCTCAAACAGAAAATCATTAATCATTTCTTTGATTGCAGGTTCGATAGCTGGTATAATTATTGCCTTGTCTGTGCCTAAGCAATATTCATCAGACGTTGTATTGGCTCCAGAAATGTCTTCGGGAGGTTTGGGATTGTCAGACAATCTTGCCGATATGGCTTCTTCGTTTGGTATAGACTTGTCGTCAACTGGTAAAAATATGGATGCGCTATATCCAGAAATATATCCAGAAATCTTGTCATCTTACGACTTTATAAGTACACTTTTTAATGTGAAGGTAAGACTTAAGGACGATCCGACTATTCGTACATATCGAAAACATATCCTATTAGATACAAAGTTCCCGTTTTGGGATTATCCTAAGATATGGCTTACAGAAAAATTTATGTCAAAGTCGGAAAAGAACGACCTCAACAAAACAGCTGTTCCTGATTCGTTTAGGGCTTCAAAGATAGACATTGATGTGAGTAAGTGCATTGCTGAGAATATAACTTGCCTTGTTGACAAAAAGACAAGTGTTATTATGATTACCGTTACGGATCAGGATCCTATGGTGGCAGCAATAATTGCCGATACTCTACAAAGCCGTTTGCAGTACTATATAACTGATTATCGTACCAAGAAGGCGAGAAACGATATGAAGTATTATACAAGGTTGTATAACGAGGCAAGGAAGTCTTATCTTAATGCACAGAAGAAGTATGCTTCTTTCTGTGATTCAAACCAGGATGTTGTACTTGAAAGCTTTCAGGCAAAACGGGATGAATTGGAAAACGACATGCAGTTAGCATTTAACTTGATGAGCCAGATGTCAACACAGGCTCAGACTGCTAAAGCAAAGGTGCAAGAGCGTACCCCTGCATATACAATGATACAGTCAGCGAAGATGCCGTATAAGGCTTCAAGTATGTCGCGTGCAATGATAGTATTGATAACATTATTCGTGGCGTTAATGATAAATGCCTTCTGGGTACTTTTCCTAAAAGATATTGTGCTCAAAAAAAGCTAAAAGAAGAGTCTGCAAATGACAATGAGTCTACTGCTCAGGCTGATGATAATACACATAAATAATATTCAGCATTCACATAGAAAATGATATATTCAGTCCCATATCTGTTGCTTATTTCATTTTATGGAGTCATGGCTTTGTGGTATAACCAAACAAAGAATATTGATTCCAGACCTATGAATGTATCATTGTGTATGTTTGTCACTTTGTTGTTCTGGGGATTTAGAGGCTTCTGTTTTTATGACTGGATGTCGTATTTTCCGATGTTTCAAGATGCAGGGATAGAGAATTTTTTACACAATATAACATCTATGGAGCCAGGCTTTTGCCTGCTCATGACAGCTTGTAAGGAGATATACGACAGTTATATCTTCTTTACATTTGTCTGTTCGTTGATAAATATTATTTTGCTTTCGAATTTTCTTCTCAAGCATACGGACAATTATCCTTTGGCATTGCTTATATGTACTATATTCGGGTGTTTTTTTCTGTTTACCGATCTTATGCGTAATGCCATTGCCGTATTTATATTTATAAATGCCATTGACTATCTTGCAGAGAAGAAAAAGTGGAAGTATTTTCTGATGGTCTTGTTGGCATTGTCATTCCACTATTCTGCAATATTATATCTGCCTTTGTATTTCTTTGCACGTAAGAGAACAAAAAAGTGGGTCTTTGCTGGAGTATTTTTTGCAGGAGTCATCGTTTATGCCTTGCATATATCCCTTTTCGTCAACCTTTCAACGTTCTTGTTAGGTCTTGTAAATTCCGACCTTGAGGAGAAAGTTCGTTATTATCTTAACGAGACAGCAGCTAAGTCGCCAGGCATTAATTTTGTATTTCTTGAGCAGGTTCTTACCGGTGTACTAGTTTTGTGCTATATGGACAAACTGCGTGAAATACGTAAAAATGCTGATATCTATATAAATTGTATCTTGCTGTTCTTCGTTATGACGTTCATGTTGCACGAATTTGTAACGCTTAGTGTACGTATGTCCATATTGTTTGGTGTAGGATATTGGATAATATGGATAGACTTACTAAAATGCTTCAAGTTCACGAACAATCGTCGGCTCTTCATACTGTTTATGTGTGCCTATTGTTTCCTACGTGTACTTGGACATACTCGAAATCCATTGGCCGAATACAATAATGTATTAATTAATAATGAGTCTTATCAAAAGCGCATGCTTATGTTCCAGAAAAATTTCAAGGAATAATGTACATAATATAAAAACCATAACAATATGAAAATAGCATATCTCGGAAAGATACAATTGTCAGACAACGACCTTTCCTATCTCAACACTGCTCAAAAGATGTCTGACATTACGTATATAATGGAAGTGAATCCACGCTTTATGAAGGGACCTGCCTACAATATAAGTAAGCTATACCCTCACTCGGGCATATTTAAGGCAGTAGACGCCTATCCTGAGTTCGAACGCTACTCACAGCTTATAGACATTGACAAGTTTTATGTAGTAAATACTAGTGGTAAATTGTGGCATATTAAAGCATTTTGGACAAACTTTCTGTTACTGTTATTCTTGATTAAAAACAAGTTTGATGTCATTCATCTAACGTGGCCGGCAAATGTATATGAGTTCATAATATATTTGCTGAGGCGAAAGATGATATTGACTGTCCATGACCCATTCCCCCATTCTGGGCTTGATACAAAGATAGTACGGTTGCGTCGTAATGTAGCTTTTCGACTAATACGAAATTTTATAATATTGAATAAGGCACAGTATGATGAGTTTATCTCATTCTATAAACTATATTCAGTTCGTGTTATTGTAAGTAGACTTTCTTGCTATAATAATTTTAAGATGGTGAAGCCTGATATGTCAGTAATACCAACGAGTAAGTACATACTTTTTGCTGGCAATATATCCCAATATAAAGGTGTGGAATATTTGCTCCAAGCTATGGTAAAGGTGCATGAAAAGTGTCCTGATGTGAAGCTAGTTGTTGCAGGTGGTGGTAATTACTATTTTGATATATCGTCTTATGTTAATTTAGATTTCATAGAGATACGCAATCGTTTTATCCCAGATGAGGAATTGGTTGCACTTATACGCAATACTGAGTTTATGGTATGTCCATATACTGATGCTACACAAAGTGGAGTGATTATGTCGGCATACGCATTTGATACTCCCGTTATTGCTACCCGTGTTGGCGGATTGCCTGATATGCTTGGTAACGGACGTTTTGGAATGCTTATTGACGAAAAAAATGTCAATGCTTTGTCCGATGCTATGCTAAGATTGCTTGAAAATAAAGATATCTTGCAAGCTTATAAAGCTAATATCAATGATGCTTATTCTGGTGAAGGCGAATTGTCTTGGACTACGATTGCCAAAGATTTAAAGCATATATATGATAGTGTAAGTAGATATAGTCAGAGTCATAATTAATATTCAGTATGAACTAAAAAAATACAATGAAAATCCTATATATTACAAATCATTACCTTGACCAAATGCTTGGAGGACCTAATGCATCAAAATGTTTTCTACATTCGGTTTCATGTCTGTATCCAGATACAACAGTGATATATCCTGAGCATAATACCCATGTAACGACATTTGATTTCATGAGTGAGTGTTGTTCGGTTAAGTTTTTACCTGTTAGAGATGTACGTTCTAAATTTAGAAAATTATATGATATGTATTTGGGCATATTGCATCGTTTTGACAGGTTTGTTAAGGAGCATTTAATCAGTAATAATTACGATGTTATTTTCATCGACCATTCTATTACCGCCTCATCTGGAGTATTAGAATCAATTATAGCTACGGGATCCAAGATTGTAACAATACATCATAATGTAGAAAGCAAATATCTAGCAGATAATAAGCCAAGTATATTATATAGATTTCCATATATACATTTTGCATTAAAAGCTGAACGCAAATCGATACTGGCTAGTCATCTTAATCTTACAATAACAGAAGCAGACCGTCAATATTTCATGTCGGTTTATCCACAAAAGGCGGATACATTTAATGTCATAGGCGTTTCTGAGTATAAGAATGGTTTACCACCAGTAGCAATTAACAACAATGTAGAAGGTTATAAATTTGTTATATCTGGTTCTATGAATGCATTGCAGACAGAGTCAGCCATACTTGTATTTCTAAAAGAATATATGCCGTTGCTTAACGAAGTATGTCCAAGGGCAGAAATTGTGATAACCGGGCGTAATCCATCACAACGTATATATGATACAGCAGCTTCATACAAGAACATAAAGATAATTCCAAATCCAAATGACATTACGGATGTTATCATAAAAGGCAATTATTATCTTTGTCCTATACATACAGGTAGTGGTTTAAAGTTACGTTCAATGGATGCCCTGCGGATTGGTTTGCCTGTATTGGCACATAAGGTGTCTACACATGGTTATGAGAGCATACAGCGTGATGGCTTCTTCTTCTCATATTCATCAAAAGAAGATTTTAAACCAGCCTTAAAACAATTACTCAAGTTGCATGATTGTCGTAAAAAAGTTATGGAGAGCTACTATTTGCATTTCTCTTTTGAGGCAGGAAGAGAGCGTATGAAAACAGTTATGGCTAAATTGATAAAGTAAAGCATTCAAAATACTAAACACAATAAATATAATGAAAATAAAATTATTAATAACAGGTGGTTCTGGTTTTATCGGTACAAATGCTGTTGAACATTTTGCTAATAATTTTGACGTTCTAAGCATTGACATCGCGAAGCCTAAACTGGATAGCCATATAAAGTATTGGAAACAAGTAGATATATGCAACTACAGTTCTTTAGAACAAGTTGTTTTGAATTTTGCCCCAGATTATATTTTGCACCTTGCTGCTCGTACTGACTTGGACGGTAGGAATGTAGATGAATATTCTGCAAACACCATTGGCGTAGCAAATGTACTGAAAGTTGCGTCACAACTTAATCATCTGAAGAAGATTATAGTAACATCCTCAATGTTGGTGTGTCATGTAGCTTATCAACCTAAAAATCAGTACGACTATTCACCATCTACATTTTATGGAGAGAGCAAAGTAATTACAGAACAACAAACATGGAAGGCAAATTTGAAGTGCGATTGGGCTATAATACGTCCTACGTCTATTTGGGGACCGTGGTTTGGTGAACCATACAGAAATTTCTTTGACATAGTGAAGAAACGTATGTATTTTCATCTTGGAAATAAAGGTTGTACAAAGACATACGGATATGTAGGTAATTCTATTTATCAAATAGAAAGATTATTGCTTACAGAAACATCTAATTATAATAAAAAAGTGTTTTATATAGGAGACAAGCCTGCTATCAATATATCAGAATGGGCAGATGAAATAGGAAAAGAACTTGGTTTTAGAATTCCTACAATGCCGTGGGGGATAGTGAAATTGGCTGCCTATTTAGGTGATGGGTTAAAGAGGTTTGGTTCCCATTTTCCTATGACATCGTTTAGGCTTAAAAATATGACGACTGATAATATCATTAATTTGGATTTAACGTATGAAGTAGCGCCTAATCCACCATATAATAGAATAAAAGGTGTAAGAGAGACATTGAAATGGTTGGAACTGCATAAGTAAAAAAGGTTATCCGTCTCTGCAATAAATCTGTATTGTCTCGTTATATATACTATATAATGTGTAATAATAAATGACAATATCACTCATAACAGCTACATACAACAGTGGGAAGACCGTGGAGGATACTCTGCGGTCGGTTCTTGCGCAGACATATAAGGAGATAGATTATTGGATCGTTGACGGTGGGTCGAAGGATGACACAATGGATATTGTGCGTAAGTACGAGCCGCTGTTTGGCGGTCGTCTGCATTGGATTTCGGAGCCCGACCGTGGTATATACGACGCCATGAACAAGGGTATTAGCCATAGCACGGGCGACGTGGTTGGCATACTCAATAGCGACGACTTCTTCACGTCGAACGATGTGCTGGAGCGTGTGGCTGCTGAGATGCAGGCCGACAACACTCTGGATGCTGTGTATGGCGACATACATTTCATCAAGGATGGTGCCCCAGACCGCATTGTGCGCTATTATTCGTCCAAGCCGTTCCGGCCGTTTTGGCTACGCTTCGGATTCATGCCGGCTCATCCGTCATTTTATGCTCGTAGGGAGGTGTTTGAGAAACATGGCTTGTACTCTCTTGATTACAAGATTGCTGCCGATTACGACATGATGGTCAGACTGTTTCTCAAGCATCGTATAAAGGCAAAATATATGCCGATGGATTTTGTAACGATGCTTATGGGTGGTTTGAGTACCAAAGGAGTGCGCAGTCGTATGGTGCTTGTGAGTGAGGACGTCAAGGCATGCCGTACGTATGGCTTTTACACTAATCGCTTTATGATTAGTTTGAAATTTCTGTATAAGATATT
>X199_Human__coassemble_1834_pt1 | contig 30446 bp, 24 predicted proteins | sample X199_Human__metabat2_high_PE_010 | metagenome-assembled genome bin X199_Human
CTACGGGGGAGGGGCAAGGGGGAGGGGCTTTGCGAGGGATGAGTCTGGGCTTTCTGAGGCTTTCCTATACGTAAGTCTCCAGGAACTTCAGCGTTCCCTCAATCTTCAGAGTCTCGGTAGTTGCAGGCACAAGCATGCTCTCGCCGGCGCTCAGAGTGACGGTGTTGCCCTCGTTGTCGGTGATAGTAGCCTCACCCTTAAGGCCGATGAGGATAACGAAGCTATCGAGTTCAGAGTAGTCGAGCGTCATCGGCTCGTCGAGATCGTAGACAGCAGTGTTGAAGTAAGGACACTGAACGAGGCTCACACCCTGGTTCTTCTGCGGAGTATATTCGGTGCGATAGTTGCTCTCAACATTATAGTTGATGCACTCGGCAGCCTGCTTGGTGTGCAACTCACGATAGTTGCCGTCCTTGTCCTTGCGCTTGAAGTCGTAGATGCGATATGTCACGTCGCTGGTCTGCTGTATCTCGGCGAGGAAACAGCCGGTTCCGATGGCGTGAATACGTCCTGCGGGCAGGAAGAAGCAGTCGCCCTCCTTGACATCGTAGCGTGCAATGGCATCGCAAATGGTGTCGTTGGCAACCATCTCGGCATACTGTGTAGGTGTGATCTGCTGCTTCAGACCGCACAGCAAAGTAGCGTCCTTGTCAGAGTCGAGCAGATACCACATCTCGGTCTTGCCACGCTCCTTGCCCTGACGCTTGGCAATCTCGTCGGTAGGATGAACCTGTATAGAGAGGTCTTGACGTGCATCGATAAACTTGATGAGCAGCGGGAACTCATTGCCGAAGCGCTCGTAGTTCTCCTTACCTACGAGTTTCTCCTTCAGTTCGGCAACAACCTCATTGAGTTTCTTGCCGGCAAACTCGCCATTGGCAACCACTGTCTCATTGCCTGGCACTCCAGAAATCTCCCAGCTTTCGCCTACATTCTCCTGCTTAACATCAAGATGCTTGAAAGGGATAATCTTCTCGCCACCCCAAATCGTTGACTTGAGCAGCGCGTTAAACTTCATTGGTTCCATAATTGTTGTATTTAGTAAATGTTATTAATCATAATTCAGAAATTCAAAATCGCAGGCGGAAGCCGAGAACAATTCAAAATTCAAAACTCCTAATTCCTAATTCCATACGGCTCCGCCGTATGGTTAGTTCTCCTTCCAGAATTGCGGTGTGAATATTACGAGCACGCTGAATATCTCAAGACGTCCGATGAGCATCAGCACCGAGCATATCCACTTGGCTGCAATAGGCAGTTCGCTCCACGACATGGTTGGACCAATCTCCGTTCCGAGCGTCGGACCGACGTTGCCCAGCGCACTTAGCGTGATGGTTATGGCATTGGTATTGTCTATACCCATCGCTATCATCGAGAACGAGCAGAACAGGCACAGAATGAGATAAGTCGAAAGGAAAGCGAGCAGCGTCACACGCTTCGACGAAGGAACGTTGGTGCCGTCGACACGCATAGGCAACACGGCATTGGGATGCAGCATCTGACGGAACTCGTTCTTAATGATCTTCAACAGCATTACGCAACGTATGCACTTGAATCCACCGCTCGTAGAACCCGAGCAAGCTCCGAAGAACATACAAATTGCCAATACCACCCATGTAACGTGGGGCCATACGGCAGGGTCGTCGGAAAGCAAACCCGTTGTGGTGATGAACGACACCACCTGGAACAAGGCACTTCGAACTGCCGGTTCAAACTCATAACCGTTCTTCCACATCAACTCAAACGCTATAAAGCCAGCGAAAGCAAGCACCACAAACAGATAGAATCTGCACTCAGCACTCTTCAGAAGCGTGCTGGGCTTGCGTTGCGACACGGAAATATAGAGCATCGTGAAGTTGATGCCCGATACAAAACAAAAGAAGGTGACGATGTATTGCACTACAGGAGTGAGATAACTGTAGTCGTTATGGGTGGCAAATCCACCCGTGGCAGCCGTTGTGAAGCTGTAGTTGACGCTACTGAACAAGTCCATACCGGCACACCACATAGCCAAAATGCACAACACGGTGATACAGATGTATACCACCCATATCCACTTGGCGTTGGTACTGAGGCGTGGGTGGAGCTTGGTCTTGATGGGTCCGGTAGCTTCTGCGGCAAAAACCTTGACACTACCGCCTACAAGCGAGGGCAAAAGGGCTATCGTAAAGAATACTATTCCCAGACCGCCAAGCCACTGCGTGAACGAACGCCAAAACAAAATGCCGTGCGGCAGGACGTCTACATTGTCTATTATGGTAGCTCCGGTAGTGGTAAATCCCGACATCGTCTCGAAGAAAGCGTCGGTGAAAGAATGCAGATAGCCTCCCAAGAGGAACGGAAGCGTTCCGAACAGCGAGAAAACCGTCCACGTGAGCGTTACCACAAGATAGGCATCGCGTCGTGAAAGGGTGTTGTCGCAGTTGCGCGCAAACAATCGCAGCACCAGTCCGGTGCCCGCCGATATTGCCACAGACAATGCAAACGCCATAAGGTCGTCCTCGTGATAATACACCGAAACGCCAAGACACATCAACAGCATCATAGCCTCGATGAAGAGCAACGACCCTATAATCTTATATATAAGCTTTAGATTTATCATAGGAAGAACTTTTCAATCTTCTTCATGTTGACGTTATGGCAGAACACCATAACCGAATCGCCCGGATGAATCAATGTGTTACCCGACACAAGCAGTCCCTGACCGTCGCGAACGAGTCCACCTATGGTCATACCCTTAGGCAATCCGAGGTCTTTAACGGGCTTTTGTGTAACCTTGGAACCCTCCGACGGGATGAATTCGGCAACGTCGGCATTGGCTGTCATGAGAAAACGCACATTGTGAACGTTGGCATCGAGCATCATCTGATAGATATGGCTGGCGGCTATCGACTTCTTGTTGATGATAGTACCGATGTCCAGACTTTCAGCCATACTTACATAGTCGATGTTCTCGACCATTGCCACTGTCTTGCGCACACCCATTCGCTTGGCTGTAAGACAAGCCAGAATGTTGGTCTCGGCATTTCCCGTCAGCGCCACAAAAGCCTGCGTATTCTTTATGCCTTCTTCGATAAGTAGCGACAAATCGCGTCCGTCGCCGTTGATGACAAGCGCCTTGTCGTTTTCAAGTATAGAGTTAAGACGCTCGCAACGCTGCTCGTCAGCCTCGATAATCTTCACGTCCATATAGCTGGGCATGGTCTTTACGGTGCGTACAGCTGTAGCTCCACCGCCCATTATCATCACGTTCTTCACATCGACATAATGTTCCTTGCCGACGATTTTGCGTATGTATGGAATGAATTGGCGGGTTGTCATGAAGTAAGCCATGTCGTACATCTGCAGACAATCGTTACCTCCAGGGATGATGGTTTCGCCCTGACGCTTGATGGCTACGATGTGATAGGGGTCTTCCGGACCGCAGATGTCGCGCATAGGGCGGTCGAGTATCGTACACGACTCGCGCAGCTTGACACCAAGCATGACAAGCGCTCCACCGTGAACGTCCCAACGCTGGCGCACCCACGACATCTTGAGTCCGTTGTTTATGTCTGTGGCTGCGAGCATCTCTGGATAGATTATCGAGCTGACTCCGAGTCCGGCAAAGAACTCTTTGAGGTCGGGTTCGATATATTCCGAGTTGTCTATCTTAGCCACCGTCTTTCTTGTGCCAAGAGCTTTGGCAAGAACGCACGATGCCATGTTCTGACTTTCATCGGGAGTTACAGCAATAAACAAATCGGCACTCTCCGCTCCTGCCTTCTTAAGCGCCTTGACACTGGTAGACGAAGCCTCCATTGTGAGTATGTCTACATCCGAACCAATACGCGAGAGTCGCTCCTCGTCGTTATCCATGACTACTATATCGTCATGATCGCGCGAGAGCAGACGTGCAAGATGAGTACCGATGGCGTATGCGCCAGCTATAATTATCTTCATATTGGGTTGTTGGGGGTGGATATATTGGGTTGTTGGAGTGGATATGTTTAATTGTCGTTGATTGCCTGCTTTATCGATTCTATATCGGTACCGGCAATATGACGCAACTCGTTTACCGTTCCGTGTTCGATGAATCGGTCGGGCAATCCTATGCGACGCACTCTTGTAGTCTTGCCATTGTCACTCAACCATTCGAGCACAGCAGAACCGAAACCACCTGCAAGTTGTCCGTCTTCAACGGTGACGATGCGGCTGAAGCGCTGCGACACGCTCTCAAGCACATCCGTATCAAGCGGTTTGCAGAAACGCATGTCGTAGTGTGCCACACTCAGAGGACTTCCTTCATCGTGCAACTGGCTTATTGCTTTCTGCACATCATTTCCCATCGGACCGTAACTCAATACCGCCACGTCGCTGCCGTCGCTTATCTGGCGTGCTTTGCCTATCGGAATGGCTTCAAACTCGCAATGCCAGTCGTCGCGTTTCACTCCCCTGCCACGCGGATAGCGTATCACCACCGTGCCCATACCGGGCAGTTGGGCTGTGTACATCATTCGTCTGAGCTCGCATTCGTCCATCGGCGAGCACAACGTGAGGTTGGGAACGGGACGCAAAGCGGCAATGTCGAACACGCCATGATGCGTAGGTCCGTCCTCGCCAACAAGTCCGGCGCGGTCGAAACAGAATACAACGGGGAGATTAAGGATGGCTGCATCGTGTATGATATTGTCGTAAGCACGCTGTGCGAAGGCACTGTATATGTTGCAGAACGGCATCAATCCGTCCTTTGCCATACCCGCTGCAAACGTGGCGGCATGTCCTTCGGCAATGCCGACATCAAACACACGGTCGGGCATTGCATGCATCATTATGTCCATAGAGCATCCCGTTGGCATGGCTGGAGTGACGCCTACGATGTTGGGATTGGCTTCGGCAAGTTCAAGAAGCGTTCGTCCGAACACTTCCTGATACTTCAATGGATATGGATCGGCAGTATCGGGAATGCGTTCACCGGTCTCGGGGTCGAACTTGCCGGGGGCATGCCATATGGTAGCTTCGCGTTCGGCGGGTTCATAACCTTTGCCTTTGACGGTGTGGAGGTGGAGTAGTTTGGGGCCGCGCATATTCTTCAACTGTTCGAGTATGCGCACAGTCTCGCACACATCGTTGCCGTCGAAGGGTCCGAAGTAGCGTATGTTCATTCCCTCAAAGACATTCTGCTGATGCGAGAGAGCCGACTTCAGGGCATTGTTAAGACGAATAATGCCCTTGCGACGGTCGTCGTTGAGATAGCCCATGGAGTGCAACCACTTGGAAGCCTTGTCGCGCAAGCGGTTGTAAGTGGCATTGGTGTCGAGATTAAGAAGATACTTCTCCATACCTCCAACAGCACGGTCGATGCTCATATCGTTGTCGTTGAGCACAATAAGCAGGTCGTTGGGCGACGACGACACGTTGTTGAGTCCCTCAAAAGCGAGCCCACCAGACATGGCACCATCGCCTATCACTGCCACTACATGACGGTCGTCGTGTCCGGTTTTGCGTGCAGCGACAGCCATACCGAGCGCTGCCGAAATGGAGTTGGAAGCGTGTCCACACGTGAATGTGTCGTACTCGCTCTCCATCGGGGTCGGGAATGGGCGTATGCCGTGAAGTTTGCGGTTGGTGCAGAACGTGTCTTTTCGGCCGGTTAGTATCTTATGACCATAAGCCTGATGTCCGACATCCCACACGATGCGGTCGTACGGTGTGCTAAACACATAGTGCAAAGCCACCGTCAGCTCGACAACGCCGAGCGACGAAGCAAGGTGTCCAGGATTGACCGACAACTCGTCAACAATGTCGCGACGCAGTTCGGCACACAATTCGGGCAACTGTGCCACGCTTAGGTGTCGCAAATCGTCGGGACTGCTTATTTGGTCCAAAAGTTCAGATATGTTGTTCATGAAATAACTTTAGCTGTACAGTTATGCAAAGTTAATGTAAATGAGCGAAAGCGCAAAAGAAAAAACACACAATCGTCTATTGATTGCGTCTTAATAGGCTTGTCTTCATTTCAAATACCAGTTGCCGTCATGCAACACCATGGGCACTACTATCTCCTCCTTGGTGCTGTCGGCGAAACAAAGCATAAGAAAAGCGCGTCCCACATGGCGTGCCGTGTCGGTCTTGGCACTTATTGCCTGCACAGCCGCGAGTCCGCTATGGTCGTCCTTAAGTTGTCCCATATACTGCTTGGCATTGACTATCAGCTGCTCGCGATAGCTGCCTGGTATGCTGTCGGGACGGTAGAATCCGTCGACATAAGCCTCGAAATTGCCTGCTATAAGATAGTCGTAATACACCTTGGCGGCACGGACGGCGAGTTCGTTGGGATTCTGTGGCTTAGCGGGGCTGCACGAAGAGGCAGCAAGAAGTGTCATAACAATGCCTACATATATTATATATATAATGTGTCGCATACTTTTATGTATATTATTTATATAAACAATAAGAGGGCATGGCATTCCTGCCATACCCTCCTTAATATATTTGCCTTTTACTTCTGACGTATGAATACGTTGATGGGGCATCCGTGCATCGACCAGTTGTCGCGTATCTTGTTCTCCAGGAAACGTCGATACGGCTCCTTGATGTACTGTGGCAGGTTGGCATAGAACACAAACGATGGTATCTGAGTATTTGGCAACTGTGTACAATACTTAATCTTGATGTACTTGCCTTTGATTGATGGTGGCGGATAAGCCTCAATCAGCGGCAGCATAACCTCGTTGAGTTTTGACGTACCGACGTGTGCCTTACGGTTCTGATAAACCTGCTTGGCTGTTTCGAGCACCTTGAATATGCGCTGCTTTGTCAATGCCGAAGCGAAGATAATGGGGAAGTCGACAAACGGAGCCATGCGGTTGCGTATGGCGTTTTCGAATGTCTTGATGACAGCCTGGTCCTTGTTTTCTACCAGGTCCCACTTGTTCACTACAACGACAAGCGACTTGTTGTTGCGCTGAATGAGCTGGAAGATGTTCATGTCCTGTGCTTCGATGCCTCGTGTAGCATCGAGCATGAGTATGCACACGTCAGAATTCTCAATGGCGCGTATCGAGCGCATCACCGAATAGAACTCAAGGTCTTCCGACACCTTGTTCTTACGGCGTATACCTGCAGTGTCGACAAGATAGAAGTCGAAGCCGAACTTGTCGAATCGTGTGTATATTGAGTCGCGTGTAGTGCCTGCTATCTCGGTCACGATGTTGCGGTCCTCGCCGATGAAAGCATTGATGATAGAACTCTTGCCCGCGTTAGGACGTCCTACGACGGCAAAACGAGGAATGCCGTCTTCCATCTCTTCCCTGGTGTCGGGCTTAAGCTTCGAGAGTACGAGGTCGAGCAAATCGCCCGTACCACTGCCCATTGCTGACGAGATACATTGCGGTTCGCCAAGTCCCAGAGCGTAGAACTCGGCAGCATCGTAAATCTGGTCGTTGTTGTCGGTCTTGTTGGCGACGAGGATAACGGGGAGCTTTGTGCGGCGCAGAATTGTTGCCACATCCTGGTCCCAGTCGGTCAATCCGGTCTGTACATCGACGAGGAAGAGCACAAGATCGGCCTCTTCTGTAGCCACGATAACCTGCTTGCGGATGGCATCTTCGAAGATGTCATCGCTCTTAACCACCCATCCACCGGTGTCTACAACAGAAAACTCGCGACCGTTCCACTCGCACTTGCCATACTGGCGGTCGCGTGTAGTGCCGGCTGTGTCGCTAACGATAGCCTGACGAGTCTTGGTCAGGCGGTTGAACAGTGTCGACTTGCCCACATTGGGGCGTCCCACTATTGCCACTAAATTTGCCATAATGTTTTAGTCATTCTTTCCTCCGCATCACACGGAGGCTTGTAGGATGTGGTCTCTGCATCCTTGTTAATGATTTTCCGAAGCTGACCCACTCCGGCCCTCGCCATTCTGACGAGAGTATCCCCTCTTTGCTATTCAGGGGGAAGCGGCAGCGAAGCTGTCGCAATTTTGAGTTTTGAGTTTTGAGTTTTGAATTGTGCGCTATGCGCATTTTGAATTTATGAATTAGGAATTAAGAGTTATGAGTTGAGAATTCATAATTCAAAATTGAACAACTCAAAATCGGCACAGCCGATAATTCAAAATTCAAAACTCAAAATTCAAAACTCTCACTCCGGGTTATATCCGAAGCTGTCGAGTTCGCGCTTTGAGCTGCGCCAGTCCTTGTCCACCTTTACGAATGTGTGCAGATAGACGCTCTTGCCGAAGAACTTCTCGAGCGACTTGCGTGCCTCGGTCGACATCTTCTTAAGGGCTACGCCTTGATGTCCGATGATGATGCCCTTCTGCGAATCGCGCTCCACGTATATCACGGCATGGATGTCGATGTTGCGGTCGGTCTCCTTAAACGACTCCACCCTCACCTCTACCGAGTACGGGATTTCCTTGTCGTAGTAGAGCAGAATCTTCTCGCGGATAATCTCCGACACGAAGAAACGGGCTGGCTTGTCGGTCAATTGGTCCTTGTCGAAGAACGGCGGCGAGTCGGGCAGAAGCTCCTTGATGCGACGCATGAGCATATCGACGCCGAACTTGTTCTTGGCTGATATGGGAAGAATCTCGGCATTGGGCAGCAGCGTGTGCCACTTCTCAACGGTGTCGCCGAGTGTCTTCTGGTCGCTCTGGTCGATTTTGTTGATGAGCAGAAGCACCGGAATGGTCATATTCTTCACCTTGTCGAGGAAGTCCATGTTCTTCTCGGGGTTCTCCACTACGTCGGTGACGTAGAGCAACACGTCTGCATCCTGCAATGCCGATTCGGAGAATGCGAGCATCGACTCCTGCAACTTGTAGTTGGGTTTCAGAACACCGGGAGTATCGGAGAAAACTATCTGGGCGTCGTCCTCGTTGACTATGCCCATGATACGGTGGCGCGTGGTCTGCGCCTTGAATGTGGCAATGCTGATGCGCTCGCCTACCAGCTGATTCATCAGGGTCGACTTGCCTACATTAGGATTGCCTACTATATTTACAAATCCTGCTTTGTGCATATTCTTTTCTATAGGGGGGTATATTGTACTATAAGTACAAAGTTAGTGTTTTTTCGGGAATATCCGCAGCCGCATATTTGCAATTATATGATTTTTAACAGAATAGACACAAAAAAGCACATTCGACGATAGTTGTTGAAAACTGTCGGATGTGCTTTTATATATGAGATAATATGCTTCTCTATTACTTGGCTCCGGCAACTGCCGAACCATCGTAAGCCCACTTGTAGAACGATGCTCCGTGAACGAAGCCTGCACCGAAAGCGGTGAAGATGACGTTGTCGCCCTTCTTCATGTTCTTCTCGTTATCCCACAATGCCAATGGTATTGTGGCTGCGCTGGTGTTGCCATAGCGTTCGATGTTGACTACCACCTTCTCCATAGGCAGACCGATACGTTTTGTAACGGCCTCGATGATGCGGAGGTTTGCCTCGTGCGGTACGACCCACTTCACGTCGTCGGCAGTAAGTTCGTTGCGCTTCATCACTTCGGCTACATCGTTGCTCATGTCTGTCACGGCATAGCGGAACACTGTGCGTCCCTCCTGATAGAGGTAGTGCAGACGGTGGTCGACGGTGAAGTGTGACGGCGGGCATACAGAGCCACCAGCCTTCATGTGAAGGAATGGGAGTCCCTTGCCGTCGGTACGCAGATACGAGTTCTGCACGCCTACTCCTTCCTCTTCGGTAGCCTCAACGAGCACCGCTCCGGCTCCGTCTCCGAAGAGCACGCATGTAGCGCGGTCCTGATAGTCGACGAGCGACGACATCTTGTCGGCACCTATTACGATTATCTTCTTGTAGCGTCCGCTCTCAATCATTGTAGCGGCAACGTCGAGCGAATAAAGGAATCCGCAGCATGCTGCCTCAAAATCGAATGCGAAAGCGTTCTTCAGTCCGAGTTTGCCAAGGACTATTGACGCTGTAGAGGGGAACTTGTAGTCGGGAGTTGTAGTGGTTACAATCAGCGCATCGATTGTGTCGGGATCGACGCCGGTCTTCTGCAGTAGCTGCTTGGCTGCCTTGCGGGCCATGTAGCTTGTGCCGAGGCCTTCCTCGGTGAGGATGTGGCGCTCCTTGATGCCGACACGTGTCATAATCCACTCGTCACTGGTGTCTACCATGCGCGAGAGTTCCTCGTTGTTGAGGACATAGTCGGGCACGTATCCGCCAATGCCGGTGATTACTGCGTGTATCTTTCCCATTTTACGGTGAGAGATTATTCAGCTACTTCCTTAACGATAGCCACCTTGCCACGATAGTATCCGCAGGTAGGGCATACTGTGTGGTATACGTAGTAAGCGCCACAGTTAGGGCATACTGCCAATGTGGGAGCTACTGCCTTATCATGAGTTCTTCTCTTAAGTGTACGAGTCTTCGACTGTCTTCTTTTAGGATGTGCCATTTTTCTTTAATCTTTAATTATTGTTTTTAATTTTTCTAATCCATTCCATCGCGGATCTACCGCTGTCTCTTCATCCTCGCCACTACTTCGGGTAGCTGAGTGTTCTTCAAGAACCTTTATCATCGCCGCGTTACATTTTCCAGGTGTATGCACGTGCTTAGCGGGTATGTTGAGCGCTATAAATTCGTAGATGAACCACGCCACGTCCAATGAGCCTTCACGCTCGTCGACTGTGATGAGGTCATCGTCCTCGGAATATTCTTCTCCAAACTTCACCACAAGGCGGTCGTCCGTCTCTATCGGCTGCTCCATATCGTCCAGACACAGGTCGCACGGAATAACGACACTGCCCTCAGTATGGAAATCCAGCTCAAAATAGTTCTCCGTGCGGCGTACATTTATACGCACACGAATATTGCCACGCTTGATTTCGTCTTCGTCAAGTGACTCAAACCAAGCGTCGCCCAGACTATATTCGAGGGCTGTCAGCCCTTCTTTCAAGTCCTTCAAATCTATTCTAAGCAGTTCAGAACTACACATTTGGTGCGCAAAGGTACGAATATTTTCCGACATACGACAATTTTACTATAATGTTTTTGACTTTCTTAAAGGATTTTTCAGTTCTATGCGGAATGTTGTGCCTATTCCTACCTCTGAATGCTTCACCCAGATGCGTCCTTTGTGATATTCTTCGACGATGCGTTTGGCGAGCGAGAGTCCGAGTCCCCAGCCTCGTTTCTTGGTTGTGAAGCCCGGGCGGAACACGTTGCGCAGGTCTTTCTTGCGTATGCCCTTGCCGGTATCGCTCACCTCTACTATGGTCTTGCCCTGTTCTTCGGCTACGGTTATGGTTATGGTGCCTTCGCCTCCCATTGCGTCGACAGCGTTCTTGCACAGGTTTTCTATCACCCACTCAAAGAGCGATGCGTTGATCCGTACTCTCACCTCGCCATCCGGGAACCGGCGTATCATCTTCACCCGCTTGGACGTACGCCTATCCATATAGTCCACTACGTGCTGCATCACCTCCTTGAGGTCGGTATCGACGGGTTCGGGCAGCGAGCCTATCTTCGAGAAGCGGTCGGCTATGAGCTGCAGACGCTTCACGTCGTTCTCCATTTCGGGTATGAGCTGGTCGTCGGGATAGCTCTCGCGCAGTATCTCCACCCATGCCATGAGGCTGGATATGGGTGTACCGAGCTGATGGGCAGTCTCCTTTGAGAGTCCCACCCACACCTTGTTCTGTTCGGCACGTTTCGATGTTAGCAATGCGAAAATGGCTATTACCACAAACAGCATCACTACACCTAATTGTATATAGGGGTATGACGCCAGGCGGCGCAGCATGAGCGAATCGTCGTAACAGACGTCGATATAGCCGGTGCTACGGTTGTCGTCGAGTACAATGCGTATAAAGCGGTTGGATGCCAGCAGCTGATTGCCCAATCGGGCGAGAAATGCTGTGGTGTCGGCAGCGTTGTCGCAACGGTCGATATCAATGTTGCGGTAAGCCTGTACTTGTCCATTCGGGTCGAGCACTACGACGGGTATGGTGTTGTTGCTGTTTATCACGCGCAGCACAAGATTGATGTCGGTGTTCTCGTCGGCATGGTTGAGCGTGCGCATAGCCTCAGCCCACACCTCCATCTTGGCACGTTCCTCACCGGCAAGGTCGCGTATGAGGACATGCGACACGACGAGTGAGACAACCGCTATCACTACGGCTGCCAACACAAGAACAATCTTTACTCGGCGTATCTGGTCGGTCCACTGCATATAATATATAACGCAGAAAATGTCAGGATATTATACTGCACGGCAAAAGGACTCCTTTTAGCCTGCAAAAGGACTCGTTTTACAATGCAAAAGGACTCCTTTTGAAGAGCAAAAGGACTCGTTTTGGAATGCAAAAGGACTCCTTTTGCAACACATAAGGGTGTGCAATGAAGAAGTTTACGTACAGACACAACTACCAATAGGCGCTGTCCACCACCTTGTTCACACCACCTTCTACTACCGAATCAGCCGGCACTGACTCTTCCGACGCATCCTCTCTGCCATACGTCATGGCTGCTATAGCCACCATAAGCGCCAGCGCTACAGCCACAAGAAGGGCGTTGAGCACTACATGCCAGTTGCCTGTCGAATCAAGCATACGCCTTATCGTGTCCATATCCGACGGCCGGCGCATGCGATTTTCGTCCGAACACTTCTGCCCTATTCTCGCCAAGCGCTTGCTATGTACTGCCCCAGCCATATACTCCAGCACCTTTCCAAACGAAAAGATGTCGGCACAAGGGTCGCTCTTGGCATCGGGCTGCAACTGTTCGGGTGCCATGTAGCCCCGTGTGCCTGCCGGAATCTTGAGTACACAGAATGTCTCGCTGTCCGAAAGTCCGAAGTCTATCAGCTTCACGTCGCCTCCGCGGTGGGTGAGCATAATGTTCGACGGCTTGATGTCGCGGTGTACTATATGCTTGGCGTGCATATACTCCATAGCATCGAGCAGCTGACAGGCTATCTTTACAACCATGTCTTCGGTGAGTTTGCCACTTGTTACAGCCGACTCAAGCGTCTCGCCGTCGACATATTCCATTACGATACACTCGCCAAGGTCGCCCACCGGCTCCATGCTTATGGTGCGGCAGATGTTGGGATGGTCGAGTTGCAAGCCTATCTCAAACTCCTTCATCAGCGCCTGACGATACACGGGCGTGTATCTGAAGTCGGTCTTAAGGCATTTCAGAACGTAGCGCTTGCCGTATCTCACGGCTGTGAACAGACGTGCATGGCCCGACTTTGACACATAGCATGCGCTGATGTTGGAGAATCCGTTGTCGGCTCGCACAGCCGTAAAATCCGATTCGCTATCTATGTCCACCACATATCCCGAAGTAGGGAGGTTTTCACTGTCATTCATCGTATTTTATGCGTTTATCTTCTTTACAATTGATAGTCCGCCGTTGCGCCCTGCCACGAACGATGCCGTACGTTCGCCGTTGCGCTCTATGTACGGCAGGAAGAGCGGACTCTTCTTGATGAAGCAGCCCGTAACGAACATGTCGCCTGCCAGTATCTTGCTGTTGCGGGCCTCAAGCACACGATAGGTGCTGTCGCCGAGATATTCCAGACGCAGCACACGATTGGGCGACCACCCTATCTCTACGCATTCGCCCGGCTCAAGGTCGCTGCTCACAAGCTGGCCGGCATCAAAAAACGACGAATTGTAGCGTGTGCTTGTCTTCAGCCAATCTACAAATCCTGCATAGTCTTTGAATTCAAGGTAGGTGGCGAGGGCATCGAGTGTCTGTACGCGAGGCTTATGGCTGTCGCCCACGTAGCCGTACAGACGCTTCAATGTCGACGACGACACGCTTATTTCGTACTTGCGCTGCAGCATCAACGAGAATTCGTCAAAATCGGTTGTTGTTGACAACTTCTTGCCATAACGCTCTTCTACAAGGCGCTTCAGTTCTTCTATCTCTGGTGTATTCATTGTATCTTCGTTTTAAATGTCATCCACTATAGTCTCAAACACTGCCCATTGCTTGTTGGCACGATAATATGCCTTGCGGCCTCGGGGCACATGCACACAGCAGGTGCTGGTGAAGTTGGATATGGTGGTGGCAAATGTATTACTGTAACATACCGGTGGCACGGGCGCACTGATGTATATATCGCTGATAGGACAGCCGTCGAACACGTATTCTGGCAGAAGTTCGATGGCATTGCCCAGCCGCACCGTGGTCAGACTTGAGCACTTCTGGAACAGTCCGGAGGGCAGTTGCTTGAGCGTTGAGGGCAGCACCACTTCCTTCACCTTACTGTTATAGAACGCACACTTGCCTATCGCGGTGAGCCCGTCGGCAAATACGAACTTCTCGATGTTGCAGTCGCGGAAGGCATAGTCGCTCACCTGCTTTACGGTCTGGGGCAATTTGTATTCGCCCTTCTTGCCCATAGGAAACCATACTATGCTGCTGCCATCGCCGCTCATGAGCACTCCGTCGATGCTCGTGTAGTGCTCGTTGGCTGCCGACACGTCTATACGCTCAAGCGATGTGCATCCTGCCGAGGGCAGAATCTGGCTCACCGATGCCGGAATGGTGATGCTGTGCAGAGCCGTACAGCCGTTGAAGGCTTCCTTGTCTATCCTTACTGCGCCTATAGGAAGCTTTATGCTCTTCAAGGAGGTGCACGAACGGAAGAGTCCTGTGCCCACTACGCCGTCCTCAGTAAATCGCGACTCGCCATACTCACCGCCTCCTGCCACGATGCTTGCTCCCGAAATGTCGATGTCGGCAAGCCGTCCGTCAGTGGGATTGCCCTCCGAATCGCGTCCTGCCATGCAGCGCAGCATGCGCAGATCGTCGCCGTTGAGCGGTCCGGCAAGCGATATGCTGGTGTATTTATCGGCATCGTTGCCTATGAGTTTTGCCAGAATGCCTGCCTCGCCCAGCACTATTGCCGACGAAGTGGTATGCTGCAGCGCCTCGCCTACGGTCTCGCCATTGCGGTTTGCAGCAAAGGGACGGATGGTATAAGCCACGTTTGGCTGCAATCCGTCAATGCACAGACGGAAGATTCCGTTCTCGTCAGCCTCATCACTTTGCACGTATGTCTTCTCATCGCTGCCGCTTTGGTCGCTACGCACTATGTGGCAACCGCTCATGGTAATCCTGTCGCCGCCGTCGTCAGCTATGCTGTAGCCTACAATCACGCTCATCGGACCGCTGCTCAGCACTTCTGCATTGCCTAACGTTGGACGGTCGTTGGGCTGAGTGGTGAAGCTGAGCATCTCGCCCGACAACTGGGCTGTGCCGTTGGTGCCACGTAGTATATAATAATAGGTGGTGCCGGCAGTGAGTCCCGATAGGTGCAGGCTCACATTTCCGTCGGTTGGGTCTGCCGCATCTGCCTTAGCAGTCATACTTTCGTCGCTTCCGTAGCTGAACCAAAGACGTGGCATAGCCACTCCGTCAGCCACACTACACTTGCCCGAGAGCGTAGCCTGGGTACGGGTTATGTCGGTGGCGGACAGCGTAAGCAGCCGTGGCTCGACATTGTCGGGACTGTCGCTGCTGCACGAACATAGCGTTGCCACTACTGCCAGCAATATGTATATCAGATAATTCTTCATGGCTAATGCGATTGCTTGCGTTTTGTTATCACTCCATTCTTGCCCAGACATATTCCTACACCTATGCTTCCCTGCCACTGCTTGCCTGCAATGGTAAGTGCCGAAGCGCTGAAGCTCAACCTTCCTACATTCACCACGACACCTATTTCGGCTGCAACGCCCTTATGGCTCAGGTCGTCGTTGCGCAGCCATCCGCCTCCTTCGCTGTCGGCAAGTTGCCATGACGTAGTCTGACTGGCGTAGCCTACGCCTTCGAATATGTTCAGCCAGTGGTTCAGACGATGTATGGCGCCAAGCGTAAAGGCATATTCTGAGGTTTCGGTGCGCCCCGTGTAGTAGGGTTTGCTGTCCGTTCCGTCACGATAACCGTCGCTGTTGCATATGCCAAGAGCAGGTTTTGCAGAATGCAGATTGCTGCTTGCGTGCATATAAACGCCATGTCGGCGCATGACGGCAGCCATTATGCCCCACGACGGACCGTCGGTGTGCATCGATGCGGTAAGCAATGTGTAGGCATGGAGCTGCGCTATGCGTCGCAGAGGGGCTACGGTGACGGTGTCGACAACAGTCTGCGTGTACACAATCGTGTCGTGCTTCTCCACTACAGCGGTCTGCGGCAGATGCAGACGCATCTCATACGTCATGCGACTCTCGAGCTTTGTGCCCAACGAATAGTTGCGCAGCACTCCCCATTGCGGATGCTTCAGCGTTATCGACTTGGTGCCTTTGGGCAGATAAAGCCATATCTCGCCCACTTCGTCGCGACGCTTCACTATGCCTAACGGCGAAGAAAAGGCAAAGTCGGAGGGTGCCACCACCTTCAATAGGGCACATGCCTCGCCGTTAAGGTCGCGCACGGCATCGATAAAAGCGCTCACATCGGTGGGCAACTGTCGGAAGCTTGCCACCGTGAAGGTGCTGTCTGCCGATGCCAACGGGGCTATAGGCGCGGCTGCCTTTGCCTCAAGCACCGACAGACACCACAACATCAGCATGCACACCACGCCGAGTCCGGCCCTGCGCAGCGCTACATTCAGTTCAAGAAATGCCTTCGTTATATTGTCCATACAATTCTATTCTAAATTAAAATCAGAGATGTCCACCACCCCATCGCTGCCCGACACAGTGGCAGAAGGTTGCCATGTGCGCACATGTATAAGAGGCATTGAGGCATTGGTGAAGTCCCATAGCAGAAACAGATAGCCGTCGTCGGCGTAGCGGTCGCTATGATAGCGCTGCCTGAGCGACACTCCGTAGATGCCGTATTTGGTCGGGTGGCGCATGATACGGAAGTCGGAGAACTTGACATCGACCTGCTTATTAACGGCAAACACTTTCGACAGTCGCGACAGATAGTCGCGCTTGGTGTGCAAAGCATAGCTCACACGGCTGTCAGCCGACAACTTTCCCGACTCTTTCGAGGCTTTGACGACATTGCCAACGATAATAAGCGCATCGTCGCTGAACACCTGACGTAGGAAGTCAATGTCCTTTGAGGTGTAAGCCGTGCGCAGATGCTCGCAATAGTTGAGTATCTGGCGGCGGCGTGCAGCATCGGTCTCGGCAAGTTTTCCGCTTATTACGCGGGCAGCCTCAGCATAGAACGGACTGCTATGGGCTATCTTCCGTATGTCGGTGGCAGGCAGTCGCACCTCCTTGGGCGATGCTTTTGCTTCGGACTGCTGCCCATGTGGCTCGACAGAAGGATTGTCTATGTCGGCAGACTTGGCTTCGGGCACATTCACAGACGACTGTCCTGTAGTTGCCGACACATCCGTAAACACCACTATGCCTTGCATGTCGATATATCCCTCTCGCCCTGTCGACATCTCGCGGAAGCGCAATCTGCCTTGGCGGAAATGCGTGTCGAGCAGACATCCGCGCAACGGAATGCGAAACAGCACATTGCCACGGCCGTCCTCAACGACATATTGCCTCTCGCCATGCAGCATTGTCTGCTCTACAAGCTGCATGCCTTCGTTTATGCCGTAGCGCGTCTCGGCGGTCACACCCTTGTCGTATCGGTCTGACGACAGCCACAAAACAGCTGCCCACAATGTCAAGACCAGCACAACGGCTGATAATATATACGTTAGTTTATTCATCCCGAACGCGTTATTTCCAGTCCTTTATCTCGCCGCCGATGTTTATCTTCACCTGATCGGGATTGTTGGATATTATAAGATTTACAAGATGTTCCGTGCCCGGCTTGAACTGGAACTTGCTCTCATAGAAATAGCTCACGCCATTCATCACTACCTCTACGAGCGGCACACGATTGTCCAAGCGCTGCGGAACGATGATGGCAGAATAGCTCGTGTCGCCGTCCTGACGTGCTACAATGGTCTGACGGGTGCCCTTGACATATCGTGTCACGACACCAGCCTGCAAGTCGACGGTGCCTGTAGGCACCGTGCTGTGTACATAAACCGTAGCCGTTGTAGGCATTTCGCCCTCAAAGTCCTCGCCCTTTATCAGCCTTATCTTCAGCTTGCTCATAATGTGGCGGAAGGTAAGGTGTATGGGCGATGTAGATGCTGTAATGTTCTTGCTGGTGGCAAAGAGCAGGTCGCTCGCCTCATATCCGCCCAACGAGGTGGATGTGCGAGCCGTACTTTGGTCGACGGATACGCTGAAGAGCTGGTCCTCAACGCTGCTTACGTCCTTGATATAGGGATAATAGGCATAGGCATTGTATGTGCCTTCGTCCCAATAGAGCGTGCGGGCGGCTGTCCACTGGCTTCCGTCGAATGTCAAGGCCTCGTTGTTGACGAGGTTGCCGCCTATCTCCAGGGGTGCATCGGCTGCCGAAACGTACAGTCCGATGCGGTCGCCCGTCTCAAAATTGCTGTCGGTAGCGCGCACCATTGAGGGATGGTCCACCACGAATGTCATCGGAGTGGACTTGGCGTCCTTGTACTGTGGCGCATCATCATCGGCACAAGCCGTCAACAATGCCACAGCTACAGCACACAGAGCCATGCACATACACCTTATTATATATAAAAAAGTCTTCATACTTTCTACTCATTACACGGTTCACTTCTTTCGCTTAGCCATTCTCTTCTTGAGCGGACTGCCCTTGTGTACGACTGGCGCATGCTGATAGGTGTGGGCTGTGCGCGAATCATTGCGCATCGTGCTGCGTGTCGCTGTGGCTACATCGCGCTTGTCGTTCTTGACAAAATCCTCAAAACTGAAGGTCTCGCCGGCGTATCGCTTTATGCGTTTCACGATGCTCTGGCGACTTATCGTACTGTAATAGGGAATGTCGTTGTTCATGCACGAGTTCTGTTCAGAGCGGAATACGCCACGACTGTGCATGTAGCCGCCCTCGAATATGTCGACAATGTCGCTGTAGCGGTCGTCGTAGATTAGATGGCTCCAGCCCACGCTGTGCATCTTGCCGGTGAGCGACAGATTCTCATACCATCCCATAGCGAGGTAGGCTCGCAGCTCGTCGGCATGCGGACAGCACGAACAACCACAAGCGTCGATGAACGCATTGTGATAGATATACTCGTCGCCAAGCTTGCCGAAGCCGTGTCCGCCAGCTTCGTGCTGCACCACTCCACGCGTGTCGAACGGATACTCGTAGGTGCTCAGCGGACAGAATGCTATTGCTGCACCGCTCTCCCACATCTGGCAGATGCCGCCATAGTCGGTAGAATTGGGCACAACGATTATCAATGTCTGATCGAGATTGGCTGCACTCACCGTGGGAGCTCCCAATGCGTAGTCGAACACTTCGTCATAATCGGCCTTCAGCCCCACTCCTCCTGTAAAGGTAGTGTTAAAGCGGTTGTAACGAATAGTGTTCACGGTGCCGATACCAGTTTCCGTTGAGAGCGGGAAAGCGGTATAGACATTGAAGTAGGCACGATAGGTCTTGTACGGCTCAATGCCGAAGAAGCACTCCACCTCCTGCTTCACACTTCGCAGATAGGAGCCGTCGGCAATGTCTTTGGCGTTGAATCCGTCGCCTAAGACAACTATGTTTATGCCGCCGTTGTTGCCCTTCGTGGCTTTCTGAAGGGTCAGCCACTGGTCTTCGGCGTATTCGTAATTGTACTGGCTGACACTGCACTCGTGCGTATAGTCCTTCTTCTTTAGACGGAACACCACCTTGCCCTCACGGTCGGCACTGCCCTTAGCCATTGACTTAACGGTCAGCGTCACCTCCGTCTTATGCGTTCCGCTCGACGGCGAAACGTCACACCAGTCGGGCTTGCTTGCCACTTCCCATTCGCCTTCGGCATTTATGGTGAGCGTCTGCTTGTGCTGGCTGTTGAGAGCGCAAGCCACCGACGGACGGCATACCAGCTCGTGATGGGCGGCAATACGCTTGAAATCGCACCATCCGCTTGCTGCCTGATACTGATGTACGGCAGATTCGGGCACCTCTAACGTGAAGTTATCCTTGGAAACTCCGTCAAAGGCACCACTCTGAACGTATGCCGGCATGGTGCCTTCGCATACTATCGAGCCTAAGCCCGAACAATTCTGGAATGCACCGCCATCGGTCTGATTGCCCGATTCGGCTCCGATGCTCTCCATACTTGAGGGTATTATCACTCCCTCAAGGCTCCGGCACTGGGCGAATGCACCCGGTGCGATGTTCTCTACGCCTTCGGGAATCTCCAGAACTCCCATCAAACGCCAGTTGTAAGCGAATGCACGTTCGCCGATACTGCCCAGAAACTCGGGCAGCTTGAGCTGTCCAGAGAAGTCGTTGTTGTAGAAACAACGGTTGGGAATGCTGCGCAAATCCTTAGGCAGGATTATCTCGCCCTTGAATCCATTGTTGGCAAAGGCACTCTCGCCTATCGCTCCGATGCCGTTGTGCAACTGGAGGTTGCCGCCAAACCAGCATCCTTCAAATGCCGATGTGGGTATATAGGTGAGCGATTGCGGTATCACGAGATTGCCTGTAAGGTTGCTGCAGCCCTTGAAAGCGCCCACACCCAGTTTCTTCAGATGTCCGGGCAGCTTCAGTTCGCCATAAAATCCCTTGCAATCCAGGAAGCATTGGTCGCCTATCTCTTCAAGAGCGTCGGGCAGTTTGAGTTCGCAGACGAAGTTGGTGTAAAGGAATGTATTGACACCCGTTATCTTCTTCAACGTCGAGGGCAGCGACAACGTGCCGTTGAGCGTGCGTATGTTCTCAAAAGCTCCGTTCTCTATCTCTACCACTCCTTCAGGAATGTTGAGCGAACCAGTCAGTCCGCTTGCATGAAAAGCCGACTGCTTGATAGCCTTCAAAGTGTCGGGGAATACAAAATTGGCAAGCAACCGCTTGTTTTCAAAACTGCACGAAGGCATTTCATCATCATCGCCGGCTATGTAAGCACGGTCTACGTCACTGATGCAGGCACCCTTCTTGATGCGAGCTTCCTTCAGATTGAGAGCTGCAAGCGCAAACATACTGTCGCGCATTATACGGAAATCGTAGGCGTTGAGGGTACCCGTCACCTTCATGTGCTTCAGTTTGGTGAGGTCTTTATTGGCTGCTGCGATGGCTTCCTTAAGATGTCCGGCTGTAGAATTCACCACAACATACTCCTTGGCGGTAGCGTCATGGCTCACGAGGTCGTTCTCCCATGGCGCAATACTCTCGCTAATGAGCGTCAGACGATACTTGCCGTCTTCCTTCTTCTTGTCGACACGTATGCTGAACTTCATCATCTTGCCTGCAACATAGGTGAGCGCTGTGTTCTTGGTGAACTTATACGGCACTCCGCCTATTGTTATGCTGAACAGCGTAGTGCCTGCCTGCACAGTCTGCGGCACTACTATGGTGCGCCATACATCGCCCACCTGCGAGGGAATGGTCGCCGTAGACTCCACTGCACCAGCCGGCTTGACCGTTCCGTCTGCCAGATTGATGCTCGCCTTGCGCACCACATTGGCTGTGAGCACAGTCTTCTCGGTAGCCGCCCATTCGCCTTCGGCAAAGCCTTCGCCCTGCACCAGCGTGACGTAAGCACTCGACATGTGGTGCTTCAGAAGCAGACGTATCACGTTGGAGGTTGGAGCGAGGTCGCCCACCGTGCCCCAAAGGAAGTCGCTGGCTTCATATCCGCCCATGTTTCCGTCCTCCGATGCGGTGCTCTGATTGCGCTGCACCTCAAACTGATAGTTGTCAATGCTCTCGGGATTGGCAAAAGGATAATAACCATACACATCGATGTGCGTATGCTTGTCCTTCCAATATATGTCGTAGGCAGAGTTCCACTTGCCTGCCGATGCGTCATAAGTATGGCGCACATTGTCTGCACGATTGCCGCTAAGCTGCAAGGTTCCGGGCGTGCCGGCACGATAATCGACTACGTACACGCCCATGCAGTCGCCATCGCAGAATCCGTTGTCATTGACACGAGTCACTGCCAACTGGTCGATGTCGCCCGAAAGCTGAATGCGGTCGCCGCTGTCTGTCGAGCCGTCCTCGCCGAACAATCCGTCGGCACAGCCCGCCAGCAACATCACGCCGACCGCAACAGCCATATATATAATGTAGTTTAAGTGTTTACTACGCATAATTCAAGTGTTTGCAACACATAATACATAATTAAACCGTTAATTCTATTCACCCGTAGCCGTACCGCCATTGTCGGTGTCGTCAACATCCCATGCACCTATGCTCACATCAATGCCGCTGCCGGTCTTGGCAAGTGTCACGGTGAAAGTATGGCGCTTGCCGGCTGTGAATGTAAAGGCTTTCTTCAGATTGTAGTCGGTTCCGTCGACAGTAACGGTTATGAGGTTGCCCATATCTACCTTCTGTGGCACTACAATGGCACGATACGTTCCGCCATCCTTATATGGCGTGAGACTCGAAGCAGTTCCCGTAGCCGTAACCGCAGCCGTAGAAAGATCTACCGTTGCAGAAGTCTTCATGTCGTTAAGCCTCAACGACACCTCTGCCGAGGCTAACGAGGCATCGGTAAAGCCGTTGCCAGCCTTCAATACTATCTCCACCTGGCTCATCACGTGCTTTGCCACGATGTCAACCGCCTGCTTGCTTGGCACAACATTGAGTTTGCTGCCTACAAGCAGGTCGGCAGCCTTGTATGCAGACACTGAGCTTTGGTCGGCTGCAACGTCGAAAGGCATTGCACTGACGCTCGAAACGGTATTGCGGTAAGGATAATACATATAGAAATCGGCACACGTCCGGTCATCCTTCCAGTACACAGGCGTGGCAGGAGTCCATACATCAGAATATGTATAGAGCATATTGTCGACATGATTGCCCACTGGCTGCAACGCAACCTGTGTGCCGTCGGCATTGCGGTTGACCACAAACAGTCCTATCTGGTCGCCGTTTTCAAATGCGGTTTCAGTAGCTCGCGTTATCGTTGTACTGATGTCAATAGGTATTCGCACTGTAGGCTTGGCAGGTTCGGGAGGATTAGGCACGTCAGACTCGCCACCTTCACCACCTGCCGAACAAGCAGACAGCAAAACACAGACAACAGCTATATATAAGTACTTTTTTATAAGCATAGATTTAAAGTTGCAATAAACATCTAATATTATTGATGCAAAAGTACACAATTTATATCAACGGCACAAGTTCACAATAGTTCACAGCTGTAAAAAGATGGAAAGAATGCCTATTAAACCCAAATCGGTCATTAGAAGCATCCAGTAAAAACCTTCGTATCAAGGCATGATACGATCATTTCATGGCATGATACGGTCATATCAAGGCATGATACGACCATTTCAAGACACGCAACATATCTTTATATCATGATCCAGACATTAGTGTCACGATTGTAAAGGGATATAGTATCGTATTACATAGTACTTGGCATCAATAAAAAAACTCCCTTTGCATTGCAACCATAAGATTGCAACGAAAAGAGAGTTCTTTTTGAGAAAATAATAAAAGAGAAATTATGGCTTACGGATATTATGAGAACAACTTCTTAAACCAATCAATCCTGCTATCCATTTCAGGACAAGGGTCTTCAAATATTGTTCCGCTACGTCTCAATTCTTCTATAATTTTAATATCGTTGTTTTTCTTCATTTAGAATTCAAACTTCTAAAAATCCAACAACGGCTGAGAGGTATCATTATACAACTCAACAAACTTTTCAAAATCGTCCAATGGCGACTTGGTTACAATAGAACTTATTCCATGCAATGCAGCCAGAATCATATCACGATCATTCGATTTTATTGCATCATCCAACAAGTCATAATGTTTTGACAACGCCTTGTCACGCTCGCCAAAGGTCTTCTCCATAAAGTCTTGGGCTGTTTTAAACTTAGCAACTGTCTTTGCTATTTCAACCTGTCCCCAGACCTGCATCTGCTTTGTTCTTTCTTCGGCAAGCACACATTCTTTGTACATATTGGCAATGTTGGCAGCAGAATCCAAGCTGCTGCCTATCGAGTTGGCCATCTCTGAGATGGACATTGCACTTTCATTTACACCCACTACGATTTCTTCAAAATCCGTGCCCTTCGAAGAACCTTGCATTGGAAGATTCTCAAAAGATGTCAAACCTGTGTTTCCGTTATTCATAATTTTGTATCACTTATATGTTTATACTCTTGTGTAGCCTTAGCCAAATTCTGAAGGTCGCGCATTGTTGCTACTGTACATCCTTCAATAAAGAACTTGTCACGTAATGGTGCATAGATAGCAAGGAACCCAATATTGGCTTTCGACAATGCCTTAATTACTTCCACAGCACGCAACATACCTGCCTTGCCAGAATTGAAGCCATCAACCATTTGACCTATACTAGTAATAAGTTGCTTCTGCATTTCATTATTATTGTTTATCTTGTCGATTCTTTCATTGAGAAATCCACCAACCACAGCAAGAGCAGCAGCACCTGCGGCCATCTTAGGATTGTTCATGACAAATTTTCTCAATTGTTTGTCTTCTAACGTATCTGTCAACAATCCATTCAAAGTGTTTGCGACATTCTCCATAGAATCCATATGCAAGGCATCACCTGATACAGAACCTACAACCATTGCCTTATTGGTAATAACCGTATCCTTCTGAGTCATCAAGGACTTTCCACCCGCATTGTCACGAATATAGTTTAGCAACTCAACACCTAAATAGATATTTCGATATGCTACAGTTCTAGCATAAGTCAAATAATAGTTAATATCATTGCTCAAACGTCTAAGCCTATCATATTCATCCTTTATAGGAGCGTATACTTTTTGTAGGTTCTCTGTCTTGCGAGCCAACTTATCCACATTTGCGAAGCCCAAGAATCCAGAAGTATCCATATCCTTAACAGCATTATACTGATTCATTAGGCGAGAGATATCCATTCGATTTGCCGAAGCCTTAAAACCTTCTAATTTTGATGCAAAACTATACTCTTTAGCCTGCAACAAAGACGACTCTTCTGGGTCTTTTCTCAACAAATACACATTCTTGCTAGCAATAGCATTCTTAAGCTGAGTGTCGAACTCTCTAAATACAGAAGTTCCTGCCTCACATCTAACAGAAACATCATAAAAGAACTGCAACTTAGCGTCGAAAAAGCGCATAGCTTTATCACGTTTCACATTCTCATCGTCACTTACGTTCTTGTATTCAGAGTAAAGTCTAACAAGCTCATCAAGTTTGCCAGACAAATTATCCCATGTACTTTCATTTATAGAAGCCTTAGGAATAGGTATAGCACAACCGCCGTTTATTTCTGAATATAGATTCTCTGAAATTACAGTCTGTAAGATGTCAGTCTCTACTTGCAACTGAGGGATGCCGTTTTTCAGACGCTCCTTGGTTGAAGTATATTCTTTTTCTGCTTTAACATATTGTTCATACTCGCCTATTGAACTGATATGTCCGAATACTATCAAGGTTTCAATTACCATTACAGCAACACCTATCCAGAACCAATCAAGATACCAGATAAACCAAGCTCCTATTGCATAAGAGATAAGAATCTTGAAGAAATTAAGGGCTCCAGGATCTTCTACCTTCTTAGGAGCTTCAAGCTTCTCTTGTTCTTGGAGATATTCTTCAAGTTGTTTCTTCTTCGCCTGCAATTCAGATATTTGACAATTACGCTGCTCCTTCAGATCATCATGCTTAGACACAATATCCTTTTCGGTTACTTTTGTAATATTCCTACTTAATTGCATCGAGGAGTTCTGAGCTAAATACTTATTCTTAAAAGAATCAAACTCAACCGCCTTTATTATCTTCCTCGATTTTTGAAGGTCAACATTCAAGCCTTTTCGTATTTCACTCAAACGAGACCATTCATCATCAGGAATCTTATCGGCATAACGTCTATAAACGGCCGAAAACTCATCACAATAAGCTTGCTCTTCGAAAGTAAGCTTAGTAAGGTCTATCAACTCTTCAGACCCTTTTGTTTTAGTATTTTCCATATAAGTTTAGGTTTTAATTGATTATTCGTCAAATCAAGGACAAAGTTATCAGATATTTATGACCTGTACAAGTCCATAATGGTTCACAAACGAAAAAACTGATTCACACAGCTGGAGACAATGACATTGCTGTCATCGCTTCTTGCTATGTGAATCAGCTTTCTATTGTTGATTATAGTACTGCTTACAGGTTTATCTTCACTCCTGCATTGAGTCTTACACCGTAATATTCCACCTGCATTGTGCGGTTCTTCTCGCCTTGATAATAGCGTAAGGGCTGGTTGAGCAAGTTGTTGGCATTGGCATAAACCGTGAACTTGGTTTTCTTACCACATGTGTAGCTGGCGTTAAGATCGAGATAACCCACCTTGTCGTAGTAGCGGTCGAGGGCACGGCTGGTGCTCATCTGGTCGATGAATGCCGAAGCGAAGTTGTATGAGAGTCGCAAGTTGATGCCACTCTTCTCGAAGAACATTGAGGCGTTGGCAGTATGCTCAGGCGAACCTGCCACCTTAACGTCGTCACCATCCTTTATGCCCAGACGCTCGTTAAAGTTGCGTGTGGTACTGTGAGTGTATGTATAGTTGCCATAGAAGCCAAGGCACTTGAGTGCGGGCGAAATGAAACCGAAGTCACGCTGATATGCTACCTCTACGCCAAGCACACGTGCATCGTAGGCGTTGATGTTCTGTTCTACCTTGAACTGCTTCTCAGCGTTTTCGCCTGTGAGTCCGAGGTCGCTGCCGAGATACTTGTTCGACGACCACTCTACATTTACATTCTTTATGTCCTTGTAGAAGAGACCGAGGCTGACGAGTCCTACACTCTTGAAGTAGTGGTCGATAGAGAGGTCAACGTTGACAGCCTTGGCTGGCTTGGTGTTAGGATCACCGATTGTTGCTTCCTCGTCAGAGATGTTGAAGGTCTTGTTAGCAATAAGTGCCGAGTACTTCGGACGTGAGATTGTCTTAGTTACTGATGCACGCAGACTGCCGTCGTCGCTATATTTGTACTTGAGGAGCAAGCTTGGCAGAAGGTCGGTGTAGTGGTTCTTGAAGTCGCCGGTCGGCTTCATAGTCGACTCATCGTCAGTTACCTCTACATTATATCCGCTTGTCTTGAGGTCGGTACGCTCTACACGCAGTCCGAGAGTAGCAGAGAGGCGCTTGCCCAACTTCTGGTCGAAGCGCAGATAGCCGGCAGTTATCTGTTCGCGTATCTTATAGTTGCCTGCCTCTTCCTCATAGTTCTCTGTGCCTTCATACTTGCTGAAGTCGATGTTGCCAAGTGTCTGCTTTGATATGAAAGGAGAGTTGGCAGGATACTGGCTGCCTGGCATGAATCCGTCGCGTATCTGCTGTACTGTCAGATTGCGCCAGCTGTCGCCAAGCACTTCTTCAGGATCATAATCGAAGAACGACTTGGTGCGCGTCTTTTCCTTGCTGGTGTACTTGGCTCCGAACTTCAATGTGTTGCCATAGAGTCCATTTGTGATAGGAAGTGTGAAGTTGAGACGTCCCTTCCATTCGTTCTCTACGATGTCTTGATTGGAATTGTCGAGTTCGTCGAGTTTCCAGTTGGTGTCGTCAAGTGCGGGTAGCGATGCAGCATAGTAAGGCTGGCGGTCGCCTACGTCCTCAAATCCTTCACCGAACTTAATCTTTACATTCTTGTTATTGTACTTGTACGAAGCATAACGCTCGTTGGGACGCTCCTCAGTTGCACGCGAATAGCTGGCAGCCCAGTCCATCTTCAGATTGCCGAAGAGATGTTCGCCGTCGAGAGTATAGTCCATTGTCTGCTGAAGTTCGAGTCGGGCGTTCTTGGTGTCAGATGCTCCTGCCTTGGTCTGCATAACGATGCTCTGCTTTTCGGCCTTGCTGTTGAGCTTCTTGTAGCTTATGCGGTAGCGGTTCTCCCAATCGCTGCGACGGTTGTACATTCCCTTGAACGAAATCTTGTGCTGCGGATTGAACTTGTAGTCGAGTGCCAACGAGTAGCTCTGACGCTCACGTGTTACATAATACTGACGCACCTGAGCCTCTTTCAGTTCAAGCTGCTTGTCATCGTTCTCCTCATATTCAAACTCCGTATTGTCCGAACCGCCCGGTGCATACTGGTAAGAGGCTGCTGCCATAATACCAAGCTTATGGTTGAAGAAACGGTCGCCCCATGTTGCACCGAGGTCAAGCTGCGGCTTGCCGCTCACCCATGTATAACCAGAACCTACGTTGAAGTTCAATACACGATGCGAAGGAGTATTCTTGGTCACAAGGTTTATCTCACCACCGATGGCATCGCCGTCCATATCGGATGTAACAACCTTGTTTACCTCTATGGTCTGAACCATATCGGCAGGAATAAGGTCGAGCTGTACGTTACGTGTGTCGCCTTCGGCAGAAGGGATGCGGTTGCCATTGACTGTTACTGAAGTAAGGTCAGCTGATGTTCCGCGCACCTGTCCGAAGCGTGCCTCACCCTGGTCGTACTGCACATTGATACCATTGATACGCTTCAAGGCATCACCAATATTAGAGTCGGGGAACTTACCCACCTGGTCGGCACTCACAACATTAGTTACACCCATTGTCTCCTTCTGCATCTGCAATGCCTTGCGCTGTCCGTAGAAAGCACCTGTCACTACAACCTCCTTCAACTCATGCGACTCCGAAAGCTGAATGTTGCGCTCAACATTATTGCCAGTAAGTTTTACGGTGTAGTATTTAGGTTCATAACCTACGTAGCTCACCTTCACCTTATATGTACCAGGCTTAAGATTTGCCAATGTGTAGAATCCGTTCACGTCGCTTGTCACGCCCGTGTGCAATTCCTCAATCATGATTGTAGCTCCGGGCAGAACCTGACGGTCGGCATCGGTGATACGTCCGGTGATGGTTCCCATTTCGGGCAATGTGACATTATCCTTAATGTTGTCGCCATACATAGGCATAATGGTTGCTGAAGCCAAAAGGGCTGCAAGCAAGTTTTTCCTGAATTCCATATATCAATAATATTAATGTGTAGCTTTAGCTTACTTGTTCTTTGTAACAGTGTGGATTATGTTGCCGTCCTTGTCAATCATCGACAGACGCAACTGCTTCTTGTCAGCGGTCAATACAGAGAAGCCTTCGGCCGGACTGCAGAATACAGTTCCCTCTACCGGCTTCACCTTACGAACAAGCGAAGCTGATGAGTTGACAATATAGTCGATGTTGTCGCCCTTCATCTGTATGTGCTGGAAGTTGTGGATATGTCCGCAAACGTACATTGCCACATTATTATACTTGTGAAGCAATGGCATCACACGCTTCTGCATGTCCAGACGTTCGTTGACGCTCTTGCCTGTCTCGGCATAGATAGGATGATGACCAACTACTACTACCCAATCCTCCTTAGCCCCTTTAAGAGTCTGGTCAAGCCAAGAGAGTTGCTTCTGCATATCCTCCTTGCATGCATCTGGGTATTTTTCGTTTGCCTCGCGATACTTGTCGATGAGCGGAGTGGTGTCAAGGGACACAATACGAATGCTTGTTCCTTTGTGATCATACACCTTGGTATAATACTTTGAAGGCATAACCCAACGACGGCTCACCTTGCAATAGTCGAGCACAGCCTGTGTGTTGCCACGATACTCATGATTGCCACACACGGAAAACCAATCGAGCATCAGTTCTGGATGAGAATATACAAGTTCATAGTTGGTCATCCATAACGGGTCGTTAACAGATGTAACGCCATTGAAATGATGTATGTCACCGGCAGCAATTACACACTCCGGATTGACGGCATCAGCCATCTCACCCATAAGTTCAGCAATAGGTTTCTGCTGATAGTAGCCATTACGACCAAGGTCGTTAGCAATATAGAAATTGATTTCGCCATTAAGCGCGTCCCATGTAGGACGAGCTGCATAAGTCTTTGCAGCCGATTGCGAAGCGCACTGCTTCATGCACTGTGTCTGGGCGTAAGAAGGAACTGAGCCTACAAACGAGGCTAATGTACTTGCTAAAAGCGTCAGCGCAAGGACGCTGTTCTTTAAAAAAACTGATTTCATTTATTAAAAATTATCTTAATTATTTCGAGTGCAAAGGTATCCCGTCGAAATTACAATGATGTTAAGATAGCTTTTATATAAGGTTAATTATGTAAACAAGCCAAAGAACGCTTACTATATATATTATAAAGGTATGGATATAATTGTATAGCGCATGCAAAGGTAATACTTGGCGCATGCAATGTCAAGTAGGAATGCTATATATTATATAATATATGTATAGTATATACAAATGGTAATAATAGGAGGGTATAAATAAAAAAAGGTCTCCAAAGTCGTTAGACCTTGAAGACCCAAAGTAAAGAAGGCAGCCACCTACTCTCCCGCATTGCATTGCAGTACCATCGGCGCAAGCGGGCTTAACTTCTCTGTTCGGAATGGGAAGAGGTGGGACACCGCCGCAATAACCGCCTAAAGTTTTTTCGCTTCGCGGAAAAACTCAATTTTGAATTTTGA
>X199_Human__coassemble_1951_pt1 | contig 23362 bp, 21 predicted proteins | sample X199_Human__metabat2_high_PE_010 | metagenome-assembled genome bin X199_Human
TGTATAAGAGACAGATGGAGAACAGCTTCAGTACGGCCTGCCTTGTGAACTGGTAGACCACTTCAAACGAGCGCGAGCCATAGGGTGCGCGGGCGTTGTCGCCGAGATACATGTAGTCGTATTGCGGCAGTAGCTGGCGTATGCCGTGCAGCACGGTCAGTCCGCCGTAGCCCGAATCGAACACGCCGATGGGGCCTGGTTGTTGCGGAAAGTTCATCATACGGCTATTTGTTTAATTCGGCTCTGATTGCCTCGGTGGCGTCCTCGCCCATCTCGGGGTTGATGTATGGGCAGGCGTCGCCGTCGGTGTTGAGTATGAAGGCATAACCCTGCTGGGCTCCAACCTTCGCCATTGCCTCGTTGAGCTTGAGCTTGACGGGAGCAAGGGCGTCGGTCTCAGCCTGCTTTAGCAGTCGCTGTGCCTCCTGCTTGAAGGCTACGTTCTTCTCCATCATTTCCTGTATCTCGGTCTGACGCTTGCGAAGGATTGCCGGAACGAGGTCGCGTTGCTCGTCGAGAAACTCCTCATACTTGGCATTGAACTCCTGTTCAGAGCGTTTCATCTCGCTCTCGTACTTCTGGCGCAGGTCGTCTATACTGCGTTGCGCCATGAGATATTCGGGCATCGACTTCAGTAGGGTGCTGTAACTGCAAACACCGAACCGTATCTGCGCACTCGCCAGCAACGGAAGGGCAAGCACGAAGAGTAGTAAGAATAATTTCTTCATAAATGTTGTCGCTTTTGGGATTCTTGGAATAAATGGAGTAGCCGTCTCCTTACGCTGTATTTGGCTTGAAAGCAAAAAAGGAGGCTGCGGCTTATACGCCATAGCCTCCTTGTTGTTGTATCTGTTGAAACAATCAATTACTTCTTGGCAGCAGCCGGCTTGTTGAGCTGGGCCTTAACCTCGGCAGTAACATCCTTGCTGAGAGTGTCGCTGATGTAAGGTATGCCTGATGTGATGTCCATGATGTAAACATAACCGCCTGTCTTGCCTACAGCCTTGATAGCCTCAACGAGCTTGTTGGTGATAGGGCTGATCTTCTCCTGCTGGAGCTTGGCGAGAGCCTGCTGGTTGTCCTGGGCGGTCTGCTGTATCTTCTGATACATCTGCTGGAGACTTTCCTCTGTCTCCTTCTTCTTGGTCTCGTTCATTGTCGAGGCGTTCTTGTCGTAGTCCTGGGCCTTGCGCTGGAGCTCGTCCTGCATAGCCTTGAGGTCGTTGTCATACTGCTTGGCAGCGGCTTCCACCTCGCCACGAGCCTTGATGAACTCAGGCATTGACTGCATGATGTCCTGTGCGTTAACGTGTCCGAATTTCTGTGCGAATGTTGCCAATGGCATGCACAACATAAGCATTAAGATAAGCTTTTTCATTTTCTATTTTTTTTTGTTATTAATTATTTTCAAAACTCTATAAATGAATTTTCAAAATTACAAATTCCTAATTCCGAATCAGCAAAGCCTAACAATTCAAATTGAATAATTCAAAATCGCAGGCAAAGCCGAGAACAACTCAAAATTCAAAATTCCTAATTCCTAATTCTAAATTCCATAGCCGAGCTTCTGCAGCACTTCGTTGCTGATGTCAATCTTGGGCGAACCGAATATTATGCCTGAGTCGGAAGCACGGTCGAGCACGAGCGAGTAGCCACGCAGTTCGGATATCTCCTTCACCGCTGTGTATATCTCCTCCTGAATAGGCGACATGAGGCTCTCACGCTTCTTGAACAGCTCGCCTTCGGGTCCGAAGTACTTGCGCTTAAGGTCGCTTGCCTCCTTCTCCTTCTTCATTATTGCCTCCTGGCGGTCTTTCTTCTGTTCTGCCGAAAGGAACACCATCTCATTCTGGTAGTTCTTGTAGAGCGTTGAAGCCTCGGTGTTGAGCGCCTCAACTTCGGCCTGCCATTTCTTCGACACCTGGTTGAGTTGTTCGTTGGCACGCTCGTATGCCGGAATGTTCTTCAGAATGTATTCCATGTCGAGCAGCGCAAACTTCTGCGCACTTGCCGTCAATGCCGTTATGGCAAAGAGGCAGATGAATAGCAATTTCCTCATAGTTGTATTTCTAATTAAAGATTTCGACATTCTAAATCCAACATTCCTAATTCCGGACTAACCGGAATTAGAACTCCTGTCCAAGGATGAAGTGGAACTGCGAACCGCCTTTTGTGCCGAACACCTTGTCGAATCCGTAAGCCCAATCGATACCCATCAGTCCCACCATCGGGAGGAAGATGCGCACACCAATACCTGCCGAGCGCTTCATATCGAACGGGTTGAACTTCTTGGTTTCGGTCCATGAGTTACCGCCTTCGATAAATCCGAGGCCGTAGATGGTGGTGTTGCCAAGGAGGAACGGATAGCGCAATTCGAGTGTCATGCGGTCGTAGGCATAGCCCTCGTAGCCGTATGGAGTGAGCGAACCGTTCTCATATCCACGCAGACCGATGGTCTCTTCGGCGTATGATGTAGAGTATCCAGTCATACCGTCACCACCCATGTAGTAGGTTTCGAACGGCGACTTCTTCCACTTGTTGAACGAGCCGAGCAATCCGAATTCGAGTCGGGTCATAAGCACAAGACACTTCTGTCCGCTTGTGAGTGCGGTGAACATACGGCCCTTGAATTTCCACTTGTGGTATTCTACCCAGCGGTACTTTTCCTGCTGCTCCTTGTTGTATGTAGCCGACTTAGAGTTGGTGGCGAGGTGTTCGTAGTCCTTGCCGTCCCATGCCGACCATGGCGGAGTAACGGTAACCGATGCGACGAACTCTGAACCGCGGCGTGGGAACAACTGGTTGTCGGTAGATGTACGCGACAGCTGAATGCTGAGGTTGAGGTTGTTTGAATTACCGTTGGTCATGAGGAAGTAGCTCCAGTTCTTCAGCATATAGCGTGTGTACGAGAGCGAGAGCGACAACTGGAAGTAGTCGTCTGGCCAGCGCAACTGCTTGCCCCATCCCAGTGAGAAACCGAACAACTTGATGTATTTGTCGGGATCGTAGTACGACTCGTAGTTGTTGTAGTTGCCGTAGCTGCCATAACCGTACATATAATTGTAGTAGTTGTTGAAGTAACCACTGTTGTAGTAGTTGCTCGAAACGTCGGTCTGCTTAGAGAAGTAGGCTCCTACCGAGAACTGTATCGGTCGCTTGCCTCCAAACCAGTTGGTTGAATAAGAGGTGTTGTACGACTGATAGTATGTACCGTTGGTCTGTGCTCCGATAGAGAGAACCTCACCGTCGCCGATCGGCATGATACCACGATGCTCCTTGTTCTTGTTGAAGAGGTTGCGCATCGAGAAATTGTTGAGCTTGAGTCCGATTCGTCCGATTACACCAGTCTGTCCCCATCCGAGCGAGAACTCAATCTGGTCGTTCGACTTCTGCTCAAGATCGTAGTTGATATCTACTGTTCCGTTCTCTGGGTCGGGCACAGGCTGCGGATTGACCTTCTCCGGATCGAAGTGTCCCATTGATGCAATCTCACGTGCCGAACGCTGCAGAGCCTCCTTCGAGAAGAGGTCGCCCGGCTTTGTACGAAGCTCGCGACGCACTACATTCTCATACAGACGGTCGTTACCGTTGATGCGTACGTGGTTGATGTGGGCCTGCGGTCCCTCGAAGATACGCATCTCAAGGTCGATAGAGTCGCCTACGATGTTTATCTCTGTAGGATGAAGCGAGTAGAAGAGGTATCCGTTGTTCCAGTAGTTGTTGCCCACGGCGTCCTCGTCTTCGGTGAGTCGCTTGTTCATAAGCTTCTGGTTGTAAACGTCGCCCTTTTTCATGCCGAGAACGGAAGCAAGATAATCAGAGCTGTAAACAGTGTTGCCCACCCATGTTATGTTTCGTACAAAGTACTTCTTGCCTTCGTCTACCTTTATATTTATGCTTACGTGCTTGTCGTCAACGTTCCATACGCTGTCGCTCAAGATTACAGCGTCGCGGTAGCCATGCTCGTTATACTTGTCGATAAGTTTCTGCTTGTCGGCCTTCCAACGCTCGGGAGTGAACTTCTTCGACTTGAGGAATGATGACAATTTGCCCGCCTCGTGAGTCTTGGAGAACGCACCCTTCTTGAACAGACCGCCCTTTATCTGGCTTGCCCGCAAAGCATCGTTGCCCTCGATGGTGATGGTGCGCACCTTCATCTTCTCCTTCTTGTCGATGATGACATCGAGGATGACGTGGTTTTTCTGCGCAACGTCATCGCGCTGCACCACCTGAATGTCCGCGTTCTTGAATCCCTTGTCGTCGAAATACTTCTTGGCAAGAATCTTGGCGCGGTCAATCATGTTAGGCGTAATCTGTGCTCCTTTAAGGAGTCCGAGCTTCTCCTCCATATCGGTGCGCTCCGACTTCTTCAGACCAATGTAATTGATAGTTGACACACGCGGACGCATCTGCAGGTGGATGTGCAGATAAGCCTTGTCGTGTACGAGCGAGTCTACGGATATAGACACCTCCGAGAACAGGCCATACTTCCAGTAATGCTTCACAGCGTCGGTAATCTCGTCGCCTGGCAGCTGTATCTCCTGTCCGATAGACAGTCCGGATATGCCCGTGAGCATATAATCCTCGTAGCCTTCAGCTCCAGTAACTGCGATGCCCGCAATCTCTACTGTGCGCGGTGTTCCGGCATAGGATATGTCCGGGTATACGATTTTGTCCTGCGCCTTTGCGATGATGCTGCATGCAATGATGCAGAGTGTGGTCAACACCTTTCTTATATTCATTGTCTTCTTATTGTTTTTATCTTGTTAATCCTGGGCGTATACTCATTACTTGCTTTCTTCTGCTTCCACCTGTTTGCCGGTCTTTCCGAAGCGGCGTTGGCGATGCTGATAGTCGGCAATGGCCTTGTGCAGGTCGGCTTCGTTGAAGTCGGGCCAGAAAGTATCGCAGAAATACAGTTCGGAGTAAGCTATCTGCCACAACAGATAGTTGCTGATTCGCAGTTCACCACCGGTGCGTATCAGCAGGTCGGGGTCGGGAATTGATGCCGTAGTGAGGCTTTGCGACACGGTGTCTTCGGTGATGTCGCCGACAGAGAGTTGTCCGTCGAGAGCCTTTTGTGCTATATCCTTCATAGCCTTTGTTATCTCCCATCTTGCCGAATAGCTCAAAGCTACCACCATTGTCATTGCTGTATTATTGGCAGTATGGTCGATTGTTTCCTGAAGTTTGCGCTGCACTTCAGCTGGAAGACGTTCAATGTCGCCAATAACCTTGAAGCGAACGTTGTTCTTCATGAATATCTCGTCCTCGAGCGACGACAGCACAAGCCCCATAAGTGCGGCTATTTCTGTCTCCGGACGGTTCCAGTTCTCGGTAGAGAAGGTGTATAGAGTGAGATATTTCACGCCGAGTCGTGTACATTCAGATGTGATTCGCCTTACGGTTTCCACACCTGCCTGATGTCCATAGCTTCTCGGTTTACCGCGTTCGGTAGCCCATCGTCCATTGCCGTCCATTATTATGGCAATGTGTTGTGGTATATTGTTTTTATCGAGTTGGTTGGTCATTGTTGCTTATTGTTTAATCGTCTTCGTTGTGGCATGTTCGGCATTTAGGCATAAAGCTGTATGTCAGCGTGAGCTGAATTGCCGAATAGCAGTCGGTATTCTTGAACAGTCCGCTGCTTTTTATTCCGTACGGGTCTTTCACTCCGTCGAGTTTGTCGCTCATCGAGAAGTGTTCGGCCCATTCAAGTGCTACATTCAGCCTCTTGCCAGCCTTGTATTTCACGCCGAGTCCTATCGGAACATTGGCTGTGAAGGCATTGTCGCCATCGCCTCCGGCATATGTGGCACCCAATCCGGCAAAGATGAACGGCGTAAGGCGTTTGGCTCCGCGATAGTCCTGCCCTGTTCCGTATGGCCAGAAGTTGTATTCGTAGGTCACGCCAGCGTCAACAAGCGTCTTATTGAACTTGTATGGCGTTGTGGCATAGTCGGGATAGTATGTATTGGAGTCGGCCGACGAGCCTTTCAGCTTGCCATAAGCTGCCGAAAATTTCAACGCCATATATGGATTGAACACTCGTCGCAACACCACCGAGGCCATTGGCTGCATGTTTTTGGTAAGGCTTCCGCCGAAGTCACCTTGGTATGTCACTACACCAACGCCCGCTCCTATCTCCATACGGTATTGATAGTCGGATTGTGCCAGGCACGTTGCCGATATGACACAAGCGAGTGAGACGACAAGGTTTCTAATCATGCTTATATATATAATGTGTATTAGTTCTCGAAAGAGGTCTGCTCCTTAATCCATCCCAGTCGGTTGATGCGTCCACGCCAAGTCATACCGTTACGTGCATTGACAAGCCAGAGACTCTTGTTTTTGTCGACAGTCAGAGCATAGACACCCTTTGTGGTGACTGCACCGGCTACGTTCTCGTTGAAGTTGGCGGGCAGAACCACAATAGCTGTATCCTCACGCCATGTTATGCCGTTGTCCAATGACTTGTAGAACTTAGGAGCCTTGCCTTCTTCCTGACCCATCATATACACGCCATTATCGTATGCTACGGCGCTGATGCCGCTGAGTAATGGTGCTGCATGGGTATTGTCTTCAGACACACCGTAGTATGCCCAAGGCTGGTTTTCGCTATTGTCGGCAGCCTCATCAATCTTACCCCAGATGGTAAGATACTTGTCGTTGGGGTATGTATCAGCGTTGCGTGTTCCGAAGAGCATAACTCGGTCGGTCTTGGCATAGCCGTTTATTTCAACACTTGCGTATGTAGTTTCAGCATAAGGCATAAGCGAGAGGTTGTCGTCAACCTCGGCTACTGCCCATGTTGCGCCGTTGTCGTTAGAAGCCATGAGTCGTCCGTCAGAAGCATAACCGTACAGGCTGTATCGGCTCGCAGCCACGAGACGTGTCACGCCAGTAGCTTCGGCTACGGTGTTCCATGTCTTTCCATCGTTGGTGCGTACTATATTGCCACCATCGCTTATGTATACGTAGTCGTCCTTTGCCACAACACTCTTGTAAGCATCGGCTGCGAGATTGTGTCCGAGGTTAGTCTGGCACTTTGTCCATTGTGTTCCGTCATTGGCATATACAAGAGTTGCATTGCCATCAGTACCGAGGAGCAGCAGTTTTCCGTTGACAGCAGCTGTCTTTACGGCCTGCAGGTTCTTCAGTTCGGCGCATATAGACGTGGCATGCCATGCGAACGAGTCGGCTTGTTCCTTATGTACGTTCACATGTACGGTGTATTTCTTCACCGAAAGTCCTGAATTGCTTACTGCCTGGATTTCGCGATCTACAGAGAAGTCGGTAGAATCGGTTGAGTTGAAATAGTTCAGCGAGTCGCTTGTCGTGCTCTTAATGACCACCAGTCCTGACGAACTGCTGGACACCGAGCACAGAAGTTTCTTGGCATCAACACCGCATGGCAATGAGTCGGGATTGTATACCTTACCGTTTATTTGGTCAATATAGAACTTATAGTTGCTCAATGACAGTTCTTTCACGACGAGACTGTCGCGCAGTCCGTCTGAAGTTTTCACAAATGTTTTCTGTTTAGCCGTCGTTACAGAGAAGCTTGAGATTGCACAATCGTCTGTGTATGTGTAATCGTTGTCGCTATCAAGGCAAGATGCCATCAAAAATACTGTCGCGAGCAGCAGTGTAAAAGCTGCGAACTTACTTTTCATTATACTCTAACTTATTGTTTTTAGCTGCAAAATTAATCAGAATTCTCCAAATAGAACTTCTTTTGTCTTTATAATTATGCAATTTATTGATTAATAGTCTTATTTTTAAGGTTGTTTAGTGTTTTTGTTGTGTTCGCATTAGTCAAAAAAAGGACTGCAAGCTGGTAAAATGCTTGCAGTCCACTTATATCGCGTTATTTTGCGCGTAAAATCCGTTTGAGCTTACTCCTCGGGCAGCATTGCCACTGTGATGTGGTTGCCCGACTTGTTGAATTCCTTCATATAGTTGCAGATGTCCTGCGGAGTGAGAGCCTCAAGGGTCTTCAGGTAGTCGCTATACTGGTCGATTCCGAGGTTCTGATACTGATTGATTATGCTGAGCCAGTAGCCGTTGCTCTTCTGCGAGTCGTGATATGACTTGATCATATACTCCTTGCACTTATCCAGCTTGGCAGGGTCGCAAGTGTTGGCGAGGTTCTTCACTTCGTCGTTCATGATGCGCATAGCCACGTCTTTCTTCTCGGGCTTCATCGGACAGTAAGCGAATATCTGGAACATACGATAGTTGTCCTTGCCTACTGAGCATCCGCCGTTGGCTCCAACCGAGTATGCTGCACTCTCCTTCTCGCGAATCTTGTCGAGATATTCCATTGAAAGAATCTGTCCGGCGATGCTTGCGCAGAGAGCGTTCTTGGTATTGTACGGCATATTCTCATTGTGCCACATCATGTAAGCTGTCGACTTGGGAGTCTCCTGCTTGCGCTTGAAGATGTTCTCCACAACGCCTGTCACGGGCTTAACCTCACGCTTGCTTGCCACGATCTTGCCTGCTGAAGGCAGCGAGCCGATGTACTGGCAGATGAGCGGACGTATTGTAGCCTCGTCGAAGTTGCCGATAATGGTGAATGTCCAAGCCTTTGCATTGGCTGTACGTTCCTTTGCTATCTGGAGGATACGGTCGTAATTGATGTCCTTAATACGCTCAATGGTGAGCGGTTCCAGACGTGGGTTGTGGTTGTAGATAGTTGCATTGAGCGAGTCGCTGAGCGCTGTCTCCGGGTCGAGCGAGCGGTTCTTCAGCGTCACTTCCATCTGTGTAAGGAGCTTGTCGAATGTCTTCTGGTCCTTGCTGATGTTGGTGAAGTAGAGATACAGAAGCTGCATCATTGTCTCAACGTCCTTAGGTGTAGAAGCGCCCGATGCTGTAGTGTACAGTTCCGAACCAAGACTGATGTTGAAGTTGGCTATCTTTCCAGCCAAAGCCTTTGAGAGGTCGGTTGACGAGAATGCTCCGAGTCCGCTACCACCGATTACTGCGTCAAACACCTGCATGTTGGTATAGTCCTTCGGACCGTAGAGAGTTGTACCGCCGATACCGCGTGCGCTCATGATGACCTGATCCTTCTTGTAGTCGGTCTTCTTAAGCAATACGGTAGCACCGTTAGAGAGTGTGAGTGTAGTATAGCCGAACTTGTCGCTCTTCTTCTCGCTCTTTATCTTGCCTGGCTTAGGCATCTTGGCGATGAGCGGTTCGTTCTTCACGTTGTCAACGTAAGCTGTGATTTCAGCCGAACGTGCATCCTTTATAGCACCGAGGAGCTGAGCCTCTGTAGGATAGACATTGCCCTCAGCCTCGTTGCAGAATGATATGATTACGGTGTTGCTGTCATTCTCGGGCAGCATTTCCTTCATCATCTTGTTGATTTCCTCCACTGGGATGGCATTCACAACCTGCTTCATTACTGGATAAGTGAACTCAATTGACGGCATAGGCTCGTTAGAGAGGAAGTTGCCGAGCAGCGGAGCATACAAAGCAGCATTGGTGCGCTTGTCCTTGGCGCTGTATGCGCGGTCGAGCTGGCTGAGATAGTTCTCCTTGAAGCGTGCCAACTCAGTAGCGGTGAATCCGAACTTGGCTGCACGCAGAGCCTCGGTGTAGGCAGCCTTGAGGCTCACAGCCATATCCTTCAATTCCTTCGGTGCTACAGATATGCTGAAAGCGTCCTTTGTTTTGGCAAAGATATACTGTCCGTCGCTTGCACTTGCCGACACGTACGGACAGTTGGCGTCGAGTCCCTTCTCATACATACGGTTGTTGAGCAGGCTCACTGCAGCGCTCTTGGCGTAGTCGTAGACGATGTAGTTCATGTCGTGCTTCAGCGAGTCTGGATAGACATCGTGCTTCACCATGTACTGCACCATATTGGTGGTCTGCTCCTTGTCCTTGTCGATGATTACGATAGGCTGTGCGTTGTCGGGCACCTGCTCGTCAATGACGAGTGCGATGTTGGCAGGATTCTTGAACGCGCCGAAGAGTTCCTTGATTTTCTTCTCGGTGTAGTCAACGTCTACGTTACCTACAACGATGATAGCCTGGTTGTTGGGATGATACCACTTCTCGTAGTAGTCGCGCAATTCCTTCGGCTTGAAGTTGTCGATTACCGACATGAGTCCGATAGGGAAGCGTTCGCCATACTTCGATCCTGGGTAGAGTTTTGGCAAGTTGCGCTCGAACATACGGTTAGAAGCACTGGTGCGCAGACGCCACTCCTCGTGGATAACTCCGCGCTCCTCGTCAATCTCCTTGGGGTCGAGCAGCAGAGCGTTCGACCAGTCGCTGAGGATAAGCAGACATGAGTCGAGAGCCGACTGGCGTGCTGTAGGAACGTTAGATATATTGTAAACGGTCTGGTCGATAGAAGTATAAGCGTTGAGGTCGGCTCCGAACTTCACACCGATGCTCTCGCAATAGCGAATCACTTCATTGCCCGGGAAGTGCTTTGTACCATTAAAGCACATGTGCTCAAGGAAGTGTGCCAATCCGCGCTGGCTCTCTTCTTCCTGTATTGAGCCCACCTTCTGTGCGATGTAGAAGTCGGCTCGGTTCTCAGGCCAGTTGTTGTGACGGATGTAGTAGGTCAGTCCGTTATCCAGTTTTCCTACACGTACGTCAGGATCATTGGGTATCGGCGGCATCTGTTGTGCCTGGGCTAGTCCTGCAAACACGGCGAGGACGGCTACCAAAAGTTTTCTGAGTTTCATGAAATATTTATTTAGTTTTATTTTAGTTCGATTTAGTACACATACCATTAAGCGTACGTGCAAAATTAACACATTAGTTTGATATACTAGCATTAAGCCATGGAAAAGCTACGTTTCTTAGTTTTAATTAATTATTCACGGGTGTTTTTTCTTTTGTTACGCGGGTGATGTGTCAGAATTTCCTCGCGCAGTGTGGTTATGTCGATGTGAGTATAGATTTGCGTTGTCTTAATGTTCTCGTGGCCCAGCATTTCCTGTATGGCTCTCAGGTCGGCTCCTCCCTTGAGCAGTTCGGTAGCAAACGAGTGGCGCAGCGTATGTGGCGACACTGTCTTGGTGATGCCTGCATCGTCGGCAGTGCGCTTTATCATTATCAGTATCATGGTGCGCGTGAGGTGGGCACCGCGCCTGTTGAGGAACACATAGTCCTGTTCGCCGGGCTTGACGTTCATCAGATTGCGGTCGTAGAGCCACAGCCGTATCTCATGCAGGGCAGTGTCGGATATGGGCACGAGCCTCTCCTTGTCGCCCTTGCCTACGATGCGCAGGAACTTCTCGCGTTCGAACACGTCGTTGAATTTGAGGTTGACGAGTTCGGACACGCGCAGTCCACACGAGAAGAGCACTTCGATGATGGCCCTGTTGCGCTGGCCTTCCCATTTGGAGAGGTCGATGGCTGCCTCCATGCGGTCGACTTCTTCGGTCGAAAGCACCTCGGGCAGGTGTTCGCCTACGCTTGGTGCCTCAAGCAGTTCGGACGGGTCGTCCCTTAATATGCGGTCGATGACGAGATACTTGAAGAACGACCTCACTCCACACAGTATTCTTGCCTGCGACGACGAAGCGATGCCAAACTCGTATATCACGGCAGCGAAGTTCTGAAGATGTTCGAGTTTCACGTCCTCCACCTTCAGGTTTTCGTTGCGCAGATAGTTGAGCAGATAGTCGATGTCGTGAGTATATGCCTCTATCGTATTGTCGGAGTATCCGCGTTCGAGTCGGAGATAGCGCACGTATCGGCGTCTGAGCACGCCAAGTTCGTCGTTTTGCATTGCTATTATTATTTCTTGAGTTCGAATCCCAGGCGCATTCCGTCGTAATTCTTTATAATCGAATTGATTACGGCAGCGCTTGTGCTGAGTCCGGCAGTAGAGTTGCTGATGGTCTTCAGCACCGTCATGAGCTTGTTGGAATTGAATGTAAGCGTCATTGTCGAGCCTTGTGTAGACACGTAGGCGGTGTATGCCTTGCCATAGGTGGGAGTGAATGTGATGGTTTTGTTCTCCTTGTTGAAGACATATTTGCCCTTGGTTTCGCGCTTCTTTATCTTTGATGTGTAGTTGCCTTCGCCGTCGAATGTGTAGACGATGCCGTTGACGCCCATCTTCTTGAGTATCGGCGCCACCTTGTTCTCCATCTTTGTGGCAATGGCGCTGCCTCCTGCCTGAGCCAGCACGCTGCTGCTCTCAAACTCACAAGCCGGTGCGGAATACTTCCATGTGCCCTTGATTGACGACTCGCTTGTCATCTTGTCGCCCACTACACTACCTACTACACCCTTAAGGATGTCGCCAATGCTCTGAGCCTTTACGCTTGATGCGAACAGGCACATAAGTGCCATCACGAATACAATCTTAAAATTCTTCATTACCATAAAACTATATTTTTTAAAATTCTTAATTCAAAAATGCAAACGCTGCCGAGAATAATTCAAAATTCAAAACTCAAAATTCAAAATTGCCGCAGGCAACCAATTCCTAACTCCTAATTCCTAATTCCTAATTAATAATATGTATGTCGCGCTGTGGGAAAGGTATCTCGATATGGTGTTCGTTGAGCGTGTTGTATATAGCCTCCTTCACCTGTCCGGTCATTCCGAACTTCTCCTCCACGAGCACCCAGTAGGTCACGAACAGATTGACCGAGTTGTCGCCGAACTCGTCGAACACCACACTTACAGGCTTCTTCAGGTCTATCACGTCGCGTCCGTCGGCACTCTTTCGGGCCTGCGCCTTGACGGCAGCGACGAGCATCTGCCTTACTTCTTCAACGTTTGAGCCGTAGGCAACACCCACGGGCACCTTCACCATCTCGTACGAATGGTTCTTGGTGATGTTCTTGAAGTTCTTGCTGAAGAGCGAACTGTTGAGGAAGGCAATGACGCATCCGTCTGCCGTAAGCACCTGTGTGCTCTGATAGGTGATGCTGTCCACCTTGCCACGTATGCCGTCGCACTCTATGAAGTCGCCCACACGCACACGTCCTGTCATAAGCGATATGCCGTAGAAGAAGTTCTCGAGCAGGTCTTTCATTGCAAAACCCACACCTGTAGCCAATCCTGCCGATATCACGGAGATGGCTGTCGAGGGTATCTTGAGCATCTTGATGGCAATGATGGCATAGAGTCCCCAGCAGCAGATGGCTATGATGTTGTTGGCGAGCGTGAAGTTGGGCTTGCCGTTGACTACTATCTTAGAGCGGTGATACTTATGATAGAGCGACTTGATGAGATAGTTGAGATAGCGGAAGACGAAGAACTGCGAGCCCACCATCACCAGCTTCAGTATCGACAGCTGCACCACGCCGGTGACATTGAGGAAGTCGAACTGGAATATCTTCCACACCGTGTCGGTCAGGTCGAACACGTTGGCAGCCCACCATATCGACAGCAGCACCGAGAACACGCTCAGCACAGGCACCAGTGCCATGTATATGAAGTCGTAGAACCACGTCACGTTGATGTGTGCGCCGTGACTTATGGTGATGACACTGAGCAGCGAGCCCTTGCGCGCCTTCTCGGCTTCCTTCTCGGAGTGGATGCGGTGGCTGAGCCATCGGCGCTCGTACACGCCGAGCATGTCGTATACGCAAGTGATGGTCTGTATGCAACTGAGCTGGAACATCCACCATATCAGCACCTGCACCGACAGCAGCACGTAGCCATACCAGGCCGATGCCGTAGAGAAAGTCATGATGAGCAGCGATATCCATGTATAGAATATGTCAGAGCGCGGTATGTTGTCGTTGTGGCGCGTTATGACGTTCCACTGCCACAGTGTGAACACGAGCAGTATAGGGGGGAAGATGAGCGCCACAAGATTGTTCGGAATGAACACTATACGGAACGTTATGACGATGAACGACATGAGCATAATGGGCGTATAGATGCGGAAACCGCTCTTTATCTGAGTGCCCGTGAGGCGCACAAGCAGCGAGAAGAAGATGGCACACAGCAGCCAGGCGTACTCTATGAGCAGCTTGGACGCCATGAGGAAGAAGTTGTGATACATGAACGAGCGCGCCACCATCACCGACACGGCAAAGATGAACATGGCGACGAACAGTATGAGGCACACCTTCTTCTTCATGAAGTTGTCGGTGCGGAAGCGGCGCGGCACGAGCCAGCGCACGAGCACGTTGCTCAGCAGGGCTGCCACAATGATGTAGAACAGAACGAACAGGCTCAGACCCATCACTATCGGTCCGCGCCACTGCGAATACACCTGTCGTTCGGTGCCGTTGACGGTTTTCACCTTCTCGGTGTTGTATTTCTCGCTCACATCCGCCTTAGCGTTATGGTAGGACATAGGCATCGAGGAGATAATCTCGAGATAGTTCTGGTCGCCGTTGACAAATATGTTGTGCTGTATCTCGTTGTAGCGCTGCATGGCATAGTCGTTCACCTTCTTGAGGCGTAGCGATATGCGCTGGTAGTGCTCGTTGTCCTTCTGCACCGAGGCGCGCATGTTGGTCAGGTTGCGGCACAGGGCTGTAGCGTAGGCAAGGCACGCCTTGCGGTCGGCCTGACCCGCCTCGTCGAGCATGAAGGGCAGCTGTCTCTGCTTGCCGTTCTTGTCGAGTATGTACTTCGGGCCCTTAATCTTGCCGTTCTTTATGTCCTGCTGCATCTTGAGCGACGGCGGTATGTTGCCGAGCGTCTCCATAAGATACTGATAGCGTGCTATCTCGGCATCCATACGCTTCATTATGCGGTCGTAGGGCATGCGTCGCTTGCTGAACTCGCGATACAGCTCGGTGGCTTCATGGCATGCGTATGTCATGTCGAACGTGAAGTCCTGCTTCTGCGAGTAGAGCATCAGGGCTATCTGGTCGCTGCGCTGCATGAGCGAGATCATCTGCTTGTGCTGCTGCTGGTTGTATGCGGCATAGCGCGCCATGTTCTGTCGCTGCTCGCCAAACGATGTCTCCAGTTCGGCACGCAGCACCGAGAGTGTCGACTTGAGGTTCTTCTCCTTGAGCACGGCACCGGCACTCATCGCCACGCATAGCATGACGACAAGACACAATGCGCGCCTTAAAGCTTTTGTTGTCATATACTGATTGCTTGTTGTTATTTCTTGTCTTTTACGTCGGGAGAGTATTGTCCTGACGTGCAAAATTATAGTATTTTTCTCACAAAAAAGGCCTGCCGGCCATATTTTTCACCGTATAGTCAGTCAATGACGGCTCAAAATATGCCAGCAGGCGGTTTCGTTCAGCCAAAAGCTGTGGTGTATATATGGGTGTATAGGGTGCTACACGCCCGGGTTCTGGGTTTCAGGCTCCTTCGACTTGAGGCTCTCGTAGCTTGCAGCCTCCTTCACCTTGAGTCCGGCAAGTAGCGCCTTGACGCGGTTGCCGTTGGCGTCGATGGTGGTTTCGGGCATGAAGAGTATGCGCGAGCCTACGATATTGTCGGTTGCATTAAACTCCTTGGCGGTCTTGGCGCCCTTCGAGCGTATGCCTACCTTGAACGTTCCGATGCCGTCAATGTGCACCTTGTTGCTGCGCTGCAGCTCCTGGCGCAACACTTCCGAGAGTTCGGTGAGCACGGCAACGATGTCCGAGCGCTTCACTGTACTGTTGTTCTGCATCACCTCGGCAAGGTCCTTGGTGTTGATTGTTTCACGATGGGCTGCACGTGCATAAAACTTTCCGTTGGTGTTGCCCTTACGATTGCTCTGATAGATCTTGAAATTTACTGCCATAATTCTGATTTTTTAATGTTAAGTGTTAAGTGTTAAATGTTAAGTTGTTTGTGTTTGAATGTTAAGTGTTAAATGTTAAGTGTTAAGTTGTTTGTGTTTTTCATGGTAGAGCATAGTTGGGCGGACTTGGTCGACATGGGTCCGGCGGATGCATCCATTTGTTCTGCTCTGCGTTTCATCAGCAAACTGTGTTTCTGATTACGTTTGCAAAGGTACAATCTGGCGCAAGCGATGTCAAGTGTTTGGCAGAAAAAATTTCATTTAAGTTGATTTTTTCTTGGTATAAGGGTTATTAAGGAGTCGGTTTATGACTGAACATCTCTATTGTTTCGCCAAATTCGGCCAGAACCTTGCCTAATCTTGGGTTATCGTTTCTAATTATCAGTGCAGCAATATTATCTATCCCGTACTCGTCAACCAAAGTTGATGTTACCATAGTAAAGCGGTTGCTGTATTTGTACGATTCAAACCAGTTCTGAAACAACCGACCTCTTGTCAGTTGCTTACCGTCGCTTGTAGAGCACAGATATAATATTGTTGCAGAGTTGCTGTTGAAGAACTCTTCAACAATAGCAACGATAGTGTCTTTCACCTTCTTGTCACGAGGCGATTTCTTGCCATTCAAGTTGGCTATTACAAACTCGTATGATTCATCAGACTGCAACAAATCATCAGGCATGAAACCTATTGAGTATTCCACGCCTGACTCTGTTACGAATATATACGACTCATCTGTCTCGTGAAATGTCACGAGATACGGAGCCATTGCATTAATCCTTTGTATGTCAAGCCTGTTCATTACAGCACGTTGAAGGATTCTGCTTCTTTGCCTGTGCGAATGCGATAGTCCTCACGCATACGCATTTCTATTTTTGAAAGGTACTCTTCCTTACGTTCTCTTGAGGCTCTGAATCGACGTAAGAAGTCGGCTTTCTTCTCTTCTTTTGTCATGTGTATTCCTCCTTTTATTAAAAGTTCAATTTGTCAAGATGCTAACTGTCGTATGCAAAAATACACAATTATTTTAGCAACCGCAACTTTTTCCCTTAATCTTTATTCCAATCAGCCAGCCCTTCAACTATCCGCTTCACCCCCTCTACTAGCCTTTCGCGCGGGCACGCCATATTGATGCGGATGAAGTGCTCGCCCTCGCTGCCGTACATGCTGCCTGCATTCACCCACACCTTATACTCGCGCAGCAGGCGCTCCTCTATCGCTTCGGACGTCACGCCCAATGCCGAACAGTCCACCCAAGCCAAGTATGTGCCCTCCATACGCATCACGGGCAGGTGGGGCAAGGCTTCTGCCATGTATTGGCGGAGCCACTCGTAGTTGGCTGTGAGATAGCGGCGTAGCGCAACGAGCCACTCCGCTCCCCCATCGGTGTAGGCTGCCATAAGCGCCTCAACGCCAAAGGGATTGACGTCGCACACCTCGTTGATGTTGATGGCACGGTCGATGCGCTCGCGCACTTGGGCGTCGCGGCACACTATGTTGGCTATCTGCAGACCGGCTATGTTGAACGCCTTCGACGGCGAACAGCATGTTATGGAACCATAGCTCAGCTCGTCGGGCAGCGACCCGAACGGAGTGTACTTGTTGTCGTGTAGCGTCAGCTCGCAGTGTATCTCGTCCGACACCACACGCACGCCGTGCTTGCGGCACAGCTCAGCCACACGCGTCAGCTCGGAGCGTGTCCACACACGTCCGCCGGGGTTGTGCGGATTGCAGAGCAGGAGCAGCCGGGCACGCTCGTGCGAGAGTTTGCGGTCCAGATCGTCGAAGTCTATCTCATAGCGCATCGCCACCTTATTATATATAAGGGCATTGGACACCGTCTCGCAGCCGTTGTTGCGTATGCTCGAATAGAAGCAGTTGTACACCGGACCCTGCACTATCACCTGGTCGCCGGGCAGGGTGAGCGCCTTGATGACGGCGGATATGGCGGGTACTACGCCCGACGTGTATATGATGTCAGACGGCGCGAATTGCCATTGGTGCCGGGTTGCAAACCATCGGCACACCGACTCGTAGTAGGCATCGGGCACACGTGTGTATCCGAATATGCCGTGAGCCACACGGCGCTGCAACGCCTCGGTTATGGCGGGATAGGTCTCGAAGTCCATGTCTGCCACCCAGAGGGGTATGACGTCGTCCGAAGGAGCCGAGTCCCACTTGTAGGAGTTGGTGCCGCGGCGGGATGGCGCAGAAAGCTTATAACTCATAATACATAATAAATATTTAAAGATTATTTTGTGATAATATAACTGGCTATAATGACAAATATTGTTGGAAGTAAACTAGCTATCAACGACTTGATTAAAGGTATGTTTTCTCTGATATACAAAATTGTTATTAACATATAATACATTACAAACCAACAAAATATGTTTATCACTTTGAAATCATCAATTTGCATATTAAAAAGAAAATGCATATCTCTAATATTATCAAAAGTTGTTATTGTTGTTTCCTTTCTGAAAAACAATATTGAAATATTATAAAACAACATTCCCATAAGAGGTGAGATAAAAGCGTTTCCTATAATTACAGATAATCTGCTATAAGAAACATTATTTACATCTAATATATCTAACATATATTTGGTCGACAATAAAAGGAAAATATATATTAATAAAGGTTGAAAAGAAACCAGAATTCCATTTATTGCACCCAACATATGCATAAAAGGGCTAACGTCCTGCAATAAACTCATTGCAAAACCTGCATAAACTATAGACATTAGCAAATATTGCAAAACCAGAAGAGCCACTATAAAATAAGCTATATATTTAAAATATTTTTTCATCATTTTCCAATTGAAACATAAACTTCACAAATTGCAGCAAGAAATAGGATTATAGAATACCCAATGAATTTTATTATATATTCCTTATAATCTATTCTAATTTTACACTTTCCAACTATATTTAAAAACAAATAAATCCCTATATAGACAGAATCTGCAGCAGAAAGTATCAACGGAATAAGTTCAAAAGAATGAGGTATTGTATGCAACAATATATAATTAAGACCTCTTTCATAAAAAGCAGCCCCGACAAAAAAGCCAAAGAAACTTGCATTGTATATAGTCAAAATTAATGCATACCCTCCACATGTAATAACTCCCAAATATGTCTTTATCAAATACATTTCATTATTTAAGAAAATATCCATAAACGTGAGATTTTGTGAACCATTCTGTAATATATTCCCTATCAAAAAGATAGCCTCTTTTGCATTATTATGGTAAACATACATATTACTGACATAAATAGAGGTAAAGAAAGCACACATGTATATAATTGTTACAATATAAACATATGTGCTTTTTGAGGGTATTTTCATATTTTACAATGTTGATGCTGCACCAACAATAATAGAGGCACCTAAAGTGATTCCTGTACCAGCCAAAGCAATGCTCATACAAGCATCGTATGCAATATTCGCTCCCAATAAATATCGGGCATCTTTATCTGATTTTGCGCATTTACTTAATCCATAAAAAATTTCCGTCTTTTTTGTTGCTGAATTTGTGTTTATTGCAAATGAACAAACAAAACATAAAACTAACACTGCAACCATTTTTCTAATCTTTTCCATAATTTTTATTTTTTATAAAACAATATAAAAGTACTGAAATAAGCAAAGACAACAATAACAACAATAGTATTATCATCTGATTTTTAATATACATAGAACCTATACCCAAACAACACGTTGTAGGTAACAGCAACAAGAATAGTGTTACAGGACTTGTGAGTGGTTCCTTTAAAGGAGAAAAAAATTTAGGCATCATCATAATCTTACCTTTTATTATTACACAATCAAACTATTACAGAATTATCTTTCAGGAAATATATGGTTAGCACATATTAGTCGTACAATATTCAATATATCCTTGATATTCATTTGCATTGATACAACATGAAAATCTATAAGATGTGGCAAAGGTACATATAAAATATGAGAAAATCACTTATTTAACGAAAACAATTTCATATTTTTATTTTCAAATTCTAAAATAAAAAACTTAGTAACATTATATTACCATTTACCGTCCCCACAATATATAATATTGCGGGGATGGTATGGCTATTTCATAATCAATTATCGTGTCAGAATCTGGCAGTCGGCAGTATTGTGTAATAAATCAGTCATAAATCGTTGTTTTTACGGTTCGTTTATACCACTCAATTCGGTGTGTTCTGAAAATGTAGTCCTTTTGCCCTGTAAAAGGACTCGTTTTGGAGTGCAAAAGGACTCCTTTTACAGGGCAAAAGGACTACATTTGGAAGGCAAAAGGACTACATTTCAATCTGCCACGCTGACGAAACGGCTCATCTTGTCAACAAGATACAGCGGCAGATTGAGCAAATCGTCATCCTTACGCATATTGAGCGTGGAAAGTCGCACAGACAATTGAGGGGTGTATTGCTTACGATAATACGCCAGACTCTTAGCCGTTACATTCTTATCTGCCTTCACTTCTATCGGAATGATTTTGCCATCAGCCTGTAATACAAACTCCACTTCGGCCATGTTACCTGATGTCCAATAGTATTGTGAGTTGCCAAACTGACGAACAAGCGACTGCAGCACGTAGTTTTCTGCCATAACGCCCTTGAATTCGGTAAACAGATTGTCTCCAGCCAATACAGTCTGCACATCCAAGTCGAATTTACGTCCTAGCAATCCCACATCATTAAGATACAGCTTGAATGCATTGCTCTTCTTGTAGGCAGACAAAGGAAGCCTTGGAGTTTCCAAAGCCGACACACGATGTACCAATCCTGCAAGACACAGCCATTCTATAGCTCCTTCATACTCACGCGCTCTGGCTCCTTTTTGAACGTCAGCATATCTGAACTTCTTGTCTTCACGTGCCAATTGGTCCTGCAAATTGCCCCACACCTGAAACACTCGCGGAATGTCCTTATTGTTGATGTGCTTGGCAAAGTCTAATGAATAAGACTGGAGTATGCCGTCCTGTATGGCCTTAGCCTCATCCCAATCCTTGGTGTCAATATACGCACTCACAGCTTCGGGCATACCTCCCAATACAAGATACGCCTTATAGGCATCTGTCAGTTGTTGGTGTATCACCTCCGGCACAGCCATAATGGTATCTATCATCTCATAGGCACGATACAGCTGGGCATCAATTGCTCTGAGATATTCGGCAAACGACACTGGGTATAGAGTCATGAAATTCACCTTTCCTACCGGAAAGGAAGCCCCCGAACGATTTAAAGCCACCCCTAAGAGCGAACCGGCACATACTACAGCATACTCCGGAGCATCCTCGCAAAAATACTTCAGACTGTTCAATGCATCGTTACACTCCTGTATCTCGTCAAGAATTATAAGCGTAGACGAAGGAGTTATCGGCTTGCCCGTCATTATCTCCATCTGCCTTATGAGCTGTGCCGGCACCTTGGTTCGTCTGAAGTCTTCTTTTAGGGCAGGCATTGTGTCGAAGTTTATATAAACAATGTCTTCAAAACATTCCTTGCCAAACTTCTTCAATGCCCACGACTTGCCTACCTGGCGAGCACCCTGCAACACCAAGGGCTTACGGCGTGGATTCTCTTTCCACGCTTTCAGTTTCTCTATTATATCTCTCTTTATTTCCATTGGTTAATATCCTTTTTCGGCAAAGTTACACATTTTTGATATGAAAAAGTGGCAAAATTGCACATTTTTGATATTAACGTTCTATAAAGGGGACTTTCTTAGCGTGTCAGAATCTGGCAGTCGGCAGGCTGCTTGATGTTCTCGTCGATTATCACTTCGCCTATGCTGTCAGCCACGATGCGGCCCGATGTGGGGTTCTTTATGCTCTTGATGTGTCCGCGAATGTCCGCCTGGAGGGTGGAATATTCGAAGGCGCGGTCGCATTCGGGGTCGAAGGTGCAGTTCTCAAGCACCAGGTCCTTGGCGTAGCACAGCGGTTGCTCGCCCGAGATGTGGCAGTTGACCAGTCGCAATCCGCGCGAATGCCATCCTAAGAATTCGCCGTTGAGCTCCGAGTCGTACACAGTCACGTTGTCAACCTCCCAGAACGAGTCCTTGGTGTCAATCTTGGCGTTGCGTATCTCGATGTCGCGCGAGTACTGGAACACGTATTTGGCGTCCGATTGCAGTCCGTCAACCTTGATGTTGCGGCAGTGCATGAATGGATAAGTGCCCTCGTGCAGCACCACATTCTGAAGCGTCAGCCCGTCGATGCCCCAGAATGTCTCGTCGGCATCGTTGATTGTGACGTTCTTGAGCGAGAGGTTCTTCATCTCGCGGAAGAACTTGGGACCGTTGATGACGCAGTCTTCCATGTGCATGTCGTCCGAATACCAGATGGCAGAACGCGATCCGGGCGCGAAATAGCAGTTGCGTATGTCCGAACCCTTGACGTGCCACAACGGGTATTTGCCCTCGAAGTAGCAGTTGCGGCACACGATGTTGCTACACTCCTTAATGCCCGATTCACCAAAAGTGATGCGAACGTGGTCGAGCTCCACGTTGTGGATTTCGAAGAGAGGACGCTCTCCGCCGAAAACCTTGTCAGTTATCTTTTCCATAATTCAAAAGCCCCACCCCCTCGCCCCTCCCCCGCAGGGAGGGGAGTAATATGTACTGATTGGCGATAAGGATAGAGGTGTAAAAAAATTGTTGCTTATTAATATTTGTTTCTTATTTCATCTGCTGTACTATTCACCCCCTCGCTACGTGAGGCGGGTTTGGGGGTGGGATTGAATCTCGCCAGCTTCACAAGGAATATAACTCCACGGAACGTCAGTTCGAGGCACATGGCGAGCCATACGCCACGCAGTCCCATCGACGGTGCGAGCATGGCGGCAAGCGTGATGCGCACACCCCACATCGATATGAGGTTCATCACGCTCGGAGCTATGGTCTTGGCAGCGCCTACGAACACTCCGTAGCAGATGATGGCTGCACCGAACATGGGTTCGGCGAACGCCTCGATGCGCAGCACCTCGACTCCAAGCAGGCGCACTTCGGGCGAAGGCGTCATCATAGCCATGGCAAACGGCGCTCCGACGTACATCACTACGCCCATCAATGTCATAATGCCCATGCCCAGTCCGACGCTGAGCCACGCAAAGCGCTTCATCAGTTCGTAACGTCCGGCGCCCATGCTCTGTCCCACAAGCGTAGTGGCGGCATCGCTCACGCCGTAGCCCGGCATGTAGCACAGACTCTCGACGATGATGCCAAACGAGTTGGCGGCAATGGCGAAGGTGCCCAGCGGAGCGATGATGATGGTTGTGACGATGTATGCCGAGGTCATTATGGTCTGCTGTATGCCCATTGGCAGGGCTATGTGCAGGGCACGCTTCACCACCTGCCATGTAGGCAGGAAGCGGCCGCGGTCAATTCTCAGCGACAGCTCCTTGCTGCGGAAGCAGAGTATGTACATCGTTATGGATGCCGCAACGAGTTCGGCTGAAGCCGTGCCTATTGCCGCTCCTACCACTCCCATGCCCGCTCCGGGCAGCGTGAGCGACATGCCCAGCACGTCGACGGTGCGCGTGTGGAAGATGAGAAAGAAGTTGAAAACCACGTCGAGCGACATCATCACCACGCTCATTATGCTCGGCACGAGCATGTTGCCGGAGCTGCGCAGCATGCCCTGGC
>X199_Human__coassemble_1963_pt1 | contig 22831 bp, 16 predicted proteins | sample X199_Human__metabat2_high_PE_010 | metagenome-assembled genome bin X199_Human
GAGTGTAGAGTTCTACAATACTTATCTCACCATCATAGGTTCGGACAAGGAGGGGGTGTCAAAAAGCAAATCATTTTGGCCCTTTCCCATTGGTTTTGGCATAGTTATTGTGTGTTAAACTGCATCACTAACTTTTTAAATCTATGGAACAGGATCTTACTTTTTTCGCCGAAAACGGACTTACATCGACATCTGCCAATCACATAGCCAATCTTGCCAAGGAATATGTCAAGGCGCAAGAGCAGGAGCTTGAGAGTGTAGAGTTCTACAATACTTATCTCACCATCATAGGTTCGGACAAGGAGCAGCGTGTGCAGCGGGGATGCACCAGCCAGCAACTCGACGACATCGCGGTGAAGTTGCGCGACATATCGCTCGCCAATTCGCTCATAGCATGGCTGCGCGAGGCAATCAAGATGCGCTCACAGATGCTCTCCGACATACAGAAACTCACCATCGAGCAGTATTGCAAGGATAAGGGCATCGAGATGCCGGAGCGTCCCGAGATGCAGACAGCCATGACGCGCGAGCAGTATGTGGCGACACTATCTATAAAGGAACGCGCGCGTATACTCTCGCTCGAAGCCAAGGCATCGGCGTTTGGCAAGCATATCCACCCCGACGGACACTTGTCTGACGCACGCAAGGAGTATATGAAGCGTCTGTGTCAGGAAGCCGAGATAGACGGAGGCGGTCGTGACACGCTGCTCTATAGATATGAGCCGAGCGTGAAACTTGATGAAGTGGAAGCCAGCTTCTTTGCTCTGCAGAACGAATATCGCAAGGCGCAGGCCGAACTCAACGGCTATACGCACAAGATAGACGAAGCCCTGCGCGAGGATGAGGAGCGCAAGCGTGGCGAATATGATGTCAAGAACGCTGACTATCTGGCAGCTGTGGCTGTGATAGAGAAGGAGTTCAACGAGTATAAGAACCGTGAGAACCGTCGTGTGGCACAACTCAAGATAACCATACCAAACGATTTGAACGATATATATAATAAGGTGTCGAACCTCGGAAAAGAGTAGGGCGCCATTATTCAACCAAACAGGCAAGTAGCAGAAGACTGAACGCCTGCCGGGAAACTTCTGCGCATGCGCCGCCACCCGTGTCTGAACTTAAGATAAATAATAAGACATAAGGAACAAGAATACAATAGATAATTAACAAAACATTTCGCGTAGTCTGCTTTAATATACAAAGGACATGCTATGAAACCCTGACGGGTGGAGCTTGATTTCGCTCTTGACTATGGACTATGCGGTTCTGGTTTTCGGTCTGGATTTTGTTCTTTTAGACACAATGTGGCAGCGCAACTTGTCTTTTTAAGATAAAAAAACGCTGAAATATTTGGCGGTTTCAAAAATTATGTCTACCTTTGCACTCGCTAAATCGAAACGGGGTGTAGCGCAGTCCGGTAGCGCGCCTGGTTTGGGACCAGGTGGTCGCAGGTTCGAATCCTGTCGCCCCGACACAGAAGAAGAGGTTTTCCAATAAAATGGAAAACCTCTTTTTTGTTATATATTGTTGTTATTTTGTTGTGAACTACATAAAATCGAATTATTTTATGTAAATTTGCATAGATATTTTTTTACTACACATCAACCATTGATATTACTAAAACAATAAATAAGCAACAATGATCAGAAACAAATTCTTACTGACTGCACTGCTCGCTGCGGCTTTCAGCGGCGTGCAGGCGCAGGACGACGGCTTCGACCTCAGTTCGCAGCGTGGCGAGAAACAGGATGTCAACGTTGTACCGGGCAAGAAGCTCGACCATCATGGCATCGTAATCAATCCTACACCGCACAATTTCAGTGTGCAGACCGATGTACTTCTCAATCTTGCAAATGGCGTTAACATCGTCGACAAGCAGAAGAAGTTTGCCGACGACCTCGGTTTCCTCAAAGCCAATAAGAAAGGTGTGCGCCTTACAATCGACTTCGGCAAGAAGCAGGCACAGAAGGCAGGACTGAAGAAGATGGTGTCAGGTGCCTATCTGCTTACAGCCGACAAGAAGGGCATCAACATCGTAGGCTACGACGAGCGCGGTGCGTTCTACGGCATACAGACAATGAAACAGGTATTGGCTTCGCCGGTATTGAATGGCAATATGCCTTATCTCACTTGCAACGACTATCCCGACCTGCCATTGCGTGGTGTAGTAGAGGGATTCTACGGCGAACCGTGGTCGCATCAGGTGCGCCTCTCGCTTATCGACTACTACGGACGCAACAAGCTCAATGAGTATGTATACGGTCCGAAGGACGACCCTTATCACAGCTCACCCAACTGGCGCCTGCCTTATCCCGACGACCAGGCCCGCAATATTCACGAACTCGTTGAGGCTTGCCGTCGCAACCGTGTCGACTTCGTATGGGCCATACATCCGGGCAAGGACATCAAGTGGAATGAGGAAGACTATCGGAATCTCGTCAACAAGTTCAATCATATGTACGACCTTGGCGTGCGTTCGTTTGCCATACATTTCGACGACATCGAAGGCGAAGGAACCGACTCGAACAAGCAGGTAGACCTGCTCAACCGCCTCACCAAGGAGTTTGTGAAGACAAAGGGCGACGTTGCGCCACTCATAGTTTGTCCTACCGACTACTCACAGCTGTGGGCAAGTCCCAAGGAGAACGGACAGCTCGCTATCTATGGCAAGCGTCTCGACCCGTCAATCAACGTGTTCTGGACGGGTGCTGTGGTTTGCTCTGACCTGACAAAGGAGACTCTCGACTTTGTAGACTCGCGCATTAAGCGCCCGGCTTACTATTGGTGGAACTTCCCCGTTACCGACTATGCCCGTCATATCATCATGCAGGGTCCGGTATACGGACTCGAAACCGACCTTACAGCCGAACAGACATGCGGTGTGCTGAGCAATCCTATGGAGCACGGAGAGGCTTCGAAGCTCGCTCTCTACGGTGTCGCCGACTATAACTGGAATGTTTCGGCATACAACGCCATTGACAACTGGGAGCGTTCGCTTGTTGACGTGACTCCCGAGGCACACGATGCTTACCGCACATTCGCCATACATTCGTGCGATACCGAGACTGGCTATCGTCGTATAGAGTCGTGGGAGACCAAGACTTTCCGTCTTGCCGACTATAACAAGAAGGATTACGACAATCTGTATGCTGAGTTCGACCGTGTGGAGAAGGTGCCTGCCATCATGGAGCGTGACTGCAAGAATGCGCTGCTCATGAAGGAACTGCGCCCGTGGCTTATTGAGTTTAAGAAGCTCGGTACTCGTGGCAAGAACACGCTTACGCTGATGCGCGATTTCAAGGACGGCAAGTATGAGGCTTTCTGGAACGGATATATCAACAACCGCATGTCTACTGCCGACATGGCTGCTTATCAGGCACACAAGTCGGGAACCATGAAGCTGCAGCCGTTCTACGAGAATGGTATGGACGATATGGCTGTCGAGTTCTTCAAGAAGGTGGCTGGCAAGACTCCTGCGTTCTATAAGGGTATGGGTACATACAATTCGCTCAGCACCACACAGAACAAGCTGATGCTTGACAACGACTCTACTACATTCTATCACTCGGGTGCAAGCCAGAATACTGGTGACTGGATTGGTCTGGACCTTGGAGCTGTCCGCCCCGTACGTGAGGTGCGTATTCTGCAGGGACGCAACTCGGTTGACGATGTCGACTACTTCGACAACGTGATTGTTGAGTCTTCGGCTGACGGCAAGACATGGACTCCGCTCACCGGCGAATTGCAGAAGACATACATCATCAACTGGAAGGGCAATCCCGTAGAAGCTCGTTATGTGCGCATGCGCAAGTTGCAGTCGGACAAGAAGAGCTGGTGTGCTGTTCGTGAGTTTGTGGTAAACCCTGTCAATCCTGAGAATCTTGCATTCAAGGTGGAGTCGGCTGATATGTTCGGCGCTATGTATTGCTTCGACGAGAATCCCTGCTCTTCGTTCAAGAGCGAAGGTAGTCTGACATTCGGCGTAGAGAAAGGAACAAAGAGCTACACCATGCTCGTCAATCTGCCTAAGGCTGGTCGCGTTGTGCTCAAGCAGTACAACAATAAGGGCAAGCTCGTTGCAAGCACACCGGTTGAGGGCAATATGGCTAAGGTGAATGTCGATGCCAACGCAGTGAAGTGCCAGCTTGAGGGAGCTGTAGAAGTGTTTGAGATTGTCCCGAACAAGTAATCGGGATAATTCAAAATAAGAGATCGATTTTCTCTCGAATAGAAAATAACAAAAAAAACGAGGATGTTTCCGTTTGCTTAGGAACATCCTCGTTTTTTGTTTTATTTAAGTTTCGCAAGCGAAAGTAGTTAAGAAGTTGTCGCGCCCTACGGTCGCTAAGGAGTTCTTGCAAGCAAGCGGCAAAGCCGAGCGAAGGCATTAGTTTTTTTGCTTGATATAGCATTATAAGCATTTGGCTTTAACTTCTTAACTCCTTTAACTTCTGAATTCTCTGAACTTGCGAAAGTTCAAGCGTTTGCTTGAGCATTATACATGCTTCATGATGTCGAGCAAGTGGTCCCAAACCATCTGTACGGTCGGGATGTGCAGACGCTCCTCCGGAGTGTGAACATCGCGCAGGGTAGGACCGAACGAAACCATGTCGAGGTTAGGATAGCGCTCTGAGAACAGACCGCACTCCAGTCCGGCGTGGATACCGCGTACGATAGGCTCCTTGCCGAACAGCTTCTTGTATGACTCAACAGCCACCTTTGTCAGCTTGCTGTTAGGATTCATCTTCCATGCAGGATAGCCGTCGCTCTGCTTAACCTCAGCACCAGCCAGCTCGAATACAGCCTTGATTGTGTTCGACTCATTCTCGAGATTGCTCATTACGTTAGAGCGCTGTGAGGTGATGATATTGATTTCGTTCTCTGAAGAGACAACGCTTGCAATGTTGTTAGAAGTCTCAACCATGTCTGCCAAAGCCTCGTCCTGGCACATGGCGAACACGCCGTTGTCGGCAGCCTGCAATGCGAGGATAACTCGACGGCTTGCGTCCTTTGCGATAACCGGCTCGGCATCAGTGCTCTCGAGATGGAACTCCATGGCAGTGTCAGTAACGTGATACTCGTCCTCAACGTTGGCTGTGAACACGTTCCAGTCAACACGTACAGTCTCCTTTTCGGCTGCGGGAACGGCAAATACGATGACACCGTCGCGAGGAATGGCGTTGTGCAGCTTGCCCGAGTTGAACTGAGCCAGACGCACGTCCATCTTGTCCTGCTCCATATAGAGGAAACGGTCGAGAATCTTGATAGCGTTGGCGCGCTTCTTGTTGATGTCGTCGCCAGAGTGTCCGCCCTTCAAGCCCTTGATAGAAGCCTTCATGAAGAAGTAACCCTCAGGAGCCTGCTCGCGCTCGAATGTGAACTTCACCGAAGTGGTCTTGCCGCCAGCACATGAGATGAAAATCTGACCCTCGTCCTCAGAGTCGAGGTTGATGAGCATATCGCCCTTCATGAATCCCGGCTTCATACCCAAAGCACCGCCAAGGCTTGTCTCCTCGTCGCGTGTGAAAACGCACTCGATAGGACCGTGCTCAATGTCGTCGCTGTCGAGAACAGCCAGCTCGATGGCGCAACCGATACCGTCGTCAGCACCAAGAGTAGTACCCTTGGCTCTGAGCCATTCGCCGTCGATGTAGGTCTGGATAGGGTCTTTGAAGAAGTCGATGTCAACGTCGACGAGCTTGTCGCACACCATATCCATATGGCTTTGCAAACTAATCATCGGAGCGTTCTCGTGTCCCTTGGTAGCGGGCTTGCGGATGATAACGTTGCCGGTCTCGTCAATCTCGGTTTCGAGATTGCGCTTACGGCCAAACTCTTTCAGATACTCAATCATCTGCTCCTCATGCTTAGAGGGGCGAGGAATTTTGTTGATTTCTGCAAACTGCTCGAATACGCGAGCCGGTTTCAATTCGCAATTACTCATTTTTTCTTAATTTCTTTATGTTGTAACAATAATAATCTGAATTTTCAATAATTTATTTTGTCATGCGACCGATTTGCATTACCTTTGCATGTAAATAAATCTGTCGCTATGGGTTTCCCATTTCGATACAAAGTTAGTAAAAATGATTAAACTTCTGCTTTTAAGCCTGTTAATTATTGCTATAGCGTTTGCTTTGCTATCCATTAAGCTTCTGCTGAAACGCAACGGCAAGTTTTCGTCGCAACATGTTCACGACAATCCCGGTCTGCGCAAGCTTGGAATTCACTGCGTTATGGATCAGGACCGCGAGGCACGCAAGCGCAATGGTGCCTATTAAGCGGATGCGTCAGGTGTGAAATAATTAAATAATAAATACAAATGAACAAGAAAAACATTTTCCGCACACTTGCTATCGCTGCTTTTGCTGCTGTGGCAATGACATCTTGCGACAAGTCAAAGTCGCAGGTAGACGATAAGGAACCTGCAGCCCAGACTGCAACTACTGCAACTAAGATTGCTTATGTAGAGGTAGACAGTATCATGTCGCAGTACAAGTTCTGCAAGGACTACTCGCTCATCCTTCAGAAGAAGGGCCAGAATATCCAGAACACCCTCGCACAGAAGCAACAGGCTCTTGAGGCTGCCGCTGCCAACTTTCAGCAGAAGGTGCAGCAGAATGCCTACACACGCGAGCAGGCACAGTCTATCCAGATGTCGCTTCAGAAGCAGAGCAATGACCTTCAGACTCTCAACCAGCGTCTGAGCGGTGAGTTCCAGACCGAGACAGAGAAGTACAACAACGCTCTCCGCGACTCTATACAGCACTATCTCGCCCTTTACAACAAGGACAAGAAGTACACCCTCATCCTCAGCAAGGCTGGCGACAACATCCTCTATGCCGACAAGGCTCACGACATAACCAATGAGGTTATCGCCGGACTCAACAAGGCATACAAGCAGGCACCTGCTGAGAAGGCTGCAACAGAGAAAAAGAAGTAATAAAGCCACAAACGCTTTATGAATAAATAAAAACGACCGCCCATAGAGGTAAAACTCTATAGTGCGGTCGTTTTTTATACCTTATTATATATATATACAGTGCCAATAATATTATATGGAAAAAGACATATAATGCTACTTGCCCATTTATTATAATATACTTTGCCATTTATTATAATATACTTTGCCCATTTATTATGTATATACTTTGCCAAGTATCATTATATTACTTTGTTGTTTGATATTGTCACATCGTGAAATGTTTTTACAGAGTCAATCAACTTCACATTGAAGAAAAAGAAGTAGTTCATAGTATTATACTGAATTATAAGTCCCATCCATTTATGTTAACAACAAAGTGGATGGGATTTTATAGCGAAATAATATCAAAAAACGTATTGAAACTAAGAAAAATCAAATAAAATCGAAAAAAGTTGCATAAAAATTTGGAGGTGTAAATAAAAAGCACTACCTTTGCACTCGCAATTCAGAACAATGCTAATCGCTAAGAAATTGGGATTGCAAACAATATGGTTAATATCGCGGAGTGGAGCAGTTGGTAGCTCGCCAGGCTCATAACCTGGAGGTCGCATGTTCGAGTCCTGCCTCCGCAACTATGAAAGCTCGGAACAACTTGCTAAGCAAGAAGTTACGAGCATTTTTCGTGCTATGAATCGAAATGATTCAGACACCAGCTCAGACACATATTGTATAATCACATTGGTTGGCAGGAGCCGAACAATGTAAAAAAATGTACTCTAAAGCCAAAAATTTCTTATCTACAAGAGAAATAATAGGGTATACCCTGCCGAGGATACATCGGGGTAAATCCTATTACGTTGATTTCTTCGCTTACGATCCGACTACAGACAGACTGAAACGTAAGCGCTACATGCTCGACCGCTACCACAACAAAGCGGAGAGAGAAAAAATTGCAGCCGTGCTTGTCTACAATCTCACACACAAACTTTTATCCGGGTGGAACCCCTTCGTGAACACCACGAACACACGGCAGTACACAGAACTTGGCGTAGTGTTCGACAGATACATCACCTATATTGAAGCTGCAGAGAAGAAGGGGATACTCAAACCGAAGACCGCTACCGACTATAGAAGCAGGCTCAAGCAATTGTCTGTTTTCACCGAAGAAGTAGGTGCGAAAATAAAATATGCCTATCAGCTTAACACTGCCTTTGCTGTCGACTTCCTGGACTACCTCATTCTCGACAAGGACCTCTCTGCAAAATCTCGCAACAACTACCGCACATGGCTGTCAACATTCTGCACATGGTTAGCGGAGCGGAAGTATATCGACCGCAACCCCATCGAGAGCATACACATGCTGCGCGAAGACGAGAAGCTGCGCTCACCGCTTGAGGCAAAAGACCTGCGCAAGGTGAGGGAGTGGACGCAACAGAACAACCCCTCATTTTACCTCGCGTGTATGATGGAGTACTACACCTTCATACGACCAGACGAGCTACGCTATATAAAGATAGGTGACATATCAATAACCGAGCAGAGCGTGTACATATCGGAGAGTGTAGCCAAGAACCGCAAGGGGCAGGTCGTAGCGCTCAACGACACAGTGTTGAAGCTGATGATCGAGCAGCACATCTTCGACTACCCATCGCAGGACTACTTATTCGGAGCCAACATGACACCCGGACCGCAGCAGATATATGTGAACCGGTTCCGGCAGGAATGGAATAAGATGCGGAAAGAACTGAACTTTCCGGCATCTTATCAATTCTACTCGCTCAAGGACTCCGGCATCAGAGACCTCGCCAACGCCCAGGGCATCGTGGTAGCGAGAGACCAGGCACGCCACTCTGACATATCAGTAACGAATAAGTATCTGAAGCGACCGAAAGTGGTGCATGAAGAGACGAAGCACTTCGTCGGAGACCTATAGTATAGCGTAGAAGTAACCAGTCTTCACGCGGTCGAGCCCCTCACCCGTCACCTCCATCTCTATCTTCTGACACACGAACCGACGGTTGTTGAAGATGTAGATATTGGAAGGGTCGGGAATATCATCAGCTATGAACTTAATGGTGTAAAGGTTGTGCGCATCGATGTCAACCTTTATGCCATTATTTTTTTTCAAACCGCTAACCGAAAGCTCTGTAGCTTCGAGCGACAATGAGAATCGCTCGCCAGCCCATTTACTGAATTCTCGGAAGTCAGTATAAGCGATAGGGTAGAGCGACATGCTGCCGCTTGCAGGGAACGTCGTAGTAATATTTTTATCAAGGTCGCGCACGGCGTTGTCGGAGAGCATGAGTCGCATCGGTTCGTCGGCGGTCTCCTCGCTTGTATTGTCTTCTGTGCCCTGCATGGCATCTTGCACCGACAGATAGTAGTCGCCGTCTTCATCTTCGCTCAGACCATCGAGCAAAGAATCACCCTCATTTGCGGTTGAGGGCATGACAACGAAGCTGTTAGGCATCAAGTCTGGAGAGATAGGCGCAGACGCATCTATACCAGCGCGTCGCTTGCGCTGGAACATAGCCACCGGTATCATCTTGAGACCTATCGCATTGTCGCTCTCAGCGTCGCGCAATATGGGGTTGAACATACCGCACACAGTGCGCTGCTCTGTCAGATCAGTATTCTCTGGGTTGCCATCTTTTGGCAACAGCGCCCAAATATAATAAGACAAGCCAAGCTTGAATATGGTGCTGCGACGCTCACGGGTAGACATTGCCATAGCAGCAGAATTCATATCTTCTTCGCTGTCAAACTCCTTAATAGGGTATTGCTTCAGAACCGAGAGCGGAATGGACTCGCGCCAATCTCTATTGCTTGAGCTGTCGAACGAGTACTCGACGTTGGACGTGGCGAGGTTCTCAAGCCCATCCTCGTCGAACTCTGTCGAGTATTCGCCCATGCACTCATAAGCCACGGCATTGTTGCTTGTGAGTTCATTGGTAGAAATGACGCTCACCTCTTTTTCAAGATCATCGAACACGAATGTAGCATTGAACCGCTTGCGGAACTCCTCGATGAAGGTGTACACCGACCAATGAGGCAGCGCCTCGTTGATCTTGGCTGTGCGCCTTGCTGATGCTATATATATAGATGTATAAGGAGCAGCGTCGAAGTCGTTGCGCACAATTTTGTAGCCCTCAGACTCAAGGACACCCTTAAGCACATATATGAGATTAGGCTGCACGGCGAGGTTCTGCATCTGAACCATGTGGCCGTGCGGATAATGCACGCCATCAACCACGAGCTTGTTGACATTGACGTGTCTGATATAATTTGACACCTGGTCGTTAGTCTCGTCGTAGATGGGGTAGAACAGAGCCACGCCTGGTTGGCCTACACGGAAATCTGTAGAGAGGTCAACCATTATGAGCTTCTTGTAGCGCTCAGCATCGATGCTCGTCAAGCCAAAGCCCTGGTATTTGGCCTTGTCGATGCCATGAGTAATGTAGACCTTAGGAAAAGGAACCTTGTCGACGAAGTGGTTCTCAAACTTCGAGTTATACTTGATGCGCGACTTGCCACCGACAATCTGTATCTTGACGGTGGTATCAGACACGCTTGTAATCGTGCCCTTGCCACTGATGAAGAGACGGTTGTCGGCGTAAAGCTTGCAGTCGTCGAACGACTTCGAGCGCTTATGCACGTCAAAGCGGTGTATGTTGGCGAACAGCACCTGATTGGCGTGTATCGACATCGGGAACGAGATGTCGTAGGTGTAAGACCCCGAGTCCTCGATGTATTGGTTGGCATAAGTCACCTTAATTTTGTCAGACGCAGAAGGATATGCGGCCTGGCCGTTGATAGTGCAATGTATCATTGTAGAGTTTGGAGTTTTGAGTTTTGAATTTTGAATTGTCGGCGGAGCCGATGTTGAATTTTTGAATTTTGAGTTAGGTGCGGGCCTGCATCTTCTTGAAGTTATCGAGGTTCTTGGCCACACCGTGCGGACCATCGATGTAGACCTTAGCCTCGATGCCCTCGGCTATCTGAGCTGAGAGCGCACCGATAGTGTTGCGGGTATCATCGAGCGCAGCCTTAATATCAGAGTTGTCAGTGTTTACCACAACCGAAGGAGCAGACACCACGGTAGCCCCGCCTTGCCCGATGGAACGCGAGATATCGGCAGCTGTAAGCGACGACACCGTATTGTTGCGCTGTGCCTCGTCGATGAGACGTAGAGCAGGCAGGATGCTTGGGTTGTTGACAGCATTGTGGTTAGCCACGAACTCACCCTCATGCACCACACCAGCCTCACGGCGATAGCGTGAACCGCCCGTGAAGCCACCCTCGTAGTAGCCGGCAGCCTGAGCCTGCTGTTGCTTTTTAATGGTGGCAATCTGCAACATGCCAGCTGCCACAGCAGTAGCGGCAGCGATAGGAGCGAGGATATGGCCGACAATAGGCACAGCAGCTGCAGAACTATATGCATTGATAGCAGCCTGCGCTGTTTGCGCAGTAGCCTGCGCTATTTGTATTACCATAGCACGTTTATTGGCTTTTTTCTTGGCAGCAGCCAGCTCCTTGTCACGCTTCTCCTCGATAGCTTTACGGCGAGCAGAATTATTGCCAGCAGCTTCAATCTGCTTATCGTACGCAGCATTAATCTTCGCCGTCTCAGCATCAGCGCACGCATTAGAATATGATAAAGCACCAGACAGCATTTGATTAACGCTATCAAAAGCTTGCTGCATAATGGCTCTACGAGCTTCGGCCTTCTGGCGAGAGATTTCTGTCATCTCCTCCTCATACCTTTCATGTGCATCTTTTTTCTGCTGTTCATTACTCTTCATCTCCTCGAGTTCTCTATCGAGGAGCCATTTGCGCTCAGCGTACTCGTCGCCCCCGAATTCCTGAATAATAGAGAGGCGGTCGCGATGATACTGCACCTCGGCCTGTTTCATTTTTTCATTATACTCCTCTTCGGTTATAAGACCTTGAGCACGTTGTTGTATTAATGATAGCTGTTCGGAGTTAAATGCGCGAGTCTGAGCATCGAGGCCCTCACGCATTTGGCGCTCATTGACCGATACAAGACGTTGAGCCTCTGAGATGGCAGCGTCTACCATCGACTGTTGAGTACTGGTAGTGTCTTGGCTGTACTTAGTCTGCAGATTAACAAGACCGACGTAATAAGCCTGCTTTTTCTCATACATCTGCTTATTGTACTCATCCTCGGTAATCTGACGATTATAAAGCTGCGTTTTGAGGATGAGCTGCTCATCTTCGAGGTGAGCTTTAAGATCTGCAGCCTCCTTCTCATACTTTTCTTTTTTCGTATCTTTTTTACCCGAACTGCTACCGGAACCACCCGTGTCAACGCCAGTACCACCGGCTGATGACACAGAACCGCTGCCGTTAACGCCCTGATTATTGCCCTTTATAGTCAAGTCTGTAACAGCCTTGCTTAGGTGTTTGTCAGCACGCAATAAAGCATCGAGCGCTCGGTCTTGAGCATCGAGAATACGCTGTTCGCTCTGATTGTTGCTAAGTCTACCCTCGTGAATGCCACGCTCCTGCATCTTCTGCTGATACGCATAGCTTGACCAATGCGTAGTACGGCTGCCGGAGCGATATTCGCCATGTTTGTAGACATTAGGGTGGCTCTCTATCTCAGCATTGACAGCCTTGATAGACCCTTTGATGCGCCCTTCCTTAGATTTGAGGTCGAGGCGTTTCTTGGCTATCTCCTTCTTTTTCTCGTAGATAGCCTCTGCCATGGCAGCTCGGTCGAGATTGTCAATATAATCTTTGATAGCCTTGCTATTATCATTAAAGAGTGCGCCCTCTTTTGATATGGATGCATGATATGTCGGCACTATCTTCTGAAGTTCAGCGATAGCACTACGACGCTCAGCTATAGAGTAGGCATTAGAGCGTATAATCTTTGTAAGCTGTTGGATGCGCAGCTTCTCGTCGGTATAGCTATCAGCAACTTTTTTGCTGAGCTCTTGCTGTTGCTTCTGCACAGCATTAGCCTCCTTGACGCTTTGAAGGTTGTCGTGCAGAGCCTTACGGTGCCCTTGCCAAGCCTTTATAGCATAATATATAGCCACGCCGACAGTAGTCAGTACTGTAGCGAGCGCAGTCCAAGGATTGGTAAGGCTTGCTATTCGCGCTGCACGCATGACTACGATATAGCCTTGCACACCTTTGGTCAGAAGCGCCCAAGTCGCCTGAATTGCAACGAGAGCTGCGCGTAGTAGGTTAGTAGTCGCCGCATAGGCATAGTCGAGTGCCATAGCTGTTTTGCGCACCACCAACAGAGCCTTCTCTTTGATGATAGAGACAGAGAGAACACCGTTGTAGAAGAGTATTGACGTAGCAAGAACCGTCAGAACGCCGATATGTTTAGACACTAACTCGGTCAGATAGTAAAGAGTCTTGACGCTGAGCGAAGTGAGCGATATGGAGTATTTAGCAATAGGCATCAGTTTTTCACCGAGTTCGATGCAGAGGTCAGAAAAACGCTTTTTTGCTTTGTCAAGCTCAGCCTGCACGGTATCATTTTGCACGTTGAACTCATTAAGCACACTCGTGCCCTCTTTGTACGACTGCGAAGCGATAGCCTGAGCTTCGCGCACCTGGTTAAGATGCGAAGCGACAGCAGACAGAACGCCTACAGCACGAGTGCCTTCGAGACCCATTTGCGAGAACATAGGAGCCAGTTTGTCGAAGCCACCGCGGTTTGACATAGCCTGCAAAAACTCAAGAAGTGCACCGTTAGCATCAGTCTTAAGCATATTCGTAAACTTGCTCACCTCGATGTTGGCAAGCTTTGCAAACTTCATCGGGTCTTGAAACATCTTAGTAATGAGCTGCGAGAACACAGTAGAAGAGGTCGCCTCCTCTTGCATATTCTGGTCGAGCGTTGAAGCCAAACCCATAATCTGAGCCTGCGTCATGCCAGCTTGATAGCCCACGCCCGACAAGTCAGCAGTAAAGTCAACGATATAGCCAGCACTGGCCGATGAAGACTGTGCGAGCTCGTTGACAGCAGAACCCGTTGCGAGCATAGCGCCACGCAGACCCTTTGTCTTGTCTTCGCCGAACATCTGTGCGAGCTTGCCGATTTTAGCTACAGCGCCGTCGCCAAGATCGTCGCCCAGGGCAACGTTTATTTTGTCAGCACCGTCGACAAACTCTTCGATCATTTCCCGGTTGGTAATACCGAGACGACCGGCATCTTGAGCGAGTTTGTTAAGGTCTTCGCGCGCTGTACGGGTATTGAGACGCTTGAAGCTCTCATTCATCGCCTCCACCTCCTCGATGGTCTGCCCCGTGTATTTGGTGACGTTATACATCTCCTGATTCATAGCTGCATACTCATTGGTGCATTTGCGGATGGTCACTGACAAACCAGTGACAGCAGCAATGCCTTGAGTAATAGCACCCCAGTTGACGTTGAAAAAGTTGGCAAATCTCTCCCATTTGCCCTTTGAAACATCCTGCTCCTGGTTGATAGCAGCAATTTCTTTTTTTAAGAGTTTAGCCTTATTAGCCAAATCTTTGTAAGCCTCAGAGTTACGGTCGGTATCTTTAAGTTGCTCGTTAACTAATCGTAGTGAGGTTTCGAGCTGACGCAAAGAAGAACCGCTGATATTTCTGAGTGTAGTGTCAATAAGCTTATTCTCCTCGGCCCACTCGGCAGCACGTTGTTGTGCAGCAGCAATGTCGCGGTTATATTGCGCCATTGTAGCAGAGCTGGAACGCTTCAGCTCATCGATACGGACTGTACATTGTGCGATACGCTCTTGTATATGTTTGTACTCTTCTGGCGAGGCAGCTGCTTTAGCTTGTTTTTTGAGTACACGTTGAGCGCGCTCAACCTCGCCGAGGGAAGCCTTTGACAGATTAAGTACTGTATCAATAGTCTTCGCAACGTTAGACTGATAAGATTTAAGGCCAGCTTCGGCATTTTTAATCTGCTTGTCGAATTTGTTAATATCCTGGACAGTCGAGTCAGGACTCTTGAGTGCCTCTTCTTTTTTCTTTTTAAGGTCGTCTATCTTTTTCTGCAGCGCTTCAATCTCATTTTTAGCTTGCTGAGTATTAAGAGTAACGACGGTCTCGAATTGTTGAGTTGTTGCCATAAAAAAATGCTACTAATGGTTTGTAAAACCAAAAGTAGCACCTTTATATTGTTATATAAAATACACGAAACTATCTGCCTTTACCATTAGCGCAGGCGACCAAAATTACAACTAATATCCAAATAAAAAAGAATTCCATATAGCAGACGATTTAACTATTACACCCCAAATTTACGAAATTTATTTGAGGTGGCAAAGTTCACCGTCAACTTTTATTCATTTTTCTGCGGACATACGCCATTAAGGAAAGCAATAGCACCACATAAGCCACTATGACAAGGGCTTCGCCCAAGACTCTATAAATTAGCCCCCGTAGCGTTGTCTTGTGCTCTACCGGCACCTGAACCTGCACCGAATCACACCGCAGCACTGTTTTGTAGACCGTGTCAGCCCTGCAGCTTATGCGGTCACGCCATCGCCACTCGACACGTGTCTTGTACACAGTGTCGCCCATGGTGTAAGTCTCCACATACACAGAGTCGTGTATACGGAAGCTGTCTATACGCTGGCTGGCGTTGTAGAGCGAGTCTGTCTTATTGACCACACGCTCTACAACCACCGGCTTGCACGTTGAGCACCCTGCAAGGCACATCAATGCAAGGATGCCGAAGAAGATACGGAAATATCTCATACGCAATATACATAGTTAGTCACGCCCAACAGACAGATACTCTGTCAAGCCGGGAATGCGCTCGATGAACTTGAAGCGCAGAATGTAGTATAGGAACGACACTATCAGCCACGGCGTTGTGTCACGCTTGAACATCTTTTTGAGGTTTTTGAGAATATTGAGCGTGTAGAACCACAGCACCACATAAGTGACGAAGCTCACGCACTGCAGAGCACCCTCGGGCTGGTGCTTCAGATTGCCTATCGTGTAGATGGCACAGCACAGCACGAAGAAGATGGTAGCCTCTGCAATGCAGCGCAGCGCCTTCTTCAACTCGAAATCTTCGCGGTTGGCTATCAGCCCTGACAGGTAGCCGAAGAAGAAGTTCAGGAAGAACACTATTATCAGCGAGAGCAGGTCGCCCTCGATGGGCTTGAGGAATGCCCAGACGGCAATTGTGATGCCCACGAGCATATGACGGATGTTATCTATCATAATACAAACTTTTAAGCATTAAACATTGAAAATATGAGCAAAGATACCGATAACGAATCGATTGTAAAAAAACGGCGCACCCGACAATTCCTAACTCCTAATTCGTCATTCCGCCCAACGGGCGGCTTCCCATCGTCTTCTCGTCTTCAGTCCTTCCAACGGCCTGCCACCTGCGTAAATCCACTTCAAAAACTCCGCCTGGATAGCAGCCACCGAAGCCTTCTTCTGTATCAGCTTAAACAGCGTAGACCCACGGAACGAACCCGTGCCCAGGTTAAAGCAGAAGTCAGCACAAGCGTCAAACCTCCCCTGCGTCTTGCAGACTTCGGGCACAGCCGACAAGAAGTTCTCAATCGACTCCAAGTCTTTTCTCAACCACTCCTCAGCCTTCGCCTTGTCGCACACCGTGCGAGCCGTCACACCCTTGGTATGCCCGTAGCCGCACGTCCAACGTCCCGCCGCACACTTGTAAGCCTTGGCCCGATAGCCTTCAAACTGCTTAATCTTCTCAATCAAAACATCACTTGCTCTCATATCATAATCCCTTTTTACTCTTTTACTTTTAAAGATTGCTTTATCAAATCTGGGCATGCCACTGTAGCAGCCAGAAGTCGCCGTCAAACCACACCTCGGTAATCTGAAATTGCCAATCCAACCCAATTTCACGAGTGTTAGCAGCGCCATAAGCCGAAATCGGCTTACCGCTTGTAGTTGACTTTAGAATAACTTTGCCCCAACTTACGCCCGTGTATCTACCATTTCTCTGAATGAACGTATAGTGCTGTCCAATCTCTGGGTCGTCGGGCAGTGTGAGGATAATATTTGCGTTTTGCGGAGGGAAGCACACAATAACGCACTCCATCTTCGATATAGCCCTGCTTATTGTCGCCTTGGTCAGCATCGGGCGGAAGCCGGCTATGTCGCCTCTTGATATGAGCAGGGCGTGGTTGCCGTTAGGGATGTTGGAAATGACATTACCCTGATACTCTCTCGCGTTTTTATTCATAGTACCGCTGACACTTAGCGTAAGACCGACATTATACTGTGTAGAAGTAGAACTGGTAGAGGAAGTACTGAAATTTCTCAACCTCTCCAAGTCAAAACCGCCAGAATAAGTATTACCGCCAGGAGATGGAGAAACAAAGTTACCCAACGTCATCCTGAATATACTGTCATGCGTGTCTTCAAAAGACAAGTTGAAATTGTCAAGACGCATGTTGCGTTTGCCTTCAGAGTCTTCTTTGACGAGCTTACCTTCAATTATCTGAAAGTCGCCTATATATCCTGCCGTAGCCTTAATCGCACCCGTACTCGTCACATAGAACGGAGCATTCGCCGCCGTAGAAGAACCCACGAACAGCGGAGCATACACGTTGTCAGACACCTTGCAAAAACCAGGCTCGTAATTGCCGAAATGTCCCACCGTGCTTTTGCCGTCCTCGCTCTTCGCCCATACGTGCTTGGCGTTGATAAGGTCGGCATTCAGTCCGTTCTCGTCAAACACAGCCACCTTTTGCCCCGACCGAGTGCGGAACTTGGTCTTGTCAGCCGTCAACGTAATCTCCTTGCTGTCAACGTCAATGCCAGCATCAAGCAGCTTACCAGCCACGCTCTTGTCCTCAACGAAATCGGTCTTAGTCGCACGATACTCAGTCACCGTAGCGCCATACTCCAGCTTAGGCTGAGATATGTAGAGGTCGCAACCCTTCATACAGCGTATCTGCACGTATTTAGGCAGATTGCTGCCAACAACACGCCAGTGCACCCAGTATTGCCTCCATACATAGTCCTCTTTGAATATTACTCCAGCGTTACCATCTGCTGCTTGATGTTGATTTGGGCCGTCTGCTCTGTCCAATACCTCAGTATATACAACTTGATTACCGTCTTTGTATAAGAACGATATGAATTTACCCCCGATATTACCCTTCGCCCAAAACGAGAGCATGTAGTCTTGACCGACCGTCAGAACACCATCATTCGACAAATCCCACTTTAGGATACCCAGAAACGCACCTGTTGACTCAAGCAGATTTACCTGCCTTGTCGGGAATCCTTTATATGAGTTTGCGTCAGTATACAGATTGCCACTTGCAATCTCCAAGTTGCCACCTGCCACCAGCGTATCAGTATTATCCAGCAGATTGCCACCGATATACTCAGCATCCTCCTCCGACAGCGACCAACCTACATATTCGTCGCCCTCGACGAGCATGGGCTGGGCGAACCAAGCTGTAGGGTTGTTTGTGTATATAAAGCATAAGTCTATAAGCTTGCATTTGTCCTCAATGTCAAACGATGTTGAGTATAACGACCATTGTCCAACCACCACATTGCTAACTTCTACAGCTATCCAGCTGTTGTTTCCTATCTGTTTGTCATCTGCGTCTTTACGTGCTACGTATATAGCGAAGCTGCCGTTCTCAGGCTTGCCATTGAACTTCGCCATAACACCTGCGGTGTATTTGCCAGTCTTGACGGGGACGCGGAAAAAATCCAAACCATGATACGTATTTGCGCCATTCTCTAATACTACGGAGTTGTGCCCATTATACTGATTAAGTACTGATATATATGGTCTGTAACTGTCGTTACCAGCCCACTTGTCTGATTGTTTGCAGAAGGCACTCCCCACAAGCAGATTCTTCCTGCCGACAGCCGTCTGCGACACCTTCAGAGATATCTCCCGTGCGCTCTGCTTGATAGTAGAGGTGTACTGCGTCAGTTCGTTCGTAGTCTTCAGCGGCAGGGCGTTGTACTTGTTGCTCACCTCAGTGTACTTTGACTCCAGCCCCTTCTGCGAAGTCACCAAGCCACCCCACACGGCACTCACGCTCACGCTGATAGGCAGGCTCACATAGCACGTCTTGCCGTTATACACGCATTTCACCGTCACGCTCGCCGAAGTCCTGCTGATAGCCCTGCCGTCAATAGTGTCATAAGCCACGCTCTTTACCGTCACAGTGCCGTCAGCAGCCACCGAAGCAGAGCAGCCCACAGCCGAGCTTATAACGTAAGAACCCGTCACCACACTGCTGCCCTCAAGCATCGTGATAGTGGCGGTATTGCCGCTCGTCGTGTCAGCCTGACAGTTGCCGTTGCTGTCAGTCGTTGCTGAGAACGTCAGAGCAGCAGGAGAAAACGAAGCTGTCACAGCATCCTTGCCAGCTGCGCCAGTCGGTCCTTGTGGGCCACGGTCACCCATCTTGCTCACGTTATATGACACGGCATTACTGCCATCCATGTATGTAACCGTAAACCTTGACCACAAGAACGAACCCGATGCAACAGTAGGGATATTCTTCTGCCAACCACTCGTTGGAGCAGAAGTGCCCGAAGTAGATGTAGCATACATTACCTCAGTAGACTTTATCTGTGCAGAGCTGCCAGCAGTCATATCATAAGTCTCGCATGATGCTATATACCACACCACTGGTTTGTCAGCGGTGTCAGTTTCATAATCCGACAGATACATGTGACCTCCAGTGCTGAAATTACCGCTTGCACCACACTGATACATATATATGTATTCGGTAAAGACACCAGTGCCAACCTGGGGAGTTAACCATTTCTTCACCATACCTGTACCCATTGCATTCTCTGCGAACTCCAAGTAATAACCTTTAGGTATTTTTGCAATGACACGACGCACAAACACAGCACTCGCCCGTGACATTATCGTCTGCTCTACACCGCCATGACCAGGTGTAGCAGCCCCCGTAGTCTCTATTTTAAGCTCTTTTTTAGCAATAGCATAAGGGTTGTCTGACGATTTAGAAACGATGCTTAACTTAACATTACCGTTATACAGATTGTTGTAAACCACACAGCCATTAAACCCCTCATCAAACAGCAAATCCTTGAACATCGACTTGCCATTAGCAAAAGTTAAGCCTGCATTGCCAGTATCACCCTTCTCACCCTTGGGGCCTTGCACGCCTTGTTCACCCTGCGGACCTTGTGGCCCTTGAGCACCGTCCTTGCCGTCCCTTATCGCCGCTATCGTAATCTGACCCCTCGCCAATAATGTTGCCATACACTTATCATTTTTTAGTTAATAGAAAAAGGGTGAGGTGCCCTTATTTAGACACCTCACAAGTAAATGTACCTCTGCCGCTCACGTCAGCGGCAGCCACGGTGACGTAAGGCTTGGTCGAAGTGCTTACCGCACTTGACGTACCGTTCCAGTTCGTAGCCACACCGCTGGCATTGTACTTCGTCCACTTGTACATGAAGCTTGGAGTACTGCTGTCAGCCTTAATCTGAGCGCCATCCTCCACCACCTTGCCGTCCTTCCACACACGGGCGAAGAGCTCGGTCGACTGGGCACCGTTCACAATCTTGTCGCCCGTCAGCGAGTACACCTCCACAACGTATGGGTCGCTCGCGTCGAAGAACGTTACGATAGCGTATGCAGTGTCGGCACCATCCTCGACAGTACAGCGGAAGGTCTGGAAGTTAAGCACGTCGTTGGCACTCACGTTCAGGGTGCTCACGCCGCCCGAAGTGCTCACGCTGCCCGAAGACACGGCGCTCCATGTGCCGGCACTGATATTCAGCACCTCCCACGTCATAGAAGTCAGAGAAGTGTCCTGCACGTTGCCGCGGAAGAACTTCGCCACGGCACGCAGCTTCTTCGTGTTGTTGGTCGAGTCGAACGTGTTGCCGTCGGGAGTCTCAATCTGCACCGTCTGGAGCGCACCGCCGCTCTTCGCCAGCGAAATCGTCTTGTAGCCGATGCACGTAGTCGTAGCCTTAGTCTCCGGGTCAGTGTATGTACACGACCACTCGATGTTCTTCACGCTGCCGTTCTTGGCGATGTTGCTTGCGAGGTTAAGCTGGTACGGCTTGCCGCTCACTGGTGTAGCAGTCACACCGTCCACCTTCCACGACCATCCGGTACAAGCCGAGGTAGGAGCCTGGTCTTGAGCATTGCCAGTCACGTAGACACGAGCTGTGATGACGTTAGGCTCACTTGCCGAATAGTTCGGAGTGTACACACCCGTGTCGGGAGTATAAATCTGAGTCTCGCCCTTAGAACAATGAGTGAAACACTGCACGGCCTTGCCGTCATTGAGGTCAACGATAGTAATCTGACCATTAGCCAATACTTTTGCCATAAACTTATTTTTGAATTAAAGTTATATTTATTTACTATTAATAGTCTTTGAGTCTGACATGTACACACGACACCCGAATTGAGCCTGTCTGCTCACGTCGTCACGTGTTATAAGGCACGAACGCCCCACGCCCTCATGCAGCCTGTTCCACACAGCATCGTCTTCAGCGTCAGCCGACTGTCGCCACCACGACCACGAGCCGTTGCTGATAGTGTCGCTTATGTCTTCGCCATTGCGCAGCAGCGTAGCCTTGAGCGTCATTTTTCCCGAGCCGTTTATCATCACCGTGCCCGTGTCGCTCGTTATCATCACCTGATAAGCCACACCGTCGTCGCCCTTCTCTCCCTTCTCCGCCCTCATCACCAGCTGCCAGTCGGCATTGCCCTCCTTAGGCTCAGTAGTGCTGCCGTTGCTGTTAGTACACAGCCACACACCGTTGCCGTGGCTCACCTGGTCATAGTAGCCGTAGCTCACGCCACTCTGCCACTCGCCTCTGTAATTGACAATATGGATAATGTCACCCGTCGGCGACACCCATTCGAACGATGTCGATACAATCCTTGAGCCCTCGGGCGACAGCTTGAACACCTCACAGCCCTCATGCGTATATCCCACGACACCCTTATACGCCACGATGCGAGGCGTGTTCGGGCCCGTAGTCTCCAGTATCATGACACCCTGGCGGTCACGCTCGTTAGGATTCTGGTTGCCGTCAAGCACTATTGTGTCGCCGGCCATGGGCACGTCGCTGCCCGGCTCGCAGTTGTCCTTCGCTATCTCTATCCACCCGAATTTCTTTCCGTCATACAGCTCGTTGCCCGACTCGTCAGTCAGCGCCACATTCTCCTCGCTCACGGCAGTCACCAGTCGCCACCACGAGCGCGTCGGCTTCTGCTTGTCGGCCAGCCCGAACGTCTGGCAGCGTGCCTGGTCGCCCACACGCCACATGTTCTGCGTCGCCGTAGTGCCGTCATCAGCCAGCAGCCAGCAGCGCCAGCCCCTCAACTTGTCATTATCATACAGCTCCTCCGCCTTGAATATCCTGCCCCCCGAACCGCTCAGGTACACATTGCCCCCGGCATACGACAGCTTCCTCACCTCCAGCTCCTGGAATACAGCCTTGCCCCACACCTGAAGGTCGTGGATGTCAAGCCTGAACTTGCCGTCGCCACGGTCTACGATGCCGAACCCCTGCTGCGTCGCCCCGTCGTAGCCAAGCGACACGATACGTCGCAGCACAGCCTCGCCGAAGCCGTCGATGCCACACCCGCCGTCTCCAAGCTTCAGACCCTTGTCGAAGCCAATCACCCCCTTGGCATTGTTGTCGATGTCGTTGCGTAGGAACACACTTAGGTCGAGCTGCTTCTCTACCAGAGCCAGCAGCATCAGCAGGGCAGTGCCTATACGCTCAGCCGTATTGGCGTGAGTGCGACGCTCGTCGCGGATGCCCTCTAAGAACTGAGTAATATTATCTGTATTGACAGCCATATTTTTTATAATTGCGAAACACTCCTGTCAATCGTATTCTGACCGCCCCCGAAGAGCTGCCACAAGAACGACGACACCAACCCCTGATAAG